>Ga0222682_1000027_pt1 | contig 37476 bp, 57 predicted proteins | sample AntAcemetage1008_FD_179812 | JGI IMG/M metagenome (GOLD analysis project Ga0222682, IMG submission 179812) | Saline water microbial communities from Ace Lake, Antarctica - #1008 | ecosystem: Environmental > Aquatic > Non-marine Saline and Alkaline > Saline | place: Antarctica: Ace Lake...
TGATCGGTGGCGAAACACAGATAGCGGGATATGAGTCATTATCGCTTAATTTTGGTGCGGTATCTTCGTTTCTAGGCAAGGGAACGCCATATATGAGCGTAGACCGCCTTGTAAGCAAAACAGGGTATCGTATGGGCTTGTGGGTGGGGCGTGACTTCAATCTAGGCGTATACAGGGCAGGTATTAAAGCAAGTGTACCTCTCTGGTAATAATAGGTTATATATATAAGACGGTTCTATGAGTGACAAGTCAAAGCGTTTCATTCGTAAGATAGTTCATTATATTAAGATGCTTATATGGCGTCTATTGGAGTGGATAGAATGGGAATGAAAATGAAACTCAAGCGTACCTACTTTGGAAAGACTTACACAATCGGTAAGCTATACTTGCATAATATCTATTTTTGTGATACAATTGAGGATGTGGTCAGAGACTTATCAAAAGAGGAAAAGGTCTATGGTAAAACTGCAATTCCGTTTGGTACATATAAAATCACAATCTGTTATTCGGAAAGATTTAAAAGGCAACTCCCTTTATTAAAGGATGTGCCTTTTTTTACGTCTATAAGAATACACTCAGGCAACACAGATAAGGACACGGAAGGATGTTTGCTCGTCGGAGAAAACAAAGTTAGCGGAATGGTAATAAACTCACGCAAGACTTTAGACGACTTGATGTTTATACTTTCCCGCTTTGAAGATATTAGTATAGAAATTTGCTAATAGGAGGTTTATGAAATGTTATAATTTTAGAATACCTTGCGAAGGCAGAGGAGACGTATTCTCTATTATCCCTATGGGGTGCGTTCATTTAGGTAACGATAACTGCGAGAAAGAGAAGTTTAAGAACATGGTTGATTACATAAAGAATAAAGAGAAAACGTATTGGGTCGGAATGGGCGATTATTGCGACTTTATAAATTACAAAGACAAACGGTTTGACCCCGGCACAATAGATCAAAAATACTCCATAAAATCATTAAAGACATTGCACCAAGAAGAAACTAAAGAAATGGCGGAGATTTTAAAACCGATAGCAAACAAATGTATCGGACTAGTAGAAGGAAACCACGAACAGACCATAGACAGAGACTACCTATTTAACCCCGTTGACTACCTTGCAACCGAATTAAACACCGTAAACCTTTCCTATATTTCGATAGTATCATTACTCTTTGATAGGGGTAGCCATAGCACAAGAGGTGTAGATATATTTCTATGGCATGGCGACGGTTCGGTAGCTAACGATGGTGGTGCGTTAAATAAGGTAATGAGACTTGAAAGTAAGTTCGATGCAGACATATATCTAATGGCTCATGTTCATAGAAAGGTTTGTGGAACTAGAATAAAACATTTCAAAACAAGAAGTAAGGTTCCCTTGCTTTTGCAGAAGAAAAAGCTTTTTGGCGTAACAGGGACATTTCTTTCAACATACCAACAAGACAAGAAAAGCTATGGAGAGAAACCAGCTTATGACCCAACACCTATCGGAGTTTTAAAAATAACCATAGAGCCATTTGTAAAGCAAAGAATAGGAAATAGAAAATCAATCGAACTTCCACCGAATATGCACATATCAGAATAATATAATCTACCGTCGATGAAATAAATTTAAAAGTATTTATTCAAAGGTATTGACTTTTGTTTAATAACTTTGTACAATATAGAAGCAACGAAAGAAAGAGAAATAAAGAACGGACAACTAAATGACACAATCGGGTTTGGGTGAGCAAATTCTAAATAATAGGACAATCGGTGAGGATTGTTTTTTCATTTGCCCCTGTATATCGAACTCACCTTCGGTTGCAGGGGTATTTAATTTAAGGAGGAATCATGGTAAACTTTGATTATGTAAGTGATGATGCGTTGGCTCAAGAAGCGGACAGGATTAGCGATGAACACATTGCTGAGAAGGCACGGAGTGAGTATGAGAACGAGTTTTTATCTTGCGGAGAGGAGGAAGGGGAATGAGGGTACTTAAATATGTAATCGATGTAATATTTGTTAGTATACTATTTGATGTGATAAGGCATTTTAGTGGATTTGAGGGTATGGTTAAGGTTGGTTTAGTTATTATTGTTTCACTTGTCGGATTCAAGGAGGAAAAATGAGAGTATACTGTAAGCATTGCGGAGAAACGATTAGAGAGGACATAGAGGGAGACGGAAAAACTGTTCAGTCGTACCACGACCAATGTATAAGGAAGGGAGTTATAGAGAAAATTCAAGGGTTGAACGGTAGGTACACAAGGGCTTTAAATGACGTTAAGGCAAGTATGGCTATCGTAAGCGATCGGATTCAGCAGTTACAGCACGAGTTAGGGGAAGCGAAGAAGGAAACTCTAAACGCAATTACTAACCTAGAGGTAATACAAAACGCAGTGAAGGAGAAAGTCGATGGATAAGCACCTAAAGGGTTTGACCGAACCGCAGAAAGACTTATTGGTTTACATGAAAGATGACAATAGAAGTGTCCGTGCCGAAACATATAAAGAAGACAGGAATGTATTGATTTCTAAAGGGTTGGCTAAAAAATATGGGAAAAATTATGAATGCACACCCGACGGTGAGAAGTGTGCTAAAATAATAAAGGGGGAACGATTATGACAAAGGAAACGCAAGAAATAGTTCGGTTGATATGGGTAGACATAGTAAAGATGCAGGAAGGGAAGATGAAGTCAAATAATGTAGTGAAGGGGTGCAAATAATGTGTCAATTTATAAGTTTTTTCCATAACCCATTAAATGGGGATATCGCAGTAAATGACTTAAATTCTCATGGCAATACAGAAACGGAGTTGAAATTGAATAAAAACATCTGGAGAGAAGGTCATTATCTTCCTAATGGTGGGGTAGAGTTGCGTTTTAATCCCGACGACATTACACCAGAAAACTATGAAGAACATTTTAAAAATAGATTTCCCACGTTCATTGATTTCTTTAATTATTGCATTATGTCAACGAATTCAAAAGAAACATTTGGTGGTTACCTCGACTTGGACGGGCTTACGAGTGCAAAGGGATTGGTGCTACCGAAGAGTGTTGGTGGTTCCATCGACTTGAGCGGGCTTACGAGTGCAAAGGGATTGGTGCTACCGAAGAGTGTAGGTGGTTACCTCGACTTGGACGGGCTTACGAGTGCAAAGGGATTGGTGCTACCGAAGAGTGTTGGTGGTTCCCTCTACTTGAGAGGGCTTACGAGTGCAAAGGGATTGGTGCTACCGAAGAGTGTAGGTCGTTCCCTCGACTTGAGCGGGCTTACGAGTGCAAAGGGATTGGTGCTACCGAAGAGTGTAGGTGGTTCCCTCGACTTGGACGGGCTTACGAGTGCAAAGGGATTGGTGCTACCGAAGAGTGTAGGTCGTTCCCTCGACTTGAGCGGGCTTACGAGTGCAAAGGTATTGGTGCTACCGAAGAGTGTAGGTGGTTACCTCGACTTGAGCGGGCTTACGAGTGCAAAGGGATTGGTGCTACCGAAGAGTGTAGGTGGTTACCTCGACTTGAGAGGGCTTACGAGTGCAAAGGGATTGGTGCTACCGAAGAGTGTTGGTGGTTCCCTCGACTTGAGCGGGCTTACGAGTGCAAAGGGATTGGTGCTACCGAAGAGTGTAGGTCGTTCCCTCGACTTGAACTATAATGTAAGAGCGGAGTATGAAAAACTTAAGGAGGTATAATGTTTAAACACGGAGAGGGCGAAGCAAAACAAGCTAGACTAAACTATAAGGGCGACAAGAAGCTGATTGTAGAGTCATTTAAAGAGGGGTTAGAGGAAAGAAGCGGTGCTTTACCGTATATCCTTGTAATAGTCTTTATTATTGGTGGGATAGTTTACGGGTCTATGAAGTAAGGAAAACTAAACTTAAAAGGAGAGTGTAATGGAAGACCAGATTATAGCAGTAGGCGGAGATCACGAAGAAAGTAGCATAATGAACATGGAAGAAAACGTAGACATTATTGTAGCGAGGGCAGAGAAACAAGTTGAAGCACTAAGGAAAGTTTTAAAAATAGCCGTATCAAGGACAAACTCAAGCGATTGGTTAAATCAGCAAGGTAAACCATACTTGGGTGCTTCGGGGTGTGAAAAGATAATGCCTGTATTCGGTGTATGCTTCAAGGATCTAAAATACGAAAAGAAGGTTGATAGTGATGACGGTGGTATCTATTATATCTACATTTACACATCGACAGCATATTGGGGTGGTGGTAGTATCGTTGCTTTAGGTAACTGTTCAAGTAGAGATAAATTCTTTGCATGGGACAGTAGCGCACAAACATACAAGCCCCTTTCGATAGTTGACGAGTGTTCTGTTATGAAAGCCGCATATTCAAATATGACGATGAATGGAACTACTAGACTACTTGGTATTCGTAACTTAAAATGGGAACAGTTGGCAGAATTTAATATCTTCCCAGAAAAGTCGGCAAGGGTAGATTATGCAAAAGGTGGTGCTGGTGGTGGTTTAATTAGTGAAGCACAGAGAAAAAGACTTTTTGCCATATACACAAAAGCAGGGAAGACCGACGACGAAGTAAAGAGTTACATATTAGAAACACACGGATATAAGTCTTCAAAGGAAATAGAAAAAACAAAGTATGAGGAAGTATGTAATTGGGTAGAAACAAAGTCTCCTGATTTCGGAAGTGAAAAATGAGTCTTGAGATAGCTGAAAAGCTTGTTGACGAGATAGTGTCTAAAAGAAAGGCACATCTACAATCCAAAATTCAGAGGTTTCCGGCTAACAACTTTAGGGCATCTAATATACATGAGTGTGATCGCCACATGGTTTACTCTGTTGTGAATTGGAAAGAGCAATCATTATACGATGTAGGATTACAAGCGATATTCGATGCTGGGAACAAGGAAGAAAAGAATGTAAAGCTTACACTCCTTGAGTTGGGATATGAAACAATAGAGGCACAGACAGCTTTTGAGATACCAAATAGAAAGGGCGAGGTTATGTGTAGGGGTCATATTGACGGTAAGATAGTTAAAGACGGCGAAGCTATCCCCGTTGAAATTAAGAGTATGGATCCGAACATCTTTAGAACGATAAACTCTATTGACGACTTTCAAAAGAAACCGCATTTACGAAAGTATCTTCGGCAGATGCAAATGTATCTATACGGTAACAACGAGGAAGCGGGATTTTTCCTTATCTCAAACTTTAGGGAACATAAGCTATTTGTAGTTACTTTAGACTATGGAGAATGTGAGTTTATACTTAAAAGACTTGAGCGTAATTGGGAAATGGTAAAGAAGAAAGAATACCCCGATAGAATAGAATACAACGAGAAGCTATGTAGTCGGTGTAACTTTAAGCATATCTGTTTGCAAGAAGTAAAGAACGAAGGAACTAAGATGATTGACAACAAGGAACTTGAGGAACGGCTTGAGAGAAGGGAAGAACTGAAAGAGTACGTTTCGGAATACAAGTCTTTAGACGAAGAAGTAAAAGCACCGTTTAAGCTTAAAAAGATACCACTTGCATTTGTGGGTGATAGTTGGCAGATCGCAACGAAGGTACGAACAGATGAAAAGTTAGACACAAAGGCATTGCCTGATGATATTAAGAAACAATATTCAAAAGATGTAGAAGTAGTTACAACGACGATATTAAAGCTTTAGAAAACCGCCCCGGCTCCCCCCGGTCGGGGCTTAATTTAACAAAAGGAGAAATGTAATGGAAGGTGAAATAAGGGATTGGAAACAAGCAAGAGAAGATGCACAGAATGACTATAAAGATGAGTTCTCGTATGAAAACGACTACGATTACAACAATCATTGGGAAAATTCAGCAAGAGCAAAAAGATATGAGCGTAGATTGTCAGGTGAGTCAGAAAAGTAAATAAGCTCTTTGGCGTAGTGTCGTGATAGACTGATATATCAAGTTCGGTGTCAAGATTGTTGACATTTAACGACACGAGGGATATGTACTTGCGTAATGAGACTTATGTGAGTGATAAAAGTGTATCCTTATATTGCATTAATCAAGTGCCTACGCCGAGAGTATTTTTAAGGAGAGAGTATGAAATGTAAAGATTTGATACTAGGTAGATTGGGAGAAGCAGAAGAACCGTTGGCAGTACACGAAATGAAGATAGAGGGCTACTCCGAGAATAACGTGGCTACTAGGTTGAGTGAGTTGGCTCCCTTAAGAGTGTATGGCGGTTACTGTAATAATAACGGTAAAAAGGAAAGGTTTAAGCGGTGGGTAACGATAGACAAAAAGCACTTGATTGAAGCGATGCAAAGGGTAAGGCACGACAGTAACGGACAGGGTGTGTTTCTGTGAACGCACTAGCCGAGTTTGTTTTAATACTACTCGCACTAAGTCCAGCTATATGTCTTGTATGGGCTATAACGAAAACGTGGGGGAAATGATGAAAAGCGAAAGACAGAAACTAATCAAGAAGCTGGATACGATATTTTCAAGGTTTATAAGACAGAGGGATAAAGGGGTTTGTATCACTTGTGGTCGTTCTCAAGAATGGAAGCTAACAGATTGCGGACACTACATAAGAAGGGGGGTGTATCAGTTTCGGTGGAACGAAAAGAACTGTAACTGTCAATGCAAGAAGTGTAACGGTTGGAATGAGGGCGAGAAAGACATATACAGACGTAAGCTAGTAGAAATGTATGGCAAGGACATAATAGAGATTATGGAAGCTGACAGGCATAAACCTTGTAAGATTTCAATAGGAGATATAAGAGTTTTGATCGCACACTACACTAAAAAACTAGGAGGAACAAATGGCAAGGTGATAATCAAAAGGAGAAGACATGAAAGACCTAATCGCAAGAGGTGATGTTTTGAAGGTTGTAAAAAAGATAAAAAAGACTGATTATTTTTATGCCTTAAACCAAAAATGTGTAGAAATAATAGTAATAGAAAAAGCAATAAACGCAATACCCTCTACCGAGAGGAAGGTGGATAGGTGCAAATTTACTCAAGTAGCTGGGAACCATGTATTCGACACAGGGTGTGGACATAGAGTGCAAGGCCACAATTTTAGTCATTGTCCTTACTGTGGGAAAGAAATAGCCGAAGCTATTGAGGGGGATAAATGTTAAGAACAATAACAAAAGATGAGTTAAAGATTATTTTGGACAATCACACTTTGTGGTTGAATAATAAAGGTGGGAGTAAAGCTAACCTACGCTTTGCTAACCTAAGCTCTGCTAACCTACGCTCTGCTAACCTAAGCTATGCTAACCTACGCTCTGCTAACCTAAGCTTTGCTAACCTAAGCTTTGCTAACCTAAGCTCTGCTGACCTACTCTCTGCTAACCTAAGCTATGCTAACCTACGCTTTGCTAACCTAAGCTCTGCTAACCTACGCTCTGCTAACCTACGCTCTGCTGACCTAAGCTTTGCTAACCTACGCTATGCTGACCTAAGCTCTGCTAACCTAAGCTTTGCTAACCTAAGCTCTGCTGACCTAAGCTCTGCTAACCTAAGCTATGCTAACCTACGCTTTGCTGACCTAAGCTCTGCTAACCTACGCTATGCTGACCTAAGCTCTGCTAACCTAAGCTTTGCTAACCTAAGCTCTGCTGACCTAAGCTCTGCTGACCTTGATAAAAAATATGTTCAAATATCTTGTATAGGAAGTAGAAAAGGAATAACTACTTATTGCATAGACGATGATTTTATATGGTGTGCGTGTTGGACTGGCAACATAAAAGACTTTGAGAAAAGAGTAAGGGAAACACACAAAGAAAATAAACAATATCTTAAAGAGTATCTAGGTGCTATAAAGTATTTTAAGTCGTTAAAATAAACCACAAAGATATAATGCTCGGATTGGTTAAAGGAGCGGATATAGTCGAGTTATAAGACCCACCAAGTGCATAAAGGAGAATGGTAAATGAAATGTTTTAAAGCGTTGTTATTAGTTGTAATAATTAGTTCAGTATCATATGCAGGATTAATTAAATGTCCTAACTGTGGTTCGTCTATTGGATATATTAGAGATAATGAATCTATTCATTACAGTAAAGAGGCAAAAAAGATATTAAAAGCAAGGGACGCAAAGGATAGTAGTAGATTTGAAGAAGCAGCCAAAAGGGCAGCAATGGAAACAGACTATAGCTTTTGGGGAAAAGAACTTGAAGTAAGATTAAAAGAGATGCTAAATGAGATTGAAGTTTTGTTGTGGGATTGGGAAAGAATAAAATAACCGCCTACTTGTTGAAAAACAAAGGGCAGAGGAGTGGTGGTATGATATCTGGACAGTATGCTTATGTTTGGAATAGTTGTGGATATGGTATTATAGGAATTTATTTATATGGTGAAGCTGGTTGGTATATTGAATATTTTAAATAGAGGAGAAGTCATGACAAAAACTAAGCAAGTGCTTGACCTTATCAAGATTAGGGCAGGGGTGGATGATGCGTGGATGTGGAGATGGATTGGAATTAATTTTAAGGCCATTTATAATTTCTATGATAAGGACGATAGCTATTCATTAAATATTTATGATTGCTTCGATGAAAATAAAGCATTGATATGGCAGTTGGTGATTGATTTGGCTCCGAGATTGTGGAAGTGTGAGAATACTGGAGAGAAATGCTATAAGCCAAATTGTACTAGTTTTTGTGGGTACAAAGATATTTTATGTGATTTCCTACAAACAAAAGAATCAGACCGCCTCGATTGGCTCATTGAGAATCTAGTTTGACAAAGGCAAGGGGAGAGTTATGGAACTAAAAGAGATTGCACTACCTATTGACACAGAGCCAATAATATGCTATCCTATAATCACTTTCAATTATAGGAGGCATACATGATAGAGTTAAAGTGTAAAATATGTGGATGTAAATATAAGGTTAATCCGTATAGGAAAGCAACATCTAAAACGTGTTCTAAAAGTTGTTCTGCAAAATATACGTACTCTAAAAATTTAGCGAATATAGATCGTTCCTACTTGAATGGGAATAAATTTAGAAAGGGATTAAAACCTTCAAACCCATTTAAAAAAGGAAATAATCCCTGGAATAAAAATATAAAAGGAATTCATCTGTCACCTAAAACAGAATTCAAAAAAGGTCAAAAGGGGATAAATTGGAAACCCATAAAAAGCGTGGCAATTCGCAAGGTTAAGGGGGAAAAGTATAGAAGATTTATAAAAATTAATGAGCCGAATGATTGGCTAGAATATGCTAAATATGTTTGGGTAAAAAACAATGGAAATATACCCAAAGGAAAATTAATTCATCATAAAGACAGAGATCCATTAAATGATGTTATAGAAAATCTATCTTTAGAAACAAGGTCAACGCACATAAACATACACAGAAAATATATAAACTCATTTAAGAAATGTAAAAGAGGATAAAATATGAATCAAGTCAAGGGAAGTTTGAGTTTACGAAAGATCGAGAAGCTACTAATAAAGAAGTTCAAGACGAAACGCTTTTATCGGGTAGCATGGGAAAGCCGAGGTGCTATTAGGGTTGAGGTGATCGAGATGGCGGAGTTTATAAAAGAGATTATGGAAAGGGAGATATGATGAAACAGTTTTTGCACATTAAGAATTTGGACAAGTACCACCCCGGATATAAGGACAGGAAGGACTTGAAGTGGGGAAAGCTTTATTTTACCATACTTCACGGCGACCCTGAATTTGAAATGATAACCGAAGAAACGGACAAATGGAGATACATAGCTTTTATCATTTTAGAACTCCAAATTAAGAAACCCGTACCACTTGACGATGATTATTTGACAAGAAAGGGGTTTAATCTTAAAAAACGCAAAATCGCATTGACTTTACAACTGTTACAGAACTTCGTTGAGGTTGTTACAGAAGATTTAATACCCTGTATCCTAGATAAAGATAAAGATAAAGAAGAAGAAGAAGATAAAGATAAGAGAGCTTCCTTCCGGAAGCCGACCATTCAAGATATTTTTTCTTTCTGCAAAGAGAAGGGTATAAGGAACTTCGATCCCGATAAGTTCTGGAACTATTACGAAAGCAAGGGTTGGCTAATAGGCAAGACTCCTATGAAGTCGTGGCAATCGGCAATAGCAACATGGATGAAAAATAGCTTTGGCAATGACGGTTTCATTAAAGAGAAGAAAGAAGCGGAAAAGCTAATAACCCACAACGTAATCTGCACCGTAGACAAATGCAAGTGGGAAGGAAAGGTAAGTCTAAAAGTAGGCGACACTATTGAAAAGACTAAATGCCCTATATGTGGGTTGTTTAGCTTGAAGGAGAGTAAATGAGCCGATGCAAGTATTGTTCAACAGGAATAGCACCGTGGAATAAAGACCTAGGATATGTGCCTTTAGACGAGCATATTAAAAGAGATAACGGTCAATGGGAGAAGACGGGGTACACATTTTCACTACTCTGCACTTGTGAGGAAGGTAGCAGACAGGCAATTAGCAGACCCGAAATGAGGAGATGGAACGGAAGGTCAGAGCAGATCGTAAGCGGCCACAAGATGTTCACTCTAAACGACACTTTAAAGGATAGGTTGAAATGAGCAAACTAGACAGATTCAAGGTCAAGTACACAAACAGGGTGTGTCCTGTATGCGGTTTATCAATGGGGGTTCCTGATTGGTACAAATACCCGCCGAAATGTAAAGGAAGCGACATTAAACCTCATGTGCCAACCACAATGGTGGAAGAAAAAGACTTACCCAAGCCGTAGTGTCGGAATTTGGAAGGCACGATAAGGCACAGGAATGGATTATTATTGAATTTAGGTAGATTGGTGTGTAAGCGGTCAAAATGGAGTTAAAACTAAAATAGGGGGTTGTATGGTAACTAGAAAAGAATTGGAAGATGCGTTAAAGTCTTATGGTAAGTTGGAGTCAGGTATTAAAGATTTAGTACACGCACTTAGAAATATGGGTTTAAATACGGTTGTTTCTTGTGAAGGTCACAATGTAAATAAGTTCCCAAGTTCGCATAGTTCTCTATATCCATTTGTGGGTATTGAATTGCAAAAACCAACCGATTTTCAATCTATACTAAAGTCTGTTTTTGAGTTTAATAAAAATAGGAATTGGAACGCCAAAATAATGTTTAACTTTAAGTCGTTTGTAAGGGTTGATATGGTTTTCGTAAGTACGTTTTTACCAGCATCTCAATTTGTTGCCGATATGTTTGCTAAATTTTTAGAAAGAAAACGTAAAAAAGCTATAAAAATAAAAAAGGGGTCAAAATGAATTATCCAAAGTGCTTTACAAATGAAGGTCAGTATAAGAAGTGGGCGGAGATGCTAAATAGCAATAAGCACGATTACAAGTTAGCCGGAGTTCCTGACTATTGTTACGATTGCACAAAGGAGTACAGGGAAGAAATGCTTGAAGCTGGGCGTTGCAAGTGTTCTGACAAAGATTTTAGGTGGGCTATGACTTCGGGAAAGGTCGACAGGAACTATAAGACACCGAAATGCGTTGTAGACATGATGAAGAAGCACGGTGGCAAAAGCTATAAGATCAGCGACAACGTGGTTAATGCAGGAAAGGTAAGGGAGGTAAGGTGAGAGGCAAAGATTGGATACATAAAAGCTATTCAGTAAGCATAAACATAGATGAACCGTTGCTTCAAACTTTCTGGCATAGATATGGCAAGAACAGACGAACAAGAATCACGGTATTATGGAGTGAGTATATTCAACAGATGCAATATTCAATAAACTACACAAAGGAAATGTTGTGTATAGGATTTTTGAAGGAGGGATATTGAAACCAATAATAGTTGAGGCGTGGGGTGATGATGAGTTCGGAAAGGATATTATAGATAACTTTGACCGGATAGTAAGCATAAGGGAAAAGGCAGAACGATCGCTATTCGTATCTATGTACATACCAAACCAAAAGAGAAACGAGCTTATATGTAAATTCCACAAAGTAGCGGTAAACAAGTACAATTTGTCTACCTATTACGTTGCAAAGATGATGAGTTTATTCTTTCCAATAACACTTGATGGGGTGATAAGAATAATAAAAAGAAACAATTAATCTATTATTTGTCTATTACTTTAAACGTATGATAGAGTATGGGCTATATATATTCCATTAAATTTAACAGCACACTTCCCACGCCTCTGCAGATGCCAAGCAACTGTAAGCGTAATTTGGGGAGTTTTTTAAGCGGGCAGATTTCAACCAATTATAGGTTGGCACTCGCTTTTTTTCATTCGCTATACCTCGGAGTGTTCGCTATGGCAATTCTACCGATGCCGGGTATCATGCGGTGAAAATATATCTTAATGGCACGTTTGTACGTCATGTATAGTGAGCCGAAGTTATACACTACCATATTGAATGGCGAACCTGTTTCGGTGAAAAAATTGCCTATGGGATTTGACGGAGTGCCTTAATTAACGTAGTTTGGTAGCGGAGTTAGACTTATTTCTCTAGTTGATTGGGATTTAGGATTAAGCTTACTACTCTTTAATCAGCAAACTATTAGGAGTAACAATGAAAGACAGTAAGGGTTGGCCATCAGCTATAAAAGACAAGGGTTACGATCCGAAGCGAAAAGAAAAAGGTCAAGATGCAAGGTAAATGTCCTCTCACCAAGAGGCAGAAGGTAAAAATGCGTAAAAGCATTGATAAGTTATGTAGTTTGATGTGTTGCTTTAACCTTGTAAGGAAGGTGTGTGGATAATGAACAAATTAAGTAAGAAAGATATAAAACTAGTTCGTGAAGCCATTAAAAGAATAGTTAAGGAATATGGTGGGATATTAATTAGACTTGGAAGGGAATAATGCGTAAAATAGGAATAGAATCAAATGGAAATTAAAAGAACGGTTATTTTACCCAACCCATCATGGTGTAACGGTTGTAAGTTTTTAGACAACTACCCAAAGAACCAGAGACCCGTAAATGCTCGGTGTGTATTAGGGTATTGGAATCAGCTCGGTAACGTAGTGCCTCAAATGCAGAAGCTAATGGACTGGAAGATCTCAAGACCTTCAAAATGTTGGGAAGAGAACGGGCAGTCTCCTTTTGAGAATAAGGTTAAAAACAAGGTTGAGATGTCAGAGGAATACCACCCGCCCGAAGGGTCTTTAATGGCAACACTCCCACACAAGACATACACCCGTGAAGACTACAAGAAGTCAAAGAAGAAAAAGGTTGTAAAATCAAAGAGAAAGAAGAAAAAATAGGAGTTTGTAAAACAATGGTAAACAAAGGTGGGTGCAGACCAGGACATACCAATAACCCAAATGGCAGACCAAGGGCAGGCAGTGCTTTTTTAGACCAGCTAAAGGAAGCCCTTAAAAAGGTAGAAAAAGAAAAGGGGAAAACCTTAATGCGACACATGGTAGAAAGAGCTTTCCTTGAAGATACTGTAATGGTTGCTCTAGCCAAGAAGCTATTGCCTGACCTTAAAGAGGTTGACAATAAAGGCATGGTAAGGTTTGACCATTTCGCACATCAGATAAATGATTACAAAAAGTAAGGTAGAATTTAACCCTAATACGTTTGACTACTCTAGGTTTATGGGTGACAACTTCGAGATTGTAGATAAGACAGGCGTAAGCGTACCACTTAAAGCCAATTCAGTACAGGCAGAGTTTGAGAAAGATAAAGGTAACGATGCTATAATCTTAAAGGCAAGACAGCAGGGGTTCTCAAGTTGGATAGATGGGATATTTACATCAGACTTTATACTTAGGTCAAACAGTTACGGTGCGATCGTAGCAGATATAGAAGACAACGCAGTAGGTCTATTAGACAGGATTAAGTATTATCTCGGCAGTTACGAAGAGAAGAACAAGACCAAGTTACAGATGAAAGAGACGTATATAAAAGGCAACGTAGTTGATTTGAAGTACGATAGTCGGTTTGAATTGTATCATGAGTTCATGAACAGTCGATTGGTTATAGGAACGGCAAAGAATGTAGAGTTTGGTAGGTCAAAGACTATAACGAACCTTCATTTATCGGAGATAGCGTTTTATCCTAACATAGAGAAGATTCTAGCCGGTGCGGGTCAAGCAGTAGTGCAAGGTGGCAGAAAGTGGCTAGAGACTACGGCTAACGGGTTTAACGAGTTCAAAGAGTTGTGGGACGATTCTTCTAACAAGTTCAACAACTACAAGGCCTTGTTTTACGGTGCTTCTAAGTTCTATTCAAAAGAGTTCTTAGAAATGAAGAAGAGAGAGTTTACAAAGCGTGGCAAGGTAGCGTTGAAATACTATCAAGAGTACCCGGATAACCCAATAGAAGCTTTTATTAGTTCGGGCGACTGTTACTTCGATCAAGACAGTTTAAGGTTTTACTTAGAGAAGTGGATGTCAAAGCCGATGGTAGCGGGATATATATACTAAGGAGAAAAGCATGAAAATCACACAGAATGGCAAGGGAATCAGAATCACGAGAAGTAATGGCGCGGAGTTATGCCTTGAAGCAGATGAAGCGAAAGAGCTTAAAGTAGCGGTTGACAAGTTCTTTGAGGTAGAGAAGAAGAAAGAAGTTGTAATTAAGCCTAAAATAGATGACAAGACTAGTGACAAGTAGTGAGTTTCTACCAGTTCCGCACCATCAAGCGCGGTGAGTTCTTTGTAATAGCAGGCGATACAAGCACGGGAGCTGGGGATTGGAGTACAACACAGTTTCTTAGCAAGAACGGGAAAGACGTGCCTTTAGTGTATCGCACAAAGTCTACTGCTACGGAGATGACGAACGAGATACACCCGATAATAGAGAAGTTATTTGACGTTACGGGTATTAAACCGGTAGTAGCGTATGAGCGAAACAACGGTGGAAGCTTTGAGATGGACAGGCTAGGAACATTGAATAGGTTGGGTAAGTACACGCTCTTTGAGATGAACGAGAATAGGGGTAACATAGAAGATAAAGAGTCGAGAATGTATGGGTGGGATACGAACACGGCCACAAGGCCTAAGATGCTCGGCGACCTTCAAGAAGTCATTAATAAGCGACTTTTAAAGATTTACGATGAAGTTACCATTAATGAAATGTTTAGCTTCATTAAGGTAAGAACAAGCACTCTGTACAAGGCACAAGCGGACAAAGGCGCACACGATGACCATGTAATGAGCTTGGCGATAGCGTGGCAGTTGTACTTATACACACCGACATTGAATCAGGTACAGGCGTACAGGACAGGCGGAAGGGGTCAGTTCCCCGGTGTAGATCGGACAAAGAGAGAATCAAAGACAGTTGGAAGGTTTGGACACGTATATAAATAAAGGGAGGTTTCATGGCGAATCAGGTGGACAGCAAAGTAGCTGAACCAAAAGAAGTTGAAGAAACTAATAAGTATGCAACGATCGTGATTAAGATGAAAGAGAACTTTGCAGTAGAGGTTGGAGTACAGAACATGGTATCGGTGACACAGAGCGAGATAATGCTTAAAGACGCGGAAAAGCTTATAGGTAAGATGTTCTATGAGAAGGCGATGGAGAAGGAAGTAACAAGACAAGCGTTGGCAGGTGGCAATGGTTTTATACCCGGCCTTAACAAATTTCTAGGTAAAAAGCATTAAGGAGCCGATATGAAACCGATAGTCAAAGGTAATAAGATATATAACTGGGTACAGATTGAAAGTATTGAGCCGGACATACAAGGAAAACAGTTGATAATCAAGATGAATAGCGGAACACTTAAAAAGATGGGGTTTGCAGATAATAAGGAGATGCAGTCTTACATAGACAATCTAATAAAGGAGTTGAGTCAATGAGCCAGATAAAACCCGTAAACGGGTATATCTTAGTAAAGACTTTGGCGTTTAAGGAAGAGAGCAAAAGTGGTATCATACTAAAGAATACGGTCAAGAAGGGTGATTTATACAGAGGCGAGATAATTGGTAGAAGCGATGGTTCGGACGAAGCGATATACAGCGTAAGAATAGGCGAAGTGGTCTACTTTGACGTATACAATGGCAAGAAATGCCCTAGCAACGATACCGAGAGCGATTTTATCCTACTTAAAGAAGAGGATATATGCGGGGTTGAAGAAAAGCTGCAATGAAGATACGCAAGTCCGAGATAGAATTAAGCAAGGTAGTTGACTATACCGTAACTAAAAATGCAATACATATATACATGAAAGACTATACTAAGGTCTATATGAAGTACGAAATATCTAACGAATTTGACAGTATAGTTAAAGCATTAAAAGGACGAAATGGAAGCGATTGAACTGTTTAACAAACTCAAGAACAAGTGGATACTCGAAGAGATAGTAAAGTTTGAGGAAGTGGGTAATCCGGGTATGATAGAGATACACTACGGTTTAGGTGGCAATGCGACTACTATCAAGCCGAAACCCGAAATAAGGCGTAAGAAAGACTAACAACTTAATAGACGAGCAATCTTAACAAAAGAAGCTCATAGCAGAGGAAGCGGGAACGTGAAAGAACACCGCAATATACCTCTATTATGGGCTTTTTATTTGAGGTAAAAATGGCAAACAAGAATTTTAATGACACAACGCTTAAACAACCAGAAACTAAAGACGATGAAGACAAGGTACTTAAGCTTGATTTAGGCACTGGTATTGTTGAAAGCAACGCAGTAGAGAACATTTACGATCAAGATTATCTTAATGTCATTGATTTAAGCAAGAAAATGGCTTCTGATGGCAAGAGAACCAAAGAGGAAGAGCTTTTAGACTTGGTTTATGATGATATAACGAAGTCAATTAGCGCGAGTGCTGGTATGCGTAACAAACTAAGAAAGTATGAGATGATAGCTAACTGTGAACCTGACCCCAAAAACAATAATATGTACTGGTCGGGGTCAAGTAACGTAAGAAGTCCGTTAGGCGCGAAGATACTAGAAGGAAAGTTTTGTAGATGGATTACATCGATGTTCGGAGTAAATCCTATATGTTTAATAGATATACTCGATTATGACGGCAAGAAGAAAGACAAAGATGGGAACATTGTTAATAGCAGAGAAGAGAAGAGTAATAGAGCTACCGCAGTTGAAGCATACTTCCATTATATATTCACAAGGATAATCAAAGGCGTTGATACATATAGGGACATACTGACCAATACAGGCACACATAACACGGGTCTTGCCCTTCTATGGTTTGACTGTGAGTATAAGAAGAAACAGCTACATAATGTATCGTATAAGCAGACAATAGAGTTTAAGTCAGATTTCAAAGATGCGAAAGAAGCGGGAATACCCGAAGAAGAGTATAACTCATTAATAGCTAAGTTAGATGCAGGAGAAGAAGTCGTTATACCTAAGATTACCAAACTTGAGAAGGCGAAGGAAATACCTAAACTTGAGAGTATTAATAGAGACGACTTTATTATTCTACCTGACAATGCTAAGAACCTTGAGATTGCTAGAGGACACGGATACAAGTTTGAACTGTCGTGGGATGGCCTAAAGAAAGGTGAAGCTGAAAAGAGATACAAGAATGTTGATAAGTTAAAGAACAATTTTAAGCCAAGTGATACAGGCGAAGTAAACCAGCAAAAGAACTTAAATGAAGGTAAAGACGGGGAGGATACGGAAGAGTACAGAAAGCGTATGCACAACGTATATAAGCTCATTTATAAGTATCAAGTAGACGATGAAGGTATAGCCGACACACTTATATTGACTTTTAGCTATGATTGTAAGCAGTTTATCAGAACAGAGGTATGGGATGAGAACCTTTATATTATACCACATAGAATAAGGAAGAAACCCGGTAGATTTGACGGTATAGGAACAATTAAGATGGTTGAGCCTATGAACGATCAAACGGACACTATTTATAACCTTAGAAACAATGCGGCCAAGATAGTATGTAGTCCAAGTTTCAAGGCCAAGAATAACACGTCATTCGACCCCTACGAACAGGAGTGGATGCCAGGTGCGATATTCTGGCTTGACAATATGGGCGATGTCGACCAATTCCAAGTAACTAACAATTTCCCAGAACTGTTTCAAGAAGAGGTATTACAAGATAGATACGCACAAGAGAAGACTGGTATCACCTCGGCTAGTGGTGGCCGTGAGTCTCCTAACGATCCTAACGCACCCGGTAACAAGACTATCGCACTTATCCAAGAAGGGAACATTATAACCAATGAGGATATAGCGTGTCTTAGAACGAGTGTGGAAGAGGTATTTTACTACATATTACAGATGTGTGCTAAGTATCTTCCGGACAACGATAAGTACCTTAAAAAGTTCGGATTGACTAAGGAAGACCTTAAAATCAGTCTTGAAGAGGTGTCTTTACATGGTATAGATATAACATTCAACAAAGAAGTAAGAAAGCAACAGGAAATGCTATTTTATAACATATACGGACAGGATCCTATCATAAGAGAGAACTTAAACTCTGCTACTGATATGTTAAAGAGTGGGTTTAGGGCATGGGGTAGAGATAAGCTTGAACTACTACCTACAACTGAAGAAGTAAAGGAAATACAGATACAAATACAAATGGAAGCTATGCGACGACTTGAAAGGGAAAACATAGCTAAGATGGAAGAGCAGAACGTGGCGGAATCGCAGAGACAAGTAGATAAAGGTGTGAAACCACCGCCACCACCTCCACCACCAGCGGAGTTAATAGAAGAATGAACTATCTAGTAGCAAAGTACAATAATTTAATAAATAAAAAGAATATGGTTAATGCTAACGCAGACGATTGGTTCAATCCACCAAATAGCACACCGCGACAACCAGCGCGTATGCCTACGCCTGACTTTCCGAGTGGAATAAAGAAAAATCAACCTCCACGCGAAAAAAATGCAGACGATTGGTTCAATCCACCACAACCACTACCACCAACACAGCAAAAACCTAATTATGAGGAAGAACTTATACGTCAACTAAAAGAGAAGGGACAGGACGTTACACAAGAAGAGTACGACAAACTACTAAAAGAATATATAAGTGCAAAAGAAAGTGGTTATGAACCACCACAATCTACGAATCCAATTGACGAGAGACAATGGCACTCAAATCCACACCCCATCAACCCTGTTCATCAACCAGTTAAGTTACCAGTTACACAAGAAAAATCAATAGCACTATCGGGCAATAGTAGATTATTAGAAAATAGAGCTAGTATGCCTAATTATGGCGCAAATCGAGGATATCAAATACCGTTTAACCCATTTTCAGCACAATACTCACAACAGAAACCACAGTCAATGACGGTGAATAGTACACGTAATTTACTAGGAAAGAAATATAATAATAAAAATCTAGGAAGTAAGTTTGCCAATAAAAAGAATTATAATTTTTAATCGAAACAATCGGAAGGAGAATAAATGGATAACAAAGATAAAATTGGAAGTTTGCAGTCTAAAATAGATAAGTCAGCAAGGTTTGATCGGTTGAAAGAAAACCCGGACTTCAAACTGTTTTTAGATGAGGTTAAGAGTAAAAGAGACGTTTATTACGCGGAGTTGAACGATTTCGGAAAAGGAAAAGAGTTAAGCATGGAGCAGAACTATATAAGATTGATTGAAGCACAGCTAAGAATGGAGAGCTTTAACATGGTTTTAATATTGTGTGACAGCTTTAAGAACATAGCCAAACACGCAAAATCACAGATAGACAAGATAAAAGCACAAGAAGTTGAGTAAAACTCACTTTATTAAGCCGAACCTGCGGCGTAAATCAGGGTAGAATAAAGGAGAGTACGATGGTAGAAGCAAAGGAAGTTAAAGAAGTCAAAGAACCTGAAGTCAAGGAAGTTAAGACTAAGGAAGATGTGATCGAAAACGGGTCAAATCTTATCAAAGAAACACTTGGTAAGATTAAAGAATCCGAAGAAGAGGTCGTTAAAGAAGATGACACAAAAGGAAAACCGACCGAAGCCAAGAAGGAAGAAGTAGAAGAGGGTGACGATAAGGTAAAAGAGGTTACTAAAAAGGAAACTGAACCTATCCCGTATCACAGATTTGCTGAAGTAAACGAGGAAAAGAAGGCGTTAAAACAGCAAATGAACGCTATGCAAGGTCAAATGCGTATGATGCAAGAGCTTATTATTCAGAAAGGCGATAAAGTCTCAAAGAGTGATAGGCAAGACACAAACGAAAAATACGCTAAAGAAATTGCAGAAGAACAGGATATGGACATTGAATCTGCTCGTAAGCTTACAAAAAAGATGTCTGCTATGGTTAGAGAAGGTGCTACCGAGCTTGTATCTAAAGAGTTAAGTGCATTGAAGAACCAAACGTCGGGATTGCTTGTAAATCAGGCAATAACCGAAGCTCTTGAAAAGTATCCGCGCGGTAAAACGTACAAGAAAGACGTGTACGACGTTGTTATGGGACTTAAAATAGACCTTAGAACGAACCCTGACGTGATTATAGATGCGGCGAAATTAGTGGTAGCTGACAAAGTAGACGAGATAGAGAAACAAGCAGAGGAAAGAGCCTTAAAAAAACACTCTGAACAGAAGAAAATCGTTATTTCTGGTGTTGAATCTCCCGGTGGTTCCCCCGCAAAGAGCGTTGAGGAATTAACCGATGCACAGAAGGCTATGGCGAGAAAATATGGCGTATCGGAAGAAAAGTACGCCGCCAATATGAGGAAGGTATCTTGAAAGATTTAAGCAGAAGTCCCACGTCAAGAGGAGTTGGTGTAAAACTCGAAATAACTGGAGTTGAATCGGTTGAATCTACACGACAATCGGATAAGGTGTTTGTACGGTGTAAACGGTGCGGAACTCCCGTAAACCAAGCCAAACATTCGAGGTGTCCGTATTGTGAAATAGAGAACTATTGGAAGGTAAACAACTAATGCTGATAAAAGCACATAACAGCAATTACGATAAACGTAGTGGAAGGGGTTTTAAGTGTAGTCAATGTGGAGCAATAAAAGATGATATACAGTTCATTGAAAAGGTTTATGGTGGTATGTTCTCAAGGTGGCGATGTGCAAAATGCGGAAACACGTGGAGATATGACGAAACACCACCTATGAGTGCGGAAGAATTGAAGCACGATAAGAGAGCGAGAGAAATATCAGACCCCATGAAATCTTTTACAAGAGGACTGAAGAAAATATAGGAGGAAACAATGAGATTTCATTATGATTTAACACAAGCAGAGGAAATATATAGGGATGTACCAGTATATGATGCTGCTTCTATGGAAAATGGTGAGCTGGTAATGTTGGGAACGACTGCTGATGACAGCAATGCTGATCAGGGTGTATCTTTTATAACGGCTTACACCGGTGGCGCTGCCGAAGCGGTTGATGCGTTAGGTACAATATGTGAAGATTTTTCAACAGCAGCCGATATAGACAATACGCCCGTACAGGACTGTAAATATTTAAAATGTATTGTGAATCCATTTGCTGTTTATTTAGCAGAATATTCGCAAGGCACGTCAGATGACGTTGCGGTAACAACCGGAAGTACCGGAACCACGCTTACTATTGGTTCTTTAGAAGATAACTGGGATGCTGGTTGGGTATATTTAATAGCATCTTCGGGTTCTTTACGTCAGAATGTTGCTTGCGCTTCTGGATCTCTAACTATGGATAGTGCCCTAACGGTCACTACTTCAAGTCGGATAATCAAGATACGTCCAGTAAACTCAAGGTTAACGAACTTGAACACGGCGGCGACAATGCTAACAAGTGCAGCGGCAGTACCCGATGGAATATCTTTGCACGTTGTTAAAAACTGGATGACACACGACGGTCAGATACTTTTACCTTTAAGGTATGCGAATAGAGGTACGGACGGGCTAACGAATGTGAAGTTATATTCAGATTTAGCTATGCTTGACCATGTTTACAACAATGCGTAAGTTAGTATTTCAAAATTAAAAGATTAATAGGAGGATATAATGCATACTAGTGAGAAATGGCCAGATTTATTGGAGCCAAATGTAAAAGTGTTGTCCGATGAGGCAACGAGGTTTGACAGCAAGTCGTCTATGCTTTCAAAAATATTTGACATGAAAAAATCAGGTAAATCGTACGAGAAGTTTAGTTCTGCTTCAACGGTTGACGATTTTGAGTCATTTACAGGAACAGTTGGATATTCAGACACCTTTCAAGGATTCGATACACGTATTGAGTTCCCTGAATTTGTCAAAGGTATAAAGATAGAGCGTAAACTAAAAGACGATGACGAAACTAACATCATAGCAAGTCGTTCGGCTTCTATTGGTCATTCGTATGTTCGGTCGCGCGAAAAGGTTGGTGCGCAGGTATGGAATGAAGCGTTTACTACTGATTCAAACGATAATGTAACACATTCAGAAGGTGGCGAACTATGCGCCTCTGACCATGCGTACACTAACGGTTCAACCGCAACACAGTCAAACGAAGGCACAACTGCTTTTAGTGCGACTTCTGTTGAAGCTACACGCCAGTTAATGTGTGCTTTTAGAGGAGATAACCAAGAGATTATATCAATCAATCCCGATACACTCCTTGTCCCTATTGGGCTTGAAGAAACTGGGTTTGAGATAATCAATTCTAAAGGAAAAATCAATACCGACGCTAATAACGTCAACTTCCATGAAGGTAAGTACAAACTTATGGTATGGAAGAACTTTCTAACCGATGCTAATAACTGGTTTATGATAGATTATAACCTCATGAAACAGTTTTTAAAATGGTATGATCGTATTCCTTTGGAAGTCAACCAAGACAGCGATTCCGATACACTTGTTGCTAAGTATATTGGTTATTGTCGTTTCTGGCGTTGGTGGATCAACTGGAGATTTTGTTTTGGTCATTTAGTAGGCTAATTTAAAAGGGGAGGGGTAGGGTATCCTATCTCTCCCTATTTAACCTTAACAGGAGGAAAAATGGGAAGGCAGATGAGTATTCAGGAACAAGTAAGAAAGCATAAAGGTTATTTGACAACGAATGAGGAACAGGAAAGGCGACAGCGAATATCTAACAACGAGGGATGGCTTAAAACTCACAAAAGTTCAGAGTATAGGCGTGTTCGGAATATGGACGAGTCTTATGTAATTAAGCAGTTATCTACCGACAAAAAGACCTTAAACGAACGAGCTGCGCCAAGAGACTTAAAGGGTACTGAACGAACGAAATTGTATACGAGAGTAAAGTACCTTGAGGGTAAAATTCGTGATGGTATGCCTACTAGAGACGAGATGATGGGGAAACGACACAGTAACCCCGGAAACCCTAATAGTAAGTACCAAGAAGCAAGACCCGGCGATGTCAAAAAACACATGAAATGGCTTTCTGCAACTCAAAAGTATCAAGACGAATGGAAGAAGATAATGAGAATACTTGAGCCTGACGATCCTGAAGCTGCTAATGTTGAAAGGTTAAGGAAATAAAATGAGGAGGAAAAAATGAAAAATATATTAATAAGCATAGCGTTAGTAGCTTTTGTACTTGTTCCAAGCTATGCTGTTGGCGGTCACAATGGAACGTACGCCATAGAAGTAACTGGAACTCCAGACACGATAACGCCCGACGTAACAGTTGGTGCGGGGTGTGCTTATGTTGAAAACACACTTGAGGTAGATGGTGCGACTAGATTTGACGGTGCGGTGACGTTTAATGGTGCGATTGTGTCTTCTGATAGTTTCGTAAACATAGTGTACCCACTAACTGACCTAGCTGCTTCTGATGGAAACATCTACGTATCGTCAACTGGTGCGAGTGTTGGAAGTTTCGGTGTTGATAGATCGATGAATATAAGTTTACTACAAGCGGGTGGTACTACGTGGACACTAGCAAAGGCAGACTATACCGATGCTATTCATGCACGGAATATATCCGCCGTTATGAGGTCAACGTCTACTGCGTCAGATGCAATTTTGGAATCTAGTGCTACACTAACCATTTTAGGGTATACGGCACGTGGAGAACTAGAATCTGATACAATCTCGATGATAGACCATACGGTAAGGTACAGCAATAAGGCGTTTCTGTCTGTTGTTAGCTTTACTGTAAGCGATGCAACGGCCACGTGGAGTTCCGTAGGTTATGCGGCACGTAAAGTTGGATTTGAGATAGGTACAAGCAATAAGATAGGACTACCTATTGATATCGACACTACTGCCGATATTTTCAAGGTTATTGTAGCCGGAGCTACTGAATCGTCTTCTGATTATACGGCAAATCACGTATATAATACGATAGACTTTTCAAGTGACGGCGATGCTTCAAGGGACTACGAGGTATACATAAAAGTAAAGCAAAGATAAACGAAACGGTGAGGAGTATCTATAAAAGGGTACTCTTCACCAATTTGTTGACAAGGGAGGTGTTTTAAGTGAACAGAAATATTATACATTCAGAATCATTACAAGATACCGACGGTACGAAATGGGAATCAAAGGCAATGACAACCTCTGCCGCAACGTATTATAGTGACAAAATACCGGTTAAGTTTAGTACAGGAAATTCTTCGTTACTTGTTAAGACTAGCGCAGGTTCTTTAGCTATTACAGTTGAGTTATCGTTAAACGGTGATGATTGGTACACGCCATACGATACAGACGGAAACGACCTCGGTGCTTTAGTTTCGGCATTAACAGCAGATAGATGGATTGTTTATAACCCACAAATAACATTATACAAACGGTTCAAATTCGTTTTGACAGTTGCAAATTCAACCGTATCAGCTAGATATATTCAACAAGAATAAAGGAGAGTGAAATGAAGCGGTATTTTTTATTTACAATGTTTATTTTTTTTGCGGTATCAGCACACGCAGGTATGTTTGGTGTTAAACTTCAAAAGATAAACAAAGGGCCAGATAGGAGAGACTTTAACCTAACAATAACGTCAGGCACAGCAATCGGTGGTGTTGATCAAGGTTCTACAATTCTAAGTACAACCGAAGCATCTATTTGTAATGACGTAGACTTCATAGTAAGAACAAGCACGCTCTATACCTCATATTTTTCTAGTTTTTCAACTACTGGCTCGGACTGTCGTATGTGGGTTCCCGGTGAGGCATATAGCTTTGGAGGTAGAAACAATAAACCAGTCTATGGTAAGACCGCAGATGAAACTTCTAACTCGGCAAGAATAGATGGTGCTATATTTAAAGACTAAGAGGTTAAATGAAAAAACTATTTTTAGCCATATTATTACTTGGTATATCCATTCCTTGTTTTGGTGGAGAATTGACTCAATACATTGATACTGATGTTGTTGGTGGAACTGGTGATGGTTCTTCTTGGGTTAATGCCTACTCTGCAACTGGTTTGTGGGAAGCACAGAACTTAAACCTAACCGACAATGGTGGAGATTCTCTAACTGTAAATTGTAGAGGAATATTAGCAGATACAACTGGATTTAATCTTGATGGGTGGACTTGCAATGCAACAAACTATCCTACTCTTGTTGGCGATTGGACACCACCTGCTTCTGGTGATATGTATGATACAACTAAATTTAGACTTGAATTGGTTGGCGCACACAAACTAAAAGCATACAGGACAGTTAAGCTTGAGAACATACAAATTAAGTTTACTGCTAGTGGTAATGGTCAGAATGTGTGTACTCTTTGGAATCTTAATGCAGGTAAAATAGTTTTAGAAAACTGTATTTTAAAAGCCGTCCTTGGTGCGTACACTGAAATGAAGAGTCTTATGGCAAATAATAGTGGGACAGGAACCCCAACTTATTTTATAAACTGTTTATTCTATGATTGGACTGGTGCGTGGAGCAGACCGATAACAACCGACATAGGTGGGAATACCGTAAACATATATAACTGTACATTTTATAATTGTGAAAGAATCGCTGAAAATAGAGGTGGTGGAACAATAATAGCAACAAACAATATTTTCCATACTGTAAACACAGTAGATATTTATCAAGGTGGAGGTATGGGAACTATCACGCTTTTAACAAACGACACATCCAACGGAGATTATTTTGTTGATGCGAGTGGTAGTGACTTTCATGTAAATTCAGATACCGCAGTAGTTGTTGGTGCAGGTACAGATTTAGCGACTATATTTACAACCGATATGGCAGGTGTTACTCGTAGTAGTCCATGGACTATTGGTGCTTTTGAATTCTTTGTTGCTACACCGACTCCGACACCATCTACATCGTCAAGCTCAAGACTAGAACAAAATAATCTCGAACTATTTTTTAAGAGAAGGGGTAAGAGGGTTAAATGAAAAAACTGATAATAGCAATCTTGTTAGGAGTTAGTTTCTGTTCGGTATCTTATGCGTGGAATTTAGAACAACTTAGGGATCAGGCACGATTGACATTAAGGGACTCTGATTCAAGTAACCCACGATGGGAAGACTACCAGTACGATATTAGGTTCGCTATGGCGGAAGAGGAGTTTTGCAGACGCACAAGAGCGGTTAAAACGCAGAACTATATAGTCACTATTGCCAGTCAAACCGAGTATTCGCTTCCTGATGGGTGGATAGGTACTGACAGGGTTTCAAGAGCAATAATACCGCTTATAACAGCTACTACGAGATACTTAGAGATAGACCGAGTTACTTTAACGTGGCTAGACTCCGATAAGGGTAGACCGTTTTTTGAAGACTCATCACCCGACGTTCCTAACAGATTTTACATCAATCTAAACACACAGAAAATAGGCCTAGACCCACCTCCTAACGTAACCTATACCGGGACAAACCTCATAAAACATGAGTATACAATTATATCCTCTACCATGAGTGCGGATTCTGATGAACCGTTTGATAGTATAGGATACCTTTCTTCTTACCACAAGGCTTTAATACCTTACGTTATTTCAATGTGTGAGAAAGATCAAGGGAACGATAACGCCTCTGTGGGTTGGATGCAAGTCTTTGACGCTTATGTCGAAAGGGCTATATCTGAACTAAACGTAATGATTACTAACAAGAAAGCAAGTATGACTGCCAGATAAGGGGATAAATGAGAAAAGCTATTGTTTTATTGTTGTCAACTATTTGTATTGCTTCGGTAACTTTTAGCGAAGAAACAACTAACGCAAAAGAGTTTCCCCACTATGGCCTACAAGGGTGGGTTACAGTTGTACGCCCTGATATGCTTTCTGACTTACTTTCCCCTGACGTATTAAATATAGAAACCGCGCGGTATACGGGACTGATTACCCGAAGGTTAGGAAGTTCGCTGTACCTAACTACTCCCCTTGAAGGTGCTAAATTTATACGAAACTCTTACGTTTATAGGCAAGTAGACAATGACGAGTACATACTTTTACAATCTTCTACTTCGATGTTCTACTCAACCGGCGATGGAAACAGTACGAAAATACGAAGCGATCTAAATTCTACCTCGGTTGCGAATATTACAACCGCAAGAGATACGGCGTACATAGTTGACGGTACTACGTGGGCGTGGAGTTTTAACGGCACGACTACGACGATACTTGACAATAAAGTACATGGTTCGGTTACTATATCGACAAACGTACCCTCATACCCCTATTTCGTTAAATGGTGGCACAACAGACTTTGGTATTTTAGGACAGATACATACCCTTCTACGGTGTGGTACAGCAACTACAATGACCCCGAAGTTATAGGGGATAACAGTACAAAGAATATCAATGTTTCAGATGGTGACTATATTACAGGCGCATTTTTATACCAAAATAGGTTGTTCGTAACGAAAAGGAACTCAACGTGGGAAATAACGGAGATAATAGACGATTCTTCCGATCCGTTCTTTATAATTAACAGCATTTCACAAGTTATAGGTTGTTTGTACCAAAACACTATGCGAGAGCATCAAGGGTTCCCCACGTGGTTAAGCCACAGAGGTGTTGAGATATACAACGGTCAATTTAACCTAGCTAGTGAGCCAATAGACCCCTACGTTAAAGTATTAAACCAGTTGACCTCTGCTTCGAGATTAAGTCTAATCCAAGACACCGCTTCTGATTGGGGAAAGGGGTCAGGAATAAACATAGATACTACTACGACTTTAGGTAGTGTGGGTATTAAAGCAAAAGACTCTTCTAGAGACCAATCTCAACGAATGTATATACACCAAGGATCATTGGAAAATGGGTATTCAAGAAGACAGTCTTTTAAACCGAGCTACACGGGCTATGTTGATAAGGTTAATATAAACATAAGAACATACACAGGGGGTGATGGTACATTTAATGTTTATATAGCAAATAATAATATGAATATTATGGAATCATACACCCTTACTGTGTCTTCTGTAATAGGAGATAATACAGATATTAATTTTAATCATTTAAAATTAACCAAAGATTATACTTATTATATAGTGTTGTCTTCGGTTAGTGGTGCTGGCCAAGTACTTGTAGGTTATTATGAGGAGCGGTATAATCGTGGTAATACGGCATCAAAAATATATGATGGTGCATGGACAGAACACCCGGCGTATGACTTAACATTTGCAGTATATATGTCAACTATGAATCCATTAAATGGGACATACACCTCACAAACCCTCAACGCAGGTACTTCATGGGGGAGTTGGGGTAACTTTAGCGCAGACGAAACTAAGCCATCGGGTGGGACGATTGTATATTACGGTCAAGGTGGCGGGTCAACAACTACCGCATCAGTTGCCGTTAAGACTGTTTTAACTAACGGTAGCCCGATAAACATATCGACTGGCCCGTACATAGTCGTCACTTCGTCATTAAGTCGTACTAGCTCTACCGTAAATCCTTTGGTAAACTCAATAGGTATTTCATATAACACAAGCTCTGCATTAAAGCAACCGTTTGCTATTGATTACAACGATAACTACATGATAGCCGTATCAACGAACACAAGTAACAACGATAATAATGTAGTTTTAGTGCTACAAAGTAACGGCGAGTGGACACGGTTTAACGGTAGTGGTATGAATTGGGGGAGCACGTTTGTTTATAAAAATAACCTCTATTCTTGCGACTCGAAGGACACGGGGAAAGTTTATCGCCAAGACGTTGAAAATTCGTACAGCGACGACGGAACGGGGTATGAGTCTTATTACTGTTCTAAAATATTCAATTTCGGAAGTATAAGGGAAACCACAATACTTGATATAGCACCTCTTTTTAATGATGCAGGGGACTGGAATGTAAATATAGACTATCGTATGCACGGTTCAGGGGGTTCGTGGACGACTAAAACACTCAATTTATCAGACGACACTTTCGGTTTAATAACAAAAGTAATGCCTTTGCAGTTTCCTAAAAGCTACTTTTTCCAGTACAGAATAAGTGAAACCGATATTGACCAATCTTTTGAGTATAGGGGAATGACGATAAGATACTTAATAGAGTCTTTAAAATGAGGAAACTCTTAATATTAGTTATTATCTCAATGTTTTCAATACCGTTGTTTGCAGAAACCGCACCTTACACGTTTACTCAAAAGGAGTGGCGGAATATTGATCTAAGTTATTTAAACTCGACAATCTTCTACATTCTAAACAAGAAACAAAATATAGACTTTAAGCAAGTTTCATCTGTTCCAAGTGCAACGAGATTATACAATAAACAGTTAATTCTTTACAATTCAGGAGCATCTTATAGGTTGTACTCAAAGATAAACGACAACTTGAAGTATATAACATTTAATATCGAAGACATAGCAAACACGTGGAGTGGTGAGAACACGTTTAGTAATACCGTTACCGTTACGACTATTACAGCTACGACATTAAATGTATCTGGTGTAGTTAATTTTTTACCAGCAGGGACTATAACAATGTATGGTGGTTCTACTGCACCGACGGGGTGGTTTGTTTGCGACGGTTCAACTGTTTCAAGAACAACATATGCAACTTTATACGCAATTATAGGTGAAACCTATGGTGCGGGTGATAGTTCTACGAATTTCAGTCTACCTGATTTTCGTGGAGTATTTGCGGTTGGTTCTGGGACAACAACACGTGTATCAGGCGTAGATGCAAGTGGAAGCCAATATGCGAGTACGTTAGGTGATTACGAACAAGACCATTTTCAAGGGCATAGGCATTTAATTAGAGATAGTAATGGAAGTCAATATAGTTCCGGGCTTATTCAGTCGGGAAGTGATGCATCTGTTCTATTATATCCTTCGGGTGTTACTACGGGATATGCAGCCGAACCGGTTGACGATGGAACTCACGGAACACCAAGGACAGGGCACGCAACAGAACCGCAGTCTTTAAGCGTTAATTATATTATAAGATATTAATAGGAGGATTTATGAATACAAATATGATAAGATTTATGAATACAAACATTAGTTTAATAATAAGGGATGGTAATGCTCTTCTTGATTTGTTGAAAAGTAACCCAACTGAATTTAATAAGTTGCGTACTGAAACACACAATAGGGCTAACTCCACAAAAGATGCGGGAGATTGGCAAGATGCGGGATATTTAAGGTACATACAAGAGGCGTACGATAACGACCTTCCAATGGTAACTCGTGCCAAATTCGACAGTAATGTAAATATAAAAGAAGAAGGTAGTTACGGTGACTTTTTCTCTGGTGTTGTAGCTAAAAAGGAAAAACTAGAAAGTGATACCAACTCTCAATTAAACCAAGTAAATGTTTTTATCGCACAGAAAGACTACGCTTCGGCTCAAGCTATATTAGATAATATAAAGGTAGATAACCCCAGTTATGATACTAGTGAGTATCAAGGTAGAGTAGACACAGGGAAAGGCGAAGTCGTAACACCTGAAGGAGAATTACAAGGTCAGTTAGATAAGTCTTTAGAACATGGATTAATTACTCAAGAGGTTTACGATAAGGCGAAAAAGTATCTTGATTCTGGGTTGACCGACCAAGCAAGTGAGTATTTTAATGCCGAGGTAAACATTGACAGAACCGAGGACATACCTACTTATGACTATAGCAAAGACCCGGGAAAGGAAACAATCGACCAGTTAAAAGCTGGGTATCAAGAAACAGCAGCCCAAGAGTTAGGCGATTTTGTCGAACCCGAAATGACCGATAAGTACGAAGCACCGACTTTGACACCTGAAATGGTTCAGAATTGGGATTTAACCGTTCAAGACTGGGATAAGGTAGCCGACACTAAGGAAGAGGAAAGACTACTAAGGACTCTTGACGCTCAAGATCCATACGGTGCGGGTTCAGGAGATAGGGCGACCAAGTTAAGCGCATTGATAGCCGACAGGGCAGAAGCGCGGAAAGGAAGGTCTTTTACTTTGGCTCAAGACGAGTTATCAGCCAAGACAGATACCGCTCAAGTAGAATACCAACAGAAACTAACCGAATGGGAAAAACAGTACGGAACGGCGTGGTCACAGTACAACTACAAACAACAGCAAATTGAAAACTCAAAGTTAAAGTTACAGGAAATAGCTGAATTTGAGAGTAACGCTTTTAGGTTTACTAACGCACAAGAACGTGAGGCTGCGTGGGCTTCGCTTGAAAGGGCGTGGACACAGAGAGATCAGTCAATGTCAGATAAACAAGAACTTGAAATGCAAGGTAGAAATATAGCGGCAGGTACTTCTTCACAGATTTTAGGAAACATACAATCTACAAGGGAAGCAGATACCTCATTTTATCAGAACAAGGAATTAATGAGAATACAGAACGCCAACGAAAGAGAGGTCGCTGGTATGTACGCAGACGCTAATAAGAAGAGTGCGTTTGATTATGTCGCACCAGTTCTTTCTACGGTAGCGAGTGGCTATTTTCAAGGATTTGGATATGGTAAAGGTAGCCCACTACTTTCAAGTAAATATGGCGCAACAGATAAAACAAAATAAGGAGAATTATCATGGGAAGCGGATACATTGAAGCGGCGAAGTATAAAGCTGAACAGGACAATAGAAACCCTTTAGCAGAGGGTTTGAGTAACATAGCCGAGAGTGCGGCGAGTGGTTACTTTAAAGGTAAGAATACTGCTATTTCCGAAGATAAAGAATTTAAAAGAGACCTTTTTAAAGAGTACATTAAAAACGGTGTTCTAACGAGCAAGTCAAGTGGTCAACCTCTTAATATCGCACAGATTTTACACACATACAAAGAGTTTTACGCTACTGGTAAAATACCCGACAACGTCGTATACACGTCAAGAAAATCAATACCAGAGACACCAGAGCAAAAGAGTGAACGTGGATTGAAGGATTATAAGGCAAAGAGGGGAGCTGACACTGAACTTGGTCTTGACCCATACGGTAGATCGAAAGCAACGGCGTTAGGTAAAAAAGATGCGAAAGGTACATATGCAGACCTTTTTGATGAGACCGAAGATACTGCGGTTACTGGAAAACCCAAAGTAGGAGATATTGTAGATGGCTATAAGTTTTTAGGTGGCGACCCATCTTCTCAAAGTAGTTGGAAGAAAGTTAAATAAAGGATATTAATAATGCCTAAACCGTGGGAACTTTATACACCACAAGAAACATCTACACCACCGTGGGAAAAGTTTAGTGAAGAAAAAACTAAACCGTGGGATAGCTTTAAAGAATCTTTTGGCTCTGCCAAAAAGACTTTAGGCAGTATGATAGGCAAGGTGAGAAAACCTATTGACTTACTTGCTGATACGAGTACAGAACTAGCCACTACTGGTGGTCTTGATTTTTCCAACCAACAACCCGCAGACTTACAAAACCAACCCTCTTTAATTCCGTTTAAAGAACAAGGGCAAATAACACCAGAAGAACAAAAAATACAATCCGAAGTGAACCTCGATGTAGACCTTTTCCAATTAGCCGATAATATAGCTACCGTGGGTTTTGATAGTAAAGACGAGGCGATGAAGGTAAAGAAACGTCAAGACTTCATTATGTCACGTGCGCCGTTGATAGCTTCGGGAATGGCAAGTCCTATTGCCGTTATGGGGTTTGAAATATTTAACCAGTTAAAAGGGTTATCGGTTTCAAGCAATACGGGACAGAAATACGATCCGTTACAGACCAAGCAGTTGACCGATTTACTACCAGACGACACACCTCAACCGCTAAGACTTGGCCTTTCAGTAGGCGAAATGGTGGGCGACGTAGCTCTTTTAGGTACTTTACTTAATATGGCAAATAAGGGCATTTTAGACTCTACCTTAAAAGAAGTAGAAAGTAAGATGACTAATCGGGGATACTCAAAAGAAGACGTTAAATCCGTCTCTGAAGTGCTTAAAAACGTGGTTAAAGGCAGTACGGAGAAGAACATAAAGGCATCTTTTGGCGTTGAGAAATGGGAACCTATGGTACAAGTCAAGCCTAGCCCTAAGTTACCCGGTGTAAAAGGCGTCGTAAAAGGCGGTGTAAAAGGTACGGAAATAGTAAAACCTAAATCAATCCCCGAAATAACCCCCAAGATACCCAAAAGCGCGGTGATGTTGCCTAAATCAGGTAAAGAAATTTACCAACCAACCCCCACAACCCCACCAGACGCACAGAAATTAGGCGTAGTCAGCGAAGTCCCACCAAAGGTAGAAATACCCCAAGGCGAGGTTAAGCCCGTAGAAACGCCTAAATCAAGCCCTTTAGTTGAAGAAGCTAGGAAGTATAAGTCTGCTGAGGAGTGGGTTTCAACATATAGAGGTAGTGCTACTCAATATAGTGGATATAATCCTAATATACGAAAATTTGGAACAACAGAGGGAAGTGAAAGAATTAGCGATTTAGGTGTTGACCCAGAATTAGATGTTACTATTTATCGTGGTGTATCTGATGGTAATAAAAAACTCATTAATGCTAAGATTGTAGATGGTGATTTTGTAACAACAGATAGTATGTCTGCCGAATCTTATGCGGGTAAAAATAATGTTGTTAGTATGAAAGTTAAAGCTAAAGATTTAATACACGATTTTCCTGATGAATTTGATTCTAATAAACCTTTTGGGGTAGGTGCAGAATTTATTTATTCTGACAACAAAAATAAACTCATAAAATACACAGACAAGCAACTAACCGAGATATGGAACAAAGCCAATAAGGTAGATGAGACTTCTGTAAAGCAAACCATAGAAAAGTCAGGTGGTCAGTTTATAGGCATACAAGAAGGTTTTGATGATGTAAAGTCAATGGCTATGTTCAATGACCCTAAGACTGGAAGTACCTTGTCATTGCCTATTGACGGGGTTACTAGTGAGGCGGTGAGTGAAAAACTAGGTAAGACCGAGAAGGTTTTTAAGGAAAAGAAGGTGTTTGGTAAGGCAGATAAGAAGTTTACCGAGGAATCAGGTGTGGTTGCTAATCCTTTAGAGGTAACCCAAAAGACAAAAGAGTATGTGAACAAAAACTGGACGACTTTAAGAGAAAAGATAGAGGACGATTGGATAAGGGTTAAAAAGCTTACCCAAAAAGAAGGTGTTAAGCTAACCGAAGCTAATAATCCTTACGAGGCAGAGACTAGGTATTGGGGTCGTGTCGGCACTCGCATGGAAGATACTTTAGACCAAATTAGCGATATTGACAAGGAAATAGCAAAAGTTGAAAAGAAGTATAAATCCCCTGAAATAAACAAGGATATTGACAGGTATTTAATAGCTAAACACGCACCCGAACGGAACGTCGTACATGGCGAAGAATCGGCGGGAATAACTAGCGAACAAGCAAGTAAAAATATTAAAGAGATAGAAGGGAAGTCTTATGGTAAAGAAGTAAAGCAAATAGCTAAAGATATAAAAAAGTTAAACGAAAAAACTCTCGATGTCTTACTTGAAGGCGAAGTAATATCTCAGGGCGATTACGATAAATTAAGAAAGTTGTACCCTAATCATATACCATTAAACAGAGTAATGAGTGAATCCGAGGACTTTGTACAGATATTGACTTCTAGGGGTTTCAATGTCCAAGGTACGGGAATTAAGAGAGCTTTTGGGAGTAAAAAGGAAGTAGCTGATATTTTGGGTAATGTAACGGCTAATTTACGATCGGCTATTGCAAGGTCAGAAAAGAATATTGTTGATAACCACACTTTAAATTTTGCTAGAGATAACGATTATTTTGACGGACTTTTTGAAGAAATAAAACCCAAAACGATAGGTAAGACTTTTGAAGGTGGGTTTATACAAGAACACATAAATGACCCCTCTGTTTTACCGGTAAGAGAAAAAGGCAAACAAGTTTATTTGAAGATAAACGACCCACAGATAGCAGTTGCGTTTCGTGGTGTAAACAGAATTAAGGTAGACGATTTAACGAGAATGGTGGCTGCGTTTACAAGGTTCTATGCCGGTCTTATGACTAGGTTTAACCCCGAATTTGCCGTACCGAACAAAGTAAGAGATTTACAGGAAACAATGGTGTATATGGCCAGTAAGAAAGATATAGGTTTTTCGGGTGCGGCGAAGACTGCTATAAAAGACCCCGTAAGTATTAAGGCAGTAGTTGACTATATGGGTGGAAAGGATACGGAAGGTGCGAGACTTTACCAGCAAATGAAAGAAGACGGCGGAACGACTGGTGGGCTTGGACTTTCTACTAAAAAACAAACAGAAATAGACATAGATAAAATACGGAGAATTAATAGAAATAAACCCAGAAAAGTCGCTGAAATTGCCTTGCGGGTAGTTGATAACTGGAACGCCATATTTGAGGATTCTACAAGACTTTCGGTTTATAGGCAGTCGTTATCTCAAGGACTTAGTAGAAAAAAGTCGGCAGTATACGCGAAAGAAGCTTCAATTAATTTTAACAAAATGGGCGCTTTGTCTCCCATGACTAACGGTATATGGATGTTCTCTAACGCTTCAGTACAGGGTTCGGCTAAGATGTTACGGGCAATGAGAGACCCTAAGGTTGCGGGAATGGTTTTAGCTACTATCGGTGGTTCGATATACGCTATCAACGAATATAACGATAAGATAGACCCCGAATGGAGAAGTAAAGTAAGCGAGTGGGATAGACTTAACGGAATAACTATTATGCTACCTTCTAATAAGGGTGTGCGTTATATTACAATCCCTGTATCGTGGGGACTGAAACCAATTAAAGTTGGTATGGATTATTTCATAGATTACACACAAGGCCATGAAACAGATATAAAAACTGCCATGAGTAAGGTTTTGGCGGCAATATGGGAAGGATATAACCCCGTAGGCGGTACGGACATAGTTTCTGCGGTAACACCCACAATCCTTGACCTACGCATAGACATATCAAGAAACCGATCGTGGACTGGTGGAAAGATTAGACCTGACTGGAACCAATCGGCTCCCGATTCTATAAAGTATTTCGATAGCTTAAAAGATAAATTAATGGGAAAAAAGTTTATTGGTTGGACGCGCAAACTCGGAGAAAAGGGAATAGAAATATCCCCAGCGGATATGAACTACGCATTTCAACAGCTTGTAGGTGGTACGGGCAGATTTACACAAAAAGTGTTTGAAACTATAAGCGGAGTGAAAAAGGGTAAGATAGAAGCAAAAGAAATACCGTTTATAAGTAGATTTTACCGAGACATACCCGAAGACAGAATACGTGGCGAGTCAAAAGAGTTTGAGAGTTTAAAAGATGCGTTAAAGAAACAAGATAAAGAACGGTTTTATTTTAACCAAGAAGCGGAGTTAGTTTACGAAGGAATGAAACAGATACCCGCAAAAGAAATGAATGAAAATTACAACAAAATGGAGGAAAACAATCCGCGCCTTGCGAAAAAGATAAAACATTTAAGAGAAAACGAAAAGTATAAATTGACCTATATCGAAAGGTTGACTAAGCAGTTAGGTGATACAAATGGAGAGCGGTTTAAATATATATGGTCTAAAGTAAGTGAACTTAAAACAGGGAAAGAGAAAAATACATATTTAAAAGACTTGATAAAGAAAAAAATAATATCAGATAACGTATGGGAAGAGTTAGTGTCAATGAGCAAGAAGAAAGGTAAAAAGACTCTTGGCTCAAAAATAGGGAAGGACTTATTAAATGAAAATAAATAATATGAGAACAATCTCAGCTTGTATTTTATCGGTTTATTACACTCACTTAAATGCCGACGTTAGCACATTTATTTTAGTCGTCAACCTTTGGGTTATAGCACTTTTAATTAAAGAAAAACTAGACAGGAGGAGGTAACTGTGGGAAACAAGACATTTTGGCAAGACGGCAGACCCCAATCATCAAGAATAGATCCCTCAAACTCTAACGCAATATATGAGGGTTGGTGTCAAATTGGCAAGTACGCTGATACCGATAAAGGCGTGTGGAGAATATCAAAAACCGATTCAAACGGTGATAGAACGTGAGCGGAAGGAACTTATAAAGATACAAAAATATGGAACAATAGAGCTACTTATGCTTATTCGTAAACTACTTCTTATATTATTCTTGATCGTACCTTCATATTGTTACGCCGAATTACCGACGGTTGTGTTCGGAAGCACGACATATAGATTTAATCCATTTATGAACCCAGCTAAAAGACAACAATGGGACGACGTATCTGCGGAGAATCTAGGTGGCTACACTTCGGGTCAATTTCTATTGTTAGGGGGAAGTCAAACCGTTTCAGGTCAACCCGTATTTAACAATATAATTCTAGGCACAGCTACCTATGTTCTTGACTCTGCTCTTTTAAATGGTTACACTTCGTCTGAAATAGTAGCAATATCTACAAATCTTGTACCTTCTCCTGATTTATCAGCTTATGCAATTAAATTAGATGTATCAAATTCAACAGATG
>Ga0222682_1000029_pt1 | contig 35487 bp, 66 predicted proteins | sample AntAcemetage1008_FD_179812 | JGI IMG/M metagenome (GOLD analysis project Ga0222682, IMG submission 179812) | Saline water microbial communities from Ace Lake, Antarctica - #1008 | ecosystem: Environmental > Aquatic > Non-marine Saline and Alkaline > Saline | place: Antarctica: Ace Lake...
TAAATCAATATTTCCCTTAGAGGCTGTAAAATAATTTTTGTTTATAAATTTTCTAGATTTTTCTGGAAGATTTTGAACACGAACATAAGGGGGGTTTCCGATAATAACATCAAAACCTTCAGGGTGTTGTTTTTCCCAATTATACTTTAAACTATCTGTTGTTATAAGATTAAATTTAATCTCTTTTTTATCCTCTTTATTAATTAAAGCAAATAAAGACAAAAGTATTTTGGAACGATAAACACTTGTCTTGGATATATCTGCCCCAAATATATTATTTTCAATAATTTTTATTATCGGTTTTTTAGTAATTTTATTAATTCTATCTATTGCTCCAATAAGAAAAGCTCCACTTCCACAACTTAAATCGCACACTTTTTCATTACCCTTTATTGTTTCATTTACAATATAATCTACAATGAATGTCGGGGTATAAAATGCCCCATTAAGTTTTCTATCTTCGCCTTCTATTAATAATTCAAAAAATCTCTCTATGATTTTAATACTTAATAGGATATTCTTTGTTTTCAAAAAATACTTTATTTCATTCTTAATATCTTCGTGATTCTTTTTAAGAACTTCTAAAAGTAAAATATTTTTTGTTTTAAGATTATTGTCTTCAAGAAAAATCTTAATTAAACTTGTTTCAATATCCTTAATAGAATATTTTTTCAAAAGAAAATCTACCTCTTTTTTTTCCACTTTAATCTTTTGTAATGAATTGTTGTTTTTAATCATTTTGCCCCCACCTTATTTTATTTCCATTTTTTTCTATCTTTTCAATAAGTTCTATTACTGCAATATCAATAAATCGTGCTACTGAATTACAATATAATTTATTATTATTCTTATTTAAGAGTTCTTTGACTTTCTTGATTATTTCAGGACTCATTCTTTGAACTCCACTTTCTTTTTTAGTCTTAGCCATTGTGTTACAATATGTAACATAATGTAACTTATAAACTTATTGCTATTCATTTTTTACTCATCTCAATCAATTCCAACCATTTATTATTAGAATTTAATTTTAAATCGGTAGCCAACTGATAAGGACAGCATTTTATACTTTGATGTTTTCTAATGTAATTATAGAAGATAACTAAACCTTTCATTATTGAATTTGCACTTTCTATTGAGCCATGAAATCCCCTAAAACTTTCAGTTCTTTGTCTTAATGAATTATGTAATCTTTCTATGTAAATATTAAAACCCTCTCCTTTTGAAGCATTAACTCTATTGTGGATTACTTCTTTAGTTCTTAATGCTCTATAAGTAAAAACCTTTTTTATTACATCAGGATAGGTTAAAAGCCCGTCTGTCGTGCAAATTTGAATATGGTTTATTGCCCTATCTTTTGTTTCTTTGAAAGCATAAGTAATTTCAGTTTTTCCTCTTGATTTAACATATTCAGCACTTAAAAGAAATCTTGTTTTAGTATCAATAGAATCAATAAACCAGTCCTTAGAAACTCCTTGAGATTTATGGTCTTGTCTTCTATGGTATTCCATTTCGTCAAGTTGTATTTCTTTTCCATTATTAACTTTTATTTTATCTGTAAAATTAGAAATCATTTTTGCATATTTTAAAACCCATTTATAAATAGTTTTATGTGAAGAATTATGAGGATAAAATGCTTGAAAGTGTTCTTGAACTTTCCGAGTTGAAACTCCACGATAGAATAAATCTAAAGCACAAGTTATTTTCTTAGGATTGTTTCTCATTCTAAAAAAGCCGTCATCAATTACAAATCTTTTATTACAATCATTACATTTGTATCTTTGTATTTGTCCTCTGTTTTCAGTTTTTCTTTTTCCGTCTTTCTTAGTAGAACAAGAGCCACATTTTCGGCATTTGATTATTTGTTTCTCTGTCTTATTACTTTGTTTAGTCATACTATATATAGTAATAAGTTCTTTATAAACATTTCTATTATAAAGTATAACTATATATAGTAAGATTTATAAAGATTAAAATCTAATAGAAATTATGCCAGAAATAGAAATAAAAGTAAAGGGGTTTAAATGTAATAATTGTTCTAACGAATGGTTACCAAGAAGCCAAAAAGAAAGACCTTTAATTTGTCCTAAATGCAAATCTGCAAGATGGGATAAACCAAAAAGAAAGAAAACTTAAATTTTTTTAGGAGATAAAACCCCCGTTAAGGTAACAATGTATGATTCAGAGCAGTTACATAAGTTGGTGTAATAGTTCTTGTTGTATTTTCATCAATGTTGTATGTGTATGCTTCTGTGTTTGTTACAAGTAATCCTACGCAAGTAGTCATGTCTACAAGACTTAAACATTCTTGAAGTAAATCATAAGTTACATAAGTTTGAAATCCATGATTAAATACTCTGTATGTATTATTATTATGGGTTGGTTCAACATAAACTAAATTGTAAACAATTTCTATTTTATCATTTTGTAAATTGATTTCTGAAATAGTGAATTCATTATACATATAAGTTGCAATTTGTTCATCACTTAAACTTACAAATTCTTGTGAAGTTAAAATTATATCTCCATTTTCTAATACTTCAATTGCTCTTACTTGTGCAAATCCTAATACCATTAAAGATAATACTAAAGTTATTCCTACAAAGATACTTAATGTTTTGTTTTTCATATATTTATTACCTCCTTGTCGTTTATTTAATTGTTGTTTCATCCTATTATTATCTCCGCATTTGAATCTATGTAAACTGTTCCGCCAGTTGTAGGGGGAATCATGTTTGCTACTTCTATTTTAGAATTGATTGTACAGTTTCCTATTCCAAAAAAGATTATATCGTTTGCACCTATGTCTGTATTTGTATCTAAGATACAATAATCTGACATAGTAATATTCCAATCTCCTGATGTGTATGTGCATGAATCATTTATTTCAGTTTCATTTATTTCTACCTCAAAAATAATTGCATATCCGTCACTTCCGCTACCTGAAAATGTATTTATATATTGGTTTTCACTTATTTGAATTAAAGAGTTGTCAAATGTTGATGTAGAATAAAATTCAAAAGAATTTTCTTTTGAAATGGTATTCCCAGTTAGCTTTAAAATAGTTGTAATTCCTTTCCCATTATAATAAGCATTTATATAATGAGTCTCATCTATTTTAATAATTGAATGCTCTGCCCCATAAGCCGTATCAAATATATAAGTAGTTCCTTTTGTAATAGTAGTTCCATCAATCATTAGAACAACTGCATTTCCTTGATAACTATCTCCTCTATATACATTTAAATAATGAGTTTCATTTACTCTAACCAATGAATTATATTCTCCTCTACTATTATCAAACTCATAGGCAGTTCCTTTTGTAATAGTAGTTCCATCAACTATTAAGACAACTGCATATCCATCACTCCCAGATCCAGTATAAGTATTTAAATAATGAGTATCATTTATTTTAATTAATGAATTATATGTTCCATCATTTGTATCAAACTCATAGGCAGTTCCTTTTGTAATAGTAGTTCCATCAACCATTAAGACAACTGCATATCCATCACTCCCAGATCCAGCATAAGTATTTAAATAATGAGTATCATTTATTTTAATTAATGAATTATATGTTCCATCATTTGTATCAAACTCATAGGCAGTTCCTTTTGTAATAGTAGTTCCATTAACTATTAAGACAACTGCATATCCATCTAAATCTTGCCCCATATATGTATTTAAATAATGAGTATCATTTATTTTAACTAATGAATTATGTTGTGCTAATGTTGCATCAAATTCAAAAGGAGATCCAGCAGTTACATCATATTCTGCCCATTGAAAAATATCAAATCCTTCTATTGTTGGAACCCATTCTTTCTTCTCTCCTGTTTCTGTGTTTGTAAATAAACCTACTTTAACATTTTCTTCACAACCTTCTATTTTTGATAATGCTTTAAAGTCTTCAAAGTAAGTCCAGTTTGTTTGAGTGTAATTATAACATTCAGTTTCATTTTCTCCTATTTCAATACAATCTTCTATTTCATAATCTAGTCCATACTTAAACCATAAATCTTGTTCACCATAAGTATAATTATCATTTACATCAAAAGTCCAAACAATATCAAATACTTTACTTGCTTGTTTATGATAATCAATTACTAAGAATTCTGCAATCATTGTATCATTCCCGGTACCCACTTTGTTTTCATAAGGAGTTATTAATTTCATATCTAATATTAATTTGTTGTTTTTCTTTTCAATTAATAATTCTTTTTCAGAAGCATTGTATGTAAAATATCTTTTATTAATCCAAGTTCCCCCTTCTTCTTCTATTACATCAGTTTCTCTAAGTTGTTTCCTTAATTCTTTATCATGGAAATTAAATTGAGGAACTGCGGAAACTACTCCAAGTAATAAGATTCCAAAGATAAAAATAAATAATATTTTTTTCATTTTAAGCGGAACAAATTTGTCCTCCACTTGAAAATACTATACAATCTGTTATGGTTTGATTATTAAAAGTGGGATTGCTCGTGGAAGTTAAATGTTGTCCAGTATTATATTCTAATTGGGTATCTCCTATAGCATTATTTGTTACACTTAATCCATCTGTATCTTGAGTTAAAGCAGTATTTCCTGCAACACTAAATGTAGTTGTACTTAAACTAATTCCATTTCCTGCAGAATATGTTGTATCTGGACTTGGATTTGTTGAGTTGTAAAATCTAAAAGGATTATTCTTTAAGTAATAATCACTCGAACCATTCCATGCTCCTATGAAATTATTTGCTGTTATATCAAATGCTCCTACATTCCAATTTCCACTTAAACCATTTGTAAAGTTAGAAGACCAATAAGGATCGACTTCCGTAACGCTTCCAACTGAAGATTGTAATTGTCCTAACGTAACCGCATGTCCCGACGCCGTTCCTTTCGCGATCGTTAACGTCCCGTTAAACAAACCGTCCCCCGCAACGTGTAAAGTTTTTTGAGGGGTTGTCGTCCCGATTCCGACGTTGCCTGAAGCATCTATTCTCATTTGTTGTGCCCCTTGGTGAGAAAATATAATATCTCCAGATGCAAAAGTTGAATCTAAAACAGTATCTCCCGTATGAGTATCATAATAAACAAAATAATTTGTATTACTTCTAAATAAACCAGCTTTATTAATAGAACCAACTCCTCCATATTCGCTTTTTAAAGAAACATAATTATCATAACCATTACCTTGCACACTTCTAATTTCTCCTGCTATATCAAAACTACCAGCATTTATAATTCCATTAACATCTAATTTCGCGTCTGGACTTGTCGTCCCGATTCCCACATTCCCTTCAACCAACAATCCATTAGTAGGAGCAGTATTTGTTCCTGAATAAGTTGAACCTATAACAGCACTTCCTTCGACGTCGAGTTTGTTTTGAGGAGTTGTTGTTCCAATCCCAATATTCCCAGTAGCAAAATCCCCTTGAATCAAAGGAACAGCATTAATATTAGCTTGTTGTATTATAAACTGATTTGCTACTGTGTTGTCTTTACCTGCTTCGTAACCTAAAGCAACAACATTATCTCCTGAGTTGTTTTGATTAGTTCCATATCCCAAACCCGTAACTTGATTCCCAGAATTATCTATCCCCGCTAAATATCCAATTCCTATTTGATTATTTCCAATATTATCTCTACCTGCCCTATATCCAAAAGCAATTTGGTTTGTACCTGAATTTTCCCAACCTGCTGAAATACCAAAAACAGATTGTTGGCTACCAGTATTTTTATATCCAGAATAAACTCCAAAAGCTGTTTGAGTTATTCCTGTTGCTAAATGCCCTGCATTATAACCAAGAACTGTTTGTTTTGAAGAAGCTGAATTTCCTGCTTCATAACCTACAACTGTACTATAATAACCAACTTCTCCCCCTTTCGTCAACTTCAAAGCTTGAACTCCATCGTAGAGATAAGCAGATTCATTATTAATATTTATATTTCCTATAACGTCTAATTTATAACTTGGAGCTGTTGTCCCAATCCCCACATTTCCCGTCCCGTCATCATAAATAATTGAATCAGTTAAATAACTTGCATTAAAATATCTTGGTAAATAATTAGTAGTTCCATTACCAGTTATGTCTCCACCACTTGCACTAATTCCCGTAAGTTGTGAACCATCTCCGAAGTAAGTTGTCGCAGTTACATTTGCGAAAGTTACATTTTCAGTTGTGTTAAGAGATTGGTCAAATGGATTCCCCGCTGAACCGATAGGAGCATAGATAGTATCTGCATAAGTTTCATTGAATGTTGCGAAAGTATCATTCCAATAGTTTGAAGGATTTGATTTTAAATAATAAGATTCATTTATTACTGGACTTGGATTAGTTGAGTTGTAATAACTAAAAGGATTTGAATTTAGATAATAATCTGTGATTACAAAGTCAGTTGAGTTATAATAATTATAAGACGCAAGAACAGAATTAGTTACATATCCCATTTCCCCCGTACTCCAATTAATAATTAACCCAGTTGAGTTTAAGTCTTGAAGAGTTGTTGAGTTGTAATAAGAATAACTATTTCCAAGATCATAGTACAATGCATCTCCTTCAGCCTGTGTTATCCAATTAAAAATATCTGAAGTTAGTTCATTGAACCAGCTTTCTCTTATGTGGTAATATTCAGTAGCAACTCCTCCTTGAAGGTCAGACAGATTGTTGTGAAGTATTTCAGATCCATTAACAATGTTCACTATATTTGTATTTGTGTAATCACTTTCTTCAAAGTTAATTGAACTAACAAATGGTATAAAAATAAGAGCCAAACCTAAAAAGAATACAATTGATATTTTTTTCATTCTATTTTATAATTTTCTATATTTAAATATTTAATTCCTAATGCACCCTAAAAAAAATAATAATAATTACTTACGGTGCGGTTGAGTTCATGATAACTGTACCAGCTGTTTTAGCACCTTCCGCATAAGCCCTCCATGCAGAACTTTCTCCTTTTGCGAAGTTGAATACAATTATCAATGCGATTAGTCCAAATATAAATACTCCCAATGCAATTAACAATGGTGCATTTTTATCTAACCAACTCATAGTTTCTCTCTTCTTTTCTTCAAGTATTTGTGCAGCTGCATCTCTATAATCTGCAGGGGCAATACTTGCAAGTAGTCCGAGATTTTTAATTTCTACTTTGTTTAGTGGAACTAATATATCAGGATCATCGTCTTTTCTTTTACAAAGAATACATCTCTTACCATTAAGTTCATGATAATCTGTAGAAGAAACATTGTGAATCTTTCTTTTACTGTCCTTACAAATCAATTCTTGTTCTCCACCCATTTCCAGAAGTCCAAAGAACTTTCTATGTTTCTTAAACCATCCAGCTTTAGAAGTAAAGAATGCACATTTACCTTGACCTAAACTTACAACTTCTAAACAAGGATACTTAAATCTCTTATTCTGTTTTAACTTTAAGAAAAGAAATGTTACTACAATTATTGCAATTAACACAATCGCCCAGGTTAATGTACTACTTAGTAGTCCCATCATTCCCGCACCAATCCCACCAAAATCTAACGCCATTTATTTTTCATACCTCCTTTATCTAAACATTTTTTTACCAGATTTAATTGATCCCATTTCATTAATGTTTCTACTCTCCGAATACATTGAAGTAATCATTTTTCTAATTCCTTCAGAGTCCGCCATTTTTAATGTAATGAATGCGATTGAAAATACTATCTCTGCAACATAACCAAGTTGGGCGGTGTTAGTAATCTTATATTCTCTCCAATTACAGAGCATCATGTAAACACCCTTCTCCATTAAACTATAAGCTCTTTTACGAATAGTCTTGTCGTCTAGTTTTGATAAAGAAGTATTTGCATTTGAAACTGAAAGTATTAAATTAGAAATATCCCAGGCACCAATTTCAGAAATTGCATTGTCTTTTAGGTTTTTGTTTGTAACCCATTTCCCAGTTTGTTCGTCTCGCATCTTCCCCATTAATCTCATACGAATTAACTCTACAATTTCGTCAGGATTAATTCTTTCAATTATACTTGCCTTGTCATTAGAATTCCCGAAGGGCATATCTGGTGCATTATTATATTGTTCTTCTTCCATTTACTCTCAATAGAATAATAAGAAGTTTCTTTAAATATTTAATTATTTCTTCTTCTTTACTTCTCTTCCACGAATTTCAAGTCCAGTATAAACTTCTCTTCCACCAATCATTAATCCCTTTGTCTTTCCAACTTTCCCAGTAAACCATCCTCCGAAAGATTGAATGTAACCATAATCTCTTCCACCTTTAAACTTCCCAACTCCTCCAGGTCTTTTGAATTGTAGGTTTGGTTTTGGGAGATTTCCAATTAATCCAAATTCAGAAATTGGAATCGGAGTAAAGGGAGTTCTAGTTTGAGGAGTGGTTGTTGTTAGATTGAAAGTTGAGGTTACAAATCCAGTATCAAATGCAGATTTAGTTCCACTAACTTGCCCAGTCATAAATGCGGGAATTAATTCTGGTTTTTGTATTTTAGTTTGAATGTTTGAAGTTAATGTTGTTTTTCCAAATAAATTAGTACTTACCGTTCTACTTGTACTAAGAGTTGCAACACCTAATAAATTTCTTGAAACTTTTGGAGTTTGGAATTTAAATGGTGCAGATTTATATTTACTACCTTGAAATCCTTTTTCTAATGTTTGTGTTAGTTTTGGACTTTCAAATTGTTTGACTGGTTTATCCACTAAGATGTTTGTTTTCCCCGTTGGTTTAAATTCTGGAATATTAGTTTTAATTTTGGGAGTTTCTAAATTGTTTATAAATTTGTTTCTCCCTCTTGCAACCTTAACTTCATCTTTTGCAAAAGATTGAATTGTTGTTTCTGATGGTTTAAATTGTTTAGTGTCAATACTAAATTGTAATCCTTTTGAAGTTGGACTTTCACTATAAGTTATTCCTCCACTTGAAAATCTTTTAGAAAATCCAGGAGAAGAAAATTCGGAAGTTGTAGTTGTTCCACCTTTCATTATATTTTCTGAAAACCTGTTTACAAGTTGTTGTGATCCTCTTCCCTCTTTAACTATTGCGAAGGTAGATTCAACTGTAGTAAAAGAACTAATTCCAGTAGTCCTGGAAGTTTCTAAACCAGAAACAATTCCCCCTGTTCTTGTTACACTTGCAGTATCTATTTTAAAAGATTGTAATTGTGAAAGTGATTGTCTTCTCTCAACCCCTAAGAAATCTGCAGCAAATCCTTTGAAACTCTTTAGTTCTGCATTAACTGTGGAAAGTTTTATTCCTTCTCCACTTGGAATGAACTTCATTCCAGCAGAACCTTCAACAACATTCCCTGTTAAAAATCCCCCAGTTTTTGAATTACCTACTTTTTGAATAAAGGATTGTCCAAATTCACCAGAACCAATATCTGTTACTCCTTTAAATTTAACAGGTGAACCTGCAAGAATTTCCGACTTAATTGAAAGTTGTTTTGCAAGGTTCTTTTCTAAAGAAATCTTTCCTGCATTCATTCCAAACTTTGCAGCACTTCCAACTACTGCAACATCTGCAGCTAAGAGTCCTCCTGCTAAAGTTGTTGAACCTAATGAACTCCTAAAAGATTTATTATCTACTCCACCAATTCCTAATCCAGTCATTTCTCCACCAACTATCTTAGTTTGTTCTAAAGAAAGTCCTCTTGCTTCTTCAATAAACTTTTTACCTGAACCAATAATTGGAGTTGATTCAATAATCTTTTTACCTGAAGTTCTTAAATCTGGATCATCATAATAACCTGGAACATCTTTAATTTCTCCAATATCTTTACTAGCTTTATTTGTTAGTGTTTTATAATCTTCTGTTTCAACATACTCTTCTGGAGTTAATCCAGAAGCATTAAATTGTGATTGTACTTGTTCTTGATATCCAGTTTGAACATTCATTCTTTGAAGTTCTCTGTTCCTTTGGGTGTCTCCCCAAGTTTCAAATCCAGATTGACCTTGACCAGTTGTTCCAAATCTTGGAACGGAAGTATCTTTATCAACTAAATCTTCTTGCCATGTAGTTCTTCCAGTTAATCCTAGTGGTGCAGCATTAACAACAGAACCAGTTCCAGTAAAAGATTTGTCTTCAAAACCTGCAACATTTAATTTACCTGAAGAAGAATATGTTGCGGGAGTTCCACCACTTGGACTAAGTCTCCCAGTTTCTGCAGAAGTTACCCCTGCACTTTGTAATGATTGTTCAATTGGTTGTTCTACTGCGGGGTAATCTGCAGCTAAGTTTGTACTTCCTAATGTTGAAGAACTTGAACCTCTCCCTCCTGAAGATCCTCCTCCTGAAGAACTTCCCCCACCTGAACCTCCTCCTCCTGAAGAAGGAGAACTTATTGATCCCCCCCCAGTTCCAGAAAGTGCAGAAGAAACAGAACTATAATTTGAGGAAGTTGTTGAACCCCCACTTGTTCCACTTGAACCATAAGCACTTGAACTAGGAGTACTTTTCCTCGCAGCTCTCCGCGCTTTTCTTCTACTCCACCACCCCATTAGTTACAACTCCAATAATCTTTTAATTCATAACCTTTGAAATCTGGAGAAGCTTCAAACTTATTCATTAAGTCGTCCATACTATTTGCACTTGTAACTTGCGGAGAATCTAAATGAACACAATCCTTTTCATAAACATAGAAATCATTATGGTTCTGTTTATAATCAATTAATGCAATACCACCTAGAAGAACAATCGTGAACACCAAGAAGACGCCTAGTTTTTTCATACTAAACCAAACATTAACTTATTTAAATACTTAATTCTTTTTCTCTTCTTCGTTCATGATTGAATCAACTATTTCGTCAAATTCAATTTCGGACGGAGCTTCTTTTCCTTTATCTCCGTTACCAGGTAATGTTCCTTTCAAGTAATTGAACAAACCAACCAGTCCAAAGTTAAATATTATCCCGAACATACTTGAAACTTTTGCACTTAACATTAACACAGTCCAGTTATTAACCAGAGTAAATATATTTGCAGTACCGATTACGAAGAAACAAATGATTCCTAACTTATAGAATTGATTCATATCTATTTGCATATTCTCAAACTTCTCTTTAAAACTCATAGTACTTGTAAATTTCCCCCAGTTGATTCTCTTAACTCTCGAGTAATTTGTTTAGCAATTTGTTTACCTGTTTTGTCTTTGTATAATTGTATTGCCATTAACTTCCCTTCTTTGTCATATGCAAGTTCAACTTTATGTCCTTGATTCTTTTCTGCATTGACAAGTTTCTGTAATACTTCGGAGTTAGACATCCAAGTAATTGCATAGTTATTTTTACACCAGATTTTAATATCTATCTCTTCTTTAATCTTCTCTAGTTTAATTCTAAACAATAGTTGTATTGGTTTTTGTGTCATTGTATTATTCCTATTTGTTCGTAAAATTCTGGATTCAAGTATATTGTTTGTCTTGAAATCTTGAATGTTACTACTTCATTATGTTTACATAATTTACTTAGTGCATTGGTTAGTGATTGACTGCTCATCAAATCTTCATCAACCATCTCTCTTATTTCTTTATGAGTTGTGAATTGTAGTTTAGTTATCAATCTCTCTACTATTTCTTGTCCCATGATCACTACTCATTTCTTTTTCTATCACTCGGACTTTGTTATTACAGTTGGGACAACTAACGAAAATCATCTTAGACTTTGTTTCCCAGCCATAACCACACTTACTACAGATCACTTCTTTTTTTTCTATTTTGTTGAACATAAACTTATAATATAATAATAAGTATTTAAGTCTTTTGGTTTGAGTATAATTAAATATTTAAATAACCTTCTTATTATTCTATTGAGAGTAAAAGATGGTAGATAATAATTTTGGAGAAACAAAAGAACTTGCATATGATCTGCGACAAAGATTCGCATTACAGATTGGAGATATAAGACAAAAGATAATAGAATCAAGAGAAGACAAAGATTATCCTAGGTGGTTTAATCAACTTGATGCATTGTTTATTGAGATTTCACATAAGTTAGATCAAGAGGAGAAGAAATATTACAGTTCTTTATTGACTGCTGCAAGTGCTGTGATTAAGGATAGTGGTTCTGCATATACTAATAAGAAACTAGACGGAAATAAAATTTATATGGAACTTCGTAAAATAAATATTTGGTTACAATTTATGATGGAGAAATATGATTTGTTCGGAAGTAAATTCATAGACGATGGGTTATAATTATAATGTTAGTCACAGATAAACAGTATTACATGGAGAAATACTTGGTTGCAAAGTTAGATGTTCTATGTGAACGATGTACTTTACCAAATAAACAAGACAATTTACTTCTAGTCGATGGAGATGAAGGAAGTGGTAAATCAAACACCTCTATTGAAGTTGCATATTACATGGCAGATAAAACTGGGAGGAAGTTTACTGTAGATGATGTTTATTTTGATATTGAACTCCTAATCGGAGAAGCAATTGCGGAAGATAGTTATGATAGAATATTTGTTTGGGATGAAGCTGCACTAAAAGGACTTGCGAGTGAATGGCAGAACCAATGGCAGAAAACTTTAATCAAAATGTTAATGGTTGCAAGAAAGAGAAGACACATTTATATCTTTAACATTCCAAAGTTCTTTAAGTTGAATGAATACATTGTGATTGACAGAAGTATTGGATTAATTCACACCTACATGCAGAAAGGACTTAAACCTGGATACTATACTTACTGTAATAAGAATAAGAAAGAAGCATTATTTAATTATTTTAGGAAAACAAAGAAGAGGGCTTATAGAAACTTCATTAGTTTCAAAGGACAATCAACTAAGTATAACCTCCCAAGATTAATAGATGAAGTGATATATGAATCAAAGAAAGACGATGCAATCATGAGTATTGATAAGGGAGAGGATAAAGGTTCTACTAGGAAAGCATATCTAGTGGATATGTTGGACAGGTTAGTGAAGCATGATAAAGAAAGTGGATTCAAAAGGACACAAGTATATTACTCAAACTTGATTGGAGTTTCGGAAAATACGATTAGAAGATATTTAGAAGAATTAGGACATAAATCCCTAGGGAAACCAGCATATCTGCCGTCTACCAGTGCCAATTATAATAATAAGAGTAGTTAGAACACATATAATAATATGTTCAACCAGTCAAAATAAAAAATAAAATGAAATTAACTAAAGACCAGAAGAAAGGTATGTGGGTTATATTAATAGTAGCATTCGTAACCGTTTTGACAATCTATTTGTTTATTAGTATAGTGTTTAAGGTTCAATTGTTGTCCACACCCTGCGAACTATGTGTTGAATCCCAACCCTACCTAAAGAGTTGTTTCCATAATCAAATGTTTGTAGAAGAATTAGTTCCTGGGGGAATTGATCTCCCAAGTGTTGAGAAGGATAGTGTGAATGAATTTGTGGAAGCTATTAAAAAGAATTCTAAATAAGTTTACATATAAGTAAACTATTGTGCAACGTTCCACTTAATTTAAGTGTAAGAAGTATTAGTTAAGTTGCACAAAAGTTCGGAATTATTTCTTTTTACTTGCTTTATATTTTTTTATTATTGCTTTCATTCTTTTTTCATTTCTCTCTCTTTCTTTTAGAATGTCTTTTAAAGTTATTCTTTCTGTAATATCTTTTGTTAATGCTCCCTTAAAACCTGTTTTTGTTACCATTTTATTTATTCCTCCCTTATGATTTTATTTATCATAACTTTTCAAGTGCATTGGAATTTAAATATTTATTCTTTTGAAAGTTCTGCTCCAAACAGTTCGTAAATTTTATCTAAAACTTCCCTATTACTTCTATACTTCGGATTTAGGAATTGTTTTAATTTTTGAATTGTTTCTTTTATATCTCTTCCATCAAAAATACTCTCACATTCTTCAATTTCTGTATAAGTGTTTATTTCTTTATCACTCAAACTCATTTTCCACCCATAGCCCTCCAAGCTTCATTAATTGATTCTGTTGGATTCGCCTTTGCGTAAACTCCAGTTACCGCAACGGAACTATGTCCCATCATTCCTTGCACCATAGTAATAGGGAGTTTCTTAACATTAACCATATAATTTCCAAACCCGTGTCTTAGGATATGAAAACTAATGTTCTTCTTTAACACTTTCCTAGTTAAAGAATAAAATCTGTTCTGGAGAGTTCTTCTTTTAACTTTTAATGGTAGTAGTTTAAGATATTCTGGTTTAAATGCAGGAGATACGGGTGCAATCCTCCATTTACCTCCCTTTGCTTCGTCAATTGTGATCTGGTGGGTTTCCATGTTAATATTATCGGAAGTTAATGCAGGTATGGAAGTGTTATCTTCTATTTTAACTTTCTTAACGAACTTCTGTTTTCTTTGGAATCCTATGATCTCGGAAATCCTTAATCCAGAACCATAACCTAGAATCATTGCAATCTTTAGTTCTTTATCCTTGCATTTCTTTACAAGTTCTTGAAATTCTTCAAATGTTATGAACTCAATTCTTTTTTTCATTTGGAGTTCACCTTTTCGTCAGATTGTGAATCTCTTAATTCCATAATAAAATTATATATTGAACAGAAGGTTAGTGAAATTCCAAATATTAATAACCATTCAAATCTCATTTTATAAATCATTTCTCCTAAAAAACCAACTCCCATTAATATTTGTGTAGAATATATTTTCATTGTTATTTTATACTTTTGTGCATTTTATTTAACTATTTAACGAGGGGGTTATATTTAAACCTTTCGTAAAAGTCTTCTTTTGTGTAAGGTTTAGATACCTCTCTAAATTTCCAAACCAAAAGACTTAAATACTTATTATACTATAATAATTTATGAGATTAACTAAAGACTTATTTTTTAACCTTAAACAACTAGACCGTATTGAATACCGACAACGGGAAGAGAGAATTAGTAAACTTTATTATTCTAACTTCACAGGAATTGTTCTGGCTCTTGGATTAGGCGTATTCATAATCGGATCACTATTTATTGGATTATGTTGGGGTGGAGAAACTATGATCCTTTTCATGAAAAACTTCAAAAATAATTTAGACTTCATGTCAATCGCATTCTTATTTGCAATATTTGGAGATATATTATTGGTTCTTAAAAGAAAACAAGAATTAGTTAAGTTGGAAGACGAGTTTTTTGAAGTTAAATTGAAGGAGAGTTCAAATGGAAAAAAAAGAAGATAAAAAACCACAAATGTTAGACGGATTCTTTGATAAGTGTAGAAATATGTATTCAGAGGGTCAAGATGGAGTAAAGGACTTTAGTTTTGACGAAAAGACAGGTCAGACTACTGCAGAAATCAAATTAGATAAGATTAGGAGAATCTTGTTAGAATAGAATGGCATTTATGAGTGTTATCCAATCAACTATTTTGGTTGTAATAATTTTAGGATTTGTGGGAATTGTTGGTTGGGAAATGTATTATAGAATTCAAGACTACAGAGAAGTTCAAAAAGCCAAACATAGAAAACTAATGAAAAAACTTGACGAGGAATCTAATTAAAATGGAATGGGAAATGATTTATATATTTGGATTCTTGGGGGGATTATTATATGTGGGGATTGCCGCACTTATTTTCAAAATAGATGATTTAATAAAAAAACAAAATAAGGAGGAAAAATAAATGGGACGAGACACAGACACAATAGAAACCGAAACTAATGGTGAAAAAGAAATTGAAACTAAAGTAATTACTGAAAATCAATTAATAAATATGAAACTTGACGCTATCATTGAATTATTAACAACTTCTGAAAAAATAGAAACTAAATAATCTTAAAAAATAATCCCCCCCAGAAAGAGAGTAAAGGGGGGATCATCCTTTCTTAAAGGATTATGAAATTATCTTTTTAGTCCTCTAGATACAGAAATTCTGTAACCTTTTTCTCCTCTAACCTTGTATACACCAGACGTGAATCCTTTTTTTCTCATAATTCTTGCAAGTGCAACAGCTGCAGGTTTACTATAAGCTCTATGTACTGTCATTTTTTATTTGTTCCTCCTTTGTGATGTTAAATATTTATTTCTTTAAACTTCTTAGAAATCTTTTCGAAGTTACTTTTTTAATTGCATTCCATTGTCTATCTGCTTCTACCTTATTTGTATGCACATACGTTTTTCCTTCATACATTATTTCATAAGATTTCCATTTATTTCCAGGCATACCCCTCATAACAACTTTTCTTTTTGCTTTCATTTTATTTTGTTCCTCCTTTTCAAATATTAAGTCTTGTTGAAAATATCTCCGACCTAACTTGTGACATTTTCTTCTTCTTATATTTAATTCTAGAATATTTGGACTTTGGAACACCTTTCTTCAATTTCTTGAATACTTTCTCATTAGAAATTGATTTTCCTCTCTTTAATTTAGAAGTTTTAATGTTCTTCGGGTTGATACTACGAATAGTTTTCTTTGTCTTTTTGTAAGTCCTAGATAAGGTTGGACTTCTCTTGACATCTTTTTTCAATTCACCTTTAGCGAATTGGTATGTTGATTTGATTCCACTCATTATTCCCATGTTGTTTTGTTCCTCCTTTGCACTCTGAAAAATTTAAAAAATAAAAAAAAATAAATATGGGAGTTTCAATTAAGTTCTCTCCCCCTTTTTTGGGTTATTTAAAGTTTCCTTCCACCGCCCTTAGATAAGAATACTCCTAAAAATAACATTCCAACCGAAAGTGCTATGATTGCGGGTGTCCACCCAGCTAATCCACTTGTTCCAAGTTGTTCTGATAAATAGTTTGTATTCACCCAAGCTGTGTTAGTTGAAGCAGTTGTATCGGTCAAAAGTGTGTCGTTTTGACACAGTTGAGTTGATTCATTAAAAGTGAAGTCAGTTCCACAAGTTGCGACACTATCTCCAAATTTAGTCAATACAATTGTTCCTACACCTATGATTATGGCGAAAGTTACTAATCCATATCCTAAAGCAGCAAGATTATCAAACATTTTTAATTAAAATTAAAAATATTTAAATTGATCTTCCGCCACCTTTAGATAAAAATACTCCCAAGAATAGCATACCTACACTTAAAGCAATTATAGCAGGAGTCCATCCAGCCAATCCAGTAGTACCTAATTGTGTGTTCAGGTACTGTACAGTTGTGTTAGCAGTTCCACCAACAGAGTCACCGAACTTAGTTAGAACAATAGTTCCTACACCGATTATAATTGCAAATGTAACTAATCCATATCCTAAAGCAGATAAATTATTAAACATTTTTATTGATTGTCCCCCTTTTTCCACTTTGTAAAGTGTAATCGAGTAAAATACTTAATGTTCTTTTATTTAAATACTTAAAGTAACTAGGTAGTAACTACTTCTTCTTCTGCCAGGTTATATAAATTATAACCAGAAGTATTTGTGCAGCAAAAAACATTAATGAACTTAGAGACATTAAATCCAAATAAGTTAAGAATAATCCTGCAATTAATGCAATGAAAGCCGAAGCTAATATTGCCGCTTCAAACCCAAACGGAAGTAATGCAACCATTATTATAATCTGCATCATAACCATTAATCCAAAGTATGCATAACCCCCTGTGGTCGCATTTGGTACTGCCAACATTCCTTTTAGGGTAGTTACATTCTCGAAAGTATTTGGTATGTCTGTATAGTTTGCCATTTTATATTTTGTTTTTATTAAACAGTATTCCTAGAACTATAAATCCTAGTGCCACTATCCATAACCCCCTTAGTAAATATCCTACTTGTTCTGGTAGTTTCAAGTAAGAAACAAGTGTTTCTACCCAACCACCTGTAACGAAACTCATTACCATTCCTAAAACTCCTGTTATTATGTCCCAAGAAGTTGAAAGTGTTAAACCAACCGTCCCTAAAAATGTTGCCTCACCACCTGCAATTTTTTCTGTTTGTGATTCTTGATAATTTTCAAATTTATCTTGAATATCTTGTGTTGGAAGTCCTTCTATTTCTAAATCTCCGTCATGAAGATTATTCATTCCACCTAAAACTATTCCTCCAAGTACAATTACAAATAGTACTGAAAATATTACTCCCTCTGTCCAACCTTCAAAAGTTGAACCTTTTTTATTCTTTTTTAATATATTTAATTTCATTGTGCAGATTTTTTCATATAGTGTATAACTATTCCTCCTAGTGTTGCGATTCCCATATAGATTGCGATACTTATTGAACCGAATAATAATGCGGGGATTAATCCAACTATTAAAAGAATTACTGCAATTACTGGACTAGCTATTCCAATTAAACCTGTTGCAAGAGCTAATATGACCGCCAGGAACAAACCAAATGAAGACTCTACTCCGTCCCTATTTGTATGAAATAAAGTACTCAATATCTTTTCTGGTGAAGCTGAACGATAAACCTTCGCATAAAAGTCTCCTGTATACGTTCCAATACTACAAACCATAACCCCTGTATAAGAAGAAGTTGTTTCATTGCAAATCAAAATATCTTGATTTCCTGCAAGTTTGTAAACTTCTAATCTCATTTCACTTGTAATTTGTTCTGGATCATTCCAAGAGTAAACAAATCTGTCTGTATCTTCGTCAAAAATTAAAGAAGTCTCAACTTCAAAAACAGAATAATAATCATCTGGGTCTTGAACTATTTTTAATGAATAAGTACATGGATTAACTAAACAAGCCATTCTAACTGCGTCTGTTAGTTTAATTAAAGTTCCGTCCTTCTCATAAACTCCAACTCTATAATCAACGTCTTCAGTTTTTACTTTCATTACAGTTTTACCATCGGCATCGGTTTTTGCCATTTCTGAAACCTTATATTCGTTGTCTCCAGGATACCACCTTAAAAGTGCAATTAATTTATCTGTGTATGGATTTAAATAAGTATTTTTAATTTCAAAAATAAAAGAAGTTGAATCTGCAGAAAGTAAACTCCCTAATCCATATTCCCTAGTTGTTGAATTACTTAAAGTTTGATCTTCATACATATAAAATCTTCTTTCTGAATATCCCACTGAAAAATACTGTACTTCCCCATAACCAATTTTATAATCTTCAACACTTGAATTTATACAAATTCTAAAGGAAGTTATATTTAAAAATTCTCCATAAATTAAATTTGAACTATAATTTCCTGTCCCGTATTGAAAGTTATAATCAACATTATCAGATAATGCAGTTCCATTTTCTGCGTCGTAAAATGTAAAATTTACCGCTTCAAAATAACCAGCTTGACAAGTTAAATCAGTTATATTTATTGCATAAAGTGGACTTACAGATTGATTATTACTTGAAGTGGTTATTGTTGTTATTGTTGAACCATCATTCAAAAATATCTCCCAGTAAAAAGGAAGATTTTCTGTTGCGGCAACTGTGGGGATATTTAATGTTTTTTCTATGGAAGTGATATTTCCACTAGTTGTCGCAGTTGCGGAATAATTTGTTCCATTATAAACTAAATTTGCGGTTAGTCCCAAATAAATTAAAGAATCATAAGAAATATTTATTAAAAAATTCTCATTATTTGAACTAAATGTTGCAGCAGAATATTCTTCTGCAGTACTAAATAATTTATAATCCCAACCTGTTGTTCCTGTTCCAACATTTCCAACTGAATCATTTGTCCATACAGTTAAGTTTAGTTGTTCTTTTGTTCCTTGTGTAAAACTTTCATTGAACAATGTTTCAGTTGTACAAGAGAAAGTTGTGTTTGTATTATTGTAATCATACCAACAAGTATCCATATTAGAGTCGTTTGCAAAACCTGAAAGATATAATGTATCTCCAGAAACTAATGAATCATAAGTTCCTGTAGGAGAAATTATATTTATTGTTGGAGCGGATGGGTCAATTGTAAAGATCCTTGTTTCTGTTGAATTGCTTTGATCTGTTGTAGTCCATACAGTTGCATTTACTTCCCATTCTGCACAGGTACATCCTGATTTATTATAAAATCTTGTATCATCATCAATAAAATAACTTTCATTTAAAACTCCATCTTTGTAAAAGTTTATTGTTAAATTTTCAAAATATGTTTCTGTTAAGGAAATATTAACAGGAATATAACTAACTAAAAGATTTGATGCATTTGCAAAAGTTGGAGAAACAAATTCTATAAATGGTGTTGTATCAATTGTTAAAGTTCTGTTTACTGTTGAAGTGCTTTCTCCGTCGTTGTCGTTACCTAAACAACTCCAAAGATAAGTTTCTTCTGTTAATGAAGTTGTGAAAGTATAATTTGTATTGTTTAATCCACTTGAATTTGTTTGATTTAAACTTCCGTCAATATAAAATTCCATTGAAGTAAAGTTTGTGTCGTCTGAACCGTAACAAGTAAAATTTTTACTTCCTGTTGTAGATTCTTTTGCGTTATTTGCAGGAGAAATTTGAGTTACTATTGGAGCATCATTATCTAAAGAATCATAAGTAATTCCTGTTCCACCGTTGTAAAGTTGTGTGATTTCTGTTGAAGTTAAAGCCCTATCCCAAAAACCAACTTCATCAATCTTTCCATCAAAAAAAGCGTATCCTGTCTGCCTTGTTCCTAAAGCAATAGCAGTTGTTCCAAAAGAAACAACTGTAGAAGAAATAGGAGAACAATCCAAACTTCCATCTAAATAAACCTTAATATCTGTTCCATCCCATACCCCAACAACAAAATACCAAGTAGAAGAAGATAAAGTAGAAGTGCCTAAAACTTTATTATATCCTCCTCCATTTCCATTTAATAGAAATATTTTATTGGATTCAATTCCAAACTCATAATTTTTATTATGTTCTGTGGAATCCTCTAATTTTGAGAAAATAAAATCATCTGAAGTTCCATCCCTATAAATCCAAGCACTTATCGAATAAGCAGATAGAGAATTAAAACTTGCATCATTTGAAATATTTATCCTATCATTAGTTCCATCAAAATTATATGCTCCTCCTATTTTTCCACTTGCAGTATAAGTAGCCCCATCGACAGTTCCATCATTTGAATTTACACTATCAATTTGATTTGAACTACCAACATTTAATTTCCAGTAAGAAACTAAATCTACATTCAAATCTGCAGTCCAAGTTGCCCATTCATCAATCCTTACTCCAAAGAAATTTGGAATCCATTCAACACTATCATTTACTTCAACAATTGTAAATAATCCAACTGTTAAAACATCCCCCTCCATCCAATCTGAATTATGTATTGTTTCCCAGACAGGTAACCATTCCCAATGCCATCCATCAATAACCATTATGCAAGTTTCATTTCCTGTTGTTTGATTTGTATAACATTCTTCAACCCAATCGTCTACTTTTGTTTTTTCTGTTGTTTTAAATTTCCATTCATAATCACGATTAAATTGTCCATTACCATTTCCACCATTACCATTTCCACCATTACCATTTCCACCATTACCATTTCCTCTATGATATAATTCTAATTCTTTAAATGCTTGATTATAATCGTCAAAGACAGCCATATTAAATTGTGCTACTTGTCCATATCCAGCAGGAACCTTTTCATGTAATGAAGAAGTTAATTGTATTGTAGCAATATCTGCGCCTAAACCAAACCCATTAACGATTGTCATTGTTCTTGTGTTTGGGTCATACTGTCCAACGTTATCAAATTCAAATGCACTTACAGTTGCTAATAACAATATTCCCATAATCATTAAGATTAAAAATTTCTTATTCATCTTTCAAAACTACTCCCGCTTCTAAACTTTCCATACATTATAATTCCAGTAAGGATTATTATTCCAAGTAATAACAAATCAAAGTTAGTCACAATGAAATCAGTTATCGGAAGATCTAAAACTTCTGTTGCAAATGAATCCAATCCGAATATTGTTGAAATTGGAGCTGTAACTGTGTGGGAAAACATTAATGCAATTATTGCACTTATGAAGTAGAACAATGAAAATATTGGATGACTATCTACCATGAAACTAAATACAAATAACATTATCACATTCACTAAAAATCCAATTGCAATTAACCAATCCCAGAAATTAAGAAAAGTTGTGTGAACGAAGTCCACATTAGTTGATGCATCAGGGGAAGTGGTGTTTATTGCTCCAGAGAACGCAGTTAAGGAAGTATTTACTACTTTCAACATAATTGGTGCTAGAATTAATAAAGCTACAACTGCCACTATGAAATAAATCACGTCTGTTTGTCCTTTAGTATTTACCATTTACAACTTTCTCCCAATCTTTTATATTAAATCTCATATTGGATCTTGATAACTCTAATGCAATATATCTTTGAACACTTACTTTTGGGGGTGGAGGAACTCTATGTCCAGCATCTTTGGATAATTCAATTTGAACATTTCTCCTCTTTGTCCCATTTATCGCTTCCATTAATTTCCTTGAAACTTTAAAGGTACTATAATCTTTTTCTTTATTCATTTGACTTTAGTCCTCCTTTAACATATGAAATGAAAAATGCAATTATTGGGAGGATAACCATTGTTAAACCACCAACTCCAATTAACCAAACTAAAAAGTCGTCTATGAAAGAATTACCCAAATATGTTTTTCCTAGAATATAAGCTGCAAACATAACAAAATAAGTTGAAACATTTATTATTAAATCATTTGCATCAAAATCCCATTGTATTAAGTGAAAGATTGTGTAAAGTAATAATCCTAACATTCCTCCAACAAAGATTAAGAAAATTATAACAAACATATTAATGGTTGAACCTGCGGGAGAATCGTTCCCATTTGCGGTTACGTCAAAAAAGAAACATTCGGTTTTGACTACTCCGTCCTTGTCACCTTTGACCCCAAAAAAATATCTCCCTTCAAGTTGTGGAGAATAAGTATAAGAAAAATGTATGTCGGACTTACTCATTGCACTATTATAGGGAATTGAAGTCCCATTTGAAATGGTGATATATGTTAAATTAACATAACTACAGGTTGTACATACCTGTGTAAGTTCAATTGAATCGTTCTTCATAATTGGATCAGAAAACTGGGAACAATCCCTTTCGGACGCAGAAATCAACGGAACACAAAGTAAGGAGAATACAATTAGGAATAAGACAACCTTTTTCATACATTAGTTACTATCTTGTTATTTAAATATTTAAGTCTTTTCTTGAATCAATTATTAATTTATATCCCACTGCGATTATACATAACCCGGAAACAAAGGGATTTATGAATTGAGTAAAACCAAAACAGATTAAACTAATTCCAATGATTCTTTTGGTTTTTGGTTTAATGTGTTCATATTTTTTGAAATACTTTTTTATTATTTTGTTTGTATCTATTTTCATTGATACATATCTTTTCCTATTAAAAAGTATTCATTTAACTTAACTTTGACATATAAGTCTTTTCCTACTTTTACATAAAAATCACTAACTCTTTCATTAACAAATGCTGGTTTGAATTCTAATTCTCCTTCTTTGGCAAGTTCTTCAATTGTTTTTGTTTTCTTTTCCATCTTTTTTTGTTTTCCTCCAATCTGTTCTATCGCAATCCTTACAATAACTTGCTCTCCATTCTTCTCTAAAAAATTCTCCGCACCTCTTACAAGCCCTGAGATATATTTTCTTTTTACTTCTCATTTGATTAAATTTGTTATGATCCTCATTATTACAAAACTTATTATTAACAAGGATAAAACTCTTGTAACTAAATTAAATATAACTATCTTTTTTATACCTTTCTTTTTCTTTTTGATTTTCTCCATATTATTTTCCTCAAATCTCTGTTTTCTTCTTTCAACTTATTCACTTGTATGCACCTGTAATTCCATATTGCTACAAGTCCTATGCTTATTGCTACTTGAAATAGAAATATTACAAACCAAGTTGATTCAGGTATAATCATTGTCCAGTTCATTCTTCTTCACCTACCATTGAGGATGCGAATTGTTTTTCCTTTTCATTTTGACCATAATCCTCATCAAAAATTAGAGAGGTATCTGTCTCTAATAATCTTGCTACTTTAATTCTCATATAGGTGGGCATTTTCCAAATTCCCCAAGAATAAAAATACCAGAGTTGTGGAGAAACTTCCATTTTTTTATAGAACTTCGGTTTATTGAATCCTTTATTCTTAATCAAAGTATCTAATCTCATTTTCAAGAGGTGATTTTTTGGATAAATATATTTTTCTTTTGGCATTTTATTCACTTCCTCCAGACAAGGCGTCAAGACACTCTGGACAATAATGAATATCTCCAGCCCATTCAGTTCCACAAGTAATATTATCTGGATTCTCTTCTGGGAAACATCTCTTTCCACATCCTTTTTTACTTACCATTATTTACCACTTTCTGTTTAATTGTGAATTGTCTTATTTTTTGAGCAAAGATTGTATCTTTAATTGTTAAAAAGATTACTGCAATTATTAAAAATGGAAATCCTATATTTATTTTATTATTAGCAACATAAATTATCCCCCAAACTAATAAAGGATATGCTACAACTCCAAACCAATTAGCATAAGTCATTCTTTTTTGACCTCTTCTTTAGTTTCTACGAAATTATTACAACCACAACCTTTTCCACCATAAGAACAAGGGATTGGTTCACCTTTTTCTGTGTGGTCAAATCTTGAATGATTACAATTGGCACATAAATCAAGAGGAGATTCTTCTTTTTTCTGTAAGGCGTCAATTCTTTTAGGCATTTCACAACAATCTTCTTCCTTTGATTCTTTCCCTAATTGGACTGCAAACTTTACCGTTTCTTCAACTATCTTAAGTTTATGATTACAATTTGGACACCTAGTCATCTTTCTTCTCCTGTGCAACATCAATTAAACCTCTAATAGTTTCTTCATAAGATTGTCTTGGATGAATTTTAAATTCATCTAGTAATTCTTTTGTTTCCTTTGTTATTTTTATTGTTGTGTTTACCATAGTATAATAGAGTATACCCAAGTATATAAAGGTATTGTTTTTAGTTCGGTTTTGTGATAAATTATGAATTGTTGTTTAGCTTACGCTATTTAGAAATAATTTTTAAAAGAAAAATGATTATTTTACTTTTACTATACTCATATACTTTACCCCTGCTTTTTGTAATAATTTCTTTTTTGTTTTTGCTTGTTCCCTTGTATATGAACGATTAAGAGTTTTACCTTTTCTCTTTACTAGAAAATTTCTTTCTACCATTTTATTTATTTCCTCCCTTACAATTTTGTTTTAACATAATATTTATAGTAATTTGAATTTTAAATATTTAACTATTTTTTATCTCCATAAATATTTATTGATTTATCTTTAGTTTTCTTTTTATGAAATAAAACATATCCCCAAAGAAAACCACATATTAAACCAGTAAATAATCCTAAATAATAATTAATCATTGTTTCTCCTTTGATGTAAAAGCCGAACTGATTCTCTCTTCAGCTATCTTAAAATATCCTTCATCTAATTCTATTCCTATAAAATCCCTATTGAGATTTTTACAAGCTACTCCAGTTGTTCCAGAACCCATAAAACAATCCAAAACAACATCACCTTCTTTTGAGGAATGTTTAATTATATTCTCCATCATCACGACAGGCTTAGGTGTTATGTGTCCTTGCTTTTTAGCTATTTCGTAGTTCCAAACTGAATGATGTGTTTTTTGATTATTAAATGTAAATCTCAAATCTTCATACTCCTCTCTCAAATCTTCATACTCCTCTCTCAAATCTTCATACTCCTCTCTCAAATATTCATACTCCTCTCTCAAATATTCATACTCCTTATCTTTGTTCAAATAATTTCTAATCTTTTCATACTGCTCTTTCATAATAAAAGATTTTCCAGTAGTCCAATTTGAAACACACCCAGTCATTCCCCCTGTTTTTGATGGGAATAGTTTTGCTATCTCTGATATTGTAACATTAGCTTTTTTAAATTCAGATAATAAATATTCTGCAACTGGATTAACACATTTTCCCATAATTTTACTTAACCCTGTTTCGTCCTGAAAGGTGTAATATAGACAATACTCTGCCATCTTTTGATAATTCCTTAACATCTCCACTTCTATAAATCCATCAAGAAATCCTTTTTTTTTACTCCCTTCAAATCTCTTATTCCAAACAATCATCTGTCTAAATATAAAGTTTGTATCTGATTCTATAATGTTCATAAGTTTGGAAATAGTAGGCATATTATTATGCCAGAAATAAAAGCTCCCATTATCTTTTAAAACTCTCTGAAGCTCTAAAAATACGTCCTTCATCCATTCCTCATAATTATCAATCTTATCCCAAGTGTCTTTTCCTATATTGTATGGAGGGTCTATTAGGATTAAGTCTATGCTTCCAGCTTCTAACTTCCTCATCTCTTCTAAACATTCTCCTTGTATTAATTCCATCAGTTCGCTTCCTCGTTATAAGCCGTAAAGATTTCTTTGAATAATGCAGGGGGAATAACTGATCTTTCCATGTTTCCTTTTATTCCTTGAGTTCCAGTTTTAGATCCTCTTGGGGCTGGTTCGTGATGACAATCTTTATTTCCATTCTTACAAGTCTTTGGTGTCCAATCTAAATTAGTCCATATATCTGTTGGTTTTGCTCTTGAATCTCCATATTGACAATACCATGCAGTTTTCCTATATTCTTCTGGTAAAAACCATCTTGCTCTTGCTCTGGGATTTTCTATAAAGAATATTTTATTATGTTCAATACAGAATTTAGCAATATCCCAACATAACCATAATAACTTTCTACCTTCAATAGCTTCATCTGTTTTAGGTTCTTTATCTGCTGTCCAATGGGTGTTCCCTGAAGCCATACTAAAGGTTGTGCATGGAGGGGACATCCAAACTATATCTGCTTCTTCAATTTTATTAAAAAATTCTTTCATTGTAGCATAGCTTATTTTTATAGTTAAGTCGTTATCAAACTTTATTTTATTATCTACGCAAAAGGTTTCATGTCCTAGTTCTCTTGCTACTTTACTAAAAGATTGTGTTCCTGCAAATAGTTCTACTGTTTTCATTTTCTCTTCTCCTTTTGTTCTTTTTGTGAATTTAGAATTATTAAATCAAAAGTTCCAGATAAAATTTCGGAAGGATATATTTTGAATTGAATTTCTTTATCTTTTTCCAAATGTCTAATTCTATTCTTTATTTCATATTCTAAAACAGCCCTACTACAACAATTTATTATCATTTTGATTTCACCTGTGTCTTGTTAAGCGAAGTCGCTTTAGAGTGTTTACACGCAGTTTCAATTATCCTATTTACTACATGGGTAGCTGAAAGTAAATGAGCATATTTTCCCCCATTACGATTATAACTTTCAACATATCTTTTCCATTTTTCTTTTAATTCTTTTGCGAACTTTTGTGAATTTATTTCATGTTCAATCATTTTTGACTTTCCTTTAACATTTTATTTAACTCTTGAGTAATTATCTTCAATTGTTCCCTTAACATTCTATGTTTCAATGTAAGTTCTTCAAACTTCTTTTCAAGAACCGCAAATTTATTTTTTGGTCGATGTTTGGATTTCTCAATACAAGCTTCACAAAGTTTTCCCGTCGAGGATTTGGGTCGGAACTGCACCTCACACCTTGCACATGGTTTCAAGAATCTCTTTCTTACCTTCCCAGTTTTTGCACCAATCATTTTTCCCCCCTTGGAATTAAAAGTAAAAAAAAACAGGTGTTCTTGTCGTAAGAATAACCAATCGTAGTAATTTCTTTTGGGTTAAAATCTTTAATTTGTTCTTTCAAATTCAAATCGAATTCAAGTTCTGGGATTGTTTTCATAATCCATTCTCCTCTCTATCCCAATCATAACTATTTTGAACTTCCGCAGATGCAGGAGAGTTTTTCTTCTCAACTGCATTTTTGCAAAAGTAATCAACCTCTAGAGATGGTGATTTTACTTGGACTGGGTTCATTTGAATAACTCCTTTAACCAATTCCAAAATTTACCTAAGAACCATTTGGATTTTTCTGTTTTTATTTCTGGAATTTCTAAATCTCCAATATTATCAAAAGCAGTTGCATTATTCTCTAAATATTTAATCTTTTCAATAAATTCTGTTACTGTAACATATTCAGTTACATTTCTATTTACATATTTTGTCCTGGAACTTCCACTATGATGAACTACTACTGTTTTTACTTCTTGTTCTTTCAAATAAGTTAAGACTATTTTAAATTCATCTGGACTAATACTTTGAGGAATTATGATTTTTGCATGAGTTAAATTTGATTCTAAACCAAATTCAGTTACATTAATAAAAGTTGAATTATCAATTACAGACAAAGTTATATCACTTGATCCAAAGTTATGATTAACTTCTAAAGTTTCTCCAGGAAAGTATGCACTAGCTAAAGTTAAGAACATTATTCCTAGTATTATTGTTGCTATTTGTTTTTTCATTTTATTTCTCCTTTGTATTTTTTGAATATAAATGGAGAGACTTTCACTCTCCTGCTTTTGATTTAAAAAAATCTAAAATAATAATATTTGAGGATTTAACCTCGGATTACACTAATTGCGATTTCACAATCATTTACAACTGGTGCATCTTCTGGGACTACAATTTGATATCCATCAGTTGCAGCTCCTAGTCCTAAGACAGTTCCAGATACTGAATTTTCTCCAAATGCGTAAACACAATCTGCATAATTATCTAATCCAGTTACAATTTCATTTGAAAGTGTATAAGTCAAATCTGCTTCTCCTAAATTGTTTAATCTAGCACAAAGCATTCTTCCTTCTCCTGGATATAAACCATCCAAATCAATTGTTCCAGTTAATGGTAACCATTCAGTTGCATCTGCACAATCATTTCCATTGTAATTACCTGCATCTCCAATTATTGAATATTCGATTCCGTCAAATGCTTCATAAACATCTGCTTGGATAACGAAAGTATTAACAACAAAACCTGTTGCAAATACAAAACCAATAGCTAAAAATGCAAACAATGGGATCATAAACAGCTTTTTCATTTTCTTTTTTGTTTCAATTTCTTGTTTCATTTTTAATTCCTCCCTTACAATTGTTTAAATTTCTCATATGAAAACTCCCATATCTTCTAATTCTTTAATAACATTCTTTCCTTTGTCTTTTGGGGTTTTCTTCTTTTTCTTGGGATTGAGAATTTTGGAAATATTCTTAGAAACATTCTTGTTAGTTGGATTTTTATTTACCATTTATATACTCCTTAATTTCAAATTCAATAATCATTAACTTATACTGTTCAGTTAAGTCTTTCATTTCTCCAAGTGTTTTATTTAAATATTGATTCATTTTGTTATACTTATTATTATGTTAACTTGTTTATATACATTCCTTTTAATTCTCAAATGACAAACCTCAAATTGTATCTTGATTCAAGGTAATACATTTCTTGGTAGGAAGGTAAGGTGAATTGTTTGTTCAGTTTCATTTCCTCCCGTTCAATTAACTCCCATGGAGTAATCAAACATTTACACTTTGAACAGTATACTTCGATATTATTTCCGTATACTTCGATTGTGTTGTGGGGACATTTGTAGGTTAGTTTCACTTACCTAACAACTCCATTTTCCTCTTTGCTTTCTCAATATCTAAAGTAACTTCAATTCCTTGACTTAATCTTCTCTTATCTACAACTAAACCTAATCTCTTTAATGCTTTTCCAACCCATTTTTCATTAATCCACTTCTCTTCAAAATCTTCTACATTACCCAAAAAGTTTCTAAAGATTGTTGTAATGTTTCTAATTGAATTATAACCTATGTCTTTATTCATTTTTGAAACACAATGAAATAAAGAAACATCTTTACTTTCAACCATTTCTTCTTCTCTTTTTTCTTTGGATAATGTTCCTGCAACTTTTAATACATCTTGAAACACTTCTTCTCCAAATTCTTTTGCAATTAACATTAAAGGGAAGAATAATTCCAGATTTCTACCGTTTATACCTACACCATCTATACACTCGAATAACACTAAATCCTCTCTCTCAAGTGTAGTTAGTGGAGTTAGTGTAGTGTAAGTAGTATATGTAGTTGGTGTATTATATTTCATTTTTACCCAATTGTTCCATTTTTCTATATACCTTCTGGTATACACTACACTACATAACTGCACTAAATCCTTCTCAAGTGAACTTTTTACCATTAAAATCTCTTCTTTTACAAAAAAATCCTCAATTAACCGCATAACATCTTTTCTTTCCGATTTTTCAAGAACTATTGTAATACACCTATCTCCAAGTACTTCTTCCATTCCCCAAATGTTCGCTAATGCGATTGGACGGAATGGTTCAAACTCTTCAATCTGCATTTCAGAACCTTCTTTTGTATTAACTTTCTTAATTCTCCTAACCTTTGAACCTTTTTTATATGCAGAATTTAATAGTTCACGAGTTCCTTCTTGCCCTTTTCTAGTCATTCCCTCATATTCATCAATACCTAAAGAGTGTCCTTTTGGGTAACGGAAGAGAACTGCTTCTGTTGGAGAAGAAAGAACATCTCCTTTGTAAGCCATACTCATAATTAATTTTAGTGTTTTAGTTTTTCCAGAACCCCTCATTGCATTAATGAAAAGGTATGGGTAAGTATTAAATTGTTCGTGCATATAAGTTCCGATGATCCATATTGCAGTTAAAGTATAATATTCTTCACTCATATCAACATACTCTTTTAATACAGCTTTAATTCTGTTATATGTTTTCAATAAATACTTTCTTTGTTCTTTCTTTTTCTCCTCTTGATTCCATTTATTAAGAAAAACTTTATCTTCTTCTTCAATTTCTTGTGCAGGATCAATAACAAATTTTATTGATTCCCTAAATTGTTCTTTGTTTTCTTCCTTAACTTTCAAGAGTTCAATTATTAATTCCCCTCTAAAATCTTCTGTTAATGGAAGTTTAACTCTTTGTTCTGGAAATTGTTCTACTGTAAAATCAACCTCTTTTTCTTCACTCATTCCTTCCCCCTCTCTTCAAAAACACCATCGTTTCTAATTTCAAATAATGAAACTCTAACGTCTCCCAATTTTCTTTCTTTAATTAAAAATAATGTATCGGTTAATTTTTCAGTAATGAATCCATTAAGAAATATATGTATTCCTTTTTCATTAGTTCTTCTAAGTTTTAAATGAACTTGAATCTTTTCTTCAAAGAAGAATTTTAATTTATCCAAGTTAGTTCGTTCGTCTTGTGTCAAGTTTTCTGTTGTCATATTTACTACAAACTCCATTTCTTTTTAATAATTTCTAACTATTATAAAGTTTTAATTTTCTTAGTAACTTTAAAATGACAATAAGAAAAATCCCCACGGAGAAAAGAACGGGAGGTCTAAAGCCCGAAACTCCACGGGGAACTATGATAACCCTGGGTTAGTTAAGAGGTGACAAATCTACCCAGGGTTAAGTATGAAATGAAGGGAGAGGATGTTTTATAACGATAAAAGTGACTATACCGACCAATCCCTCTTTATCCCTCCGTGATTGATTATTATGTTTTTATTTTTGTTTGTTTCATTTTTTGTTGTTAAATTCAAATCTGGCAGATTTTGCATTTTCTACATGACGATCTATATCATTAAAATAATCTTCATTTATTTCAGCATCATCAAAAGCCGTATAAAATCTACCCTCATTTTTGGGATAATTATGATAATTAGAAATTGCACAATTTGTTGAAAGTAAGGTTATATTTAATTCTTCGCCAGGATATTCATAAAATTCTCCATTACAATAGTAACCTGTTTCTCCAGAACCATCTATCAATGGTTTTCCATAAACATCTATATCTGGGAAAATAATTTCATAGGGTTTTCTTTCAGGAATTCCAGACAAAATAATGCAATGTTTATGTGTCCCTTTTACTAACAGAGCAACTTTATCCATCTCATCTTTATTTAATTCTGTTGGTTTTACCTCTCCCCACATCTCTAATTCTGGAAACCAAAAATCTGGTAGATAATTTATCCCATTTCCAAAATTAAATCCTTCTTTTTCATATTCCCATTTTAAATCCATTGAATCAAAATAAACTGCCCACCTGGCTTCTAATCTTGACCTAAAATAATATCCTTTATATTTTGTATTAATTGCTTTTATTTTCATTTTTTAACCTCCTTTCAGCTATATTTGAAAGGTAACATGTTTTTAAGAGAACATGCAAACTCCCTTGCCTCGCCTTGCCATGCCTTGCCTTGCCATGCCCAGCCTAGTGAATATGAATGGAGAGAGTAATTTCTTACTCTACTTACTCTCTCCGTTCCAAGTCTTTCCTTGGTGTCCACATTACCTAAAATGCAGGTAGTCAATTTTTTATGGAGTTAGCTACCAACTGCTCCGAAGCGGGAGAGCAGGATTTGAACCTACCTCATAAAGAACTACTTTACTTACCAATTGTTTCGAGTTAGTTAAACTCAACTATTTCTCCCGCATAAATTAATAATAATAATAAATTATTTAATTGTTTCTGTTGAAACTTATTCTGATAAAGCAACAGAATATTTAGTAGCTTTACCTTCTCCAGTCTTTGTTACTTTAACAAATTTTAAGTCGGGTTTCAAAGCTAACATTTTCTTAATCTCTTCAAGAACTGTCCACGCAACTCTGTATTCTTGTTCATTAACAACCATAACTTTGTAGGTATAACTTTCTCCATCCTTATTTTCCCCATGTCTAGTTTCAATTGGAAAAGACAAATCCGCTCTATCTAAGTCTGTTATGTTTAGCGTTCTTTTTGGCTCATATGCCTGTGCTTCTTCTTTTAATGATGACATTTTTATTTACATTTCCTCCTTTGCATTTGTATGAATCTCTCTGTAATTAAAACTATGTGTCATGATAACTCCTACAACCATCCCTAGGAATAAACATACTGTACATTTAAGTAGAACTATTTCTGATCCTGTGAAGCTCATTGTGGTAATCCCTCCAAGAACTTCTCATTTAAATCTGTTTTGTGTTCTTTAACAATTTTCTTTTTCTTAATTCTCAATACTCTTTTGATTCTTTCAAGAGGTTCAAACTTTCCCTTTCCATTCTTGAAACTATCATAACCATACTTAGACTTCAAGAAATCACCCTCGCCCTTACTCAAATAACCCCCAAGAAACTCCCCAGGTCTATTCTGTGGAGTGTAAATAGAATTAATGGGTAATTTTACACTATTGTTATTAATCTCTGGGAGATTTTTTAATCTCTTGTTAAGTCTTTCGTCATTTTTTCTTTTATAACAAATATGACATAGAAGTCTTTCTCCATGAATTTCTTTTCTTAGTGAGGAGAATTGGTGGGTTCTTCCACACCTCTGACATAATACTTTTTTTCTCATCTTTTAATTGACCTCACTTTTCTAGGACTCTTCGCAGTTTTGTTAAAGTAACTTCTATAATCAATAACTTCTTGTTCTTTGTCATCCCAAATTTCATAGAATTGATCTAATCCAAAATCCAAAGAAGAAATATATTGTTGTGCGGCATTTGCAGAAGAAAAATCACAGGTAAAAATTTGGTTTTTTTGTTTACCTAAATTGAAGTTTACTCGTCTGATCTGCAATGTATCTGCATCAACAACATGGAATCTTTTCATAGATTTATAGAGAGTAAATACTATATAAAAGGTTATTATAATTTAAGAATTACAACAGTTATTCAAGTTGATCAATGAACGATTCCATTGTTGTCATTTGACTTATACTATCTCTTAATGCTAAAGTTTGTTCGTATTTTTGAATTCCTTGATTCAGATACATTGTTACCTTAACGGGTGTTATTAGGTAGATTTTTAAGTTTCTTTTTCTTAAGAAATTTATGGATAAAAAAATGATTGAAGTTTCCGAGACAGAAGAAGTTAAGGAGCAAGAAGAAATAACCCGAGAACTAAAAGAAGAAACAAAGGACATTAAACCATCTGATAAAATTGAATTTGATAATGATGAACTTTCTAAGGTTATGGCAGAAATGAAGAGATTGCTTTTAGAAGGGCAAACTGATAAAGGACATAACACTAATGTGAGAAAACAGACCGTTATAAGATTACTTCATGACTATCTTGTCAAAAAACTTAAAGAAAAAACTGGATTTAAGTTGCGAGAAGAATGTAAAGAAAAAGACATGGTTTTTATTGATACAGAGGTTAAAATTCCAGGTTTTCATAAAGTAAAAAATGTTGATATAGCCATAGTTCACAAAAGGGCGGGTCCTTTACTTTTAATTTCAGTAAAAAGTCTTATGTCTTCAATTACAAATAACTTTACTAATGTTTACGAGGAGGCAATTGGAGATGCCATAAGTTTACATGAAAGGTATCCTTATCTTATTTATGGTTATGTTATTATTTTCCCAACTGAAGTTTTAATAAGAGATGAGACATTTAATTTAGATTATTATGAGGGTTTTCTAAGAAAAATAAACAAGCGAATTGACGAACAAGATAAAGATAAAAAATATGAAAGGGTTTCTATGGTAGTTAGTGATTTCAAAGCTGAACCCCCTAAACTTACTTCAAAACACCCTTCTGATAAAGATTTAAGAATAGAAACTTTTATCCATGATATTTGTGAAATGTTAAAAGAAAGATATGAAATGCTAAAAATAATCAAATATTAAGATTGTATTTTTTTATTAAAAAATTGTCTATTTTTTCTTGAGAATTATTTAATATAAATTTTTCTTCTGTTTTTGTAAATGAAGGTATCCCAAAATTTTCTATAAAGTTTTTTGAGAGTGACCAAAACTTACTCTTATATTCCTTGCTAGTTTTATATACATAATGCCAGAAAACTTTTGATTGTAATATTTTCAATAATATCTTTAAATCGCCATCGTAGAATATTCCCAAACCTCCATAATATAAGGTTTTATCATCATTACAAATTACAAATCTTGAAGAGGGACTTATTCCTGGAGTTATTATTTTATTTCCAAAAATATTATACCCTTGAACACGACCAAAAGCAAACCATTGAGAATATTCCCTATTTCCCTTATCTCTTTTAGCTAGTTCTTCTTTAATTGCTAAAAAATAATTATAACAAGAAGGATACTTCTTTTTTAAATCAGATTCGTTAAAAGGTTGATAAAATTTTCCTTTAAGTTTGTAAGGAAAAATAATTCTTCGTTTGTTTTCTAAAATATCTTTCTCATTTTTTAAAACACTAGCTTTGATTATCTTTCTTGTAATGTTTGATTCTATTTTATAATATTTATCTTTGAATTTTTTAATAAAAAATCCCTTCTCTGTTTTTCCATCTAAGAGATATAATTCATCATTTAATGTGGCTATGCCATTTATTATTTTAGTTAATTTTCCTAAGGGAGTACCCATTTTTTCTATCTTGTTTATATTTTTTGAATCTTTTTTATTAAGCAAATTCCATTTATTTACATTCAATGAAGAAGATTTAATTTCTGTAAATTTTATTTTATCTAATTTATTAAGTAATTTTTTCTCATGAATAACTGCATATTTTATATTTTCATTAAAAGATTTCTCCAAGATTGTTATACAAGTATAGGTAGTAACACCTGAAAATATGGATAAATGGTTAAAGTCTAATATTTTTTGAATAAAATTATTTTGTTGCATATACTCTCTTAATTTTTGTGATGACCTAGAAGAATAATAACTATTAGGACTAATATAACCCATTCTAC
>Ga0222682_1000030_pt1 | contig 34865 bp, 31 predicted proteins | sample AntAcemetage1008_FD_179812 | JGI IMG/M metagenome (GOLD analysis project Ga0222682, IMG submission 179812) | Saline water microbial communities from Ace Lake, Antarctica - #1008 | ecosystem: Environmental > Aquatic > Non-marine Saline and Alkaline > Saline | place: Antarctica: Ace Lake...
GTAATTAATTTATTCCTTAATGTTTTAATCCTGTTATTATCTTTATTATTTTTAGACACTAAATTAATTGCCTCTCCTAATCCAACGATTCCAGGAATATTTTCAGTACCAGAACGCAAACTATGTTCTTGCCCTCCTCCTCTAATTAAGGGAGCTATTGGTATTCCTTTTTTTAAATACAAAGCACCAACTCCTTTTGGACCATAGATTTTATGTCCAGAAATAGATAATGCATCAACATTTAAATATTCGACATTACAATTAAGATAATTAATTGCCTGAACTGCATCTGTATGAAAAACTATTTCTTGATTAGTTTTTTTAATTAATTCTCCGATTTGCTTAATAGGTTGAATACTTCCAATCTCACTATTTGCATACATAACTGAAACTAATATTGTATTTTTCTTAATTGCCTTTTTAACTTCATCTAATTCAACTATTCCTTGTTTATTAACTGGCAAAATAGTTACTTCAACTAAATTCTTTTCTTCTAAATATTTAGCTGGCTCAATTATTGCTTTATGTTCAATTGAAGATATTATAATATGTGGCTTATTCTTTCCCCCATTTTCCCAAAACTTATCAACTACTCCGTAAATAAGCCAATTGTTACTTTCGGTTGCTCCTCCTGTAAAATATATTTCTTCTGATAAACAGTTTAAAAAAGTTGATATTTGTTGACGAGCTTCGTCTAACCCTTTTCTAGCTGAATCGCCGGCTTTATGAATACTAGAAGAATTACCGTATTTTTTATTAAAATACGGCTGCATTTTCTTTAAAACAGCCGAATCAACGGGCGTTGTTGCTGCATTATCAAGATAAATCTCTTTCTTTTTCATTAAAACATATTAACAAAAAATAACGATTTTGTCAAAATAAACTAGTTTATAATTCTATACCTAATTATTGTCCACAAACCCTTTAATCCATCTATTATTTTTATCTTTTTCCCGTCTTTAAATTTTCTAGGATTGTATTTTATAGGAACTTCTTTAATGTCTTTTCCTTTTTTTAAAATCTTAGCTGTTATTTCTGCTTCAATTTCAAACCCATTACTTTTTAATTGAATTGATTTAATTAAATCAGATGGAAATAACTTATAGCATGTATAAGTATCGGTTAATTTAGAATTAAAAAGTATATTATTAACTTTAGTTAAAAGCCAAACTCCAAAAACATAATGAGAATAACCTTTTCTATCTGGATTAATATTACGAGAACCATAAACTGCTGAACCTGTATTTTCAAAAACTTTTAAAAGATTTTCATAATCATTAGGACTATATTCTAAATCAGCATCTTGAATAATGACTACTTGACCAGTAACCCTTTCAAATCCAGTTCGCAATGCCCGGCCTTTTCCATGTCTTTCTTTATGTTTTAAAATAATTAAATTAAATTTATCTTTAATTTTTTCTAAAATTTCTGCAGTTTTATCTGTTGACCCATCATCTATAACAATAATTTCTTTTTCATAGTCAAAAACCGAAGCTAAATAAACTTGTTCTAATATTTTCTCTAAAGTTGCTTCTTCGTTTAAAATAGGAATTATGATAGAAAGTTTTTTGTTCATTATTTTTTTATTCCAAAAATTTCTTTTGGAATTTCATATTTATCAATAATTAACTTATTAATATCATTTCTTTTAAGAAAAATTATTGCAAAAGGATCATAATATACAACGGCCCAATTATTATCCTTAACACGTTCGATTAGAAATTGTTGCCCCCATTGAGTATAATCCCTATGAGAAAAATATATTATATTAAAATCATATATATTGTCCTGTTCTTGCCATATTGTATTATTTGTTTGAGCTGGAATATATATGTCCTGAAAATGATATATTGAATATGCTTCTGGACGATTATCAGTAAAAACATTTCTTTCTGGAAATAAATGATAAATTAGATATCCACCAATATCATAATTATTAAAAATTCTACCTTGAAGATTATGTTCTCTAAAAAAATCCATTGATTGATTGTTGTTCTCCATTAGGCCAAAGCCAAATCTATATTCTTGCAAAGGTAATTTTTGATAATATACAAAAAAACTAATTAAAAATATTGCTAAACTTAAGAGAATGATTAGGGATAAAGAAATTTTTTTAATTTGAAGTTTAGAATATCTTAAATTATACACAATAATTATTAATGCAAAAAATCCAAATAAGGTAAAATTACGAATTGCTAATAGGCCTAAAAAACTCCAAACAATAGCTAGGGTAAAATAAACAAAAGAAAAACGCTTACGATTTCTAATTAAAAGAACAATAAAGCTTATAATCAAAATAGCTAAACATATTTCAAATAGTTTTAAATTAGGACTATTAAATCCCCAATTTTCTAAAAACCAAACAGACTGATTCTCAACAATCCTATACCCATAACTCTTAAAAATATTAAAAGGATAAATTAGGCCTTTAATAAAAAAGGGATTTAACAAGCTAACTAATCCAGTTAAAATCAAAACAATACCAAGTTTCTTATTGATCCTTTTCTCTCTAATAATATAGTCCACTAAAAACAGACCTATTAAAGCAGGACCAAATACAAAATAGATATGTAAATTAACCCAAAAAATTCCTAAAATTGGTAAAACAAAAAGCCATTTACTATCTAATTTGTTTTTCCTCCAATGCCAAAGAATCCAAAAAAATAAAGCGATAAAAAAATACGAAAAAATTTCAGGCCTTATTTCATTCCTGGCAACCATTAAAGGAATTAATAGTAAAGAAATTAAAAAAGCTATTTTAAAATTTGATTCCTTTTGTGCAATTTTAAAGAATAAGAAAAAAGTAATTAAACTAATTAAAAGACAGAAAATAGAGAGTCCAATAAAACCAAAAACTTTCCAAATAAGATAAAAGATTACTCCGCTTCCCCAATGATGATTAATAAATTTATAATCTGGTTCAGTATATGAATAAAAATTAGTATTTAAAACTCCGAATTGACCATCTAGAATCATTTCTCCATTCTTAATATGTCTTCCTAAATCAGATGTAGTTAAGTCAATTTTTTCCATAAAAAAAAGCCCATACCAAGACATTAATAAAATTAATACGGCAATTTGGACTTTTTTCTTATTCATATTTCTAATTGATCTCTAGTAATTGAACTTCAAAAATTAGATTGGAATTAGGAGGGATTATTTCTCCTGATCCTTGCTCTCCATAACCAAGTTGCGAAGGAATAAATAGCCTTCTGACTTCATTTTTTTTCATTCCAACTAAACCTAGATCCCAACCTTGAATTACTTGTCCAGCTCCTAATGTAACTTGGAATGGCCGGCCTCTATCAACACTTGAATCAAATTTAGTTCCATCTTCTAAAATACCAATGTAGTGAACAGTTAATTTATCACCATTCTTGGTTACTTCTCCTTCTTCTCCTGGTTGAGTAATTTCAGCCCTTAGTTGACTCCAGAACTCTTCTCCGGTCATTCCTCCATACATATCTTGTTCTGTTTGTTCATTATTTACTTGTTCGCTTCCTTGTTCTTCTCCTGGCATATCTAATCCTTCACTATTAAATTTCATATTATTAATTTCATTATCTTTATTGATTTTAGATAAAAAATACAATCCACCCACAGCAACTAAGAAAATAACTATTGCAAAAATTATATTTTTCATAATGTTTATATTATATCTAAATATTATAAAAAAATCAATTTACTAAAAAATTGATATTAGAAAACATATTAGCTGGGCAACTCCTTTGTTTTATACAATAAAAGTTCTTTGAGAATTTTTTTTAATTTGATAGTTGCAAGAGCGCAATATTTATCAGCTGCACCGTAATAAACAAAAAGTGTTCTATCTTTAACCAGAGCGCCAGTAGGAAATACCACCATATTGACATCTCCCTTTGTCTCGTACTCTTTTTCTGGTTTCAGAATATCATAGGGAATTTTCGCAATAACCTTTGATGGATTCTTTAAATCTAAAAGCAGTACTCTTGCCGTGTAAATAATATTATTTTTTTTATCTCTACTAACATTATGATAAATTAAAAGCCATCCCTTATCTGTTTTAATTGGAGGAGGACCAGCTCCTGTTTTTTCGTCTTCTTTATAAACAGACCGAATAATTAATTTATGATCAAACCAATTTTTCAGATCATAGGAGTAAGCAATCCAGACAGCTGGCCTTTGAGGTAGATTCTCATAAGGCAAAGGTATATCAACTTTTATTTTTTTGGACAAGGGATCCTTAAACCAATTTTTACACCATCTATGCGGTCTATGTATGAGTACAAACTTACCATCTATTTTCTCCGAGAGAATAACCACGTCTCGATTATCAGACTCTGGAGGAGTAATAATTCCATGACGTTTAAAATGGATAAAATCTTTTGTGGTTAAAAGAGCTGTTTGGGAATCTAAAAGGTGTATATCTTCATAAGATGGCTTGCCTTGATTTTTTACTCTTCGAGAAAGCGCCACATAGGTGATATAAAAAGTATTACCTATTTTAGTTATGCGCGGGTCTTCGCAGGCCCATTTATCATAATTTTCTTCTGGTTTGATGAGTGGCGTCTCACTTGTTCTCTTAAAATTAAATCCGTCCTTACTTAAAGCTAATCCTATTCGAGAAATATATGCCTCATGTTCTCCCACTGCCCGATAAAGAAGAAACACCTGATTATCTTTTAAAATGGCTCCTGGATTAAAAACTGCCTCGTCTTCCCATCCGTTTTGCGGATTTGGACTAAGTATTGGATTGTTTTTGTAACGAATAAGTTCTATCATATCCTGCCATATTTATCTTTTATTCTAACAATATCTTTCTCTTTAAATTCTCCAAAAGATATTTCTAAAACCTCTACTGTATTACGCTGAGCAGTAATGCGATGCGGTTTTTTCTTAGGAATAAAAAATTCACTCCCCTTTTTTGCTTTGACGATTTTTTCCCCAATAGTTATCAAGGAAGATCCTTTTAAAATTTTCCAAAATTCGCTTCGGTTTCTGTGAAATTGTAAGCTAGTCTCTTGTCTTGGTAAAATAGTAATAATTTTTACAGTGCAGAGTTTATTTTTTACAAACTGTTCAAAATTACCCCATGGTCTTTTTTCAAAATATGTTTTCATTTTATTAAAAATAAAGTCAGTCACTTTTTTTATATTTTCCCTAATAAAAATGTCTTAAAATAAGGCACTGCGGTCCCTCGAACTCATATTTTATGGCTTGCCATTCTTTATCCTTAGCGAAAGATTGCTTGTCCCTCGGCTAAAGCCTCGGGATATGTTTTTTATACCCAAATTAAAATTCGGATAAAAATCATAGCTGGGGAGGTAGGGTTCGAACCTACGATCATGGATTCAGAATCCATTGCCTTACCACTTGGCTACTCCCCAATGATTAATCTAAATATCTTCGGATAGCAACCAAACTGCTTGAAATACCCAAAGCCATACCAATCAACACCTGAAGGATAAAGAAAACAATTAAATTTACCTGGAAGAAATAAAAGAGGTCAGTTCCTGGTAAATAGGAAGTAATCTTTGGTGAGAGATACCACAAAAGCGGATACATGACAAATAAAGAGATGAGAGTAGCAACAAATCCATAAAGAATCCCTTCAATAACAAAAGGACCACGAGTGAACCAATTGCTCGCTCCAACTAATTTCATTACTTTAATTTCTTTACGAGATGTATAAATTGTTAAACGAATAGTATTATAAGTAACTAATATAGCTAAACCAGCTAAAATTAAAAATGCGATAGAACCAACTTGACGAATTGTTTTTGTGATAGAAGATAAACGACTAATAACTGCTTTATTCTCTAAATAATTTACCTTATTAACAATATCATAATAATTTCCTTGATTAAAGAAATCAGCAATTGATTCATATTGTGAAGCTTCTTTTGCTTTAATATTTAAACTAGCTTCTAATGGATTAGTATCTAATTCTCCTAAACTTTGTATTAAAACTTCATTGTCCTTATGTCTTTCTTTAAAATTAATTAATGCTTCGTCAGTAGAAATATATTCGACACTCTTTACTTCTGCTAATTTAACTAAATCACTTCTAACTGATAGTATGGAATCTTCTGATGTATCTAATTTAAAATATACACTAACATCAATTTTATCTTCTAATCCATCTATTAAAGAATTTATTAAAACATTAGTTAAAATTAAACTAGTAATTCCAAAAATAGCTAAACTCATCATAAAAATAGCAGTTGAAGAAAGCCATTTATTACGCCAAAAACTTAGAAATCCTGATTTAATAACACGAGTAAGTGTAGTAAACATAATTTTTAAAATAAGATGTATTTTCCATTTTGATCATCTTTGATGACCTTGCCTTTTTCTAATGTAATTACTCTTTTATCAATTCCATTAATTATCTCTCTATCATGAGTAGAAAGAATAACTGTAGTTCCTAATTCATTAATCTTTATTAAAAGTTTAATAATATCCCAAGTATGAAGCAGGTCTAAATTACCAGTTGGTTCATCTGCAACTAAAACATCTGGCCTATGAGCCAATGCCCTAGCAATGGCTACTCTTTGTTTTTCTCCTCCAGAAAGCTGGCTTGGAAAATGTTCAGCGCGATCCATTAAATTAACTAATTTTAAAAGTTGAGGAACATCATTCGCTATATCACTGTCAGACCTGCCCCCTGCTTCCATTGCAAATGCGATATTCTCATAAGCAGTTTTATTGGGTAATAATCTAAAATCCTGAAAAACCATTCCAATTTTACGACGCCAAAGAGGCAAATCTCTATTAGAGATTTGACCAATATCATTCTTGCTCCAAAAAACATTACCATTAGTTGGCAACTCTTCTCTAATCAAAAGTTTAATTAAGGTTGATTTACCAGCGCCTGATCTCCCTGCAATAGAGACAAACTCTCTTTCATTGATTGTTAAATCAATGTTTTCTAAAGCCGAACAATTAGGTGGATATATTTTTGAAACTTTATTAAATACTATCATTTTAATTTAATAATCTCTGCTTCAATAAATTTATCAAGATTACCATCTAAAACTGACTCTGGATTTCCAACCTTAACATTAGTTCTATGATCTTTAACCATTTGATAAGGATGAATTACATAAGAACGTATTTGACTGCCCCATTCATTAGGCATAATCTGGCCTCTTAACTGATTTCTCTCTTCTTCTCTACTCTTTAAATTATACTGATAAAGTTTACTATTAAGCAACTTCATTGCTGTCTTCTTGTTATCCCCCTGTAATCTTTCATTTTGACAAGAAACAACAATATTAGTTGATATATGAGTTATTCTAACAGCTGATTCTGTTTTGTTTACATACTGACCACCGGGACCACTCGCTTTATATGTTTCAATTCTTAGGTCTTCTGGTCTAATTTCGGTCTGGTCTATTTTATCCATTTCAGGTAGAACTTCGACTAAAGCAAAAGAAGTATGACGCGAATGATCAGAATCAAAAGGAGAAATACGAACTAAACGATGAACTCCAGATTCTTTTTTTAAATAGCCGTAAGCAAAAGCTTTTTTAATAATTAAAGTTGCACTTTTAATCCCTGCTTCTTTGCCTTCCTTTATTTGAATTACTTGTGATTTCCAATCTTTTTTCTGAACAAACTTTAAATACATTTTTAATAGCATTTCTGCCCAATCTTGAGCATCTGTTCCTCCAGCTCCAGCATAAATTGATAAGATTGCACTTTTATTATCGTATTTATCTTTCAATTTTTCTGATAAATCTTTCATTGAATAAGTTTATCATATTTTTAAATTCAAGTAAATGGAGCCGAAGGAGGGAATCGAACCCACAACCTACGCGTTACGAGTGCGTTGCTCTACCCTTGAGCTACTTCGGCGCATAAAATCCTTTATTAATAGGTTTAAATTTATTCTACTAAAAATTCTTGAAAATTAAAAGGTCAATGATCATTTTAATTGATAATTTGACAAGGATACCCGCTGGGGGTATACTTATTACTTATAGTAAACAACGTTAAATATATGAGAGAAAATACAATAATTCAGCGTTTAAATATTATTAAGGGTCAAGTCGAGGGATTGACTAAGCTTATAGAAAAAAATGAAAATTGTCGTAAAATAACAGAACAATTTTATGCTATTAATATTGGGTTAAAAAAGGTTGTTGAAATGTATTTCAAACAAAATTTATCTTCTTGTTTGGGAACGATTAATCTCAAGAAAAGAAAAAACATTGAATTTCTATTAAAAGAAATAATTAAAAATAAATAATAAATAATAAATAAAATCAAAAATATGTCACAAACTATTGAAATAACTAACCAAAATTTTAAAGAAGAAGTTCTTGATTCTGATATTCCTGTTTTAGTTGATTTTTGGGCACCATGGTGTCAACCATGTTTAATGATGGCTCCAGCATTAGAAGAGCTAGCTGATAGTTTAAAAGGTAAAGTTAAAATTGCTAAAGTAAATACTGAAATACCAGAGAATCAACAACTAGCTGTTCAATATCAAATTCAAAGTATTCCTAATATGAAACTTTTTAAATCTGGTAAAGTGATTAAAGAGTTTATCGGTTTAAGATCAAAAGAAATGTTACAACAGGAACTAGAGAATGAACTTTAAGATTAATAAAAAAAATGAAAAATAAAATATTTCCTAATATAGTCAAAAAATTAGAAGAAATAAAAAAAATTGAAAAATTAACTGATAAAGAATTCTCTTTACTCCTAAGGGTAAAGAAAATCAATCGAGCTCAACTTAAAATTGGTAATAAAAAACTATTAGCATGGCGAATTGTTTTTAATGATACCTTAGGTCCAGCCAAAGGAGGTATTAGATTCCATCCAGACGTAAGTGAAGACGAAGTAAAGTCACTTTCTTTTTGGATGACAATTAAGAGTTCATTAGTTGGCTTGCCCTATGGAGGAGCTAAGGGAGGAGTTAAATTTGATCCAAAAAAATCATCTCCTCATGAATTAGAACAAATTAGCCGTAAATTTATAGACGCTTTTTATAAAGAGTTAGGTCAAGATAAAGATATCCCAGCTCCTGATGTTTACACCAATTCACAAATAATGGCATGGATGTTAGACGAATACGAAAAAAAAGTAGGACATCACGAACCAGGAATGATCACAGGTAAACCATTAGAACTACAAGGATGCAGCTTACGAGACAATGCAACTGCTAAGGGCGGTTTTATTATTACTGAAAAAACAATTAAAAAATTTAAATTAAATAAAAAGAACATTAAAATTGCTATCCAAGGATTTGGCAATGCTGGTTTCCATTTAGCTCAAATGCTTTATCAGGATAAACTAAAAATAGTAGCCGTTAGTGATAGTAAAAATGGAATCTATAATAAGGATGGCTTAAATATAAATCAGGTATATAAAATAAAAAACGAAACAGGGTCAGTATCCGATTATAAACAAGCTAAACAAATTAGCAATTCTGATTTATTGGAATTACCAGTTGATATTTTAATTCTTGCAGCTTTGGAAAATCAAATTACAGAAGATAATGCTGATAAGGTTAGAGCAAAATATATTATTGAAATTGCAAATGGTCCCATAAGCTATCAAGCAAATAAAATATTGTTTAATAAAAATATAATAGTTGTTCCTGATATACTAGCTAATTCAGGAGGTGTAATAGTTAGTTATTTTGAATGGGCCCAAAATAGAACTGGAGATATTTTAGATGAAGAATATTTGAAAAAATTATTACAAGAGAAACTGGATAACTCATGGCAAAAAATGATTGAATTATATGAAAAACATAATAAAAAGATAGACTTAAGGACTGCAGCATATATCATTGCCATTAGAAGAATACTAGCCGCAGAAAAATTAAGAGGAAATTTAAATTAATCTAAAATCAATTAAAGACAGATTTTTTAAAATGAAAACTATAAAAAAATATCCTTTACTAATTATTGGAACTGGACCAGCTGGATTAACAGCTTCAATTTATGCTTCACGTTATGGAATAAATCATATGATTATTGGAGAAGCAATGGGCGGATTAGTTTTCGAGTCACATAAAATTTGTAATTTTCCTGGTGAACAAGACATCTCAGGCATAGAGCTAATTAATAAAATACAAAAACACGCTGAATCACTTGGACATTCTTTACTTATAGATAAAATAGTTAATATTAGTCAAAAGAAAAAAGTATTTGAGATAATTACTCAAAATAAAAAAGTGTTTTTAAGTGATACTATTCTTCTAGCTGCAGGAACCAAGCATAGACGATTAAATTTACCTGATGAAAATAAATTTATTGGTCACGGTATTTCCTATTGTGCTACTTGCGATGCCATGTTTTACAAAGATAAGATTGTAGCTGTTGTTGGCGGCAGTGATAGTGCTAACACTGCTTCACTTTATTTATCCCAAATAGCTAAAAAAGTTTATCAAATTTATCGAAAAGATAAATTACGCGGAATTACTGCTTGGATTGACCAAATTAAAAATAATAAAAAAATTGAGATTATTTATAATCAAGAGATTATTGGTCTTAGGGGTAAAGAAAAATTAGAAAAAATTATTTTAAATAATTCCTATCAAGGAAAAAAAGAAATTGCTATTAATGGTTTATTTATTGAAATAGGCGCTATTCCTGATAAAACATTAATTCAAGAAGCATTATTAAAAACTGATAAAAATGGTTATATCAAAGTAACTCCAGATCAAAAAACCAGCAGGAACGAAATATGGGCTGCTGGAGATATTACAACTGCTTCTAATAATTTTCATCAAATTATTACTGCCTGCAGTGAAGGAGCTATTGCTGTTGAAAGTATTTTTAATTTTTTACAACAGAATAAATAGAGCGGGATACGGGAATCGAACCCGTGTTTTGACCTTGGGAAGGTCGCGTTCTACCATTAAACTAATCCCGCAAATATTATCGAGAAAAAAAGTATTGCCACCATTCCCAATAATTTGCTGTTTCTTCTTCTGAAGAACTCTCTATTATATTCTCCGTAATACTTGCTTCTTGAATAGATTCATCTGGTAAAATTATTACTTTTTCACCTGGCTTCATTAAATTAAGTTTAAGACGCGCTTCTCTTTCTAAGTATGGTTCCTTTTTTAGATATTCCATTAAATCAGCCAATTGCTTATTATTTTTTTCAAGTTCTTCAATCTCTATTTTAAAGTTATCAATTTCCTGATTTAATTGATACTTCTGATAACTTTCACTACCAACATTCACTGTTACAGCTATTAAGAATAAAATAATTAAAAAAAGAAACAATTTTGAACCAAGAAATCTTTTTATTAAATTTTTGCTTGAATCAGGCATATATGATAATATATTAATACATGAAAATATCTACACAAAAAAAATTATTTAAATCTGTTTGGATTGTTTTAGCAAGTTTAGTTGTTTTAAGTATGCTATTTTTTTTAATGGCACCTATGATTTAGTATATCAATAAATTAAAAGAAACAAAACTTATTTTTTCAAGACCTTAAAAAATACTTCTTGTGGAATATTAATTTTGCCCAATGCTTTCATTTTCTTTTTACCTTTTTTCTGTTTTTCTAAAAGTTTAGTTTTACGAGTTCTATCACCACCATATAAATAACCTGTTACATCTTTGCGCATAGCACTAATAGTCTCTCTAGCAATAACATTGCCACCTATTGCTGCTTGTAAGGAAATGGCAAATAATTGTTTAGGAATAACCTCTTTTAATTTTTTTACTAAAGCCCTACCTTCTTGGTAGGATTTTTCTTTATGAACAATTCTATTAAATGCTTCAACGTTCTCGCCAGCTATTAAAATATCAACTTTAACTAAATCGCCTGTCCTATAATCAAGTATTTGATAATTCATTGAAGCATATCCAGCTGTAGCATTTTTTAATTTATCATAAAAATCAATAATAATTTCATTTAAAGGAACATGATATCTAATCAAAACTTTTTCTGGGCTTAAATATTGAGTATCTTGATATTCTCCCCTAGTTGATTCTAACAGCTTCATAACTTGCCCTAAATATTGATTAGGAGTAATAACTTCTAAGCTAACCCAAGGTTCTTGAATACTATCAATTTTATTTACTTCTGGTAAATCATTTACTGAAGAAATAATTTGTTTCTTTTTATCTATGGTAACTACTTGATAACTAACTGAAGGAATTGTAACAATTAAATTTAAATCATATTCTCTTTTTAATCTTTCTAAAATTATCTCTAAATGTAACATACCTAAAAATCCGCAACGAAATCCTCTACCTAATCCTTCGCAAGATTCTGGTTCATATTTTAAAGCAGCATCGTTAAGTCCTAGTTTGGCTAATCCGTCTTTCAATAAATCATGATCGTCTGAATCGGTCGGATAAAAACTTGCAAAAACCATCGATTTAGCCTCTTTGTATCCTGGTAATGATTCTGTTTTTTTATCCTGACCAATGATAGTATCACCTACGCGACATTCAACAACATTTTTTAATCCAGTAGCAACATACCCAATTTGACCAGCTAAAAGTAAATCACTTTTAGACATTTCCGGTTTAAAAACTCCAACTTCAATGACTTCTGTCTTAACATTAGAAGTTGCCATCATTATTTTATCGCCTGACTTAATTTGACCATCAACTATTCTTACATAAGCTAAAACTCCTTTATATGAATTATAATTTGAATCAAAAATTAAAGCTCGCAATGGTTTTTTAAAATCTCCTTTTGGTGCTGGAACTTTTTCTATAATCACTTTTAAAATATTTTCTATATTAATACCATTTTTAGCAGAAATTTTAATAATTTCTTCCTCTTTTATCTCTAATAATTGACTCATTTCTTTAATCGTTTTTTCAACTTGTGCATGCGGTAAATCAATCTTGTTAACTACAGGAATAATTACCAACCCCTGTTCTTGAGCTAAATGCAAATTAGCTAATGTTTGAGCTTGAATTCCCTGACTAGCATCAACTAAGAGAACGGCACCTTCAACAGCTGCTAAGCTTCTAGAAACTTCATATCCAAAATCAACATGACCTGGCGTATCAATTAAATTAAACAAATATCCTTGATAATCCATTTTAACTGGCTGTAATTTAATTGTAATTCCCTTCTCTTGTTCTAGGTCCATCATATCTAAAAATTGAGAATGCATTTTTCTTTGTTCTACTGTTTCAGTCAATTCTAAAAACCGATCAGCTAAAGTTGACTTACCATGATCAATATGTGAAATTATACAAAAATTTCTAATATTCATTAATTTTTTTATTTAAAGCGATAAATAATAAGGCGAAATATAAAATGCTTCCAATTGAAAATCCTAAGGCTAGACCAGCAACTCCCATGGAAAGAGATAAATACCAAGCCATTAATAAACGCACTCCCATAACTAAAAGTCCAATTATTAATGGAGTTTTAGTATCTTTAAAAGCAAAAAACCCACGTAAATATAACAAAATTAACGCTTCAGCAAAAAGTCCGATTGAAAGATATCCCAGAACTTGAGAAGCCATAGTCACGTCTTCAATGCCAAATTGACCTACGCTTAGAATAATCATAACGATTTGCTTTCGTAAAACAAAAAACAAAATAGAAGACGGGACAATAAAAAGAAGAATTTTTTTAACTGTAGCATAAAATGTCTTAATAAACCCTGGAATATTTTTTTTCTGAACTTCTTTAGATAATTCAGGAAAAGCAGCTAATGAAAAAGAAATTCCAAAAAGACCCAAAGGTAAACTCCAAATATTATAGGCAAAATTATAAACAGCAATACTTCCTATGGCTAAAAGAGAAGCTAAAGCAGTCATTATTATCAAAGTGATCTGAGAAAGAGCCAAGCTAATAATCCTTGGGGGCATCATTTTAAAAACTCTTCTAATTCCATCAAATTTAAAATCTAATACTGGCTGCCAATGAAAACCACAGAGATAAGTAGCTGGGACTTGAATGATCATATGAAGAAAAGCACCAAGAACAACACCATAAGCTAATCCTAAAAGACCAAAAGGTTTAACTAAGAAAATAATACCAAAAATAATTCCCAGATTATACATAATTGGTGCAAGAGAATAAACGAGGAAACGACGAAAACTTTGAAGAATTCCACCAAAAACAGCACTCAATCCTAGAAAGAACGGACTTAAAAACATTATCCTAGTTAACTGAACAGTCAATGATAATTTTTCAGAAGAAAATCCTGGAGCAATCAACTTAATCAACCAAGGAGTAAAAATTATAAAAATAGAACAAATAACCAACAAAGATAAGACCATTATATTAAGTAAATTATTTGCTAAATACCAAGATTTATCTTTATTTTTTTTTAAATAACCAACAAAAACAGGAATAAAACCGGCAGAAATTGCTCCTAGGACTAATAAGGAATAAACAAGATCAGGTATTCGAAAAGCTGCATAATAAATATCTAATTCGTCACCAGCTCCAAACGTTCCAGCTAGCATCCTATCGCGAATCAATCCTAAAAACCGACTGATTAAAGAAGCCGCTCCTAAAATAACAGCGGCTGAAACAATAGTTTTAGATTTACTATTAAAAAATTTTCTAATCATGCTTAACCTGAGTTGAATATTGTTCCAAAACCCAAGAATTTACTTTAATAACGTCTTCCCATTTATTATTATACATTTTGAAAACTTCTTCATTGATAATCCAATCTTTTTCGCCTTTACTATTTATATAATAAACCTTATAAGAATTATTAGCCTGAAGCAGGGAACCATGTGGATAAGGATTATAAACTTGCCGACCAGACAACTCATAGATTTCATTTAAGGGAAGAGCTTTATTATAAATTTTAATTTCATCAATTAATCCGCTAAAAGACATTCCACCACTCTCTTGCAATGATCCAATATTAAGATTATAGCTATTAATTAGACTTCCAAAACCAATAATACTATTTTCGTCTTTTTTATAACCATCAACATAAATAGTATTGGTTTTTTCTTTACGATCAATTACGCCAACTATATTGTGCCATTCGTTGTCACGATAATCTTGTTTAGCAATAGCATTAGATTGAAGATTTCCATCGCTTTCTTCAATTGTCATGGCCAAATTACCATTTTGACTATGCCTAATCATATATCCATCTAATGAAGTATTTTGCGCTTTTCCAATAATTACATGCCAATCTTTGATATTATCATTTAATTTAACCCAAACTGAAATTGAAAAACTATCATTTTCTCCAAAATTCAAAAGAGAACTATTATTAACTGCAATATAACTATGTATTCCATCAAATAGTAAACCAAAATTTTCTTTCCCAGCTACTCCAGACAAAGCATTGCTAATATATGCATGAAGTCCATTTCCTGAAACATCTATTGCTTCCCAGCCATGAATATCATCAAAATTCCAATAAGCGATTAAATCGCTTGAAGCAGTTATGGGCAAAGCAAAAAAGAATAATATAATAATTAAAAAATATTTAATTGTTTTGATAAAAAAAGTTTTCATAATAATTAAAATTTAAATGTAACACCTAAAAATTTATCTTTTTTTAAATCACTATTAAAATCTATAACTCCAGAATTAAAATTCAAATTATCTGGATATTGCCAAGAAACTTCCCAATTCTCTGAAAATTTTAACTTATGTTTAAAAACACTACCTAAACTGCCTAATTGTTTTTGTACTAATAAACTATAACTATCAGTTCCCTTAGTCAAGTCAATTTTAAAAGGAAGTTTATACTCATAGGTCAAAACGACTTGCTCTCCAGGACTAACATAGACCCAATTACCAAAAACCGTCTTATTGTTCTCTTTAAAAATTCTAGTGCCAGTCTTTTTATCAATCATCATCCCGCTTTCAATACTATCAACTAATGGATCTTTTTTAAATCCTTGTTCTTCATAATTAATTGGTGGTTGATATATTTCTAAACTATGACCTTTAGCTGAAATCAATTCACTACCTTCTGGTAAATAAACTCTCAAATAATTTGAATTAACACGATTCCACCAATCGTATTCTTCCGTACCGCCTTGATGCTCTCTAATGACAGTCAATGTATCAATAATTGAACCATCAGATTGAATTTCTGCTTGATGTTCAATTGTTTCTTTCACCATCCTATCTGTTTTAAATCCATTAATATTAGAAGAAACAACGCTTAAGTAATCTTTATCAACTGAAGATAATTGACCAGACCAACCTTCATCAACGACCATGTCTTCTAAAGAAGAATTATTAAAATAAATTAAAATATGTTTTTCTTCTAAACAATCAAAAATAATTTCTATTGCTAATCTTTTTTCTTCAAAAGATAATTCACTTAATTTTTTAATAAATAAAGGAGCAAAATCAGCTAAGATTTTTTTGGGTTGATTTAATTCTTTGTCATAATCTACTTCAACCTTATACTGAATTAATTCAACAAAATTATCAGCACTTAAAAGAACATCATACTCAGGCATTGGAATAGGACCAGTTAGTCCTAGAAGCCGTTCAATTAAAGTTGGAGTTAAGCTAATTATTCCATCAGTAGTTGGTCCGCCTGTTTTTTCATAAAACCATTGAATTTTTTGAGCTGAAGTTGGAAAATCTGCAAACCAATTAGCATCATGCATTGACCATGCGGTACTAATTTTTTGAATAGGACGAGGTGGAATAATTTTCTCATGAAGCTGACCATCAACATTAAAAATGCCATCAACGAAAAGAGACTTGATTGCTCCCTGGTCTATTGTTAACAATCCATAAGTACCAATAAATCCACCGGTAGACCGAATTTCACTATTGTTTTGAAAAATTAAAAGATATTGTTTAGGATTATCATGACCTAAGATTTTTAAAAATGCTTGAGAATAATTTTCTGCCTGAAACAACATTTTTTCAACCAAGGGTAATTTTTCTTTTAACGAAATAACTTCATCTTGAATATCATTAGGTAAAGATCCGATTTTAACATTTTCTAACTCTTGATTAGCTAATCCGATTCCATGCAAGGCCTGAATTAATTCTTTTTGACTATTAAACATCAAATCAGTTAGGGAACTGTTTTTTTCAGAAGACAAATTAATCAAATTAAATAAATTATCATATGAAAACAGATTAACAGCAGATACTAATCCTTGTCCTGCTTGAGCTAAATATTCACCTACTTTAACTAAGCTGTTACCAGAAGAAACTACATTCCCGCCTGGTAATTGTTCTAAAATCCCTAATGTTAAACGACCTAATTTATTAATTTCTCTATGAGCTTGATAAAAATCTGAATAAGCTGAACCAAAATTTTGTTCTGCTGCTTGCCAATTTAAATCACCCAATGATTCACGAGCAGACATTAAATTTTCATAAGCTGACATGCTACTACTTAAAACATCTTTTTTAATTTCTAATCCCTGACTTAACCAAGCAGCTGTTGGAATGATTAAAGCTATTAAAAAACCAATAGTTATAAAACCAATTAATGATTTAGGCCAAATTTTAATAAACTTATACTTCTCTTGGAGAAACGATTCTATTGGTTTTCTATGTGATAAATGTTTTTGTGTTGCTACTTCAGGAAAATAAAATTCTTCTAAATTAAAATCTAATTTATTCTGTTTAATTGGTTTTTTAATTATAACAAGTTCAGTATTTTCTAAAATATTATCAAAATTATCAAAACGTTCTAAGTCAGCTATGATCTCTTCTTTGGTTGGCAGTGTTTCAACACTAGAAGATAAATCAATAATTTTTTCTTCTTTAATCTGAATTATTTTTTGCCTATTTTCTCTATTCCTTAAATCTAAAATTTCTTTTACTTGTACAATCTTTTCCATATCTAAATCACCTCTTTGATCAACGGGACGAACATCAAATAAAGCATTTAAAACGAAATTTTTTGAATTAGGTTTTTTGTTATCATCCATATGCCAAAAATACCTCATCAATTAATTAGGTAATCTCATTATACCATAAAAATTTAAAATTACCCTAAAAAGAATTATAAATTCTTAATATATTTTTAACCATTTTCTCCCAACTATATTTTTTTATTTGTTTTTTACCCTTAAGTATTAATTCCTTTTGTAGCTCTTTATTATTTAAAACTAATTTAATTTTATCAATCATATCATCAATATTCTCGGCATTAAAATAAATTGCTGCATCACCCAAAATTTCAGGCAAGCAACTAGAACTAGAAGAAACAACGGGCAAATTATATGTCATCGCTTCTAAAGGCGGTAACCCAAACCCCTCATACAAAGAAGGAAAAACGTACAGAGAAGCGTTTTGATATAGAATAGACAACTCATCATCAGAAACAAAATCTTTAAAAACTATATTAGAAGAACCCATTTTTTGAAGTTGTTTATAAAAATAATCTATCTCACCTACCAAAACTAGCTTTAGATCTTTTTTATTCTTTGATAATTTATTAAAAGCTAAAATTAATCTTTCTAAATTCTTATGAGGATAAGCATTACCAACATACAATAAATATGGAACACTATTAAAAGATATATTAGATTCACTTAATTCGCTTGGAACTCCTTCGTAAATAACTTCTATTTTTTTTGATTTAATTTTAAAGTATTTTAAAATATCTTTTTTAGTAAAATTAGATACAGAAATAATTTTTTTTGCTCTTTTAACGGCTGAAAAAATAACTAATCTATAAGCTAAACTTTTTAACCAATATTTAATTGGTCCCATTGTAGATGCTCGTCTAGTTGGAAATCTTTTAAGGATTAAATCATGAATTGTAATTATAAAAGGCATTCTATAAAGAATAGGTACATTAAAATGTGGGAAATGCATCAAATCAACCTTTGATTGCCTTATTTTAAATGGCATAAAAATTTGTTCAGATAAAGTATACCATTGGTAATCAGCTAATACTTTTTTAAAATTAGGATTAGTTGGATGATATTTATTCCAATTTTCTTTACGAATGAAAATAATATATTCATTATTTAAATCTTTTTTTTCTAAATTTTCTATCAGTTTTTGGACATAACGACCTAATCCTTTTTGTTTAGGTCCATAGAAACGTGCATCAATGCCTATTCTTATTTTCTTTTCTTTGTTCATATTATCCTGATAAAACTTTCAATGTTTTTTTGGCACAATTCTGCCAGGAAAATTTTTGGGCTTGTTTTATCCCTTTTCTAATAAGAGATTCTCTTAAAACATTATCATTCAAAACGATTTCAATAGACCATGCTAATTCATCAATGTTTTTAGGGTTTATCATCAATCCTGCATTGCCTACTACTTCTGGAAGAGATGAATTAATTGAAGCAATAACAGGAACACCACAAGCCATAGCTTCTAATGGAGGGAAGCCAAAACCTTCAAAAAAGCTAGGATAGACAAAAAGACTAGCAAGATTATATAGATATGGCTTATCTTTCTCTTCAACGAATCCAGTAAAAATTATTTTATTTCTTTTTTTTGATTGATGAGCAGCTTTAAAAATATCTTGATAAAGCCATCCTTTCGTTCCTGCAATAACTAATTTATATTCTTCATCTTTTATAAATTCAAAAGCATTAATTAAACCAATTAGATTTTTTCTTGGTTCAATTGTCCCGAAATAAAGAATAAATTTTTCTGGTAAATTATATTTCTCCCTTATCTTGTCTCTTAATAATATATCTTTATTTATTAATTTAAATTCTTTGCCAACACCCGAATGAACTACTTCTATTTTATTTTCTTTAATCTTATAAAGATTAATTAAATCGTTTTTAGTTGACTGAGAAACAGCAATAATTTTATCAGCCCTATTCGCTTCTTCACGAGTATTCATTAAAAATTTTTGCCAAGCTCTTTTACGCCATGAAAAAAATTCTGGATAATGTTCAAAGGATAAATCATGAAAAGTAATTACTTTTTTACATTTCTTCGTCAATGGAGCAATAAAAAAATGAGGATTGAAATACACATCAATCTCATTAAGTAATTTATCTATTTTAGGTTGATTAAGATAACGGGCTACAGCAAAAAAAATACGATTAGGAATTCTAAAATCTTTTAATTTAACATTATCTAAATCAAGCCAATCATAATCTAAGTCAACTTTTTGATAAGCGTTATAAAAAAGCTTATAACTTATTTCTGGCTCTAGGGACAGTAAATGAGATAAAAGATTAATTGTATACTCTTCTACTCCAGTTCTGGTTCCTCGAGCCAAGACTCTGATGTCTATTCCAATGTTCATTAATAAAGTTTTCTATTTTTTGTTTAAATTTTTCTTGATCAAATTCCATGGCTCTTTTTCTAATTATTTTAGGATCAAAATTATCTGAATTAAATTTTTTTAAAATTTTGATTAAATCACTTGATGTTTGTTTTTCAAAAAATAATCCAGTTTTCCCATCTTGAATAATTTCTAAAGCACCGCCACTTTTATATGCAATCACCGGACGCCCAGAAGCCATGGCTTCTATGGCAACGATACCAAAATCTTCTTCTTGAGGGAAAAGAAATGCTTGGCAATGAGCATAATAATTTTTTAATTCTTTATCAGAAATTAATCCGATAAATTCAATATTTGATTTAGCTTTAGCTTGAAGTTTTTTTCTTTCTGGTCCATCACCAACAATCTTTAAAGGCCAACCTAATTGATTAAAAGCATCAATCACCAAATCAAATCTCTTATATGGTAAAAATCTACCAACCATTAAAAAATACTTATCAATTTTTGTAGCAATATGAAAAAGATCTGCCTTAACCGGAGGATGAATTACATCTGAATCCCTTTTATAATATTTTTCTATTCTATTAGATACAAAATTAGAATTAGCAATAAACTTATCAACCCTTTGAACCGCTTGTTCGTCCCATATTCTAATATAACTCATAAAAAAAGGAATTGTTTTCTTAATTAAATTAGAATAACCAAATTCTTCAATATACTTATGCGAATCATCCCATGCATAACGAATGGGAGTATGACAATAACAAACATGAAGAGTATTTGAAGAAGTAATTACTCCCTTAGCATAGCTAGCTGAATCAGAAAGCACTAAATCATATTTAGACAAATCAAACTGTTCAATAGCTATCGGCATAAACATTAAAAATGGACGATGATGAGATTTAACAAATGGAACATTCTGAAGAAAGGAAGTATGAATTTCACGCCCTTCAAATGCATATCCAGTTTTTTCTTTATCATAAAGCAAAGTATAGATTGGTGCTTTTGGAAAAATTTCACAAAATGACTCTAATACTCTTTCTGCCCCTCCATACTGATTAAGATAATCATGCACTAAGGCAATTTTCATATTTTATGTCTTTTAAATAAGATTATAAAAGGAGTTTTTAAAACAACTATTAAATCTAAAGTTAATGACCAGTTTTCCATATAAAAAACATCTAATTTAACTTCTTCATCAAAAGAAATATCACTACGACCAGAAATCTGAGCCAAACCAGTAATTCCTGGCTTGATATAAAACATTCTTTGTTGTTCAAAATTAAACTTTTTTACTTCATAAGACATATGAGGTCTATAACCAACTATACTCATATCTCCTTTTAAGACATTAAAAAATTGAGGTAATTCATCTAAAGAATATTTACGAACAAATTCACCTATTTTAGTAATTCTAGGATCACCTTTAATCTTATGCAAGGGTTCTCCTTTACGAAAATTTTTATTATGATCACTCTCTAACTCTTTAAGTATTTGATTCCCTTTTTTAGTTCCAAATTCACCGTCACAAAGATCAGCCTTCATAGAACGAAATTTATAAAAAACAAATTTTCTTTTACGATAACCATAACGATAATCCTTATAAAATACATCTCCAGGAGATTCAAATTTAATAGCTAAAGCAATCAAAAAATAAATTGGCGAGAATATAATAATAAAAAACAAAGAAAAAATAATATCAAACAATCTTTTGATGATCCTTCCCCATCCATCTAATGCTGTATTTCTCATCTCAATAATTGGCACTTGCCCTAATATTTCAATATTAGTATTAGTAGTTAATGTTTGAAAAAGATTAGGAACAAATTTAAAAACTAAATGATTAGTTTCAGCAAAATTAATTAATTCTAAAACTTTTTCTTTAGACCAATCAGGATCGGTTAAAACAATTTCATCAACATCTTTATTATCAACTTCATTTTTAATTTTATCTATATCGGGCTCGATTAAATTACCAACCAATTGATACCCCAAACTTGGTTCATTTTCAATATTTAACATCACTTTTTTACTTAATCTATCTCTACCAATTACTAAAACTTGACTAGCGCCAAAATGGTATTTTTTCATTAAATATTTTTGACAAAGAATTATTAAAAAACGTCCAAAAGAAACAAAAATAATAGATATTAACCAACTAGCTAAAAGAAGAAAACGTGAGTCAAATAATTCTTGACGAAGAAATATATAAAGAACTAAAGTCATCATTCCAGCTGAAATACCAATAATAATTCTAAAAAAATCTTCTAATAATTTACGAACTGGTTTAATTCTATACAATCCAATTAATGTAAAGATAATTAACATAAAAAAAGAAACACTAATCACTAAAGCAACATACTCATTAAAAGGAAGGTTTAAGTGAAAAAGAACGGGCCTATGCTGAATAACCCAAGAACTTGTTCTTAAATAATATGACAATAAACCAGCTCCTAAAAGCATTAAAAAATCCAAAGGAACCAGAATAGAAGTAAAAAATAATTCTGATTTTTTCATCTTATACATTAATCCTAATAGATTTTTAGATAAAAAACAACCATTAATTTAATTTGAAATATAAAAAGCCCACTTAATAAGTGCGCTTCTTATATAGCTCAAGCAAGTAATAAGCCGGGTTCTGTCTTGTCTGCCGACTGGCAGACAGGGATAGTCATCTATCTAGTCCCGACGTTACCATCGGGATCAAGCGAGCTACTTTTTTTCGTTTAATACGAATTTGCTCTTGCACCAGACAGGGTTTACCACGCCTTGCCATCTCTGACAGGCGAGAAGATTTAATCTTCACTTTTCACCTTTCCCTCTTTTTAGGAGATTACCCCTAAAATGAAGTAGTATTGTCTCTGTGGCACTTTCCCTATTCTTACGAACGGTGGACGTTATCCACTGTCGCTTTCCTCCGCTTCTAGCGGATTCGGTGCCCGGACTTTCCTCCCTGTAAAATTACAGGGTGACTATCTAGCTTACTTGAGCTATCATAATTATAGCTTAATTCATAATACTGTCAAGCTCTATAAAAGAACTTGCTCTTTATTTTCATTATCCAAAGCCTCATTAACTAATTTATCTGCCTCTTTATTCTCTTCTCTACGGATATGTTTAAAACTGATTTGTTTAAAATCAAGCATTATATTCCAAATTTTAAGAAATAATAATTGCAAATCTTTTTCTTTAATCTTATATTCATGATTCATTTGCTTAACAATTAATTCACTATCCATAAAAACACTTATTTCTAATTCTTTTGCCTTTTTTTTACCAAAAAGAAGTTTTGCTTTTTCTAAAGCAAAAATTAATGCTTGGTATTCTGCTTGATTATTAGTCGCTTCCCCAATAAACTCTCCGTATTTTTTAAGAGGTTGTCCTTCTTGAATAATTACTACCCCAATAGCAGATGGACCTGGATTTCCACGAGATCCACCATCAGTATAAATATTAATTTTCATAATTTAATTTTACTATTCTGTTAATTTTAAATCAATTATTTTCATTTCTAAATCTCTTCGACCATTCCATTGATTAACAATGATTTCAAAAACAATGTTTATTAAATTTCCTTTTTTTAATAACGGCTCTTTGTCTCCTAATCCAAATGCAATAGCATTAAATTTCTTTGCTTTTCCCTCTTTACCAAATATAATTAATTCTATTTTTAAATGTTTATTACCATTGCCTACTGTTCTTAAATTAAAAATTTCTAAGTTTTTAGTTAAAAATTTAGGCGAATGATTATCTTTACCAAATGGAGCAAACATTTGAATTTTATCATAATTTGACCAATTAATATCTTCTAAAAATAATTCTGCATCAATCTTTAAAACAGGTGTTAAGTCTTGATCCTTTAATTCTTTTTCAATTAATTTATAAAAAATATTTTTAAATTGATCTAATTTAGATTTTTTCATCATAAAACCAGCTGCAGCTTTATGTCCACCATAATCAATAAATAAATCAGCGCATTTATCAAATGCTTTTATCAAATTAAATTGAGGGATAGATCGACAAGAAGCATTAATTAAATTACCTTTTTGATTATAGACAATTGTTGGACAACCATATTTATCAGCAATTTTTCCAGCCATTAAACCAATTAAACCAACTGGCCAATTAGGATTACCTTCAAGAATAATTTTTGGATATTCTCCATTAGAAAACTTTTCTTTTAAAATTATTTCTATTTCTTTAATAAGCTTCTCGGTTACGCTTTGTCTTAAAGAATTATTTTGATTAATTTTTTGAGCTAATCCTTTTGCTTCTTTCTTATTATTACTAATTAAAAGATTAAAAGCTCCATCAGCATGATCCACGCGACTTGCCGCATTTAAACGAGGGCCCAATACAAAACCCAATGTATAAACATCAAGATTGGTTAAAGGAGCTTTTCCGTTCAGAGGATTTTCAATTATTTCAGGAGTTATATTTGATACTTTCATTAATTCCTTTAACCCAAGCCATTTTGTTTGAGCCAAAACTCCTAAACCATACTTAACTAAGGTTCTATTTTCACCAATAATTGGCATAACATCAGCGACTGTTGCCAATGCAGTTAAATCAAGTAACCATTTTTTAAAAGGATCTTCAAGAGGCAAAAGAGCACAAGCTAATTTATATGCTACACCAGCACCAGCTAATTTCTTAAAGGGATATTTATCACCCTTTTGCCAAGGATTAACAAGAGCAACTGCATTGGGTACCTTTTTACCAACTATATGATGATCAGTAATGATAACATCAACTCCTAATGAATTAGCTAAATCTATCTCCTCTGAATCAGAACTGGCACAATCAACTGTAATAATTAATTTTGTTCCATTTTTAGCTAAATATTTTATTGATTTATTATTTAAACCATGATTTTCTTCTTCCCTATTTGGAATATATGTATTAATATTTTTGATTCCCAACTCTTTAAGAGTTAAATAAATAATTGCAGAAGAACAAATTCCATCAGCATCAAAATCACCATAAACCGTTATTTTATCCTGTTTTTCTATTGCTTCTTTAATTCGTTTAACTGCTTTATCCATCTCTTTTAAAAGGAAGGGGTCATGTATGTCTGTTTGAAAATCAGAATTAAAAAACTCATCAATTTGTTTTTGAGTTTTTAAATCTCGATTATACAATAGTTGAACAATCAAAGAAGAAAATTCTGGAAATTGTTTAAAAAAAGCGCTAGGCGCCTTTGGTCTAACTTGCCATTTCATAAAATTAATTAAGGACCTCTATAGCTGGTAATTTCTCACCAATTAAAAATTTTAACATTGCACCACCACCAGTAGAAACATGATCTATCTTATCTAATAAATTTATTTTTTCTAATAAAAAAATGCTATCTCCTCCACCAACTATTGAAAAACTTTCACTTTTAGCAATAAATTTAGCGATTTCTTCGCTACCATGAATAAACTTATCTGTTTCAATTAAACCCATTGGCCCATTCCAGATAACCGTTTTGGCTTGAGAAATTATTTGATTATATAATAAAATTGTATCTGGTCCAATGTCTAAAATCATTTCATTTTCATTCGTTTTTCCAATCGGAACGATTCTAGAAGGAGCATTACCAGAAGGATCTACTGAAGCAACAGCATCAATTGGTAAATTAAGATTAACATCAGTTAACTTCATTTTTTCAATCTCTTTAATCATTCCCTCTTCAACAACAGATCTACCAATGGCAAATCCCTTAGCCGCAATAACGGTATTAGCCAAAGCTCCTCCTAAAAGCAAATTATCAGCTTTAGTTAAAAATTCTTCTATAAATTTAATTTTAGTAGAAATTTTTGCTCCACCAACAACAACAACCAAGGGTCTCTTGGCTTTATCTAATACATTATAAAGAGTTTTAATTTCTTTTTCTAATAATAGGCCTGCACAGGAAGGCAAATAATTGGGAATTCCTACTAAAGAAGCATGTGCGCGATGACTTACACTAAAGGCATCATTAATATAGATTTCTCCATAACTAGCTAACTTTTTAGCAAAATCAGAGTCATTATTTTCTTCTTCTTTATAAAAACGAAGATTTTCTAAAAGAATAATTTCTCCAGATTCAATATTATTAATTCTTTCTTCAATATCTTCTCCAATACAATCATCTAATTTAATAATTTCCTTATTTAAAAGCTCTTTTAATCTTTTAGCAACAGGGTCCAATCGTAAATCTTCTATAATCTTGCCATTTGGTCTACCAAGATGAGATAATAGAATAATTTTAGCATCTTGATCTAGTAAATAATTAATAGTTGGCAAGACGGTTTCAATTCGCCAATCTTCTTTATTGTCAACTTTTTTATCATCACCCACAGGAACATTAAAATCAACCCTTACTAAAACACGTTTATTTTTAAAATCAAAATCTTTAAGAAATTTCATAATTAATTATTGATTTTTTCTATAATTCTAATAAACTCACTAGCATTTAAAGAAGCTCCACCTACTAAAACTCCATCCATTCTAGCTTCTTTAACATACTCATTAACATTCTTGCTATTAACGCTACCACCATAAATGATTCTAGCTTTTTCTGCAGTAGTTCGGTCATATATTTTAGCTAAAGTTTTACGAATAAATAAACCTGCTTTCATAGCATCATCAGATGAACAAGCGCTGCCTGTACCAATAGCCCAAATAGGTTCATAGGCAATTGTCATCTCTCTTATTCGACTAGCTGAAATACCAAGTAAAGCTTTTTCTAATTGTTCAGCCACAATCAAACTCATTTCATTTAAGGGTTTACCATCAGAATTAAAAGTATCCCTAGCTTCTTCGCCTAAACAAAGAATTGGTTTTAATCTTGATTTTAAAACCATCTTAATTTCTTTGTTAATCATTTCATCGGTTTCCTTAAGATACTTTCTTCTTTCTGAGTGTCCAACAATTACATATTGACAACCTAAATTTTTGAGTTCCAAAGGAGAAATTTCACCTGTAAAAGCTCCTTTCTGTTCCCAGAAACAGTCCTGAGCACCAAAAACCACCTTATCCTGAGACACATCTATTAAAGAGCTAAGATAGACGAAAGGAGGGCAAATAACGACCTCTGTGTCTTTATTCTTAGTCATCCGCCCACTAATCATACCAAAAAGATTTTTAGCTTCTTTTAAAGTAACAGGATTACATTTCCAATTACCAATAATTAATATTTTTTTATCCATTGTTTTTAATTTTTTTCTTAATAATAATTCCAATTATTACAATTACAGCTAAAAGAATAAATAATAATGAAATTTCCTGATAATATTTATTAAATAATTCTTGATTATAGCCAATATTATAACCAAGAAATGCTAAAATAACTATCCAAATACCAGAACCTAAAGATGTAAAGAATATAAAACTCTTTAAATTCATTTTAGAAAAACCAGCTGGTATAGAGATTAATTGTCTGACTCCAACAATTAATCGACCGATAAGAGTAGACGCATTACCATATTTCAAGAAACATTTTTCTGCTTTATCAAGTTTTTCAGGACTAATCAATAAAAATTTAGAAAATCTCTTATTAGCTAAAGAATAAATTATTTTACGTCCTAAGGTATAAGCTAAATAATAATTAATTAAAGCACCTAATAAGCTGCCTGCTATTCCAACTAAAATAACTAAATATATATTAAATTCACCTTGATAAGCTAAATAAGCAGCTGGAGGAATAACAATCTCTGAAGGAAATGGGATAAAAGAACTTTCAATAGTTATTAAAATAAATATTCCATAATACCCTATTTTAGAAATTATACTGGACACTAAAGACAACAACCAAATAAAAATACATTCTATCATTTTATTTCCCTTAAAAATTCAGCCGCTTTTTCTGGCTCAATTGTACTAATCTCTACACCAACGCCTAATTCAAAACCAGCCCAAACATTAGTTTTAGGCAGAATATTTAAATGCCAATGGTATTGATCGTAATTCCCTTCATCGCAAGGAGCTGTATGAAAATAAAAATTATAAGCAGGATCCTTAAGCCCTTTGTATATTTTACTTAAAGCGACTTGCATTGCATCAGAAAAATATTCTTTTTCTTGTTCATTCATTTTTTCGAAACATGGCTGATGCTCTTTCGGATATACTCTAACTTCAAAGGAAACCTGCGAAGCGAAAGGACAAATTACTAAAAATTTATCATTTTCATAAATAATTCTCTTCCTATCTTTAAGTTCCCATTCAATTATCGTACAATAAACACATTTTCCCTGACTCCTATAAAATGCTTCCGCCCCATCAATGCTAGACCTTAAATGAGGATCAATCACAGGAATAGCTAATAATTGAGAATGAGGATGGGAAATTGAAGCACCTGCTTCTTTGCCATTGTTATGAAAAATAGAAATGTATTTAACAAATTCTTTATTCATTAATTCTAAATATCTCTTTTGATAAAGATCAACTACCATTTTTACTTCATCTTTAGTAAATAGTGCCATTTGTCTTTCATGATCAGCTGTAATAATTACTTCATGATGACCTACTCCGTCCATTACCCGATGAGGACCTTCTTTCCTTTGATTTAACTCTTTAGCTGGGGCAAAAGCAGGAAAATCATTAGGATAAGAAACAACGAACCAAGAACCATCTTTATTATTAATCTTATCAATTGATTTTTCTAATATTTCTGGTTTACAAAAAAAACACTTATCTGACGAAATTGAATCTTTAATTCTCTTGTGTTTAGCAAATGTTTCTGGACGACGCGATCTTCCAGTAGCAACGACCACCCAATCATTAGAGACTAAATCCATTCTTAATTCTGATGGAAATTTCTTCTTATTTTTTATCATATTTACCAAAAATCAAATTAAATTTTATTTTAAATAATTCTCTAAAAGTATTTAAATACCCTTTTAAACTAACACTGCTATTTGGATCATTTATCCAGTAAGTTGGAACAACACCTATCTTATAATTCAACTTTTTAGCTAGAGCCAATGCTTCAATATCAAAACCCCAACGATCAATCAAAGAACGTTTAAAAATACTTTTAGCTGTTTTATCAGTAAATGCTTTAAAACCACATTGAGTATCCCAAATACCAGGTACGGCTAATAATTGAATTAAAAGATTTCCAAAATTACCCAATAATCTTTTATAAAAAGGTTGAGAAACAGCTTGCTTAGCTCCAGCAGCATCCTTACTATCGCGAGAACCAATCACAATCCTATATCCTTGTTCAAATAAAGGTATCATTTTTTCAAAATGATTAATAGTAGTAGCATTGTCTGCGTCCATAAAAAGACGAATCTGACCTAATGATTCAAGCATTCCTTGTCTAACAACCCATCCTTTCCCATGATTCTTTTTATTATCAATTATTCTTAAATTTTTAACTAAATCAGCAACTTTTTCAACAACTTCAACGGTTTTATCCTTAGAACCATCATTAACAACAAGAATTTCATAAGAATAATCTTGTTTGCTTAAATAATAATCAATATCTAAAAGAGTATTAGTAATTCTCTTGCTTTCATTATATGCAGGTATAATAACTGACAAAAAAATATCTTTCATAATGCTTGTATTATACAATATTTTTAGATAAGATACAAAACATATGGATAAGTACAATATAATTACATATGGTTGTCAAATGAATGAATCTGACAGCCAAAAAATATCTACTCAATTAGAGAATAAAGGATACAAACATGTTGATAATATGGAACAGGCAGATTTAGTAATAATCAATGTATGCTCTGTTAGGCAATCAGCAATTGATAGAGTAAAAAGCAAAATTAAAAAATTAAATAAATTAAAAAGACAAAATTTAAAGCTAAAAGTAATATTAACAGGATGTATTTTAGAAAAAGATAAAAAAGAATTTGAAAATCAAGTTGATGAGATTTGGCCTATTATTGATTTTAAAAAAACATTAAAATGCAAAACTTGTGATGGAAACGAAGAAGCACTTGTTCCAATTATGACTGGATGTAATAATTTTTGTTCTTATTGCGCTGTTCCCTACACAAGAGGCAGAGAAAAATCAAAATCAGCAATAAAAATTATTAAAGAAGTTAAAAATTTAATTAAGAATGGATATAAGGAAATAATTTTACTTGGACAAAATGTTAATAGTTATAAAGACAAATTAACATTTCCTCAATTACTAGAAAAACTTAATAATCTTCCTGGCGACTTTAAATTAAGTTTTCTAACATCACATCCAAAAGATATATCTAATCAATTAATTAAAGTAATTGCTAATGGAAGAAAAATCTCTAAAGAGATTCATTTGCCAGTTCAATCAGGAGATAATCATATTCTAAAAAGAATGAATCGCAACTATACGGTTGGAAATTACAAAAAATTAATTAAAAAGATTTTAAAATACATACCAAATGCAAAAATTTCAACTGACATTATTGTCGGCTTCCCCGGAGAAACTGAAAAACAATTTCAAAATACAGTTAAACTGGTTAAAGAAATTAAATTTAAACAAACTTTTGTTTCTTCTTATTCCCCTAGGCCAGGCACATCCGCATATAATTTTAGAGATGATATCATGTCTAATGAGAAAAAAAGAAGAAAAAAAATTCTTTCAGATATTTTTAAAAACAAAAAGAAATTAAATAATAAATTAATTGTCATATTAGGCCCTACTGCTTCTGGTAAATCCAATATGTCCATTAAACTTGCTAAGAAATTTAATGGTGAAATAATTTCTGCTGATTCTCGTCAGATCTATAAAGAAATGAATATTGGAACAGCTAAAATAAAGAAAAAAGAAATGGAAATAATCCCTCATCATTTAATAGACATTATTAAACCAAATGAAGAATTTACTTTGGCTGATTTTAAAGAAAAAGTCGTAAAAATAATTAAAGACATACAAAAAAGAAATAAAATTCCATTTTTAGTTGGTGGCACAGGACTATACATACAAGTAATAGTTGATAATCTTCAAATTCCTAAAGTCAAACCAGATAAAAAGCTTCGTTTTAAATTAGAAAAAAAGACAAATCAAGAATTATATAATCAACTTAAAAAAATAGACCCTCAAGCTTTAAAAGTAATTGATATCAATAATAAAAGAAGAATGATTAGAGCACTAGAGGTTTGTTTATTAACTAAACAAAAATTCTCTGAACAAAAGAATAAAAAACCAGCTTTATTTGATATTATTCAAATTGGATTAAAAAAAGATTATAAAACTCTTGATAAAAAAATATTAAAAAGAATTGATAAAATGATTGAAAACGGATTAATTGAAGAAGTTAAAAAACTAATAAAAAAATACGGCACTAAGCCATATTCTATGAGCGGAATTGGATATAAAGAAATAATTTCTTATACTAAAAAAGAAATATCATTAGAACAAGCCAAAGAATTAATAAATATTCATACCAGACAATATTCTAGACGACAAATGTCATGGTTTAGACGAGACAAACGAATTAAATGGGTTAAAAATTATCAAGAAGCTAAAAAGCTAATTCAAGATTTCTTTTTTTAAAATTTCTTTAACAACTTCTGGGTTAGCTTGCCCTTTACTATTTGCCATTACTTTGCCTACTAAAAACTGAAGGGCATTTTCTTTGCCTAATTTAAAGTCATCAACTGGCTTAGAATTATCTTTGATTACTTGTTTAACTATTCCAGTTAATGTGTCTTTATCATTAACTTGTTTCAGATTTTTTGTTTCAATAATATGAGATGGATCAGCGCTAGTTTCAAACATCTCCTTAAGCACTGACTGAGCAGCTGAACTAGAAATTTCTTTCTGATGAATTAAAGTAATAAATTCAGCAAAATTTTCTGAACTAATTTTACAATTTTTAATTTTTGTCTTAGTAGATGATAATAATTTCTGTAATTCAGTTAAAACATAATTAACAGTTAATTTTATTAAAGGTTGTTTATCGCTAATTGATTTAATCTTTAACCATGTATTTAATTCAGAAATAACTTGTTCAAAATAATCAGATAAGCCCTTACTATTAACTAAAATATTAATATCATCAATCGGCAAATTATACTCTTCCTCAAATCTTTTTCTTTTGGGTTGAGGCAATTCGGGTAATCCAACTGATAATTTAGAACTAATTTTTGTTAAATTATTTAAAGGAGGCAAATCTGGTTCTGGAAAATATCTATAATCCTTAGATTCTTCTTTAATTCTTTGAGAAAATGTTCTTTGCTTCTTTTCGTCCCATCCTCTTGTTTCTTGAATAACTTTTTCACCTGAATCCAGTACCTTTGACTGTCTTTTAATTTCATAATCAATAGATTTTTCAACTACTCTAAAAGAATTTAAATTTTTAATTTCTACTTTAGTTCCCATTTTACCCTTTGCCGACCTAAGAGAAACGTTTACTTCACAACGCATCTGTCCTCTCTCCATATTAGCTTCAGAAACATCTAAGTAACGGATAATTAATTGTAATTCTTCACAAAATTTACGAGCTTCTTGACCAGAAGTAATATCTGGTTCAGTAACTAATTCCATCAATGGTAAACCCGCTCTATTAAAATCAACTAAAGAATATTTAGCTCCCTGAATATGAATCAATTTACCTGCGTCTTCTTCAAGATGAATTCTAGTAATCCCTATTTTTTTACCATTAATTTCTAAATGCCCTTTATTAACTAATGGCAAATCATATTGAGAAATTTGATAACCTTTTGGTAAGTCAGGATAAAAATAGTTCTTACGGTCAAATTTTGCAAAATCTGGGATCTGACAATTTAAGGCAAGTCCAGTTTTAATAACAAGCTCAACTGCCTTCTGATTAATCACAGGCAAGGTTCCTGGATGTCCCATACAAATAGGACAAATATTAATATTAGGTTCCTCTGCTTCTGGGTTATTTAAACAATCACAGAACATTTTACTCTGTGTTTTTAATTCACTATGAATTTCTAATCCAATAACTACTTTATCTTTCATATTATTTTATAGATAAAACTACATTTTTTAATAAAAAAGCTACGGTAATTGGCCCAATGCCACCTGGCACAGGAGAAAGCCATTTAGCTTTTTCTTTAACACTCTCTTTATCAATGTCTCCTATTATTTTACCATTTTTTCTACTTATTCCGCCATCTATTAAGATTACATTTTCTTTAATCATTGAAGATTTGATTGCATTAGGTTGACCTAATGCAGTAATAATTACATCAGCTTTCTTTAAATCATCTATGAATCCTTTATTGAAACCAATTAAATAATCAGCTTTTATTATTCTTTCTGCTATTTTTTTAAAAGCATCTGTATTAACTAATGCGATTATTTTCTTATTTTCTAAATCTTCTTCAGTTGCTTTAAGCGCTTTTTGAATAGCCAAAACAAATGGTGAGTCAAAATTACTTTTAAACAGAAAGCCATCTACGTCTTTTTTTGGATCAATCGCTTGTACAATTCTATCAGGTGAAATATCTTTAGGCAAAGGCATTTGAATCAAAATACCATTAATTTGCTTATTATGATTTAAAGAATTAATAATTTTTAAAATTTCTTCTTCTGAAACATCTTTAGATAGAATATGTTTTCTTATTTCAATACCTATTCTACGAGATGATTCTTCTTTCTTTTGAATATACAAAAGAGATGCTGAATCATCTCCTGCTAAAATTATGCCCAAGCATGGTTTAAGAGATCGCTTTTTAATTTCCTTTTTTAAGCTATCTAATATTTCATCTGCTATTTTTTTACCATCAATAATATTCATTTAATTAATTCCAGGCACTTTAAATTTTAAACACAAACTTTCTACTTCTTTTTTTAATCTATTTAAATATTTATCATTTTTATAATGTTTTAATGCATCAACGATCCATAAACCAATCTTCTTCATTTCTCTTTCTTTCATTCCTCTGGTAGTAACAGCTGGCGATCCTATACGAATACCACTTGGCTGTAATGGCGGATTAACATCATCAGGAATAATCTGTCTATTAACTGTAATAGAAATCTTATCTAATGTTTTTTCAGCAATTTTACCATTAATATTAAAACTTTTAATTGTATCTATAACCATCATATGATTATCTGTTCCATCTGTAATTAATTTAGTATTATTTTCCATTAAAACTTCAGATAATACTTTTGCATTTTTTAATATCTGTTCAGCATATTTTTTAAACTCTGGTTTCATAGCTTTTTTAAGAGTTGTTGCTATGGCAGCAATTGTTTGCATATGAGGACCACCTTGCAAACCAGGAAAAACAGATTTATCAATTTTTTCAGCGAACCTTTTTTTACATAAAATTAAACCGGCTCTTGGCCCTCTTAAGCTTTTATGAGTTGTAGTAGTAACAATATCAAATCCATAATCAAATGGATTTTTTAAAACTCCACCAGCAATTAATCCTCCTATATGCGACACATCAGCCATGGTTATAGCATTAACAGATTCAGCTACTTTTTTAAAATCGGAATAATTAATATCTCTTGGATAAGAACTATATCCGCAAAGAATAATTTTTGGTTTATTCTTTTTAGCAATTTCCATCAATTTATTAAAATCAATTTTTCCTTTATTATCATGATTAGTTTTATAATGAACAAAATTAAAAATCTTGCTCATATGGGAGAATGGAGATCCATGAGTGAGATGGCCTCCATGAGATAGGTCCATACTAAGAATAGTATCTCCTGGTTTAAGCAAAGCCAAATAGACTGCTTGATTCATAGGAGATCCAGATAATGACTGAACATTAGCGTGTTCACAACGAAAAACTTTTTTTGCTCGATCAATAGCTAATTCTTCTACTATATCAGTAAATTCTTGCCCTCCATAATAT
>Ga0222682_1000031_pt1 | contig 34682 bp, 40 predicted proteins | sample AntAcemetage1008_FD_179812 | JGI IMG/M metagenome (GOLD analysis project Ga0222682, IMG submission 179812) | Saline water microbial communities from Ace Lake, Antarctica - #1008 | ecosystem: Environmental > Aquatic > Non-marine Saline and Alkaline > Saline | place: Antarctica: Ace Lake...
CAGAATCTGGTTATCAGACTTATACTGATGTGTTTACTCACAATGCAAACGAAGAATGGGAAATAGCATTGCAACTTTATGAAGGCATATATAATAATAATGTTGAAGGAAGTATTGATACAGAAGATATTATTGGAAATATTAGTTCAGATTTATTAAGTTCAACTATCTCTTCTTCAAATCTTGGTGGTTCAGTATCATCTACATCTATTGAAGGTGAGATAACAACATCAACACTAAATGGAAATATTGATTAAGAGGAATAAAAATGGCAAACGAATTAGAAATAAAATATTTTGTTGAAGAGGAAGATACTTTTGATGTTACTGTTAAAGATAGCAATAAAGTAATCTTTCCATTAACTGGATATTCAATGAAATTATATATCAAGACTAATAGAATAGACTCTGATGCAACTGCGTTAGTAACAAAGACTGCAACAATCTCTGCACCATTAACAGGAATAGGCACATTTGAATTAACAACTATAGATTTGAGTATGGATGCAGGTACTTATTATTATAACGTAAAGATTGATAATGATAGTGATATTAAGAAAGTAGTATTGTATGGTGCATTTATTATGGATAACGCTTGAGGTAACTAAAATGAAAAAACTATTATCTTACTTAATTAAGTTAATTATAAAAATAAAATCTAAAGACAACACTTTAAAGGATAGATTAGAGACTAAAGATAAAGTTGTTAAGTTAATTACTGGCAAGAAAGATGCAAGAGATTATGTGTTCAGCTCAAATTCGGTTACAGTTATTCCAGATAAGTTTTCTATTAGAAACCTTCCACCAGTTAGACATCAGCTGAGCATCGGTTCTTGCGCAAGTCATGCAGCCGTTGCAGCTTATGAGATAATGATGTTAAATAAAAATCCAAGAAGATACTTAGAGGGAAGTGAATTATATCATTATTATAATGCTAGAAAGCATGTTAATAATACGTTCCCTAGAGATGCAGGTATGACAATAAGAGATAGTTGTAAAACGCTTAGGGATTTTAATATGCCCACAGAATATGTATGGCCATATGATATTAAGAAGTTTAATGTTGAACCAAGTTGGGCTACTTATGCAACTTCTGGAATGTATAAAGTATTAAGATATGAAAGAGTTATTACGTTAGAAGAAATTAAACAATCTATTTTAGAAGGGATACCTGTAGTCTGTGGTATAAGAGTTTACGGACAGTATATGAAGTTAAATAAATCAAGTTATAGTTATAACTCTTCAGAAGGAACATACTATGGTGGCCACGCTCAGACATTTATTGGATACGATAATATAAAGAAAGTATTTATATCTAGAAATAGTTGGGGAAGTGGATGGGGAAATAAAGGATATTGTGAAATTCCTTATGACTTTTTTAGTAAGATTGGTTTTGACTACTGGAGAATAATATTAAAATAAAGTAAGCTTTAAATAGATTGAACAATTATAATCATATGGAGGTAAATTAAAATGGTAAAGGTAAAAATTAATGAAACTAGTACTAAATTAAAATTGAACAAAGAAGATGGCCTTAAAATTCTTAAAGGTGCAGGAATAGCTATGGGTGGAGCATTAATAACTTATGGATTAGAAGTTATACCCAATGTTGATTTTGGTATGTATACTGCAGCAATTGTAGGAATATCTGGAATTGTATTGAATGCATTAAGGAAATTATTGGCAGGTAAATAAAATGCCAATTGACGTAAAAGTCAATGCTGAAGTTACTTATCTTGATTGTAATAATACCCCTAGTTCTATTTTACTAGGTGACGATGGGGATTTATATATTTCTAAACATCTTGAACAGGATTTATCTCCTTTCTCTTTTTCTTGTGGATATAGAATACCAGAACCTAGAGCTACAGAGATATTTAGATTAATGGAAGAGAACAGTTTAACTATGTATGAAGATGGAACTACAGAAGGAACTGGGATATATGAGGTATGTATGGAAAATGGGACTTGAAGAAAAAATGGGGGAGTGGGATAGTTTACATCATGCCGCTTCTAAAAATGAACTTAAACCTACTTTAAATAGAGTAGTTATACCTGGAGATAAAGCAGTAATTGTACCTATGGGCGACCCACATATTGGGAGTAGGTATTATGATAGAGAAATGCACAGAGAAATAGTTAGTTGGTGTTTAGAAAACAATGCTTATGTTATCGAAATGGGTGATTTGGTTGAAACTGCAACCAAAGATTCTGTTGGTGCTGGGGTATTTGAACAGGAAAAGATATTACAAGGTCAACTAGAAGAAGCAATAGAATTATTAAAACCATTAGCTGAGAAAGGATTACTTCTTGGAATGCATCCAGGAAATCATGAGTATAGAGTTTTCAAACATTCAGGGGTCGACATTACTAAACTAATGGCCAAGATGTTAGATGTTAAATATTTAGGTTGGGGTAAATTACATCAAATAAGGGTTGGTAAAGAAAACTATATGCTTTACTCTACTCATGGAGCTAGCGGAGCGGTAATGCCTCATACAAAAATTAAAGCTGCTTTGAGATTAGCTGATATGGTAGATGCAGAGATTTATTGTCATGCACATCTTCATCAGTTAAGCCACCATGTAAAGAACTTTTATAGGGCAGATTTAAAAAACAAAACTGTAGTTGAGGCACAGAAACACTTTTTACTTACTGGGTCGTTCTTAAACCATTGGGGTAGTTATGCACATATGAAAGCATATGAACCAATGAGAAAGGGGAGTCCAAAAATAAAGTTAAGTGGAATTAAACATCAAATAAGGGTGACGTTGTAAATGGCAGAAGAACTTTGCGATTATTTATTACAAGAAGAAGGAGAATTATGGTGTAGATGTAAATTCCCTTGTGAATATCAATCAAGAAATGAACAGATGGAAATTCCAATTGATGTTGGATTAACTGAAGTGTTACGATATTTACCATCTTGTACAAACTATGTACTTCCAGAAGAATGAACCAAATATAATAAATGCAAACGCTAGGAATAATTGGTGATTCTCCTTGGTGGAGGATTAAAGAAGGTAATACCTTTAAATCAATGAAGTGTCCATATTGTAAACTGTGGCAGAAAGTAGATAAGGGAAGTCATATCATTAGTTACGTGTGTCATTATTGTCATTACTCTTTTAAAAAATGAACTCTAATTGGGGATTAAAAACTGAAAGAGAATTGTTTAAGTATATTGTAGATACTCGGCCAGAATTATATGCTAAGCATAATGTAGATATTCCTAATGGAGAGATAGATGCTTTAGTAAAATATAGGGTATTTGTATGTGGACCAAATGATGATTCACAAACAACAATAGAATACCATACAGATATTTATGAAGCAAAAACTAACAGACACGAGAAGTCTGTTAGGAAAGCTAGAAGCCAATTACTAAAAGCAAGGAAGCACATTAAAGGTAAAGGAATTAATTATTTGTATACTCATTCTGATGGGTTAGAGGAGTTAGTTTTGAATTAATAATATTTATGTTATACGAAACATTTATTAATTAAGAATGATATTAAAAAGCATATGGTAGCAGACATTACACTTAAACAGAAATATAACAAACTTGGAAAATTCTCAAAGAAGAATCTTAACAATATAAAATTACCATATGTGGTACGAGATGTATATGTTTTAGCTGCTGGTAATTGGAATGAAACAGAGATTACTAGTGAATCTGTTGTAAAGAGTTATGCTGGTACTGATTTCAATTCAGATAATTGTTCACTTTTCTTAAACCATGAAGACTATGATGCTGATAAATGGATTGGTTATGTTAAAGATATTAGATTAAAAGGAGATAAATGGATTGGTAATTTAGAAATAGTTGATATGGATACTGCAATAAAGATTGAATTTGGCGCAGACTTTGGTATCTCTCCTATATTAGCTCCACTTATTTCAAATTTTGATGAATTAGAAAGAGATGAAGAAGGTTATCCTATTGGAGATGTTAGGTTTGATTTGTTTGAATTACTTTCATTTTCTGTTGTACCAGAACAAGCAATGGAACCATGTAAGATAAATGAAATAGAACAGTTTAGTAAAAAGACTAAAACCGTTTCAACAAAATTTAAAGCTAAACCTTCAAAATTCTCTGAAGTAAAAGAACAAAAAAATAATGAGGATAATACAATGACTGAAACAAAAGAAAAGACTGAAGATATTAAAGAAGAAATAACTAAGGAAGAACCAGCTAAGGAAGAAGTTAAAGAAGAAGTTACTGAAGTTAAACCTGCAGAAAAGGTTGAAGAAACTAAACCTGTAGAAGAAGAGAAGAAAGAAGAAGTTGAAAATGTACCTAAAGAGAAACAAGAAACTAAAGATGTTATTGATATTAGTGGATTGGTTGGCGCATTAGAAACATTATCTGATTCATCTGATGATGCAGAAGTAAAAGAATTAGCTAAGAAGTTATCTGATAAACTACGTGGTGGACCAAAGAGTGTTGAAGTTAAAGAAGAGCTTGAGGAAACTAAAGGTGAACTTAACGATGTTCTTGAGAAATTAGATAAAGCTTCTGCTAAGTTAAATGATGCATATACTTTATTAGAAGAGAAGGATAAGATTATTGGTACTTACCAAGATAATATTAAAGCTCTTGAAAAGAATGTAGCTAACTTTGAAGAAGTTGAAAACAAAAAACTAATGGCTAAGCGAGCAGCTTGGTTTAGTGAGATACTTAATAATTATTGTAATTTCCATAGTATATCAAAAACAGATATGTCTGCGACAAAAGAAAGGCTTGAGACTATGAGTGATGCAGCATTGAATATGTTAAACGGCGATATTAAACGAGCACATTTTAATAATCCTAAAACAGAAGACATTGTTACTAAGAATAGCGCACAGTTGAATGAGCCAGTTTCTCAACAGCAAGAAGTAACATACGAGCAAAAGATGGAAAATCTATGGGACCAATTACAGTAAGTAATAAAGAAACAATTAATGAGGTAAAAAAATGAAACAAATAGGAAGATTTACAGAATTAGCAAACAATCCAACTATGCGTGCAACTGTTGACCCCAATGGTAGTACTGTAGATAAGATTTTTGCAGAAGCAATTATGGCTTCAATGCCTACTCTAGTTACTGAAAAGTATGGATTAGCAATGATTAAAGACGCACCAGAACAAAAGGATACAATCTCTTTTCCAATCTATAAGAATTTTGATTTGACTTGGAATAACATTTCTGGAACTGGTAGTGACACTGGTAGTGCAATTACATTGACTGCTGGCGGAAGCGCAACGTACAAAGAAATTACACCTGTATTATACAGTGCTGGTATCTTTGTTAGTGATGTTGTTGACTTAACTGTTAACAAAGCAGACTTTGACCAATATGCTCAAATGGCTGGTGTTCAAGTACAAAAGAAAATTGATACAACTGTTATCAGTGCTCTTGATGGTATGGACACAGACGCAAACTCTAATAGGTATGCAGCTGGTGGCTTTACAGTAAACGGTTCAATTGCAAGTGCATCAACTTTAACGCCTTCAGATTTGTCTGAAGCAAAAAGACTATTAGCAACTGGAAGTGATATTTATGTACCAGACGTAGCTCTTATGCACCCTAACCAATATACTCAATTATCATTACACCAAGACTTTTCATTGACTTCATCTACTGGAACTGCTAGAAAAGCAACTTTCACTAATGGCGAAATCACTGGTTATGATGGAATGGCAATTGTAGTTACTGAATTAGTTGACAGTCACACTACTGGTGGCGGAAGTAATTTAGAATGGGTAGTTGTTGGACATCCAGTAATGGTATTCAAGAAAGGAATGTCTGTAGCTTTAGGAACTAAAAAAGCAGGATTCAAAGTAGCAACTGTAGATGATAGAATTAGACACGGTAAGTTTAAAGTATTCGATGTTATGTTAGCATCAAGTGTATTACTACCAGAGTCAATTGTATTACTACGTTGTGCAGATTAGGATTAACATCCTAATTATTTTTTTATTTTTTTTATATTAACAAACAAACAAATGAGGTAAATTAAAATGGCATTTAAAGTAAAAGAACTTGTAATCACAAACAATGCTGCTACAGCTAGTCCAATTGTATTATCCAATGTGGGTGGTGCATTGTCTCTTAATAGTGACTTTATTGTGAACGGGTCGTTTACATTTGGAGATGCTGCTACAGACGTATTAACTATTAATGGTTATGTATTAGCTGGAGCATCAACTGCAGATTATATGATTAACTTAGTGGCTTCTACGCCAGCAATAGCAGATATTATTTTAAGTAATTCTGCAACAATTGCTAACGGGGCAGCAGGACAATTAAAAATTACAGAAACAGCTATTGATTTAGTTGGTGCAATTAAGTTAGATGGAACTGTAACTTTTGATGACGATGGAACTATTGCAGATGCAACAAATGTTATGACCTTAACTCAGGATACCATTACTTTAGCTGGAGTAACTAAGATTAACTTAGATGGTCCAACTACAATAAGTGGATTAGTTGTATTAGATGCAGCAAATACTGGTAGTTCATTAGAAATATCAGGAACAGCAACAGTAGCAGGTTTAAATATTAGTGGTGACAATACAATTGGTATTAACATTGCAGCACAAACAACTAATGCAATACATATTAGTGGAGCACAAACAGCAAACGCTATTCAGATTGGAAGTACTTGGGGACAATCAGCAGGATTTGATACAGCGGCACTTAATATCGGTGGAGCATCAACAATCGCATTTGGAAGTACAACAGCTAATCTTGTATTAGCAAGATACGATATAAGCGCTCAAATTGGAACCGCCGAAGACTACTTCATTGGTGAGTATAAAACATACGCAACTAGTGGAGCAGGGGCAGGAACAGTATTACAGCACGGAATCTGGATGGGTGACTATTGCGGTTTAACAATTGCACATGATACAACTGATGCTTATGCAACTAGAGGTAGAACAGGAATCACTGGAACTATTGAAGGTAACCAATTTATTGGTGTAATGGGTCAGATAGATATTACTGGTGCAGCTACTTTAGAAGCAACTGGTGGTACTTATGGTGTATATGGGAGTATTACATCAAGTGGTAGTGGAACTTGTAACAGAAATGTAGTAGCAGGATACTTTACTATGCGAACAAATACTATTGACTTAGCAGGAATGCAGTCAGCAGTAGTAGCAGATTTAGGTGGTTCTGGATATGCAGACTATGGATTTTTAGCACAAGTTGGAAACAACCAAGTTGGAGAAGCAGCAATGGGAATTAGAGTATCAGACAGTGCAGTGTTACCAAGTGGTATTAAGTTCAGTGTAGATACAGCAGGTAGTATAACTCACGCATTTGAATTCGAAGCAGCTAATACAGCAGCTACAGCAGAAACAAATTCAACATTTGCAGGAGATGGTATAAAGATTGCTGTTGATTATAATGGCACAACCTACTACTTAAGAGCTTGTAGTGCATTCAGTTAGACTTGAATGTATTTTTTATTTTTTTATTTTTTTGAAAAAGTTTAAATAGTAAAACAATAACATAAAAAGAAATACCTATGGAGGGGATTAAATATGAAATTAAATTTGATTGAAAGATTACAACTATTACAAATATTACCTAAGGAAGGCACATTTGTTACATTGAAGATAGTGAAAACATTATTAGGAAATGTTTCTGTTGGAGAGAAAGAGTTCAAAGAGTTTGATATTAAACAAACAGGTGAACAATTAACTTGGAACGAGAAAGGTAATGAAGAACGAGAAATAGAAATTGGTGAGAAAGCAATGGATATTGTTGCAGATACTTTAAAGAAAGTAGATAAAGAAGGAAAACTTAATAATAATATGTTATCACTATATGAAAAATTTGTGAGGGAATAAAATGATTACGATTAAAGGCCCAATTAGGCTTGGTGGAAAAATGTCTAAGGAAGATACTAAATCTTTTTTAGACAAGGTTGAAAAGGAAAACGGAAAGTTGGGTGGATTACTTGGAATGCTTAGGGGAAATGAATCTCCTGATTTAAAATCAAAAGTAGTTTCAAAGATTAACATAACGTATAGTAGTGAACAACTATTCGATATGACTAAACAAGAACAGATTGTTTTACTTAATTCGCTTGGTGTTGAAAAGATTCCAAGATATGAGAAAGGCAGAGTAGAAGCAATCTTAAAATTACAATGAGGAGATAAATATGGGAGTTGCAAGAATAAAAAGCGATGTTGGAAGAAAGTTTGCTGCATGTGTGGTAGATAATTTTGAGACAGGGAAAAAAGAACGGTTTGAAGTATTTAGAGAATTTTGGGTATCTGTTCCAGATTATGCTGTTGAACAAATTAAGAAACAAGAAGGTAGTGACATATACTTATTTGAAGATGTTGTTCCTAATCTAAGGGATGAAAGAGATAAAGCAACTGCACTAAGTAAACAAGTTAAACCTGAAGTTCCAGAAGAAGTTAAGAAAGCAAAGATAACTGTAAAGAAACCAGTTAAAAAAGCAAAGAAAAAATAATGGAAGATTTAACTACTGTATCAGAAGTGAAACGAGTATTACGTATGACTAATGAAATACCAGATGACGAGCTTGGTAGTTTTATTTCTGGTGCTTCTGAGGAGATATACCAAGAGTATGGTTGGCCAATAGCATCAACACAAGCAATTATAGATTCAGATAATGATACATATTATATTTTCCCAACATTACAACAGGCAACCCCGGTGTTTTCTGTATCAAGAGTATTGGTTAATGGTTCATTACTTTCATCAGGAAGTTATACTACTGTTACAGGAAGCGCAACAGTAACACTTGCAACTGGACTTGCAAGTACATACAGTAATGAATCTATTATTATGGGATACTCTCCTAATATATTTAATAGATTAGCAACGTTCATGACGTCCTTGGATGTATTACAATCAACATTTTTAATTGCAAGAGAGGGAGAAGAGTTCCCAAGAACAGCTTACCTTACTCAAAAGATTGCCGCAATTAAAACAAAATTAAATGCTGGAGTATATAACAGTTCACAGTTTGAAGGTTATAGTCATTACAAAGGCGATTATGTTTACCAAGATGATATTGGTGGAACAATTTAAATTAATCTAACGGGAGTTAGTTAAGACCCAGGAGGGCAAAGACAATGGTAGATTCAACAACATTAGTAGAAGAGATAAGATTAATTCTAGAAAGAGAGTTGCCAGACCCTTGGCAAGATGCTACTAAAAAACTACGTAACAATTATATTTATACGAATGATGTAAGGCCAACAGGAGATTTTCCTAAAGTTTTAGTTATTGCAGATGACACTATGCCAACTAAATTATCCTGGGCAGGAAGAACTACTTATAGAGAAAAGTTTGTTACCACAATTAATGTAATCTATTATAATAAACGTGGGTTTAAATACTTCTCTAATCAAATTACTTATCAAGATGGTTCAAATACCTCACAATCACTTAATCAATATATGTTAAAGAAAGTACATGATATTTTAAAAGTTAATGCGGATAAGATATCTGCAGCTAAGTTAAGATTTGGTACTATTTCTTCAACGGCAATGGATGGTGATACATATTATGGGTTTATTCCTATTAGTTTAACATACAATGAGTGAGGTAAACAAAATGGTATTAATAAAAAGTATTGCTAAAAGACCAATAAGGATTAATGGAAAATTGTTAAGTCCTGGTAAGAATTGCAAAGTAGAAGAAGGAGAATACTTAAAGAAATTTATTGTAAATAAGTTCATAGAACTAGTAAAAGAAGAAAAGAAAATTATTAAGGAAGAGATTAAACAGGAACAGGTAGAAAAGCCAAAGAAGAAAGAAGAACTCAAAATGGAGGATAATTAAAAATGTCACAAACAACAGAAGTTTGGTACCCTGAGAATGCAGACGTAAAAATTTACAGTCACGTTGAAAAAGAAATTGCAGGTAGTACTATTGATGGAATAAACGATACATTCACTATTGCGAATGTAGCAGCAGCAATTACTGGATTAGATATTAATGGTTCAGTATTAGCACAATATGTAGATGCAAATGGTTCAGCAGCACGAAGAGATGTTCAAGTATATTTTAGATTGAATGGAGCAGATACTCTTTATGATACAACTGCAACAGGTTCAATTGTATTCAATGCATCAGGTAGCTGGTTAGCATTTGAAACACCACCAACTACAGCATTAGCAGACAGTGTAGTAGCAACATATGTACATACTGTAGCAGAGAAAACAGAAGAAGTAACTACTGTTTCAGAATCTGGAGGAAACAGACCAGTAGAGTTTATCACTGTTTATGGTGGTAAGAAAATCAAAGTAACTAAAACTCAAGAACCATTTAGTGTGGATATTGAAGTTTTGAAATCTGATTTGGACTTTGCAGAGTTTGTTTTAGGATTTGTAGTTGATGAAACTATCACTGGAAGTGCTGTAGCAACTACGTCTGGTGCAAACAAAAGGTCAAGTAAAACTATCTTAATTGATAATACAGACCCAGATACCTCGAACGAAATGAAACTTATCTATTGGAACGTATCCGGAACAAGTAAAACGTTAGATGCACCTGCTGAAGAACATTATACTGAAAAGGTAACGTTTGAATGTAAACCAGAAGACAAGACAGAAATTTATTCAGAGAAAGGAGCTTAGAAATAAGTTCTTTATTTTTTTATTTTTTAATTTAAAATTTGAGAGGTTGTTAGTAATGGAAGAAGAAAAGAATAAGAACGACAGAACAGGATTTGTAGAGAAGAAAACTGTAGACATGAAGATATACTCTGCTGATACTGAAGTAGCTAAATGGTTTAAGTATTTCTGTGATAAACAAGGAGTTAAGTTTAATGTTGGTATTGCTTTACTTAAAGGAATAGCTGAAGAAGGAGAGTTTAAGATTGCTATTAGTACTATGCTAAATGATTTAACTAGTAGAGTAAATGATATTGAATCTTATATTCAACATAAAGATAAAGAAGAACCTAAACCAGAAATGTTAAAGGTAGAACGACCTAAGACATTTGGGAAGAAGAATAAAGAATAATGGCAGTAACAGCTAAGTATACTAATGCGGATGATTTAAAGAAAAAGTTAAATGATATAGCTAATGCTGTATATTATGGAACAGAAAAAGGTATTGGTAAATTAGGAGTTGAAACTGCAAGATATTATAAACGTAACATTGATGAAGGATTAATGAAGTATGGTAGAGGCCATACTAGTAAAAAAGAATCTGTTGCACATAAAGCTATTACTATTACTGCAGTAGAAAGAGGTAGAGGTTCTAGTTATGTTAATGTTGTTCAGAAAAGTAGGTCTGGATTTATGATGGAAGTAGATAAGAAAACTGCCGGTCCATTTTATGGTGGTGCATTTAGAGTTCCAACAAATAACTCTTGGGCAAGGAATTGGTTAAGAAGTAAAGGTTATAGTGTTACTGGGCCTGGAGTTAAGTTAACTAAGAATGCAAGAAAAGGTATAAGCGTTACGGGAATTAGGCCATTCAAACCTATGACCGAAACATTTAATAAGTTCACTGCATCAAGTGGTGGAGTAGACGTAATTAAAAGAAGCATATCAAAAGAAATAGACCGAGCTATCTCAAATGTTAGTTGGTTTTAGTAAAGAAAATGAACCTTGGAGGGTTGGTATAAAATGGTAGAATTATTAAAGAAAGAAGAAGTTATTTTTGAACATGATGGTAAAGGAAACTTATTACCAGTAGTAACTACATTAGTAGCTAAATTGCCTGGAGATAAAGAATTTAAAAATATTAAAGTTATCCCAATGAGGCCAGACCAATTAATTGAATTTTCTGAAAGAGCAAACAGTCTTAAATCTGAAAGCAAAACAGACTTGTTGCAAGAGATGGATAATGAAATTATTTTACAGTATGTTTATGAACCTAAGTTTGATGCAGCTGATGTAAAGGCATTTAAGCCGATAGAGAAACAAATCATATCTGCAACAGTTCTTAAAGCAAGTGGGTTTGAGACAGACATTAATGCTAAGATTAATGAATCTCTTGGTGGTTCTGATGGGTCCGAAGAAAAGTAAGAAAGTTATTGAACGTCCAAAAACATTATTTTTTAGGAATAGGAATAATAAACTAATACCTCAAGTTGTCCAATTACTATTAAACAGAGACAAAGGCATTATTATGGTTCCTTTAACTAAAGGTATGACTAATGAACTAAGGGTGATGATTAAGAGTGGTGATTCTTCAGAACATATAACCAGATTCTTATTAGAAAATTGTTTGATTGAACCACAATTAGATGCTCATGATTTAGACAGAATAAGGTTTAGTTTGTTTAATAATATAATCAACACAATTTTATTTGAATGTGGGTTTGAATCTAAACCACAACCTAAATTTAGAAAGAAGAAGTCTAGTAGAAGAATTGATTATGAGTCTTATAATGAAGATTTAAATTATGTTGCGGAATTATCTTTTTGTTTAATGAAAGGAGTATCATTAGAATCATACTTGCAACTTACATTCCGTGAAGTTGAACTTATGCAAGCTGTGGCTATACAAGTTAATAAAGCAGGGAAAGACGCATCAAACAAAATAGCAGGTGGCAAAGGGCGATAGATTTATAAGTTAATTATGCATACTATATTAATGAACAAAGACCTATTTCATAAGGTGGTAAATTGGTAGGAACTACAACTAAGAATGTTGGTACACTGAAAATCAAGATACAAGTAGATGGTGCTTCACAGGCTAAGAAGAAAATAGGTGATGTTGGTAAAAGTGGAACTCACAGTTTAGGCGGAATGCTGGCTATGCTTAACAAGTTTAGATGGGCAATGATGTCAGTACAAATGGTTGCTGGTATTTTTGTAGGTGCATTTAAACTACAAATGGGAATCGCTTCTAAGACTATCCAGCTAGTTGGTTCAATGATTTCTAATTCATTTTTATTACCTTTAAAAGCAGCGTTAGCAATCATCCCAATGCTTAGTAAAGCACTTGCGGGAATTGGTACTGCGTTTGTTTTAACTGGAATAAAAGATTTAGCAAAGGCGGAACTTCCTATTAAAGAAGCAAGACCATTATTTGAGTTTGGTGCTGGTGGTACAGGAGCTATTGGAACAAGGCCAGAGTTAGATGCTGAAATGATGGATAAGGCAATTTCTGTAGCTTCACATTACGGACTTGTTTTAGCCGATGTTACTTCTGGATTTTATGATTTTGCATCTGCTGGTATTTCTGCAGAGACAGCTTTGTCTGCAATGAATAGAGCAGCAGAGTTCGCATTAGTTTCTCAGATGGGTGTTGGAGAAGGTATTGCATTTACATTTTCACAGATGAGGGCATTTGGTAAATTTACAGGAGATGCTACTCAAGACGTAATAAATATGACTGAGATGCAGGACAAGATGGCAGCAGCAGTATTACAATCTAATATGCGGTTTGGAGAGTTTCAACAAGCATTAACTTATGTAGCTCCTACAGCTAACGCTTTAGGAATTGAATTTGACCAGGTTGCAGCGGCTATAGCAGCTATAGCAAACAATGGTGTGAAGGGCAGTAAAGCTGGAACCGGACTTAATAATATCTTAGCTAGACTAGTTAAGAATACTGGTGAAGCTGGACGAGCTATGGGAGACTTAGATATTAGTATGTCAGATTTTAATAAGAATGATTTACCTACTTTATTTGAAGCTATAAGAATGAAGCTTGAAGGAATAGCTGATGAATCAAAACGAGACGAAGTTGCATTAAACCTTTTTGGATTACGTGCATCTAAAGTTATGGGTATTTTATCAGAAGGTTCAGTAGAAGATTTCAGGTTACATTTAGAAGCTCTTGGCGGTTCAGCTGGAGCTGTTGCTAAGATTGCAGAAGTTATGAGAACTTCTGTTTCTAATTCATTACAAAGATTAAGTACAGAAATTGTTGGTATTAAAACTAAATCATTAGATATCTTTGGTGGCAAACAAGGATTCTTATATGAGTTTGCAAATGCTATGGAAGATAATATGCAAAAGATATCTGATGGGTTAAAGCCAATGTTTGAAAGTCTTAATTCTTGGTTAAGAGATAAGATTCCTTTAGCAATAAATTGGTTAGTGGATAAATTACCTTTAATTACTAAGGTAACTTCAGAAGTATTTAGTACAGTTACTGGAATAGTAAGTGGGATGTATAGTGCATTAATGAACAGTGGAGTTATGCAGAGAATAGTTGATTGGTTTAAACAAAACTGGGGTAGTGTTAAAACAACAATACTTTCTATTGTAGATGAAATTGGATTTGCATTTTCTGAGAGTTGGAAGAACTTTGATGTACAGGGAGTCTTAGATGGAATGAAAGTATCTTTAGAAACATTTTATAGCTGGTTAAGAACTACTGGTTCTGGTGGAACTACAGGTACAGAAAAGATTATGGGAACATTTACTAGAATGGGTGATGTTGTTGAAACAACAATTGGAAAAATAACCACTATAATTGATAAGTTCTTTACTAAAACTGGTCAAGAAGATGCAGGTGCAGATGGAATGTTTTCTAGTCTGGATACATTATTAGATAGTATTAATGAGACTATTGGAAAGATTGATGCTAATGGTGTGGTTACTGCTATTACAAATTTAGCTACTGCAGCTACAGAAATAGCTGCATCTAATTTTGATACTATCATTAAAGACATTATAACATTTTTATCTGATGAAGATGCTGTTGATAATATTAAGAATATAGTTAGTGGTATGTTAGATTTATCAAAAACAATACTTGGACTTGGAACATTCTTATTAAAACACCCAAACATTATGGCATTTCTTGCCGGTGCACTTTTAGGTTCTCCGCTTGGCTGGCCTGGGGTTCTTTTGGGTGGTGTTGGCTTGGGTGGTGGAGGATTTGTTGCTGAAACAATTAAGCCAGGCACTAGAGGAGTTGGAATGGCTGCAGGTGGTACTCTTGCAGCTATTGGTGCAATGGCACTTACATTAAAGAAATTATGGAAAGCAAAGCAATTAACACCCCCAGCAGCAGGAAAAATTGGTTCTAGTTTAAATATGGCTATTATTCCAGACAAAGCTAAACAAATTGCTCAACCATCATTTGATTGGAATAAGCTTACTGAAAGTTTTAAAAATTCATTTGATGTGAATATACATTTCATATCACCTGGTAGTGGGGGTATACCCGGACAAAAATAAATAAAATGGTAACGGATTATTATAGAAAACCAGATGGAACAAAAACTTATAGGGTTAATCCAGAAAAAGGAGACGCTCCTTTAGATGGTAAATCAATAAGTCAAGCAGATTATATGGGTGCAGACAGTAAAACTACTAGGCATCATAATACTAATCCTACTCCTCTTCGTTCAGCTACATCTGATATGGATACTGCTGGTATAAAAGAATCAATTAATCAAAGAAGAACTGGTCCAGAACCAGATGTGGGCACTGATAGTAATGCTCATACTACTACTACAGATTATAGTAAAGACATTGGAGAAACAAGTCAACGTGTGAGTGGTCCAAGGCTAACTGCAGGAGATAGTTCAGATTATTTAGGTACTAGTGGAATGTCTTATGATGAAGGTAGTTACCAGAAAACTAGTAGTGGTGGATTAGTGCCTTCAGGAACTGTTTCAACCGGACAAATGAAACAAGGTACAACAACAAGTGTGTTTGTTAATTTCCCTGTAGTTAATAATTATAATTATAGTAAAAGAACTGTTATGAATCAAAATATTCCGCCATTCCCACAATGGCAAATAACAGACGATATAGCAAGTTTAGGATAAAATGGCATATACAACAATATCATTTGGTGGAATAACTTTTGACACAAGTAGAATTACTGCCGTCAAAGCTCCAGGAACATTGAAACAAATAATGGGTAAGCGAGTAGTACATAGAAGATTACCTCAACGAGACATATGGGATTGGGACATAACTTTAAATGGAATATTTGAAGGAACACCTGATGAGATAGATGCATTTAAGGAAAGTTTATATAATCTGTTCGGTGACAAGCAAGCATACATTGATGGAGTTACTGTTCATGCAGGAGATTACATCATAGACACTAATGGATTAACTTGGGATGAGAGTCCAGAAAGATATGATAATGGCCACATGTTATTCAGTCTTCGTATAATCCAATTCCAGCAGACCTAATAAAATGGCATATAATTTAAGTGATGAAGAAAGAGAACGAAGAAGACAAAGATTCATACTTAATAATCCAATGAAGAAAAAGGAAAATATAGATAAGATTAGGGAACGTCAAACTGGCGAGAATAATATTGCTAAACGTGATGATGTTAGAAAAAAGATGAGTGAAACAAGATTAAAAAATCCTTATAAATATTGGTTAGGAAAGACTAGGAAGTGTCCGTGGGTTCGTAACAACTGTAAGGGAAAAACTTATGAAGAGATATGTGGTAATGAGAAAGGAATGAAAAGAAGGTTAGAAGTTGCTAAAAGATATAGTGGTAGTAAGTCGCATTTATGGAAAGGAGGTATAACTGAAAAAAATATGTTGGAGAGGTCTCAATTGAAAAATAAATTATGGAGGACCAAGGTGTTTGAAAGAGATGATTATACTTGTAAAGTAACTGGCATTAAAGGTGGGAAGTTAGAAGCACACCATATAGAAAGTTTTTCAAATAATCCTGGACTTAGAACTAAAGAATCTAATGGTATTGCTTTAGATAAACAGATACACCGAATGTTCCACACCTTATATGGGCGAGGCAATAATACTGAAGAACAATTAAAAGAATTTATCATCCAATTTCAACAAACTTAAGATGTCATTAAAAGGAAGCAAACGGATTAGAACAAGTACAGTAATCAACTGGCTTATCAATAATAAAGGTAAGACAGGTACAGGTGTAGCATTAGCTATATCTTTAGTTTTCTTCTTATTTTCTACAGGACTTATAACGATTATTGATACTAATACAGACATGGCTTGTGCTGGTACCTCAAATGATTTATGTGTAGCAGTTGTAGAGTTTACTGCAAATACTGACATATTTATCTATCCTGGAGAAGAATGGGGATTAGATACTGATAAGCCTATTAAGAATCTTCAACTGTATAGAACATGGGGATTTACTTATAGAACTGGACAAGAAGAAACAATACCTAATGTAGTTAACTGGGCTAATGATGGAAACGTTAAAGGCTTTGAACAGATTGACTTAGCTGAAACTTGTAAAAGCACTAGATGTGGTGGTAAGAGTGGAACTACAGATAACAAATATGCTTATGCTTTAAGGAAAGGAAAGACTTATACTTTTATTTATACTGCTGAGAAAGACACACCAACCGATACAATCGAATGGAGCTTTGGTTATGACACTCCTATTATTCCACATACTATGGAAAGTGATTTCGTAGACCCAGCTTGGACTGGACATAATTCTACATTTCCTGGAGTAGATATTTATGGAGTAGATAATGGAACACATTACCTTTCTTATAATGAAACAGAAGGTAACTTTTCATTTGACTATTCAGTTACTTGGCCATTAGGTTATAACATTACTACCTTTAATGATAGTACAACTTCTAAGACTTTACCAGTTAACTCTACTGGAACAGAAACATATTATATTCAAATCCCTAAACTAGCAAATGTAACTTCAATGAAACTAACCTTAACGGGTGTTGAATCATGAAGAAACTATTAATCTTATTAGTACTTTTCTTTGCTTTACTTATTAGTTCTTCTTTTGCAGCAATCACTGGTTGTACAGAAATAGCTGGAGGCATTACAGAATGTACTGGTGCACTTAGTGGAACAACTTTAGATACAAGTAATACTTCTATCTGGATACACGATGCAACACATACTTCTGGACTTATTAGATTGAATACTACTTTAGTAAATGGATACATTAATATTAGTAACTTTACAGTAACTTCTGCATCTACTGTTGGGTACTGGTATTCAGAAGATATTTATATTAATCATTTAACTTATGCAGCAACTGGAGGTACTGGAAGTACTGGCTCTACTGGATATAATAATGATGCTGGTGGTTCTGCTGGAGATGGTGGACCAGGTGAAGCAGGAGGAACAAGTTATTTAACTATTAATTCAACAATAAACTCAGTAAATAATCTAACTGTGTCTGTATATGGTGGCACTGGTGGAACAGGCGGTACAGGTGGGAGTTGTAGTCAGAATAGTTGTACTGCTGGTGGTGGAGGTACTGGTGGTAATGGTGGTGCAGTTAAATTAATTATTCATTCAATTGATACTCTTGACTTTTTGAATAATACTGAGATTTATATCAAAGGTGGAACTGGTGGAAAGGGTGGAACTACCGGAAATTGTCAACGAGGAGGAGGAGGATGGTCTCCTGATTATTGTAGGGCAACTGGAACTGGCGGTATAGGTGGTAGTACTATCATTACAGTAAGTGGTGAAGATATGAGATTAAAAGAAGGTTGGTCAAAGTTCACTTCTACTGGTGGAGCAACAGGCAATTTTGATTGTTCTGGATGTCAATATAATTCAGGTTATGGTCCTGTTGGTGGCGTTGGAACTTCAACAGTAATTTATAACATTTTTCAACAGATTGGATTTGACACATTTAATTTAAGTTATTATAATCCATCATCTAGTATATTAAACTTTACAAATGAAGATGAAGTAAAGATTGGTTTCTTTAATACTAGTGAAATATTATATGCAACAGATATTTATTGTACTGCCTCAAATATAATATATGGTAATGATTCTACTGTAACAGCTCCAGATGCAGAACTTGATTGGACTAACTGTCCAGCTTATGCAGATGGAAACATTACTTACCTTACTTATGAAGAGTTCTTTGGTGAACTAAGAAACTTTAACTTATCTATTAACAATACTGTTGTTTATGAAACAGCAGGATTAACTGGCCCAACAGAAGTAGACATTAATATTACAGTTGTTAATAACTTTTTGGATAATTGTACTGCAGATGCTAATGGATTATGCGATATGCCTATTTCTTCTTTTGCAAGTAATGATGGGACACTTAATATTAGTAATGTTGTTTTAGAGATAGAAGATTATTCTAACTTAACTTGTAATTTTTATCTTAATGATACTATAAATAGTACGCAAGAATTACAATATAATGAAACTATATTTAACACTACCTCTACCTCTGCTTTAGAAAACAACTTAGATTATGATTGGCAACAAACTTGTTATTCAAAAGGAACTAACTATGCAGGGGAAGAATTTAACCATAGTGGTATAGTAAAGGTCGGAGACATTAATCCAGTAACGTGGGATGTAGTTAATAACTCTCAGATATCTCCAGACATAACCATTGTTGGTTTATTTAATGATACAAGAGGAGACCCAGTAGCTACACATAACTTTTCACTTAATGTTACTGATACAAATGGTGTTACTGAATATACTATTGAAACTAACTCAACCGGTGGTTTTACTAAGCAACTATCTTTACTTCCAGGATTTAATAATATTAGTTACTTCATTAAATTAGGAACACAATCTTGGGAAGACATTGGGTTGTTTGAAGTATTTGTATTCAATCAATCTACTGTATTGAACTCTCCATCTAATAATTCTTACTTTTACTATAATAATGAAAATGAGACTTATTCAGAAGTTGTTACTAATTATACTTGGACAAACAAAGATTTAGTAGTTAATGATTTGAACTGTATGTTGTATATAGATGATATTTATAATTTGTCTGAATCATTTTCTCCTCCAGATAATAGTACTACCTCTACATTTATTAAAAACTTTACTGAAGGAGTATATAATCTAGGTGTAGCTTGTAATGATACTACCAATAGTGTACTAACTTTGTCAAACATTTCTAAGATTACAGTAACCGGAACATCTATCTTACTTGACGATATAAATCTTAATAGAACATATGAGTATGGGTCTATTGCTAATGTAACGATTATTGCTAATGATAGTCTTAATACTTGTGCAGATGTGTATATCTTAGGATATGGAATAGATTATGTTTGTGATACAGATTCTCCGTTCAGTTTTTCTATAAACTTATCTGATTATATTGCATTAGATTACTTCACTGATGGAATCTCTTCCTTGTTACATTATTTTAGAGTAAAGACATACTCTTTGTTTAATGCTACAATGCCAAACTACATAGATGTATTAGAAGCTAGTCTTGATTTGACCGGAAATTATAGTGAAAGTTCTATTACTTACTTTGATGATTGGGCAACTAATGATACTAGTAAAGAATATATCTTTACTTCAAATGAAAATACTTTACTTAATATGTCATTCAGGTCAGTTAAGATATTACAGTCTGCTTATTTCTCTGTTTATTCTACAGAAGCAAGTATATTATATATAGATATCTGTAATGATGGCACAGTGGATACAACTGCAACGTCTACTTTCTTTTCAACTACACCTATTCAATTAGACATTGATGCAATTAATGATTGCACTAACGAGTCACTTGATATCTCGGTAGTTCCTTTTGCTCTTAACTTTACTACTGGAGGAAACGTTACTATCAGCGTAGTTGACTTTGTACTTAGTGAACAAGTATATCCAGAAGATATTACACTAGATGTAAACAATGATGAACTTGTTGATTTCAGTTTACCTGGAGAATTAGTTGGACAGCTTGGAGCAGTAAGTACATTCTCTGATGGAGATACTTCTAAAGATTTTAGTTCTAATACTTCAACAGTAGAATCTTTTATGTTTAATATATCTGTTCCTAGAAATTTACAATATACTACATATACTATTGCACTTAGTTCAATTAGTGATACTGACTTATTTGATGAAGACTTTAAAGATAATGATTATATTAATACCTCCACTACTACGGCAAATGTTGAGACATTCTGGGGCCAAGTAAAGAATGGATTATCTGCTGGTTCTCCTACAGAATCTTGGATATACTCCAAAGAAATACCTAGTTATGTAACTAACATTACTAGTATTACTAATATAGTTTCAACAGATGAAGACAACACTAATGCAGCAACATACTTCTGGTTAAGTTCAAACAACGGAACAAACTGGACAGAAATGGAAGAGAACGATGATACTACTATTGCTGTTCCTGGAGACCACGTTTATTGGAAAGCAAGATTAACTACAGATACATTAGCTTATGCATATATATATAACTTAGAACTTACTGGACTAGGGTACGCACCAACTAACCTAAGTATAGATGTAGGAAACGATGGTAGTTTAGATTGGAACATTACTGGAAGATATAGTGGTGACCTTACAGATATAGTATTAGATTCAGATACTATTGAAGCAGCTATCTCTGGTTGTAACACTACTCTCTGTACTGTACAAAATAACTTTACTTTTACTGGAGTAGCAGAACTTAGACTTAGTTCAATGAATGTAGTATACTCTACTGATGATGTTAACATTCCTACTGAAGTATTAAACGCTTATCTTAACAATGAGAAGACAAACAGAGTATTAGTAACTAACTTTAATGATTCAGAAACATACAAACTCTTTAATACTAGTACAATTGCATATATAGATATACCTGATGATGTTATTGTAGATACTGCAAATATAACTATTGTTGGTGGTTATTCATGAATAAAATACTAAACAAAATATTTTGGATACTTGTAGTCCTATTTTTTATAGTACTTACAGCTAAAGGAGCATTAGGATTAACTGAGTATACTACTTGTGATGAACAAGGACTATATTGGATTTGTGAAGATGGATTCCCTGACCCTGACTTTAATTTTGAAGATAAAGGGATAGTTGTTACTGGAACTGTTGTTTTCTCTAGTGATGCTGGTACTGGAGGAAGTCCAGATGCTGAAGCAATAGATTTGACCTATACTATTTTTGAAGGGTTTGAGTTTAGAGATGCTAATATAGTTATGACTTCAGGTTCTGGTGCAGAACCGTCAAGTACTGGAACAGGAGGAAGTGGTGGAGCAATTACTTTAACAGTAAATGCACCACAATATAGACAATACAATTCTAATATCACATATAATACAGGTAACGGTGGGAAAGGAGAAGCTTCTGGATATACTTGTTATAGTAAGGAAGGTGGACCAAGTGGTAGTTTAACTATAACACTGAATACATCAGTAGTAAAGAATGAAAACTCAATTGATATAGTTAATATTGGTACTGGCGGTCAAGCAGATTACGCTTCTGGTTGTACAGATAATGATGATTCTAGTTCAAGAGGTGGAGCTGCAGGTAAGATTTACTTTTATGACGGGGAGAACAGTTCATCTAAAATCACTAATACAAACTATTCTGTAACAATGAATGGTGGTAATGGTGGAGATGCAAGAGCAACTTCTCAAGGAACAGGTGGTGCTTGTAGTGCTGGTGGGGCTCCAACTGGATATTACCTATACGCTTATGGAAACTTAACTGGTAATAATTACAATTTAACCACATCATCTGCAGAAGCTGGAGTAACAGATATATCTGGTGACAATGATTCTTGTTACGGTGCTGATGGTCAACCATTTTATTATTCATTTGAGAACATGGATTTAACTAACTCTGTATTTAATGTTAAGGGAACTAATAGTGGTAATTCAGAAGCAAGAGGTGAGGACCAAAATGGTAGAAGGGGAGGGAGTGTACAATTTGTAGGTACTACTTTTGATTGTTCAGATTCTAACTTTACATTAACTACTGGAGATGGAGGAGATGGTGATGCTGATGTAGATGGTTCTGCATGTGGTGGTGGAGGACATTCTTATTGGATAGTTAATGATACTACTATGAATAATTGTTCACAAACATTTACTATGGGGACTAATGGTGCTCCTTCAAATCCTCAAGATGGAGGTGATTCAGGTAATGTTTACCTTAGTGTAGACAATTATGTGTTCAATCAGTCACCAATCACTTGGACTGGTACACAAGGATGTGTAGGAGATGGAGGAGAACTTCAATCTGGAGGAACTGGTGGTAGTTTTGTGTATGCTGGATACGGTAATCTCTCTTTTATAGATACTAATATGACTTTACAAGCAGGTAATGGTGGAAGTAATTATAGAGGATATGGTGGATATGTATTATTTTCTCTAACAGATAATTATCTACAAGATAATTCACATTTATATTTCTTAGGTGGAAATAGAGGTAACGATGCAGGTGGTTCTTATTCAGGATATGGATACGTTTCTGCTAAAGAAGTTAATGTTACTAATTCTAATCTTACTTTAGGAAAAGGATATGGTACAACTGCAGGATATCAATCTCAACTTATTGCAGATGGTGGAACACTTAATGTATTTAATACAGCAGGAATTAATTTACTTATGGCATCAGCAGGTACAGCAAATACTTTCAGAATGAATGGTACTGAAACACTTTACTATCCTAATACTACACTTACTTATACAACTGCAGAACCAGATTGGAAAACATATGCGGACTACTTTTACTTTGATAATGCTAGTGTACAAGGTACTATGGATATTTACAATTATACTAATACTACTAATATTACTTACCATAACAATACTTATAGTGGAACTCTTGCTTTCTTTGGAGCTAACCACTATGAAACATTTGCTCAGTACTTTTCTAGAGCAACAAGTTCAACAGTGACATATCCCTCTAGCTTACCTTGGAAAAATGAAGATTATAACTGTACGTCTGTTTTCACTGTAGGTAATGGTTCTGTAGAAAATCATACTCTGTGGTATCTTAATGATGTTTACAATATGTCTGGAATAGATTTTACTGGAGCTTTGAGTGAAGGAGATAACCTTACTTGCCAAATTAAACTAAACAGTACAGAATTTATTAAACAGTCAAACAACACTATACAAATAGTAGAGGCTTACCCTTATGATTATACTGTTTATGTTGGAGAAGGATTTGATGCTTATTCAAATACTACAGAACTAAACAATACGCTATCTGTGGTGTTAAGCTTTGGTGGATTCAATGAATACATTCAATACTATTGTGACAGCACAGTTAACTGTTCTATTCCTATTTATTTTAGTTCAGAGTCTAACTTATCAAGTATAAATATTACGAATATTACTTTTGGATATGGTGTAGACAATACTACTGAAGGAAACATTAACGTACCTTTCAAACTTACTTCAGATACTTCGGGAATTATTACCGTAGATGAACCAGCGTGGGGATATGAATCAGAAGTACAAGTGCCTTTACTTGTTACAGCACATTCAGAAACTCCCGGAACAGATACAGATTTTGGAATAAACAGATGGATAAGTATTATCTATTCAGTGTTTGATATTACTCTGCCATTTAATATAGATTTTTTTGATGTATATCCTTTATGGCCTAGTCAAAAAGATGTAGAACCATTTGGACAGAAAAGTAGTGTTCCTATTTATAATGTAACAAGTAACTCCACAAATGACATGGAAATTAGAATGAGGTTTGTAAACGGAACTGTTCCTGACTGTGCAACTATCTTATTTAATACAAACAACACAAATGCTTTAGGAATAAATCTTAATGATACTTACCAAGAACTAATCTTTAACCTTGATAATGGTAGTTCACAAGGACTATGGAGCTGGGTAGACTTTGATGATTGTTCTTACAATGAAACTATTGCTTTTTATCCAGACTTTTATTGGAAAGCAAAATGCAAAAGCTGTGTAAATTCAACAGACTTTTGGACATACAATTATTTAAACGAGACTTAAGATGGCAGTAAATACATATGATAAAAATATTCGTAGAAAATCTGGACGTATTTTTATTCCTAAAGCTAGATTTAAACCAGGTTATACTGTAGAAATTAAGTATAGTGGTGATTCTACTTATACTGATATCACTTGGTTAGTTGATTCAGTTACTACTACTCATGCATCTAAGATTAGACTTGATTCATTTACTGTTAGTTTAGACAACTATAATGGTAGATTCAAGAATAAGATATTTGGTGGTGAACATATAAGAGTTAAAGCAGGATATGATGATGCTTCTACTTATACTACTATGATTAATGCTAGATTAGAAAAGGATTCATACAAGTTTAATGTAACAGATGGGTATACTTATACCATTAGTGGCAGAGCATTTCCTGAATTTAATGAGAAAAAGATTACAGTTAGTTTTGATGATGCACTTATTGAAGATATCTTTGAAGAAGTAATAAGTAACTATTCAGAGTTATCATTTACTAAGCCTGGAATAACTACAGACAGGGTTACTCAAAGGTTCCAAGACCAGACAGGGTTAAGTATATTAAGAAACATTTCTGACCAGTATGAACTAGAATTTTATATTGACCCTGGTGGAGTAGTACACTTGTTTCTTTCAGAAGATAATCAACATACTGATGTTGCTATTGTAATGGGCCAGAACCTTATGAGTATGGAGAATTGGGAAAGGGATTGGAAACAAGTTAAGAATAGAATAAAAGTACATGGAAAACAAACTAACTTTGTACAGTATTATAAGATAGCAAATGATACTGCATCTCAATCTCAGTTCTGGATAAAAGATAGAGATATCTACGATTCAACAGTTGATACTAACAGTGCAGCAATAGATAGAGCTGCAGGAGAATTAAATTATAATTTAAACATTGACCCAGAAGGACGATTTCAAACAATAGGAATGCCAGAAGCTATTCCTGGACATATGATATATGTTTCTATCCCTTATATTATTGATGAGTATGTAACAATCCGGTCTTTTTCTCATAGATTTACTAAAGATGGTGGTTGGTCTACTCATTTCTCTCTTAATAAAGAAGCTAGAACGTTACCTCACTTATTTGTAGAACGTGATAAAGTATCTGAAGGATTAAGACCAGTAGAATTAGACAAACAAACTGATGGAGCTATAGTATTAGACTTTAAAGATACTACTGTTTCTTATATCTCTGTAAGTGATACAGAGATTTTGTCTGAAGCATTATACATTACTGATGGTAATACTAGTGGGACAGTTACTACTTCACTTAGTTTTCCTGGTGCAACTACAGCAAAGAACACTGCAAAATTTGTATTGAAAGCAGATGGACTTAACTTAGAGGCTTGTACATTTAGTATATCAAATAACTCTGGACTTGATACTACTTCTGTAACATTCTATCAATTAGGAACAGAACTAGATTTTGATACTTCTTCTAATGACCATAAGATTACAGTAAATCTTGCAGATACTCTTCAAGGTAACAAACCTAAGCTAGTATCAGTGGGACTATATCTTATCAATACATAATAAAAAAAGTCTAGTAACACGAGGACTTCACAGGGGAAGAATTAAAAGTGTGTTACTAGATAAAAATTGAGTTCTATTATGGAATAATCTTTAGGTATATAAATATTTCTATTTGTTACTATCATAACTAATTAAAATATATAATGTATATACCCCTTATGAAAAGCATATACCTGTATATGCTAGCATATACCTGTATATGTTTATTGTTGAGGGTATATGTTGTATTAACAATATCTTTAAATACTATTAATTTATTGTAATAAGAATGCGAAAGCATGAGGGCTACCTTTGAGATAATCTGTGATGAGGGAGTGAATATATTGTAAGGGTATATTTGGGGACATGGAATTAAATCATGTCAACAATTGTTGAGTTCGATAGGGTTATACACCGACGGTGGTTAGCTTTGAACAAATACAAATGGGGTGTTAAGCTCCACCAAGGAACCTGGATTAAAATCCAGTTACTGCAGTAGAAGGTACTTTGAGAAGTAAATGGTTTTTTATAGCGTCAGCTTTATTCTTTAGTTTATTTATAGCTTTACGGGGGGATAGAGGGGGGCGTTCTCCTGAATTACCACTTCAGGAGGTTATAGCTGAACTTTGGTATTATGTTTAATAAGAAACCTTATAGGAATTAATAGTCCTATAAGAAATAAGGCATTAAACTTATAGAATAAAAAGAAAAAGTTAACAGTTACCTTTCTGTCTTCCACCTTTAGGTTTACTGGGTCTTGGACTCCTTGCTCTTGGTCCTTTTGAATCTCTGTTTGCCATTTTAGTTACCTCCTTTTAGTACATTTTCACAAATTTTGTTAAACTTATCTCCAATTACTTTCCAGTTGTATTCTTTAGCTACTTTGTTTGCTTCTTTAATTAATAAGTCTTTCTTAGGATAGGTCTTATCTATGTTTAACATTAACTTAGTAAGATGTTTACCAGATGGTTCTACCCATTTAACGTGCCATTCTGTTCCGTCTTGCATTCTTCCAAAGTAAGGTATGTTCTTTTCTGCAGGTGTTTCTCTTAATACTTTGATTAACATATCTGATTTAGTATTAACAAAGTCCATATGTCCTGTTTTTCCTGTAATGATTAAAGGTAGGCCACAAGCCTTTGCTTCTAATGCAGGTATACCAAACCCTTCTGAACGAGTTGCTAATACAAACACTTCACAATCTCTGTACAGTTCTGCCATTTGTTCATCAGTCAAATCAGTATCAATGATTTCAATGTTCTTTGTTCCACCAATGAAGTTCCTAATTGTATGGCTCCAATGCTGACTATCAAAGTAAATAGAGTTAAGCTTTAATACTAACTTCCAATCTGGTAATTGTTTGTTTACTTCGTTCCAAGAGTTCATTAATAAGTCTAAACCTTTCCGGTCTTTCTTTCCACCTTTCCAAGTACCAACATACAAGAACGCTTTCTTATTATCATCTTTAACAATAGTTCTTTTTCTATTTCCTTCTGGAAGATGAAACAAGTTAGTATCTATTCCGTGTGGTAATACTTCTATCTTAGAACTGTTTCTTTTTAATGATTTTTCAAACACTTCTTTACAGTAATTACTTGGAGTTAAAATCTTCTTAATAGATGGGTTATCCATTACTGGAATCCAAGCAGTTGGTAGTTCATTACCTTCAAATGCCAGATAGTAAACAATGTTTGGCATATGTAATCTACTAGCTAAACACATCCCTTGATTGTCTGCTCTTAATGGTGGTTGATTAACATAAGTAACATAGTTATCATACTCAACATCAAATGCATTATACATTTGTTTGAACACTTTATCATGTGCTCTTCTGTATGTGTCTGTAAGAAATATATTCCACCCATTATTCAGTAATTGTTTAGCTTCTTCTCTAGCGTGTTTAGTTATACCTTCTTGAGTATACATAATAGAATCAAAGAAGATATTCTTATTTCCTACAAGGATATCATCATACCTTGCATTCTGTTCATCTTGTTTAACTACTGTTTTATCATGTAAGATATAGGATTCTTGTGCAATAAGTAGCTTATTAGCTTCTCTACTTACTCCTTTCAATCCTTGATATAACGGTGTAATCATTTCATGAACTTTTCTTACCCACAATACAAACCTTTTATGTAGTCTTGCTTGAAAATCAAACTCTTTTATTATTGTAAGTGGTGCATCTCCAGATTCTTTTAATTCTTTAAGTTCGACTTCATTCCATTTACTCCTAGGTATATCATTCACAAGTACTCCATTAAGTATATTTTTTCTAGGAAATATTACACCGACTTTCCTTTGTGTGTTTGCCATTGATGCAGTTCTAAGTAAAGTTTTCTGTAATACTTCAGACAAATGTTCATCATCATCTAAATGAAATACCCATTCAGAAGTACACTTACTTGTCCCAAAGTTACGTTGTGCAGCAAAGTCTTTATTTAATGGTCGTTCAAATACTTTAATTTTACCAGTGATATCTGTTCCTTCTTCATCATATGTCTTTGTAATATAGTTTACAATCTCTTCTTTTAAGGAGTTAGTTTCACTATCTACTACTAAGACAATATTTCTAAACAATGGTTCGTAACATTTAATCTTATCCATCACTGCAACGGTATTTCCTTTAGTAAGCATTACCATATCAATATTAATATCTTCTTGAGAGTATGATGCTAATCCATCTGCACCAAGTACTACTGGTTCTTTCCACTTTCTTATAAAGTTGTTCTTATCAGCTATACATTCTTCAAATGGTTCTGCAGTTCCTTCACATCCCCATTTGTTTGCAGTAATTGCAATCTGTCTTTTCTTAGATACTTGATAAGCCAAATCGTAATAGATATAGTTGTCTGTTTTGTATGTTTTATTAGTAAATAAATCAACATCTAAGTCACACTTGTTAATTGCAAAAGGTATTGTAAAAGAAGTAGGTGTAAGGTTCTCGGTATTTTTATGTTGGCAAGATAGTATTCTTCCCGGAATTATCTTTTTAATCTCTTCAGTTAATTCACAGAACTTATAACACTCTAAGTTTACCACCACTTTGTCTTCGTCTTTTAATTTACTTAACTCTTCTTCTTTAATTTGTACAAGTTTATCTTCTACTAGTTTATAAAATTCAAAGTTCATATTTCTCTCCTCCGTTTAGTATTAATTCAAATGAATGGTTGTCAATAATTGTTTTACAGTATACATCAAACTCACTAAAAGAGTTTTCGTCATAGTAACACAAGTGTTCTGGATTATCATACGCCATCTTATAAGGTATACCTATAGCTAGATAGTCACATTTAGTTAGCATTAAATTAACAAACTCTTCTGGGTTCTTAAAGTGTTCTAATGTGTGGTTTATAAGTATCACGTCTGCGTGTTCCATAGTTTCAGCATACTTAACTATGTCTGCAGTGATAAACTTAATATCGTTATATTCTTTTTTCCCTTTGTTAATTGCTCTAGAAGAAAAGTCTACACAAGTTAAGTCACAACCAGGAATAACTTTATTGATTGCTTCTAACATAGAACCATCAGAACCACCTAAATCTACTATAGTTGGCTTCTCGGTTATACCAATTAATGATGCTATCCATTTAACTAGTTGTGAGTTCATTAAGAATTCATCAGGGCTGGGTACATTTATTCCTCTATTGTCCCAGTATTTATGTGTATTAATTTGTTCCCTATCGTTCTGGGAAAAATATTTTATCTTCTTCATCTTTTTTTATATCTCCAATGTTAAATAAGACCTCTGCCTCAAGTTGTTGCATAATACCTTTATCATCTGATAAATCCATACTATCTATTAAAGTTATATGTGCAAATCCTTCATCACAAATATAAGAGAAGTGTTGTAAGTAAGCGTGTTTCTTTCCTTTAAAAATCCAATCCACCATATTAATTTACCTCTTATTCATTTAATTACCAGGAAAATTTAAAATAAAAAAATAAAAAGTTATTTGGAAACAGTTAACATTCCAAACACTTTCTCATTAGGTACTCTTAAAACCATCTTGTCGTTGTCAGCATTGTCTTCAGGAGACTCTACTACAATTCCATTTGATTTAAGATAACTCTCATCAGTAGTTCCTAATTCAATTCCACCAACAACGATATCTGCAGTTTCAGCTTCTCCTTCTTCTGTTCCTAAATACTCCAGGTTAGAAGTTGCCATCCACATTGCACCAACCTTAACATGATTACCATTGTAAGTCATAGTTAAAGTCTTCTCATCATTCTCAAGAACTAAATCTTCAGTACTATTAATCCAATCACCGTCTTCTTTGTACCAAGCAAGTGTTCCATCGAAGTAAGCTTCACTCATTTTCTCATCACCGATAGTAATAAAATCACCATTAGCTTCTACTTTAACTACTTTGTAATCTTCTGAAGTAATTTCATCAAAGGATAACTCGTACTCAGCATAGTCGTAAACTTTTTCATAGTCAAATCCTAACTTGAAATAGTCTAAGAAGTTCAAGGATTCTCCTGGAGCTAAGATTGCTTCATCTAAATCGTCTGCTTTAACATCATAAGTAACACCAATAGATACTAAATCTCCAGCATTAGTAATAATGTTCCAAGTGTAGTCTTCATTATCTTCAATGAACTCATCGCCGTGGTCAACAGTTTGTAAGATGTCCGTTCCAAATTCTAGTTCTGCACCTTCAACTCCACCTGCATATCCTTGGAAGTCAATATCATTTACTCTAACTTCAAATTCTGCAAATTCTTCTGTTTCTCCTAACTCAATTGCTTGTGTTACAATTCCAACAGTTACGCTAGCTTTATCTTCAGTAACGTAGTTAAGTCTAACAACAACTTCATCAAAGATGTATTCTTCACCGGCTAGTAAGTTAGCTTTTTCTACATTCTCTTTGTAAGTTAATTCTGCATCTTTAACATCTACAATTTCGTACTCTTTACCTAAGAATGAAACATATAACTGTTCGTCTTCTTTAATATCTGAATAGTCAATTACTTCTTCAAATTCGTAAGAGTAAGTTACACCTTGTGATGCAGTAAACAATAGTCTAGCTACGTCTTCAAAGTCAGCATCATCATCAGAGATTCCAACTTTTAAATCGGATAAACTAATGTATTCTTTAACCTTGTACTCTTCGTCTTTAAAGTCGATGTCTCCTTTGTATAAGAAGTCCACATCATAATGGTCTACACTAAAGTCTCCAACACTGTCTCCTAAAACTAATCCGTCTTTAACTTCTTCAAGAGATGCTTCAACTTCTTCTTCAGCCATTACTTCTTCTTCAATTTGTTTAAGTACTTCTAACTCTGCACTCATACCTTCAACCATTGTATTGGTTTCTTCAATCACAATACCCTGACTAGCAACTTGTTCTACTAATGCATCGTTAGTGATTTCTAAATTTGCACTAGCATCTTGTGCTTGCACTAATAACTCTTGTGCGCTAGCTAGTTCATTTACTTTAGCATTGAAATCTTCAGTAGAAACTCCACAACCAACTAATGTTGCACCAATCAGACTAATACCTACAACAGCTATAATCTTTTTAATTACATTTTTTGTATTCATTTTCTTTTACCTCCTAAAAGGAACTCACCTATACAATTTATTGTATAGTTAACTTTTAAACCTTGCGAAAATTTACCAGATTTGTTTATAAAGGAATCTACTCGCATTTTTGCCCCACTAATTGTAGTAAATGACTTACTGCTTCATTAAATCCTTTATAAAATACAAACTGGACAAGCCCAACTGGATTCTCGAACTTTAGTCCTGCAAGTTTATGCAAAGCTTCATCTGTTAATACTATCGTATCTGTTCTCATCTTGATAAGATAGTCTATTAACTCGTCCTTGTTTATTGACTCAACGTCTTTTCTATTACCGTTTTCCATTCTTCTACTTTTTTATCCCACGTATGTTCACTAGCGAACTTAATACAGTTATCCTTAAATAACTTATCTACTTTGTTTGCTTTCCATAACGTGTAAAACTCTTCAAACTTCTCCACTAAACTATCAACATCTACAATGAAGTGTGCTACCCCTAAAGATAATACTTCTTCTTGCTTGATTGTCTTAGCAAGTAATCCTCTTGTTTCTCCAACTAGTTCTTTAGCTGTTGTTGCTTCAGAAGATATTACTGGCACCCCACAAGCCATAGATTCTAACATACAAAGTCCAAAGCCCTCTCCTCTAGCTGCAGTTACGTGTGCATCTGCCATTCCTGTAAGTTCAGCAACTTTAGTTTCTGGTTCTCCCCTAAAGAAAGATTGTGCAGGATGTATGAATACTTTTTTTCCAATAAGGTTTTCTTCAACATCATCTAAGAGTGGTAAGGTAATGTTCACCGTGTTCCTAATATCTAGGTGTGCATCTGCATAGTTAATTGAATTAATTAACAACGCAACATCTTTCTTTCCTTTAGCAAACTTAGCATATGCTCTGGTTAAGTTCTGCATATCTTTCCTTAATGAGTTTCTTCCTATAGAAAGAAATAAACATTTATCTTTAAGGTCAACAGTATAGTTCATTGTTTTCTTTAACAACTCACTTTCTTTTTCTCTAGCTTTAATCTTCTGTTCTTTAGTTAATGGTTTAAATAGTTCTAAATCTACACCATGATAGATGACATCACTGTCTTCAAAGCCATGTCTTTCTATTACACTAGCGCCATGATTAGTCATTGCAACTATCCTGTCTGCTTTCTCTAATATCTGTGGTGAATTCCAAGAAAGGGTTTCTCCATCAGTTGCTGCGTATAGAATTACTTTAGTCTTACCATAGTTTACTTTATGTAACCCTTGATTAATCAAAGTAAACAAGTCTTCTTGCATAATTATTACATCTGGTTCTAATAACTGAAGTTGGTAAGGAAGTAATAATTGGTTACCATCTTTCATAGGAAAGATAAAGTAATCTGTTCCTTCTGGTTTGATAGCTTCACCACAAAATGAATCTCCGATAGTAATAACTTCATAGTCATCAGTTAGTCTAGAACATATATTTCTAACACACTGAGAAAATCCTGTATTAAGGTTAGCACTATTACTTAAGTATAAGATTCTCTTCTTCTCACTTCTATTTACTGCTTCCTTCTGTTCCTTCTGCATCTTTCTTTACCTCTTCAGTTTTAGTTTCAGTAGTTGGTGCTGGTGTAGGTACTGGGTCTACTTTAGGTTCTTCTTGAGTAACTTGCTTAATCTCTTCTTCTTTTTTCTCTTCAGCAGGTATCATTTCAGTAAGAGTATGAACACCAATATCATTTGATAATAAAATATCTTCGTTCTTTTCTCTTGCTTCAGCAAGGCTACTTTTAATAGATTCCCTTTCTTCGTCTGTGTAATCTTTTGGTACGCTTAAAATAAAGCGATTGTGTTTTATGTTTGTCATTTAATTTTTCCTCCATTTGATTATCCCCATAGGGACATTGCTCCAACAATAATTAATAATGATAAGATGATTGTAGAAAATAAACTTATATGTTCTTTAGTTACCACTTGATATAGTGTAAAAATAAACAAGACTATACAAATCACAATAAAGATTTTCATAAGAGCAAGTATTGCCATATTGTTACTAATAAACATAAGGGGTATATAAGTCTTTTCATTTAGCTTTATCTTTACAGTCTAAGTGATAGTTACTATCAGAGCCAATTCTACATTTAGACATTACTCCATCTTTTATCAATGGTTCTCCACAGTACCGACAACAAATTTAAAGTCTGCACTAACAGTATACCATTGTGTCTTTCTTAGTTTAATTTGTTTACTTAAACTATTATTATGAAAGTCAAATACTATTGTTGCTGGTCTAGTTCTAAACCAATTAATTAATCTTGTTATCCATTTCATTTTAATCCTCTCCCTAAATCTTTTACCTTAAGTTGGCATTCATACGAACAAACATCTTTCTTATACAGTTCATCGTGCTCAAGTATAACTTTGTAATGGCAAGGTCTACTATCGTAACATCGTTGTTCTCCTTCTTCTACTATCATGTGTGTTGGTAGTTTGTTTTCTAATCCACAAGTTGGTCTTCCATTATTCATTTTTTAATCCTCTTTTATTACATATATTGGAACTATCTTTTCAACAGGATAGTTCTTAGCAGAGAATCTCTTATCTGTTTCTGAATATAGAATTTCATATACTACATTATCATCAAGGTCATATACGTCTGCTGTTCCACTACCGTCACCAAACATAGCTTCAGAAATATAAGAATGACCTCTTCTTTGTAAGCCAAGACATACTTCTGCTTTCTTTAGTTCATGTTCGTTAGTATTATTAATGTTGTACCTTACACAATTAGTCTTACGATTACTTAGTCTAATCTTCTGAAGGTTATCATTAACACTTCTTAATCTAGTTAACTTGTTACGTTTGTTTGGCTTATTCATCCATTCATATGCCATCTTTCTTACCCATTAATTTTCTTTTCCTAATTTTACTAATCAAACTATTAAGTTGTCTAACTAATGTATCTTCCATCTTGTTAACTATTCTTGGTGATTCAATTGCTTCTTTATTCTTTATACTATATAGTTTATTTTTTATTCTTTCTACTTC
>Ga0222682_1000038_pt1 | contig 31567 bp, 40 predicted proteins | sample AntAcemetage1008_FD_179812 | JGI IMG/M metagenome (GOLD analysis project Ga0222682, IMG submission 179812) | Saline water microbial communities from Ace Lake, Antarctica - #1008 | ecosystem: Environmental > Aquatic > Non-marine Saline and Alkaline > Saline | place: Antarctica: Ace Lake...
TCAAAGGTGGCATTATAGTCTCCCTCCCTTATCATGGTGATCCCTTGCAGAGCTTGGACGTTTATATTAGCGATTGCCGTCGCCCCTAATCCATGAATAATTGGAATTTGAACAACCGGCCCGCCAACATCAACATTCCACGCCTCAAAATCAAGAGTAGCGTCTGCCCAAGTCATTGTAGTTGTAGCTAAATCAGTAAGACCAGTAACCTCAAGTTGGGTAGTGGAAGCATAATCCATTAAAGTAGTAGTGGAAAATAGGTTTGGGATTAAGGTATTGCCGTCAGAAGCTAAGTAAATTTGACCATTATTTGCTCCTGTATAAATATCCAAATCTCTAATTACTCCTGTCCCTGCCGCATTGGTATAAATATTGTATAAACTATTACTTGGATTCCAACCTACTGCTAATATTTCATTATTAGTAAAATCATCAAATTCTCCAACACCTAATATGGCAAGACTAACCTTATCAGTACCATCAGAATCTTTTGTCGCTAAACCAAACGATACATTAGCACCACTAGTTTGTCCTTGTAAGGATATAAATCCATCAGGAACACCAGCGTCAAAGGTTTCCATTTTATATGGCTGAGTATTTCCACCTATAAAAAAACTATCAGTTACAGTAGCATTGCCATCAATAGAAACATCATCATCAAAGGTATATCTATCAGCATTTTTAAAGTTCATATAATTAGTAGTAGTGGCAAATTCTATATTGACCGAACTAAGACTACCACTAACAAAGAGAATGGCTGGATTTTGAGTTGCTTCCACTTCTTGAATAACAAGTCCATTGGCAATACCACCCCAATAATCACCTTGCGCAAATGTTGGCGAAACAAATCTTATTAAAGGAACTGAACCAACTACACCTCCATTCCAATCCCACTCCTCTACTGCCATATAAGTTGAACCATCACCAATTTGTGAATCAAAAGCCATTGTGGTGGTCGCCAGAGTCGAGGTGCCGTAAACAGTTAAGCCATCACCATCAATTTGCACTCGGTCTTCATATTCAGTATGGAAAGTAATTGGTTGGTCTTCAGCCGTCATTAATGAGATTGGCCCTAAACTATTGAATATGTAACCTTGATAATTCTCACCTGGAGAAACAGCATTATCTGTATAATTTGAGCTACCATAACCAATATCAAAATAACTAAGGCTTTCATCTTCGTCATTATTCATAATGAAGTCAGCACTAGCCGCTGTTCCAGCATTAGTGTTAATCATGGTCGTTGATAGGTAGCTATCTAAATCTCCCTCAATATCTAGGAGGTAATTGTCATAAATTGGCACGGAGACGACAGATGAACCAATATGTGTATAGCCCATTAAGGCGGTGGTGCTAGCGACTGTTAAACCAAAACCCGTATTAGGAGTTGTTGTGCCAATACCCACCTTAACGGCTTGACCGCTACCATTTGCCCCTCCAAGAATTAAGCAATTTTCACAATCGGCTTCAACGTTATTGCCGATCACCACAACATTATCAGAAGATGAGGAGGTTAAAGCAATGTCAGCCCCAATACCAACAAAGATGTTGTTATCACCGACAGCTTGAGCGCCAGCCTCAAAACCGATATAGGTATTACCGTCACCAGTGCTTTTATCACCAGCCTTATATCCAATCCCAACATTACTATGACCAGAGATATTTTTTTGCATTGAATAATAACCAATAGAGGTATTGTTATAGCCATCTTCATTTAGAATCAAAGCCCAAGAGCCAATAGCGGCGTTCTGATAACCTGTTGAATTTGAAGTTAGGGCAGAGTCACCGATTGCCTGATTGTCATTCCCAGTAGTGTTTCCATTCATAGAATTGTAACCAATTCCGATATTACGAGAACCACCGTCATTGTAGCGAAGTGCATAAGAACCTAAGGCGACATTATTCGTGCCAGTAACACCCTCTCTCATGGCGTAGCGTCCAACAGCAACATTACCGTCACTTGTGGTCATTCTTCGTAATGCTTGATAGCCAACTCCAGTATTACCTTCACCAGAAGTCAGGTCGTGTAATGTCCAATAACCTGAACCGACATTATATCTTCCAGTCGCAGTTAAGTTGCCAGCATCACCAAAGAAGTAATTAAATTTAGTCGTTGAAGCAAAGGCGAGATTAGTGCCATTGTATTTATAGTAACTACCGGCTGGCACTTCCATATTTTGTGAAGCCAGAATATCAATAGTCGAGGTGGGGGTGAGTTTTCCACCAACGATATGCCAAGTTAAAGTATCTAGTAAATAGGTAAAAGTGGGGAGACCTAAAGTGGAAGTAGCCACAGGAGTATAATTACCAGTCGATAGTCCAGCTGGGATTTGACCATATTGAGTAGCTTGCGGAATTGAGACGTTAATAGCCACCGCCCCTAAAGGAATTAAGAGTAAACCTATTAAAATATACTTACGATAATCCATAAACATCACTTTGTGGGGGAATTGTTAATGTGGCTGTGAGTGTTCCAGCCGTCCACGTCCAAATTGTTTCCCCTAATTTATTGGTCTCCTGATAGGCGACCCCATCAGTAATAATAACAGAGGGCTTTTTAGTAAAGGTAAAGTCTGCATTTGCCCCATCAACCGTTCCTGTTGCCACCAAAACTGTGCCTGCAACACTGTCGTTGCTGACAGTAATGTCGTTTCTGCCAAATTCCCGTGCATAAGTTAAAGTTATACCCGTGCCAGCGATTAGGTTGACCGTATTGACTAAACCCTTTTTTTCACCGTCAACATAAAGGTATATTCCCGCTCGGCCACCGATCACCCGAACTCCACCGTTTTTATTCTTGTCAACCTTCTTTTCAAGGTCGTCAAGTCCCCGAATTGCTTTTTTATCTAGTCGTTCTTTACCTTTTAAATCTTCTAGATTATCTCGGATTTTTTCGCCTGTAAGTGGTAATTCTTCTTTAATCTGCGGAATCGTAGGGATAAGTGGTTTTAATGCGTCCTGAGCGATTTTAGAGGCCAATTCGGCCGTCCTCAAGGGGTCTGCGTCCTTGCCGTCCTTGCCAGAAACACCTTTTTCCCCTTTCGGGCCGATAATTGATTTTCCATCTCCACCCTGAAGACCTTGAGGGCCAACTGGGCCGACAATCGTATCTCCTTTGTCCCCTTTGTCTTTTTCCTTTAAGTCGTCAAGATCACCCCGCAGTTTCTTAATTGCGGTGGCTAGGACTAATTCTTTAAGTTTTTCTTTGGGAATACTCATCGTGAAAATATACTTTCTAATGATGGGCGACTACTTTTCCCCATCTTATTATTTATTGTCTTTTTTGTTGAGGTTGCATATTGGTCTGTGTAAATATCAAATTCTTCATCAGACATCTTGTCTAATTTGGCAATGTTTTCATCGCTGGTGATTGTTCCAGTTATTTCATATTGCTCCTTTATACCCTCCCTTCTCTTTTGGTTTTCAAAATAACTGATTGATTCTTCGGTGGCATAAGGCCCGAACAGAATAGATTTAGCTTGGTCAAGGTTGTTTTGTATATCGAGATTCTTAGAAGTATTACGAACAAACGGTAAATCAACTTTTGCGGATGCCTCTATTCCCTGTAACGACTTTCTTAACTGGTTTCCACCATAAGGTAAGAGTATGTTATACGACCACTTTTCTGAAAGGTTTTTAGTTGATTTTTCTTGTTTATCACCAGTCCCAACAACAGCGTTAATAACATCCTTCACAAATTCAGCAACTGGGGGTAGAGAATTAAATTTAACACTACTCATAAACGGGATATACGAACTGATGGTTTCTTTTGAGGTGTCAAGTAATTGCCCGCTAGTCAATTCGCCCTTGGCAAAACCAACTGAATCATCAACGAGACTCTTGACATCATAGGGTTGGCGACCAAAGGTATCTTCTGATATAGAGTCAACCAGATAGGCAGAGGTTAGAAAGACCATAAATTGTTTAAAGAAATTCTTAACACTCTTGGGATTTTTTTCATCAAACTTAAAATCTTTTCCAAAGTCTCTCTTAAATAGCTCCCACTGGTTCATCCCATAAGTGCCAAATTGACCAAGTGTTTTACCCTCAATGGTATTTAGAAATGGTGGTAGGGCTTCCTTGAAATAATTAGCTTGGGTCTTGCCAGCCATAATGTCAGCAAACTCCATCGCCTCGGCTGGTTCTAAGCCATCCATAAGACCCTTACGGTAAAATGCTTGGTATGAAGCTCCAACGGTAAATTGGTCGGCAGTTTTCATAATGCCAGCCGTAAAGTCCCTCCCTAAATCAACTGCGAGTCTTGTCCGAGCCGAGGTATTTCGTATCTTGTTGTGTTTACCAATCTTAATGAGTAATTGGTCAATAAGACTATCTCCGAGACCAATATCAATATCTAAATCACGTAGGGCTTTTGTCCGAGATGATTTATACATATTAGTTAGACCAGGGATGTATGAGCGTAATTGGCTACCGATTCCATAAAAAGTATTGACTGGGCCAGCTAAAGCAAAGACCTGTGGAAATGATGTCAACTGCATCATTGTCGTTGATAAATTGCCAGCAATAGTGTTAGCCCCCAATGTGCCACGAAGGGCAGATAGTGCTCGTTTCGCAACTGGACTTAGAAATGATGGGGGTTGTCGTCCAGCAACTTGTTCGGTATTCCATAATCTTGTAAACTCTTTCGCGTTAGCGGGCAAAACATCTTTAAGAGCTTTATTTTTTGCAACATTTTCGGCTTGATAGATATAACGTAAGGCGTTTGAAAGATAGGCATTAAAAGACCTAGTAATACTTGGGTCAGATTCATATTCTCCCAATCGTTGTTTGGCAAACTTAAAGATTGGTTGACGAGCATCTACATATTGAGCAACCCCAGTCAATCCCTCCACTTGTCGCTTGGCGGCATCAAAAGCCCTAGCATCAGTCCAATCTGGATGTGCGTCTAGTAATTCTGACTTTAAATTACTAATATGGCGTTTAACCGAGATCCTTTCCATTCCTCCAAACAATTCTGATAGGACATTAATTTCGTTTATGTGAGTAATATAGTCTTGTCTTTTTTGGAATGGCTCAATGCCAATTTTTACCCTAGTCTCATTTAAACGCTCAATCAGTTCGTCATATTTACCTCTTATGTATTTAGCGATTTCCTTGGATTTTTCAGGAGCATCGGTGATTTTCTTTTGAGCAAAGAGTGAAGCATCACGGTCAATAGAGCTTCCCTCTAAGACACGAAAACTCCCCACCTCGTTTTTAATGATACTTCCCTCATCTGCCATTTTCCTAGCCGAGTCATAAACTGGTTTGACAATCTCTCGATATGTCCGACCACCAATTCCACCATCTAAGAACTCAGCCACCCTTTCCATTGTCATTGTTGCGTGTCGGAAAACAATCGCTGGGCTTATGTCTTTTTCTTGTAAATTCTCCTCAGCATACTTAGCAAAGTCCTTCCATCCTTCAGTTTGCTTGATTTTACGAGTAGTTAATAGGTCACTTGCTGGTTCTGGTGGGGTAGTAGAGACATCTTTAACAGTATTAGTGACATCTCTGTTTTCCACAACTTTGTATATTTCATTATTGACCTTTGTCTCATTTATTGTATCATTAACATATGAGACTTTTTGAACTTCTGGGGTTGTATCTGGCAATCGTGCTACTGGCTGTCTTTCTGGGAGCTTAATCCCCTCCACAGTCTTCTCTAGTGATGGTATTTCCGCTGATGTTTTTATCTGGCGGACTTTTGGTGTAAAGATTTCTTCTAATGGTTTAACCTCTTGTGCCTTATTATAGATGTCAGTGAGTGTAGTATTATTTTCTTTTAAGTAATTATTTACTTTCGCTAAACTATGGTCTGGGTTATAAACTACAACACCTTGATTGTTGCCAGAACTGTCCGTTACTGCCTCTTTCGGGTCAAATAATAAATCTTTCGTCTTAACCTTAAATTCTTTAAATTTGGTTCCGTATGCTTGAGCAACACCTTTATTTGTCGTTAGGTATTCTCCATCTCTCAATTCTCCACTAACTCTTTTCCCCCCTCCACGATATACTATTATTTCTTCAGGAACTTTTCCATCAGAGAAATATGCTTTTATATTTTTTGCATCTTTAGCAGGAACATATTTGAGTATATCTGTATTTCCTCTGTCATATCCACCACCTTTGTCAAATGTTCTTATCGCGGGTCTATTATCTAGGGAATTAACAAAATTATCCATTCCAATGTCAACCCCATCTGGTCTGCTTTGGCTTCTTGTTGATACATTTCTATTAAAATCTTTCACAAACTCCTCCGCACTCTTATACTTCCTTGCTTCTTGGATGAGGGGAGATGGTTTTATAGCAACCCCTTTACTCGTAACTGTGGGTAGCTTGGTTTCAAGGGCTTTAGTAACGACACCTGTTGGGGCTCTGGTTGGAGCTTTAGGTTTTACATATTGAAACTTAATCTTATTGATGGCCGTATCAACTTGTCGAACATTCTTTAAATCCTTAAAGATAGTGGCAAACTTCGTGGCCACATCATCTGTCATTTCAGGAACTTCCTTTTTAATAAGTTTGGCAATAACTTGAATATCGCTAGATTTGGCGACTTGTTTAGCCACGCCCGTTAAAAGTTTTCGTTGTGGGGCGAAACCAGCAAATCCTGCTGCCATAATTGCACCCTCTCTGGCTAATAAAACCTGTTCTTGTGGGGTAGCAGTTTTTAAAATTTCCCTCTCTCCTCTAGTTGGCTTGCCAAGTGTAGCAATCGGTAAACCAAATCTGTCTAATCTTTTTTTCGGTAATCGGGTGGCACGACTTTGAGCTAATAAATCTCTTTGTCTTTCGGCTGGGGAACGAAACCCCGTTATCTCTTTAAGAAATCTCTGGGGAGCAGTTTCTTGCTCAAAGAATAGTTTATTTACCGCACTAGGAATACCCCTAACTGTGTTAAGGAAAATATCAACAATATCACCACCACTTTTTTGACGTGGAGTAGATAAAGCCGTAGTGTCCAGAGTTCCCTGTCTTTTTCTGGGTTGTAGTGCTGATAAATTTAAAGCCATTTTATTTCAAAAAACTAATAATCTCCTCTATCGGATAACCGAAGTCAATCGCACTTTTAATCTGGCTTAATTGTGCTTCATCAGCCCTTTTAAAGAAGTCATTTACATCACGAGTCTTATGTCGCCACCACCTAGAAGTGCCAGCCCAATCTGATAGCTTTTTAAGCTCTACCGTTGAGAGTTGATCTCTAATTGCTTTCTCGTCTTTTTCTTTTTGTTCACCAGTCACACCCACTCCCCCTATTGAATTTGCTCCCGCTTGTAATTCTTCTTTGGTGGCATTTGGATTGTCCGCAATATATTGATTTAATTGTGACAAAGTAAAGCCAAATGGGGGAGTCCAGCCATAACTTCGTCTAAATTGCTCAATTTGACCAATGCTCATTGGCTTCTCACTTGAAACTCCATCGCCTCCACCGCCACCAGGAGCTCTAAGTTTAGCTAATTGAGCCTGTTTAAGCTGCCTATCTAGTGGGTCTTCTGGCTTTGCTAAACTAATTCCCCTTTGGGCCATCTTGGCCTGTAAGTCTTGAGCTGTTACCCCCTCCTTATTTGCATAAGAGATAATATCTGCTGGTAATTGAATACCCCTATCTAATGCGACATTTAATAAGTCATACTTTCTTTCGTCATCTTGCTTTTGTTGGTTTAGTTGGGCATTCCGTTCAAATTGTGCTGTCTCAAATTGTCTTTGTTCGGCTTTATTAAATAAGTCTTTGTTGTTTTGATAATTCATTTGGGCAATTTGGAGCTGGGTTTCTAGTGGTTCGTATTTTAAAGCAAGTTGGGTTTCGATTGATTTCATTAAAGAGTTAGCATTGATAGAAGTAAAAGCATTCTGCATTTCTAGGTTAGTTATTTTGAAAGCATTACGAGTATCTATATCATTATATATACCCCGAAGTCCGACTTGGGTCATGCCAGGGACTTTACCTAGTCTTTCTTTTTCTTGGTTAGTAGCATTCCTAAGAGCTAAAATCTCGGCATTATTTTCCGCAATTTGTTTATTTTTCTCATTTAAACCACTAGATTCAGCCAAAGATAGACCTTCTGCTCTTTGACCACCTATTTGGGTCATTAAATTGGTCACTTCTCCAAGACTAGCTTGTGATTCTGCTTGTTTGGTAGCCACATCTTGATTTAATTCAGCCAAATTCCCCGATTGAGCCACGACACTTGAAGCGGTAGTGGAGACGGGGGCTGAAGCTAAGTTCATCGGTTGGGTTTGAGCCAAACTTTCCGACGAAATAATAGGTGTTTGACTTGCAAAAGATTGAGCTGATTGTAGCCCTTCCTGAGAAAGAAACTGGGGATTAACGGAGTAGTTCTCACTTAGTTTAACTAAACCCTCTTCGCTTTTTTTTAGTGGTGGCATATTATTTATTATTATTTTATTGGTAATTGGGTTGCTGATAAAGCGACTAATTGATTAAGTTCGGGGTTATTTCCTGTCCCCCTTAATTCTAATTTAATTTGTAACTCAGCTGATGTCTTACCAAGAGCTAAGACCTTTTCGGTGATATTTTGAGTATCTATTGTGGCAAGTTTTGTCCAATTATTAAATCTTACTTTACCTGTGCCGGAAGCTGGGCAAATTGCTTCGTCTAGAGTAATAGTGTAAGTATAAGTCCCAGAGACAGCCACACTTGAAATATGAGCTGATTTTCCAGCTCCTGAAGCCATGATTATTTCCACCTCATTGCCGACATCTAAGATATTGGTTGTAGTTTGAAGATCAGTAGCAGAGGTTATGGTAAAAGTCGTAGTTGATGTATGAGTGGCTGAATAAATGGCTGGTAAGTCTTTATCTTTTTGGGTGCGGTATTTAACAATTATCTCGTCGGTAGCATTGTCTAAATCCTTGAATTTTACCCATAACTTCTGCCAGACATCCTTAATTTCAAAGGATTGAAGCCAAGGGATAACAATTACCCCAGTTTTAGCAATAGTATTAGGTAATTCGTCATAGAAAATGGCGTGCTTTAGAGTTGTGGCATCGTCAGTATAGACAGAAACCCCAGCTAATAATGCCGCCTCTTTACTTTTAGTTTCCCACAATGCCCCAGCATAGCCAATCGTATTTTGACCACTATCTAATGCACCTGCGGTATCTAGTGTTGCCGAATATTTATGATAAAGCCCAACATTCTCGTCATATTCCCAAATACCTGATGGCTCGTTCTCAATTAGAGTAGTATAATCCGTAGCTTCATCTAAAAGGTTATTTATTAAAAGATTGATATTGCCGTCAATTAGTTTCATTCCGTTAGGGTGAATCCACTTGTCATTATTATAAAAAACACCGGTAGCTGTTAATTTCAACATTGAAAATGTCGTAGAATGGGGAAGTCGTCCATTAGGAGCTAATACAAAACCTGAACCATTGAAATATTTAAGCGAACCATCAGAAGTTACAATCCAAGGAACATCATCTTTCACAAGACCTGCGAATGCTCCAGTTGCCCCAACTTTATAAGCTCTAACTGTTCTCTCACTTACTCCGTCCCACTCATAAACTAAACCCTCACCACCAGTAGTGTTTACTGTTCCGACCCAGACCCTTGTTGAACCAGTTTTAATCCATAGAATCTTATCTATAGCTCTCAAAGTAACTTTAGCTTTAGTTTCGTAAGTATCAGTATAAGGAGAAACAATCGTGCAAATTGTATTCCCGTCAGAAATAGCAATGGTTAGGTTAAATAAGGTTTCCATCATATGAGAACCAGAGGCATTTGAGAAAGTTTGACTTAATGTAGTTTTCCAATAACTAACCCAATCAGCTGTGGTTGAATCATTTAAGAAGTAAATGTCATCGTGAGTGGAAACAAGAAGTCCATTAGGGGCAACAATCATATCTGATGATTCATATTCTAGGTCAGTTGGTGAACCACTTATCGTATCTTTATCGAAGATAAGAGTAGGTTTAGTTGGATTACCACCTGTTTTGAATAGGGTGGTATCACAAACAGCCCAATAACCCTGAACCCCACTATTTTTAGTATGAAAGAATTTTGCAAAAGCCACTACACGTCCGATGTCTGTATGAAGACCATCAACACAATCATCAGCAACATTTACAACCAATCGTGGACTAACTCTTAATTTTCCCTTATTACTCTTAGTGTCAAGATTCTGTGATAACCAAATGTTACCGGCCACATCACCATCGTTGGCTTGGCTAAACTTTCTTTCATCATTTGGTATTTTGAATCTACTCATAGAGTAACTTATATCTTGTTCCCTTATAAACTAAAGTCAGTGTACCTGCGACTTTTGGTAATTTACTTTGGTCAACTACGGTAATGTTTTGTGGACCACCAGTTAAACTTATAACTTTTGTCGTAGCAGAAGTGTCAAAATCAGCAACTATAACCGAATTTTCAAAGAAACGGTCTTTCATTCCTTCGGAAAAGGAGTAATTAGAACTCTCCTCAAGTTTTTTGGTTCTTTCTTTTAATTCATTGATTTGTTTTTGTAGTTCGTCCATTTGTTATAGTCTTTAGTTGTCTATTTAAATACAATTGCTCTTAAAGTTGAAGTCCCCACTGTATTGTGTGTATGCGGTCCAATCTCAATCTTATTAACTGAGGCAGTTGTGTTTTTCCAAACAAATTGACCAATTATTGAATGGACGGGGTCGTTTGTACTATTATATGTCATTCCACTAACGATTACTGTTTTAACCGAGGAAGTTGAATTAACAAGAGAAAGTCTATAAGAACAAAAATTGTCACACTGAAGTGAAACTGCCCCGTCATTATTCGCAGCCCCACCAGTAGCAACACTACCTCCTGTTAAGATAGAAATATTCCAAGAATAAGTAGATGTATCATCACCGTTAAACCTCACCCCGAATACTGTGTTTTCAGCACTGGGACGGGTAGATGAAGCATTAAATTCAAAAACAGTGGAAGTCCCAAAAGGAATACCTGATAAGGTTGTTGTCCCATAACCAGCACCATTAAAAACAAAAGTATCACTAGAAGTTGAAACAACTTGAGTATAATTTTCTACCCGAATATCATTGTCCCCGACAAAGATAGGGTCATTAACATCATCAGCCGTTACTGATAATTTACCTTTACCAGCGAGAGTTGGGGTTGAGGATGAGACCCCTGCCGAAGTTTGAGCATTAACATAATCATAGTCACAAAGCTCACCTGTGGCGGCGCAAGAAACACTTGATTTTGGAACGACACTAAAGGTTGGTTGAACATAGGTTTTAACCATTGTCGTTGATGAGTGAACATAAGAATTGACCGAAGCATCAAAATCAGAAACCTGAGAAGAAGTAACATCTAATGTTGGAATTGAAGTCGTGGCGACTAAGGTACTAACGATATAATCCAAGGAAGTAATAATTGCTGAGCCATCTGCCCCGATTTTATCTTCCAAGGTGTTTGCCCACGCTGAAGTGATAGTATCCCCAGAGCTCCAATTATTTAAGGTTGTTGGAAAAACGTTACCTGCTCCCAATAATTTAGGAATAAAACCCAGTTTTGCCTTGATAGAAGTAATTAAATTACTAATAATTCCCTCATTAACGTCCATTCTATCTCTATCAAATTGTCCGGCAGAGGCAACGCTGGTTAGAAGGAGGGCTAGTAAAACGAATGTGACTAAATATTTCATATACTTTTGTCGAGATTAGTCCAAACATTGAATTTTGCGTTATCAAATGTTGCAATATCAAAGAAAGCACCACTGCTCGACTTACTTAAATTGGTAATAGTTGACGAATTTTTTGCTTGATTTGTCCAAGTGTTAAATTTGGCAGTGCCAAAAGCAGCGATGTCAAAGAACGCCCCACTGCTATTTTTTGCTTGATTTGTCCAACTAGACATAGAGTATTTTTTTAGGTTTCATAATGTTTCTGACATCTTTTTGCCTAGTTTCAAAATAGGTTTTAATTTCTTCCTCCATTTCTTTAGTGTCTCGCTTTAATCTATCAACATTAGTCAAGGAATTATTACGAGCATAGATATAAGATGGTCGGAGGACTAGATATTCATGGTAAAGGTGAGCAAAGCCAAGGACTTTTGCTGTATCGGTAGTTAGAAAACGAGTCGCTTCACGACTGATAAAGACTTTTAATCCTGCTGTATAACTAAAATCAGGAATTGGCTCAAGTAAAATACCGTTAGCAGTCTTGTCGTAAGCATAAGGAGCTCCCGTCAAGTCCCGTCCATCAACAATCCCCACATCGCTATCTGGTGTTTGTTGGTCAATCCGTTTCAAGTCACCAAAGACCCCATTTTCATCAGATACCATTACCCTTTCAATGTCCAAAATGTAGTTTCCGTCCTCATCGGTGGAAAAGGTGTAATCTCTTTGCCCAGAAACTATATTGGCAAAGATAATCGGATAATCGGTGTGATTGGCGTCATCTAATTGCCATGTTCCGCCTCGTGGGAACATAAAGCCAAGAATTTGGTCAACGGTTGTATTGATATTACCTGTAAATTGAGCTAGTAAAGTAGTGTTGTCACTAATTCCAGCATCATCAAAACCACAGGTTTCTTCAATCTTTTGGATAATCCCGTTTTTGTTTGTTGTATCGCTAAACTGTATTGACATAATTATTTTTTATTTTTAATTTATCCAGCTTTGCCTTGAAGAATTACGTTATAAACTTCAAAGCAAAGGGGATAAACTACTAGCTCTAGGCAACTAGAACATCAAAAACCAAACCCGCATGAGCGGTTGGTGTTAGGTGTCCCACATCTACTCGAGAGTAGAATGCTTTACCTGAGAGGAAAGAGTTAGTGTCTCCAGCTGGGAAGTCAATCGTATGAGCACGACCATAAGTTCCTCGTAGGATACCAAGTCGTTGAATTTTCTTAACTCCAGCAAAAACGTGACCAGAAGTGTGGTCATTTGACCAGTAGTGATCACAACCTAGGTAATGCAGACCTTCGACAGTCCCATCTTTGAGAGCTTTGTCGGCAGTTTCAAAACCATTAGCTTGAACAAAAGCTTCGAGAAGCTCGAAGTCAGCGGCACGCCAGACGAAGCCAACGCCATTCATATTCATCTGAGATTGGCCATTAGATTCACGGATTTCACGCTTAATACCACGGATAATGTCATCAATGTTGGAGGCGGAAACGGTAATGTTACCAGCACCACCGCCAATAGAGGCATTATCGAAGTTAGTCCAAGAAGCGTGTTGAGACAAAACAGCACCTTCAATGTATTCATTGAGTAAAGCACCAATTCGGTCAAAGAGTTCAGCTGGTTTTGTCCATGGTGATTGAGCTAGGTCAGCAAAATCAACAAACAAACCTAAGTCTCGACCAGTTGAGATTGTTAAGGTCTCAGCGGTTTCAATGAAGACTTGCATTTCATGACCAGTACCACGAGTTACAGACTGGACAGAAGGCGTGGTTGACATATACGAAGAAGAAATGACCCGAGTATCGGTGATTGTGACATCACACATCTCCTTCCAAGTAGTTGGATGGTCAAGTCTATCTTGGAGAATATCCTCGTATAGTGTGGAGTAGGTTATTGTATTTGAGTAAGCCATTAGTAATTATTCAATCTTAATTCTGATAAGACCAGATAATTGTTTGTGACTTTATTCGTTGTAGAATTTTTTTCCACTCTTGGTGTTAGCCATCATTGCTCTCGCAATCTTGGCACGAGCTTTCCTGTCGGGGACATCGGTTACTGTTGGCGGGACGCCTTTAGCAATCCAATACTCGGCAGTATTCTTCGTTTGCGGGGAACCAGAGCTTCCTCTAATTTCGGAGGTGGCAAGTTCGTTAGATTTCTGAGTTCTCATTCTCTCAAGTTTTACTTTGAAATCCTCATCATCAACTAGCTTGTCAATCTCTACTCCCCATTTTTTAGCTGTGGAAAGAGCAAATTCTACTTCATCTTCTGCGGTAATTTGAGCCGCTCGAAGGAAAGTCTTTTCTAACAAATTATTATCTGGTTGTTTTTGGTTTTCTGTAGGAGTTTCTTCTTTGGATTCCTCTTTGGGCTTTTTCAAGTCCTTGATTTCCCTTTTAAGTGAGCCAAGAGTTTGATTTAGTTTCTCGTAATCCTCTTTAGGAACGGAGACTTTCTCTGACTCGTTTCCTTCTCCTTCTATTTCGTTGTTTTCAGACTCAACGATATTGTCGTTTTCATTATCCATAATGATATGTTTTTTACTTGATTTATTGAACGGTTAATCATAAACGCACTTCACTTTTGAGGGGTGTGATAACCCCGTTAAGTTAATTTGTTAAGTTAATTTTCGATAAACACAGCACTACAACTTCCCGTAAGGTAAGTGCTTGTATATTTTAGTATTCCTGTTACACCCCAAGTAACATAGGTATTTGGTGGCAAGATATTATTATCCACTACACCAACATAGTTGAAGTTCCCCCTTGAACCTGAAGCTAGCAAATTTGTGACTAGAGCGGTTGCTGATGAGGTTGCGTTCATTTGTGTTGATGTCGCAAGTACCCACTCCGTTGCCGTTGAAGTAGCAACATCAATATTTATCGAGGCAAAAGCAAGTGATGATGTCGCACTAGGCGAGATAAACGAGCAAGGGGTTGATGTTGCCTTGTAAAGAGCAGAGTTTGCGTAGTGGGTGCAAACACCAGCGTAACATTGGTAAGAGTTTGTTGACTCTGGACCTGGGTTTGCTCCGACCATTTTCTCTACAATGGTTTGTCCACCATCACTAATAGGTAAGACACAACCAGCAAGAGCGATGACGGCGATAACCACTAACGTTATAACTAAATTTTTTGTTTTCATAATTATTTTATTAATCTTATAATTTTATTTTTTGACCTTTGTAACTTTTTTTAACTTTTCCTCCTCCTCTTTCACTTCATCTTTGATTTTTTCTTTCTTTTCTTTAACTTTTTTCTCGACCTTCTCGATTTCTGATAATTCATCGAGCTTATCTTTGAGCGAGGACATACGAGCTTTATTCAATGTAGACATGTTATTAATTGTTAAACTTATAATAATTTATAATACTAACGCCAAGTAATTGTTGTCGATCCAGTTCCACCTCCAAAATCAACAAGGAGTCCGTCACTAAAATTACTATCGATTGGATAAGAATTAGGGGTCGCGGTCGTTTGGAATGAAGCTAATGTGGTCGTTGCCGCCTTAGTTCTCTTGGTGGCATCAGTAGTGGTCGCATCATAGAAGGTTATTGCGGCAGGATTAGTCCCTGTAATAACAACATTTGCCAGTGAACCATGACCAGTCTTTAGAACAGAGTGATTTAAGAACGAGGCTGAAGTGGTAGTTGAGTTGTATTCATTTCCCTGAATAACACTTCCAACAGCCTGATTGGTTGAGACTAAATAACCAACTCCAAGACCGATTATACAAATGAGAGCGATGGCTATAATGTATTTCTTCATAATTTATAATTTACTTAATAATTTAATAATTTTTTAATTACAGACCAATTTGGCCTGATGTTTTAACATTTTCTTGTGACTGCTTGTATTTCTGTAAATCTTTCCAACTTTCCTTTAATAAATCAATGGCAATGCGTGAGGCGGCTAGATATTGGACATCTTTGGAATTTCCACTCAGGAATGAGTATAGTAATTCTTCTTTGACGGCTTCAGACATTGCTTCGTCATTGAGGAATTGCTGGATTTTTGCTGTTTTTAATTCGTTTTTCATGCTGTTTTTATACTTGTTGTTAGTTAGGTTGGGCGTTAGCTATTGCTAATTCTGGGGTTGCTTGGGATTGCTGAGCTTGTGGTTGCTCCAGAGACATTGTTTGAGCCTTGGTTAGTGAGGCAAAGTCAGCTGGACTTAAACCAGAGAATTCTAGAATGTCATCAAAGGCTTTGGAAAGAGCTGGAATTTGCATAGCTTGTTGGAAGCCTTGAGGATTGGCGAAGACAAACTGGAAGATTGACAAGATTTTGTCTGATAGGTTGGCAAGGTTCTTCTGTTTTGAGGCGATATTCATACCGACCCTGTTTTCAATGTCCTTAAACTCATCGCCAATTATTTTAAGAAGTCGTCTATTACCTTTTTTGTTAAATGTTTCCATAAAAGTCTGGGTAAGGAAGTCTTGTTGCTCTTTGGTAACGATTCTCCCTTCAAGCATTATTTCCTTTATCCTCTTGTTTACCGCATTGGTAGCCATTTGCTCAGAAATCCATGTCAGCTCCTCATTTGATAGAGTTGATAAGAAGTCTTTACCTTTTTTTATTTCCTTAACCATTCTAGGAATAATATCCCAACGATAAATTTCCTCGATAAACTTGGCTCGTTGTCCTCTACGCCTGTCGTGAATCCCACGTCCTTGAGCCACAGTTCTTTCTTGCCCCCTAAAGGTTGTGCCAGAAGCGGCCTCTTTACCTAAAATCGGGTCAAAGGCTGAACCAGAGAATTGAGCTTGTTCAAACCATTCATTAATACTTTTTTCATAAAGTTGAATATTGGCGGAAGAAGCTGTTGGCACTTGTCTAATTACTTTTCCATCCTCAATCGTAGTGATTTCAAGGTTCTCCATGTCTTGAATCTTATTCTTTTGTGAATAGTTTGGATCGTCAGTATAAAGTGGGACTTTAGAGCCAGCCTCTAACATATTGGTCTTGTGGATGGTTAAGAAGTTCGTCCAAATTTGTGGTTGGACTAAGGTTTCACCAACTCCACGCCCTAAAGCTCGATTATAAACTTCCTTTGAGGTAAAGAATTTCAAGTCTTCTTCTGCTTCCTTGCGATAAAGAGTAACACCCTCCTTTTTGTTATCTTTGTTGGTATAGAAGCCAATAATTTGAATCTGGCTAACATACTTATTTATTTCGTCATTGTCTTCGAGATAATGTTCCGGTAGATCACCCCTAACAATATAAACTTCAATCACTTTACCCGTGACTTCGTTGGCATTAGTATTCATTGTCCCAGAATCTTTAACATCTGTGGCTAGAATGATTAAATCTTCAAGAGAAATGGTTGCTCCATTCTTTTCATCACCCCAACCCACTTTAGACATTGTCCTTAATTTACTTGGTGAGAAGAAGTATTTAATACCGATTGGGCCACCCAACGCATCTGTTTGGTCACAGAAGGCGACTGAATTAAGCGGTAACACTTCTGGTCGTTCTTTACCTTTTTGCACCAATACTCCTCCATATTCAATGTCGCTTTCGGTAATATCATCGATCATTTTATCTAAGTCGTGTTCTTTGGCATAAACTTCATCGTGATATTTCTTGAGCAGGAAGGAAGCCACTCGATCATCTTTACCTTCGACATAAAAAACAATGTCTTTAACTTCAATATCTTCCGTCCAAAAGGCCAGGTTAAGGATTGGTTCCATAATGTTCTTGAACGCTCGGAGCCAGTTGTTTTCCCCAGTAAAGAATAGTCCGTTCTTTAGATGAAAAAGTAATTGAACGTGGTTGCGGAAATTCCAATACCAATTATCACCTACTTGGATTTCATCAGTCTCGAAGGCACTTTCTTCATTTTTTACATAATCGTAAATTGATGAATTTATCATAATCCAAACATTAAACTTACATTTTTAATAGACACCTCTTTTGATATTCCTAAGGTGTTGAATAGTCTATAGGTTAAGGCAGGCATTAAAATCCTCTCCTCTTTTTTCTTCTTACCTTTCTCCACGATTAAAATACACTTACCTTTAGCGTTTCTAATCTCTAGTTTATTAAGGGCTTCAATGAGAGTTGAGCCAGTTGCGGAGTAATCTCTACCAAAAATCTTAGCGGTGACTGTGTAGTCCTCTTTGTAGTCCTCTTTGATTACTTTCTTAGGAACTTTCTTAGGAACTTTTGTCTTTGGCATAAAAATAGCAATTAAGCGTTCACTTAATCGCCAGGTTCTGCCTCTGCGAGTTAATAATTAGTTCCTACAAGTATATACCTATATAATAAAAAGTCAAGTGGTTGACCTAATAATATCCTCAACCATCACCTTTTGCTCTCTCACCACCAAGTAAGAATTGGGTTTTCCGCACTTATCGGCGGTGATTTTAACTTGTTCAAAGGGTTTTAAATCCCTTAAAAGTTTAATCAGGTATTCTTCTTGTAGATTAAGTTTGAGCATTAAGTTTGAGCATTATAATTTAATTCCTAAGTCACCTATATTTGGAAATTTTCCACCTGTTTTAGCTAGGATTTCATCATATTGTTGTAAGGCACCACCTACTCTTTTAGAAACTCTCCCCGCTAATTTCTTATCAACCGCTTTGGCAATAGATTTACTCTCATCTTTACACTTGGGACAATAATAAGCATCTGGGTCGTTGTCCTTGTAATTCTCTTGGCACTTAATGCATGAATGTTGAAATGTTTCGTTTTCTTTTTCCATAGTTATTTTATTAACGCTTTTAATTTGTCCTCTTTGTGTTCGTCGTAGCAGTCAATCTCTAGGTAGTCTTTATCTTTTAAGAAAGTGCTTAGGTTCTCCATCCGCTTGTAGTAAATCTCCTCGGCTTTCTCTCTAGTAATTCCTTTCATCCGCATCAGTGAACCAATCGTGTCTTCCTTTTCCCTAGAACATAAAACTATCTTGGGATTTAGTTTGGCATATTCTTCAAGCAAGAACGCCATGTCAACTATGCCAGGGTCTTTCACTCCCCAAGGTTCGGTCTTGGTCGCTATTAACTTGTCAAATTCCGTCCGCCATAGCTTTAGGGGATATTCTGATTGTTTTTCGTGTAAGCCCATCATAAAGTATGCCATATTTTTGGCTTGAAACTCTTTATCCTCGTAATAACCTAAAGGATTAAATTCATCACCTTGTTGTCCTTGTCCCATATCAACACCTAATTCTTGGAGGATTCTCGCCACTTCACTTGTGCCACTTCGTCCGACACCTAAAACTAAAATCATTTAAGCCAAGTAAATATCTTCTCCCAGTCATCAATCTTCCTATAATCTTCGGTTATTTCTTCACCAGCTTTTATTCTTTTAAGGGTTAAATCATTTTTGTTGTCAAAGTTGGGTTCGTCAGAGTGATTTAAGTAAGCGTTCATTTTGGTTACGGGGTAAAGAAAGTGAGAACCATTGACTACTTGTGGCCATTGACCAAGCAATAGCTCCCTGATTTCTGGCTCTAGCTTCTTAAAGTCCTTAAAGGGGACATCGAAGGCATGGGGAACAGCGTCAAGATAAAGGTGTTGACCTTTGGGGATGTTTCTCATAGCAAATACTCCAATCCCATGAATTGGTGACGGGGCAAGTCTAATCTTAACAATATCGTTTAAGAGGATAATGGCTTGCTCTATCTTCTCTTTCTGGTGCTTCTTGGTGGGTTTAAACTCCACGTAGGGGCTAATTGTTTTTTCTTTTTTATCTTTCTTTTTCATTTTACTTGGAAGTCTTTTTTATTATCAATAATCGTCATCACTTTTTTCCACTCGGTGTATTGCTCATAACTTGTAAATCCCAAATCTTTAATGAAGGCTTGTCGCTTCTTAAACTTATCCTGACATCGCTTACACTTCAGGTAAGCCTTAACGGTGGCGTGCTTGTGATCGGAGAAAATAGCATTGATTAGTTTCTTTTCTACCTTCTTAAAGGTCTTGGGGTCTTTTAAGTTATCTGGCAACCCTTTAAAGACAGGGTTTGGCTTTAACTTAGGGACAGTTTTTAAATCTAATTTGTTCACAATCCGATATTTTTCTTAATTGGCTTTTGTCTTTTGGCAACATGTGGACAACTTGCCCAGCCTTCACGGCAACATTGAGGAATTATCCACTTAATTGTTTTGGGCTTGATAGGTTTAACCTCATCTTCTCTTGGTTCTATTTTAACATTTTCCATACTAAATTTCCAACTAAACTGCTATGTTTTTACGCTCTCGTGGTTGCTGATAAACAATTATATCCGAAGTCTTGTTGTGTAAGGAAGCTATGGCATAAGTGGCGGCGTCCATCGCATGACTCCATAGGTGATTTGGTTCACCTTTAGGGTTGCCGTCCTTATCTTCAGCCCATGAGTAGTTTTCATAAGATTGCCAAACATTAACACTCTTCTTGGTAACGTAAATCTTCTTTTGGGAAGCCACCTTGATGCGAAACACTACACTATCCTTACCTTTTTCAGCTCCTTGAACTTGAATACCGTATTTTCTTTGCTCGGCAATACTTTTAGGTTCGGCACTATCAGCGGTGGTAATAGCTTGGCCGACCTTTTTGATCTCTCTCGCCAAGTATTCGTTAGTTAATTCTGTGCCATAGGCGACTTCGTCAATGATATAAGCCCCATTCCAGTAATAGATTGCTACCGCACAAGCTGGGTCAGGAAACCAACCAAAGTCTTCACCAAAGCGAACCAGTCGTGCTTCTTGAGGAACGACATCAATCTTTTGCCAACCAGTGAATATCTTACCCCTAACTTCTTCTGGGGAAAGACCTTCAATCACTTGCCAGTAATAAGCTGGGTTGGTGTCTTTGTATTCTTGGTAGCGTTCAATCGTATGCTTGTCTAGGTTGGGTTCGTTCTCTCGCCAACTACCTCCGATATAGATAGCGTCCTTAATCTCAGGCTTGATACTTGGAATATAAAATCCTTGTGCTTCGGTGTGTGGTGTTAAGTCAAACCACTTCCTTAATATCCAATGGTTCTTCGGTGGTGTGTTCAGGGTTAGAATAATCCGAATATCCCCTTTAATCGTTCTTAGGGTGTCGTCTAGGGTTCTAAACTCCGCTTCGCCAACTTCTTCCGCTTCTTCAATCCATATAAAGTTATAACCAGCCAGAGATTTAAGCCGAGCGGTTAATGAACCACTAGAAGCCCTAAAGCCATGAGAACGCAAACTATTCTGCCCTCTTTCAATAAACATATCGTTCTCGGTCATTCTAAAAGACTCGGCTATACCTTGCTCTCTGATCCTATCCATGATTTCACTCCAACAGGAAGCCCTGATGTTAGCGTGAGTAGCCCGCATAATTGCTCCACGAGTATATTCCTTACCTAGAAGACTAGAGACGGCAAGACGAGAAGCTGTGCCAGATCGTCCATTACCACGTCCGCCCATGACAATCGCATACCTAAACTTGTCCTTCCATAAAGGTAGGTGTGATTTGTGTATCTCAAAGTTTACTTTTTTATTCTCTAACATTTATTTCTACGCCAGTTACATTGATACTAGCGTCGAGTTCATGTTTTTGAGTAGCTTGACCGTGTAATCTATCCAACACATCTTTATAAAAACGATAATCCTTTTTAGCGTGCTTTAATCCCCCTTTGATTAATTCATTCTCGACATCTTCGGGAGTGATGCCTTCACTTTCAGCTAACTTAATTAAAGCCTCCTTGTAGATAGTCGAATAATTACGCTGACCTAAAGGGCGACCATTGGGATTAGGACATTCACCTGGTTTGAATAGGTTTTTCTTTACTTTTCCTGTTTTTGTTTTGTTTTCTTCCATTTTTATTTTAACTCCCCTTATTACCAGCTCTCAGGGTATTCTTGGATTGGTGGTGGTAAATTCTCCTCTAATAACTTTTCGTAGCAGTAACGGCACAAACAAATTCCGCCATCGCAGTAAAAAGGAAGTCGTCCTTTTTCATAATTGTCTTTACATCGATTGCATTTCATATAAAGAAATTTCAAATGAATCCTTTAGGCTCTCAACTTTAGTAACTTGTATCCTCATTGCGAACCTATCATCCTTAATTATACCTGATTTTGTCAAAATGTCCATTATTGGTTTGATAATGTTGTCGGCATCGCTCAATTTATTCTTACAATAGAAAATTATATCGACTTCAAACTCCCCATCAAACTTAATTCCGCCATCTCTAGGTAATAAACACAATAAATCCTTTTCGTATTGGAGATAATCCTTAGTCCGGAACCTTCGACCACCGCGCCACGCCTTATTAATTGACATCGGCTTTAGATCAATATTCATTCTCAGCATCTTTTGGCTTGTTTCCGCCTTACCGACTTTTCTCATTCTTTTTCATCAAAGCGTCAAAAACACTTTTATCTTCAACGTATAAAGGACACTCTTGACTATGGCCTTCTTCAAATTGGCAATTACATTTTGGTTTCTTTTTCATTTTAATTTTTTCTCTAATCTATTAAGTTTTACTCTAAAACCCCAACATTCTATTACTAGAAATAATATAACCACATTTTCGATAATTTCATAAATTTCATTCATAATTTCATATTTTATCCCCCAAAGATTATCGCTCTCCAAGGTCGTAGGATTGATTCCCTATAATTCTCATCCCAACCAAATCTTGCCCGCATTTCGGTATCCAAGTAATTACAAGGTAAGTCCGAATAAACTTTTATATAACCGCAGGGGTGCATATAACCCATAGAATGAGAGCCACTTGATTGATTTGATGTTACTACTGGGGGAGTTACAGGAGCTGGTAGATCAAAGCATTGGTCTTCATAAACGGCAGGGGTTTCAATTATGGCGGGGACATCAATCACTTCTTCATCCCACGCTGGAGTATCAATTACCGTTTCTTGGTGGGTGACGGCTGGGTGATGAACTAGGTCATAATTCCCGTGATTGTGCTGGACTGGAAAATAGGTATCACAGATTTTAATATAATCACCGTGTCCCCAGCCAACATGAACATAGGAAGAATAAGCGGGGGTATCAATAATTGTTTCCTCGTGGGTAATAGCTTCATGGTGGACGGTGTGAGTTACGGCAGGAACGGCAATCACTTCGGGGGTAATTAAAACACTTCTAACTTCTTGACCAGCAGGACAAGAAATTGCTTGAGCAATACCAGCACTAAATAACAAGACGAGAGCCAGAGCTAAGATTATTGTTTTCATAATTATTTATTATTGGCTTTTAACCATTTAATTTATAATCTTAATGTATTCTTTGAAATATTTATAATCTTAATGTATTCTTTGAAATAATTAGAAGGAGGAGTTGTAATACCATCCCAAACAACCCTCCATTCTTCACCATCCCGACTTTCACCAATAATTTGTCCGCATTCTTTATTTCCACATCTTTTATATCCAATTTTAATGGCTTCATCCGTAAATTCACACCAAATTTTCTCACCCCTAATGGGTTTATGGCAATAATGGCAAAACTTTGATAATTCTTTTTTGTGTTTGATTGACATATTATTTATTTCTATTGGCATTTATGCCGTTAAATAGTTAATTTCTAATATCTTGAATAAAACAAATTAACATGAAAATTAACCAAAAGATAACTGCTCCGCAAATTGGATATAGAAAATTATAATTCATTTTTCTTCTTTAAACTTTTAATTTGGCTTTTAACCGTTAAATGTCTAATTCTGGCGAGACCTTGGACTTTAGTTTTTACCTCGCCAGCCCCGTTCCCGAACACGGGCTTTCGGCTAAGAGCGATAGACCTATCACACTTTTGCCTGATTATCTACCTCCCCAACGGAGATGGTCGGATAGAATAGTTGCCTAACTTGTCTTTCGCTAGCAACAAATATGGGCTTTACCTGAATCGAACAGGTTGAGGGTAAGGAACGCGTCCTATCCATCTCCATTTAAGCCCTTAATTTCGCTGGTTTTGTTTGACCTGTCCAGCGAAACAGGGTTTAGGGTTAGCGATTGAGCCTGAGTCTTTGGCGTTTCCGCCGAGTGAGGGCAAATTTGCACGGTAAACACCTCCTTTCATGTGTCTTTCCACTCCTCGCCGTCTCCTTCTTGGTAGCCTTCGCTTTCGTCGTCTTCTTCCTCGTCTTCTTCGGGGCAAAAGGCTTCTTCAAAGGCTTCTTCGACCGAATCGACTTCCTCGACTTGGACTTCGAACTCCTTCTCTGGCCCTTCATCTCCCCAGATTGTCATCATCTCTTGGATGTCGGGGATGGTCTTCTTTTGAAAGTGCGAGAGGCATTCTTGCATGGCGTTGCACATCTCGGCGATGGCGACCACCACTTCGTCAGATAGTTCGGGGGTGGTTTCGAGAACTTTGGCCATATACTTGATACCGATGGTCAAAACTTTCTCCACCAACAGAGCGATGTCGAGGGATTTACGGAGATTGCTTCTTGTCATCCTTTCCTCCTTTGGCGTGGTCTGCGGGTCTGATTAGACCGCAAATTGCACACATCCCGTTATATTCTCCTATTTCTTTTCCGCACCGAGGACATTTCATCGTCGCCTCCTTCCTTTTCGTCTTAGTTTCCGCTTGCGAGGATTGCTACTCCGATGAGGCTTAGGTAGGCGATTGCCATCCCCAGCGCTAGCAGTAAAATGTGATACCACCTCGCCGGTATTTCCACTCTCTTGCCTTTCGAGAAAACACCCATAGATAACCTCCTTAACTATTCGCTTCAGTTCGGCAAAGCCGTGTTTCTGTGCGAATTGGTTTTTCTCTTTAGCGAGAGCCAAGATGTTTGGCGTGTCGCCAGTTATGAACCTATTTTCCCAAACCCACAAGGAGCGTCTGAGACTTAATTCGTCAGGGTTCATTGTCACCCCCCTTCTGGTTTGATCCTCTTTTCGATGACCCACCCCAAGCGAGTAATGGATGTGACCACCTGATCGACAGCGACTTGGAAAAGGACGTCGTTATCAAGGTTGGGCGGACGTTCTCTAAGGTGGTCAACAACTGCGTTCATCTTTTCAAACAACTCACTTTCCCAGTCTATGACTGTCCTCCTTTCTTTTTTTTGTTCGCTTCCTAGATGGTGTTGGCAAGGTTTGACTTGCAAATTACGAGCTTACCAAGATACTTAGAAACAAGGCGTCTCTTGTTTTTTCTCTTTATTTGGAATAGTAATTATAATAACAGTCGCATTATTAGTGGCTCACAGTCCACCACAACACCATTTAGGAAACGAACTCTAACCCTATGTTTTCAAAGAGCGACTCATTTCTACTTGGAAACGAGCAAGGAGCTGGAAACCTTCAATAGTCTTTGGCACTAGGTTACATTTAAGCCAATCCTAGCAAGACGACTATTGTCGGATAGCTTTCCAGCTACTTACTAACTTCTTATTGTCAACGAGCTAAATTAATTGGTATTCCCGATGGCTACCTTTACTTCTCTTACGGTAGAACATGTAGAACATTCTTGAATATTTAGGTGAATAGCAACCGATAAATTTTTCTTTCTTATAAGGGTAGGTAATATAATATTCATTCCAAGGTGGTTTTAAGCCTTCGGGGTCGATTAGCATAACGGTCCTTTTATCGTTCTTTAAATATGCCTTAATTTCTCGTTGTAATTCCGCAAGTTCTGCCCTTACTTCATCTAGGGGGTGAGAAATTTCTTCAATTAAGTCCATCTACCCTATTTTACCATAAAAAAGGGGTTTTGTCTTTAGTAAAGGTTATTAAAAAGTTGATAACTATTTATTTGCTTCAAAAAACGCTTTAGCAAATTTCTGGGAGCAAATTGACCTAAATTCCATATCGCTTTGGGGGTTAAATCCAGAAAATTCTGGGATAAGTCTTGCATGACTTTTGTGCATAAAGGCTAGAGATGGTTTCTGACGTCCAGGGCGAGTGTAAAGTCCATCAATTTTAGGCACATCTTCCCAGTTAAGGTATTCACGGGGTGGGATATTAAACTTACCCCACAAAGCTGTCTTCTTTGACCAAGGACTACCGTACCACCACGGCTCATATTGATAAGTTGGTTTTCCTAAGTAGTTTTTTAATACTCCAGTCGCAGGATTTTCAATAACCCAGAAAGTTGGGTTACATTCGGAGATAATTCGTTGACACTCTTTAACAAGTTTCATACCTTCACCAGGATTTCTTGCTCGGCCGTTACTTCTGGCAGTAGAAAACTCAGTGCAAACAGGATTAGCAATTATTCCATAAACATCTTTAGGTGGATGATAGTTTTCTACTCCAATATTCTTTCCAACTAAAATAACTTCATAGCCAGCGTCTCGGTATGGTTTAGTATCTGAACCAGTGTCAGCACAAAGTTGAAGTATTTTCATCTTATAAATCTAATTACCGAATAAACAATAATCCCCGCTAACACTAAAGGTAAGTAGATGATGTAGGTGATGGTAAGTAAGGAGTAGAATTTCATGTTAAATCTTAAACTTATTCGCCAATTTTTTAACTTCACCTGAAATTGGATTTTGTGGTAGTAATTTAATTCCCTCGCTTAATGGTTTGCTTAAGAGGTCTCGGCGATCTTCCTTAATGGCATACTCGGTAAGATATTTAGCTTGACCATATATTTCCTGATAACCTTTTTCTAGTGGTTTTATATCTTCATAATCTTCAGGTGTCATTTTATATCCCCTATTCCACCCTTTCTCAGCGTGCCAGTCTGGTACAATCCTCATAATATCATTCCCTCGAACAGCACCGGCATCAAAGACAGCTCGACCACCTTCCATAAATAAAGCAATCGCTTTGACTAACTCGTTCTCGTTAATCGGCAGATAGTCGCCCTCATTGAATCCATAAACTATCTTAAATTTTTTACCAATAGACATTTCCTTGTTTTTCTTTTTTTAATTTTTGTTTACTAATATACGACCTATAATTTGCTTCTAATTGAGACCACTTATCTTTTAATTGAACTGGGGTGGTAATTGTTGGGAAAAACTCTTTGCCATTAGTCTTGGGTAAAACTTCCTTGATAACACGAGCAACCTTCTCAAAACCATAAGTCTCAAATAGAAACTGACACGCTTTCCTTTGTGTGGTATTTCCATAGTATGTCTTACAGGTGGGGTTTACCTCCTCAAAGAGTTTGATCAGGTCTGGAATTTCTTGCGAGATTGGCTCGCCAATAGTTCCCTTCTTAACATTCTTATCCTTCTTAACATTCTTAACATTCTTGTTTGTGTCCGCTTGTTGTCCGCTTGTTGTCCGCTTGTTGTCCAGAGTGCTGTCCACTTTTTGATGACTACCCCAATTAACTATTGTAATTAAACGGTATTTTGTGGTTTTTTGTTGTCCGATTTGATGTTCGTTTTCGAGCATTTTGAGTATTCTCTCGATTGAAGTTTGTGAAATGCCTGTTTCCTCACTTAATTGTTTCCGACCAGTTATCATCTGTCCCTCTTTAACCATTATTATTTGACCATTCCACATAAATTCTTTTGGTTTATGATTAACTGATAATAATAAGTGTACCCAAAGGTGGACATAGGCAGATTTTTTCCAATAACCCTTATTTTTGAGTTTTCTATGTAATTTTATCCAACCGTTTTCCATAATAATTTCAACCAAAAATCCTCACAGGGTTGGGAAGGTCGGTTAGAACCTAACCCCCGTGAGGATTGCTGATAACAATTATTTATTTTGTTGTCTAACCGTTTACCCATGTGTCTATTATACTATTTAATCTGCAATTCACAAAAGGAAATGAGGTCGTAATCTTTGACTACACAAACACAGACCCAAGACGCCAGATTTCTTTTTCTTTATTGGGGACGACAATACCGCCAAATAAATTGTGACCCTTTTTGTTTTGGTCCTTAATATATCGCTGTAAGGCCTTGGCTTTTAGTTTGGTGTCCTCGCTGATCGCTGTTTGGCCCTCCTGGGTGTCAAAAATGCCAGTCTTAGCGTTTTTATAACCGACAATGAAGTCTGGGTAAAAAGTGGCGTTTCTCCCCTTTTCATCGACAAAGGGTAAGCCAAAATAGATCTCATTTTTAGCGTCGCCGTTCTTGTACCACCAAACGATATTTTTTCTATCCTCGAGATAATTCTCAACAAAACTAACCTCGGTCTTCCACTTGGCAAGAATATAAGCTGGTTGCATTACGCATTTCGAGTATTTCTTTTCTTCGGCGTTCTTAGAGTAAAAATCTTGCTCTGGCACATTCCATTTCGGGATTGGCTTATAGATTTTCTCTACCTTGTTTCGGTGCTTGGCATACTCCTTAACCGAATCAGTGATAACCCCTTGGAAAAAGGCTCGGTTGCCTAAAACCACTTTTTGAACATAGAGCCGATCATCTTTATTCTTAGAATCAAGATAGCGATCAAATAATTGATAGATAGCCGTTCGGATTTTATCAAAGGACCGAGCTGGTTGAAACTCGCCACAATTCTTCTTCAGGAAAGAAATAAAATATCGTTCAATTTCATCATCAGAAATCTTAGCTTTGATTGTTTTATTGGCAACAATACTTAGATTTTCTTGATCAATCTCTTCAATTATCTCATCTACGATCAAACCCTCCTCAAGCCGATGGACATCAAGATTAACATTAGTCCCGTCGGCACTTTTATATTTCTTCAACAATTCAAAGTTAGCCTTGGCCTTACCTTCATCCAAAACTCCCTTAATTTTCGAGAGAAACTCGGTAAAGAAATATCTTCGATAACCAAGTAGAAGATCGTTATACTCCCCTCTCATCAGATAAACAGACTCAAGATCAAGGTTTTTATAAATTTCTTTTCTTACTGCCTTCTTAGTCTTTAAATATTCAAGAGCTTCTTCGTCTATTCTAATTTCCTCTAAGTTAGCATAGACATAGGCCCGATTAAGATCCTCTTGTTTGTAATGCTTAAACTCGGGCATTCGCATAATTCGACCGACAGTCTGGATCTCAAAGACGGCAACTCTTGTCTCTCGAAACTTAAGCAAGATATGAGCTCTCGGGCAATCCCAACCAACTGCTACCACTTGCTTAAAGATAAGAAATTCAACTTCATTGTCAGGATCGGTTATTTTATCCAAATTTTCTTTATTTTTACCTGTTAGCCATTTAGCTAGTCTCTTATTTTCATAGGTAATACCACACTCCTTCAAAAACTCTTCGGCCCATTCAATTTTTTTCTTATCCAAAGCACTCAACTTCTCGCCTTCGTTCGGTAATTGGACCAAGACCAGAGGCCTAATTTTTGAGCCTTCTTTTTCATAAAGCTTCTCAAGCTCTTCTCGTTTCTTAATCGCCCTTTCAAAAATAAGAACATCACCACTTTTCTCGCTCTTGAGCTCATCTCGGTCTATATCGACATTGATAATAACCTCCTTCTTAATAACCTCGGCGTCCTTAACCGTTTGAAGCTCGATATACTCCCCCTCTCGATCGCCATAATCATAATGGACATGCAATTTCGGAGTAGCCGTAACATCAATCTGCAAAGATGGCTTAATAATATCGTCAATAATCGCAATGGTGTTAGACGTAATATTCAAATGGCTCTCATCAATAATCAAAACGATCTTTCGATCCTCATCTCTCGCATTTTCACAAAAAACTTTAAGGGATTTATCCCACTCATTGCCTCGCATAAACTTATTAAGCGGATCGCCCTTTTTAATATCCTTACTTGGATCATCCTTGCCAGCCTTAGAAAAAATCTTTTCCCAGTTTATAAATAAGACCTCATTTTCTTTTATTTCATTATCTAAAATATCCTCAAGAGCCGACATTTCGACACCGCCACCGCCGATAAGTGTCTCAAACTTTTGACGACTTTGGTCCGCCAAGACCCCCTTAGAGATCCAGACAAAGGATAGATTATTGTCACTCTCTAAAGCCAATCTCTCTATCACCCCAGCCATCATAACGGTTTTACCTGATCCTGTCGGGGACCTAAAAATTATCCGCTTGAGATTATTCTCGTCGCCAGACTTTAGAAACTGGTCGGCCTTCTCGTAGATATTATCTACAGCTTTTTTCTGATATTCCTTAAAAGTGATGTTATTCATAATTAGAAATTAAATATTTTCTTATAGGTTTATATTTTCTTATAGGTTTCAAGAATCTTCTCGGGTATTGCCTCAACCGTAAAATCAATACCAAGATCGACAAACTCCTCTCGGGAAAAGTCTTTAGTATAAGAGAAAACATAAACAGAAACAGGTTTATCTTTTAGTTTGCTTATCTCTTCGACAAAATTATCAAAGTAAAATAGATCAAATAAAATAGCCGTATATTTGCCCGAGTTTTCAAAAATCTTGGTCCTTATCTTGGCACACTTATCAACAACTAAATTAAAAGTATTTTCTTTCAAACAAATAACCTCGGTCGAGCGATCAATAACCTCGGTCGAGCGATCAATAACCTCGGTCGAGCGATCAACCATTTTCTTTTTTAGGTTGTCATTTACCTTGTTCATAATCTTATTAAGTTTAATTGTCCTTTTGGGACCATCCTATAATCTTTTTGGTTCTTTACCCCATGCTCACATGGCTTATTTTCCCAAATATAACCATATTTTTCTGTTATTTCACTTCGCCTTTTATGGGGAGAAAATATGAAGTTTGCCCTAAACTCATTTTGGCAGTGAAATTTGCCGTCAGAACAGAAATCAAGTATCTTTTGATGTTGTGTTAAGTTTGTCATGTTTCATTGATTGTGAGGCATTCTAGGGGCTAGTAAGACCACTCCTCGGTTCTAATACTGTTCTCACGACAAACCATTTCAATATACTTTTCAAGGACAAGATTCATCGTAAATTCGTGATTGTTACAAATCTTTTGGAATCTCTCTTTTTTGCTACTTCTAACTTGTATTTTATTTGATTTCATAATTTAGAAAGGTTGTTTAGTTTCAGTAATATCTTTTGAATCGCCCGACCGTTCAATTAACCAACCACGCCATTGTTCCCAAACTAACTTGATTGCTTCTTCTTTATCTGGGGCGGTAGCCAACTCTGGGTAGAAATTAACCGTTAGCAAGGTAGCGTCTCTAGCTGTCCCCGCTAAGGTGATGGCGTTGTCTTTTCTATCCATCGACTTACTGATTGAAGTCTCCTTACGTTCCATGTTTTTGGCAACTCCATACGCTGGCTTGTTACCCATAATACCTGGCGTTGGCTTGGTAACGGGGAATAAATACCACTTACCTTGTGAGCTTTCCCATAAGTTACCGTCAACTTCTCGCCCCGCTTGGAGGTTATCAAAGTCAGGGAAGACCTCACCTTTCTTACTTGTCCGATTGATTGATACGTTCTTAGTTACGTTCGCACCGTCAGCGATGGTGGCTAGTTTCCAATCATCAGACTTATTCTCTATCCATTCTATTTTCATATTTATTTATTTAAGTTTCTTTGTAATTTATTGAGCCAGTCACCTCTGCGAACCATGTCCGCTTTGATGTCTTCGTAGATGTCTTCTATCTGGTGCAGTTGACGTTCAATTTCGGTATCTAGGTCAACTACTTCTTGGATTATTTCTTGATTATCCATAATTCTTTTATTAGCCACTCGGCGTCATTATTGAAACCAAACGACCGCATTTCGCTAATAATTTCTGACCTTTGCTTTTTATCGCCAGCGATGTATTCGCTTTGGCAATTTTCTAACCAATTTATTGTTGGTATGTTACTCATAATTATATTGTTATTGCGAATACGAACATTGCTACTAATATGATGGCGGCTGATATTACCCAAGCAATTAATTCTTTAGTTTTCATTTTATTATTTCTAAGGATCACGGAAGTCTTTTTCAGCTTCTCGCTAACCTTCTTCGGCTTCGACTTTTGGTTCGATTGCCCCCAGCTCTTTTAGGGCAAACGCTTGTTCTCTCTCTAATAAATCTTTCATAGTTATTTATAATTACCTACTAATATCTATATCTTACCATAGTGCCAATATAAGGCAAGTAGCCAACCCTATTAAGAAGTTAATAGTGGAATAGCCTTATTTTACAACACAAAAGCCCCCTTAGGA
>Ga0222682_1000041_pt1 | contig 30316 bp, 32 predicted proteins | sample AntAcemetage1008_FD_179812 | JGI IMG/M metagenome (GOLD analysis project Ga0222682, IMG submission 179812) | Saline water microbial communities from Ace Lake, Antarctica - #1008 | ecosystem: Environmental > Aquatic > Non-marine Saline and Alkaline > Saline | place: Antarctica: Ace Lake...
GATGTCATATGATGAGTATTATTATAAAGATACGCGTAAGCAGCGTATTTTAATTGATACTCAAACAGGTGAAACACAAGAATGGCGTGGCGATGACGAAATGCTTGAAACTTATTTAAGTACATATCCAACTGTTATTGTTTATGATTCTGATATTTCAACTGTTAAAATGGCAGTTGTTGTACAAGGTAAGGTCATGTACGATGGGCCGAACACACTAGGGATAGATAAATATCCATTCGTTCCAGTCTTTGCTTATTTTTATCCTCAAATAGAAGATTATCGTTATAGAATACAAGGCGTTGTTCGCGGTCTTAGGGACGCGCAATATATCTATAACAGACGTAAAGTGATTGAGCTCGATATCCTTGAAAGTCAAAAGAATACTGCATTCATCTACAAGGTAGGAGCACTTGTTGATATTGATGATGTTAACAAAACAGGACAAGGCATAAGTATAGCAGTTAAAGACAACGCGCAAATGTCTGATATACAACAAATTGTAGCACCACCATTTGATCCTACGTTGTTACAGGTTTCGGATATTATTGGTAAAGAAATACCATTACTTGCTGGTGCTAATGAAGAATTAATGGGATCTGCGACTGATGACAAGGCAGGAATTCTTTCTATGCTTCGCCAAGGAGCTGGTCTTACGACACTTCAAGGACTTTTTGACCAATTAGATTATTCGCAGAAATTATTAGGCGAATTAAGACTTTCTCTCTTTCAAGCAAATTTCACGCCTGGTAAAGTTAAACGTATTATCGAAGAAGAACCAACTGCGCAGTTCTATAATAAATCATTTGGAACATATGACGTTACTATTGAAGATGGTGTTAATACTGCTACGCAACGTCAAATGCAATTTGCTCAACTTATGGAACTCAGAAATGCTGGTATTGAAATTCCATCTGATGTCATACTTAACGCAGCAACACTTGAAAATAAATCAGAACTTGTTAAAGCAATCCAAGAACAAGCACAACAAACACAACAAGCACAACAAAGACAAATGGATATACAAGAAAAAGAACTTCAATCAAGAATTGAACTTAATAAATCTCAAGGTGGAGCTAATATTGGTCTTGGTATTGAGCGTGTCAGTCGCGTTAAAGAAAATGAAGCGTTTGCTACTGAGCGTAGGGCTGAAGCGCGAAAAGATTCTGCAGCTGGTATGTTAGACCTTGTTAAAGCGATTAAAGAGATTGATGATATTGATATCAATCAAGTAAAACAAATGCTTGATCTTGCTCGAATATTGAACGTACAAGGAAGAATAGACGACAAAGAAGCAGCCAAATCAACAATGGGCACTATTGCTCAAGCCTCACAGCAGTTAGATCCTGGTATGAATACACCGAGTCAGATTGGTTAGAGGTATTTTATTAAACCTGGTGATGAGAATCACCGTTTCCAAGAAAGGCCGAATATGGCAACAAAAAAGTTCTACGGCAAAACATTACAAAATTCTAGCATGCTACCAGGTGGTGGTTTTGCTGGTCTTCCAGAAAATGTTGTAATGAAGTCTTATGCAGACAAAAGCCCATCACTTGATTTCACATTAAATGATTCGTTGTCTGGACTCGATGAACAAATCTTAAAAGATTCAAACGGAATTAAAGGACAACTTGCAAAAAACAAGTATTAATTGTTTAGGGGCGGCTCACTCCGTCCCTTTTTTTAAGGAATGATATGCCAGCATCAGTAAGAAAAGATGATATTGCTAAGAAAATAGCCATCGACATCCTTGGTGAACCAACCAACAGTAAAGTATTGAAGAAGAGAAAGAAAACGCCTAAAAAAAAGGAACCAGAACAAGCTGAACAGTTCTCTCAGTTTGAAAATATTAAATAATAAAGGAGATTTGGATGGATAAAGTAGTAGAAAAGAAAAATGTTAAATGTTCTATGAAGCATCGTAAAGCTAAAGTAAAAATTCCAAAATATGCTCATGGCCCCCATTTTAAAGAAAGGGTTCTTATGAAGTTTTTAAGTATTCTTAATTTATTAGTTCTTTATGTGCGAAGACTTAAAAATGTATTTCGCGATAATCGTTTGGTTAGTCAAATGAAACAAACTAATGAAAAGGATTCTGGAAAGCATGAAAAGTAAGTTCAAGGGGCAAAATAGGGATACTGTTGGTTCACTTGCACTTAAAATGCAAGAAGAAGAATTGTTAAATCCTTCACAGCATAGCGTTATCGATCAAGCTCGCGAGCAAACAAAAGATTTCGACAAAAATATACATCTCTGTATAAAAGAAAATAAGAACAAGCCAGAATTTAAAAACAAAGATTTTTATATTGTTGTACTTGTTAAAAAAGAAAAGCTTATGCAGAATGTTAATCGTGCTATGTTTTATGCTCGTCAAACATGTCCTACTCCACAATACGATCAAATATTATATAAATTCTATAAAGACGGGCGAATAGATTTCCTATGGGTTGTTCCTACTAGGGATATAGCACGATTCATGATTAATAATAAAGCATTAGTACATCCAGAAGAATATAAACTTTTACAGTACGTTATAGATTATTATGCTGGTAAACTATTAGCTAAAGCAAAAGCATTAAATGGTGAAAAGAAGAATTCAAGTTTTTTAGAGCATTAAAAGGAAGATATGGCAAAAAAAATATGGGATAATGTTCCCGAAGAACCAACCACAACTATAGATCCATCAGCTTCAAACATGTTAGATGTTACTCTTGGTAGCGCTCCCCAACCAGTAGTGGCCACCGAAGAAGTTATAGCACCTAAAGTTGAAGAAGTTGTTTCTGAAGAAGTGGTTGAAGAAGAACAAGAAGTTGCAGAAGTAGTAGATGATACTGATAGACAAAGCAGAAACTTTAAAGAAATGCGTATTGATAGAGCTAGACTAGAACGCGAGCTCGCAGAAACACGTGCTCAATTAGCACAACGTCAGCAGCCAGCTGCTCAACAGCCAGCTGCTCAACAGCCAGCTAATCAGCAAGATTCTGATAACAATACGTATGAAGATGATGATCTTATTGAGGGCAAACAGCTTAAGCGAGAAGTTGCTGCTATTAGAAAACAATTACAACAAGCAGAATACGCTCGCAAGATACAAAATGATGAAGCACGATTAAATTCTAGATATAGTGATTTTGGCAGTGTTGTTAATGCTGATACTATTGCTGTTTTGCGTGATGAAGATCCTGACTTTGCGGAATCTGTTGCAATGTCTAGCGCATCACTTTATTCACGTGGTGCTTCTACATATAAGAGAATAAAAGAGCTAGGGCTTTATGTAGAGCCATCAGTTAAGGTAGATATAAAGCGTACACAAAAAAATATTGCTAAGCCACGTTCGGTTAATTCGATTGCGCCACAACATGGTGATAGTCCATTATCTCAAGCAAATCTTTTTGCAAATGGCTTAACAGAAGATGTTAAAGAAATATTGCGACAAAAAGTTGCTGCAGCAAAATCTAAATACTAGAAATTCTATCCTGGTTGTAGCTCGGTAGTGATTTAGTACTGACTAACTATCGAGTTATAACTTATCTAAAATCTTTGCATTTATACTATATGAATATGTATACTTAAATCGGCCGTACGGAATTCGCCAATCCAAATCTGACTGAAGTGGGATTCGTCAACCCAGACTGATTAGAGACTCGTCAACTCATTGAGTTGTTGTTACATCATTTATTTGATGTGATTTTTGTTGTTTTTATATCATATGGGAAAACATATGGCAATCGTAACAACGAGTACTTTATCTGCTCCAGTCCAACAATCATTTGATGGAAGACTGCTTAGCATTAAAGCACCCAATCTAATTCATACAGTTGCTGCTTCTTCAAGAACTATGCCTGCAAACGCTGGGAAAACCCTCAGAATGCGTCGCATGGATAAATTAGCAACAGCAACCGTTCCTCTCGGAAATACGGGGGATACACCTCCAAGTTCACCTTTATCTGCAATGGACATAGATGCAACTATTGGCTTCTATGGTGCATATATTCAAATTAACGAACAAGTAACATTGCAATCAGAAGACCCTGTCTTGAACTCAGCAGTGGAATTGCTTGGAATTTGTATGCGTGAAACTGAAGATGAACTAACTCGTGAAATGTTAAGTTCAACTGCGACTGTAATTAATTGTGTTGGTGGTGTCAACGGTGATTCTCCAACAGAAATTACAAAATCTGATGTTGATGTAATTGTAAGCAGTTTGCTTATGGCAGATGCTTATACTATTACTGAAGGCATTCAAGGTGAAAATCGCTTTGGAACAGCTCCAATTCGTGACGCATACATAGCAATGGCACATTCAAAAATGTCGTCAGAGCTAGAAGGCGTAGATGACTTTCTTCACAAAAATCAATATCCATCTGGCATGAACGGTCTCCCTTCTGAATGGGGCGCAATTGGTAACATAAGATTCTTATTATCATCTAAAGGTTCTGTAACTGAAGCTGCTTCTATAAACGGAGAAGATGTTTATAATACCTTTATTTGTGGTAGAGAAGCTTATGCAGTTGTTGATCAAGCAGAATACACTTCACAATTTATTTACTTACCTCCTTCAATTGCTGGTGGCCCATTAGCACAAAATGCTACAGCTGGATTTAAAATGGCTACTGCACAAGCAATTTTGAATGATGAATGGGTATTAAAACTTGAAGCGACACTATCGTAAGGAATAATTATGGACGGAACAAGAATTCAACAAGGTGAATTTACATCTACTGGGATTGATATGATCATCCCATTAAGATGTGATGTTGACTGGGTTGAAGTAAGAAATCTGACTAATATTGCTGCATCTACACAATGGGCTGCAACAGAGTGGTATTGGCAGCGTGAAATGACTGCTGACGATGCAGTTCTGAAGTTTCATTCAACAGCATCTCAAATTGATTCAAGTTCAACATCAGCTATTGGTTTTAACGGAGTAACCTATAGAGGGATTTCTCTTATAGATTCTTCTGATAAAACACCTGGTGCTGCAGTTGCAATTACAGCTGGAACAAACGCAACACAACCTGTTTACAGCACAGCTGCAACAGGAAGATTAGTAGCTGGAAGTATTGTAAGAATACAAAATACAGATCAATCTAATCTTGGTGGTTTGGATTTCACTGTTGATGCAGTTACTGTTGATACAGAATTTAGACTTGCAAACACACTAGCAACAGCTCCTGGAATTGTTGCCGGAGCAGCTGGTACATGGAGACTTATTGCTCCAAGTGCAGCAGTTTATGACATGTTTAAACCAAGAAATCGTGTAATTGCAAACATAACAGCTGCATCTCCTGCTGTTGTTACTACATTAGTTGATCATCAATATACAACTGGCCAAAAAGTAAGAATGAGTGTTCCTACTGGATGCGGCATGGTTGAAATGAATGAACAATTAGTAACAGTAACATATCTAACAGCTTCGACTTTCTCTGTAGCTATTGATGCATCTGCTTTTACAGCTTTTGCGTTCCCACTTCCTGCAGCAATTCCTTTCTCACCGGCTCTTGTAACACCGGTTGGGATTGATACTGCTAGTAACACATCACTTGAAACTGCTTTTGAAAATGCTGGATTTATCGGCATGATTCTTGGCACTTCAGGTACTGCTGCTATTGCGCTTGGAAGTCCAGGCGGAACTACTGGCGATGTAATAAAGTGGCGTGCGGGCAAGTCATTTGCGACTGACGTACCTACTCTTTAGTATTATTTAGAGAGGGAGATTAAACCCTTCCTCTCTTTCTTAAAAGGATGAATATGATAGAAAAAACAAATATAAATAAAAAAGCTAAACCAAACCTTAAGTTTTTACGTGATAAAGATCGCCAAAAAGTAACTGGCATTTTTGATTACAAAGAACGACCAGGTCAAACTTTAAAGTTCAGGCTACGAATCTGGAAAGAAGATCCAGTCGAATTTTGGGAATTTGTAGATGGTCAAACATATACAATACCATTAGGTGTTGCTAAACATTTAAACAAAAATGGTATAAAAACTGCTCATAAATTTGTTGCAGATAGAAGTGGTTTACCTCGAACAAAAGTAAGTAAAAAAATAAGACGTTTTGGTTTCCAAAGTTTAGAGTTTATGGATCCAGCTGATTTTTCAACTGCAGACAGTGATCTTATTACTATCGAAAACGTTATAATTTAAGGTGTAAGCCTGCGTATAAATAGGAGTTCATATGGCAAGTCCCGATGCATCGCTTTCAAAATTAGAATCAATTAGAACTAAAATACGCAGGCTTACGCGTAGTCCTTCGTCTGCGCAAATAACTAATGCACAAATAGATGATTATATAAATACGTTTGTGCTTTATGATTTCCCTGAATATATACAAAATACGACTTTAACATTTTATACATCAGCTAATGTTGATACGTATAAAACAAACACAGTAAATGAAGATAATCCATTATATAATTTTAAGAATATTTATAATGAAATTTATTCGCCAATTTATGTTAATGGTACAAAATCATATCTAACGCTAAGTCGTAATGAATTTTATGATATGTATCCACAGACGCGATTTGCAGAGATTATTGCAACTGGAAATGCAGTATTAACTAATTTTACTGGAACATTAAATCATTCTCCAGTCTTACAAGGTTCTGTTTCTATTGATGCAATTTATGATTCTACGTCAGATCAAATGAATTTTCATGACATTCCTACTGAAAATGCAACAAGTGGTTTAATTGGACGAACTGGAAATCTTTATCTTCTTAATAATGATACAACTTCATACGGAACAATTAATTATGTTACCGGTGTGTATGATATTACATTTCCTAATGCACCAGATACGGCAACAAATATAAATGCACAATATTATTCATATCAAGCTGGAAAACCAACCACTATATTTTTTGATAACAAGCAATTTGTTTTGCGACCTGTTCCAGACAAAGTATATAAAATAGATCTCAGTGTACTTAAACGTCCAACTGCATTATTAACAGCTACGCAAACTCCTGATCTTTCACAATGGTGGCAGTATATCGCTTATGGTGCAGCTAAGAAAATATTTGAAGATCGTATGGACATGGACAGTGTACAAGCAATATTTCCAGAGTTCGAAAAACAACGTCTTAATGTTATTGAAAGAAAAATATTAAAGAATTCAGCCAAGAGAGCAGCAACTATATATCGTAGTGGCGGCAACTTATTATAAAGGAAATAAAGTAATGGCGTATAAACCAGGAATTCCACTTTCGACCGATATACCATCTCAAAGTCAAGGCGATATATCTACTAATTTTGCAGGTTTAAAGACATTTATTGAAATAGATCATGTTGCAATTGATGATGTCAAACAAGGTAAACATAATAAGGTAACGTTGCCAATATTGGCAACAGCGGATCAACCAACTACCGGTGCTAGTGAAGTAGGAATTTTTTCACGTACCTCTACAGAAACTGCTAACAAAGAATTAGTATTTTTACCAGAATCTACTGCACCTGCTGATGGAATTGAATTTACTGCAGCTCTTAAAAATGTAAATGGATGGACAAGATTACCTTCCGGTATTTTATTAAAATGGGGAACTTCAGGCGTACTTGCAATAAATGCTGGTTCTTTTTCTTTTCCTGTTGCTGGAACTGTTCCTGTATTTGCAAATGTCTATTCTGGCCAACTTACAGTTGCTCAGACCGGAAGAGATAAAACTGTAGCAATTTCAGCTCTTTCAACTACTACTGTTACTACTTGGAATTCAAGTAGTTCTACAACTAGAGTACGTTATTTAGTAATTGGTGATTAAAAGGAGAGATATGGCAAGTTCATTTGATAAGTTTGTAATAGCTCCGCTTAATAGTGGTCTTACTGCAGACGCAAAACCGTGGCTTATTCCAGATGATGCATTTGAACGTTTAAACAACGCCTATGTCTTTCGTGGAATAGTAAAAAAACGTTTTGGAAGTAGATATACTGGTCATAATCCTCTTTCTGTTACTACAAAACAACTTAATTCACGTTTAAGGATTGCTTTATCTGGTATTATTACAGATGGAGCTGGAAAAGCTAATGGAAATGTTAGCACTGATGGTGGTGGAATTAAGTGGGAAATAGGCCAAATCTTTTCTATAGGAACTGAAATATTTACAGTTGTTGAAGCTGGTGTTGATAAAACAATGCTTACAAGTGGTTCTGCAACAGTAATGAAATTTGACACTACAGATGGTGATTATGCATTCGAAGATGCGCCAGCTACTAAGCAAGTTTACTTTTATCCAACACAACCAGTTATGGGTTTAGAACAATATAGAGGAACTGAAAAGGCAGTTGCATTTGATACACAATTTGTATATCAATACAGTGGATCAGCATGGGAAAAACTTGGGCCAACTGTCGCATGGAAAGGTGATAATACTAAGTTTTTTAATGCAGCTAACTGGCGGAATTTAGCTCCATCAAAAGATTATTTATTTATTAGCAACTTTAACGCTACTATCGGTGCTCCTGGTGCAAATGATGATCCAATAAAGCACTATGATGAAACAACATGGGTTGATTTTACTCCGCTTACAATCGTAGGTGGTAATAAAGTCATGACTGCAAAGTTAATCATTCCATTTAAGGATAGATTGGTATTATTAAATACAATTGAACAAAATGGTGGTGTTAATTATGCGCATAAAAATCGTTGTCGTTTTGCTAGAAACGGTAGCCCTATGGATTCTAATATTTCATGGTTAGAGCAAAACCAAGTTGGTTCAAAAGGTGGTGGTTGGATAGATGCTACGACAGATGAAGCAATTATTAGTGCCGAATTTATTAAAGATAGATTAATTGTTTATTTTGAGCGAAGTACATGGGAGCTAGCTCATACAGGAAACCAAGCGCAACCATTTTTATGGCAACAGTTAAATACCGAACTTGGTTCTCAAGCAATGAATTCAACAGTTTCCTTTGATAAGGTAGTCCTTACTATTGGTGAGCGTGGTATTCAAGCATGTAATGGAGCCAATGTTCAACGAGTTGATGAAAAGATTCCCGACGAAGTCTTTCAGATAAGAACAACAGATAATTCATCTGATCGAATAGCTGGGATAAGAGATTTTAGATCCGAGATGGTTTATTGGGCTTTTCCAACAATTGAAGCAAATACTTTATCGTCTACTTATCCAAATAAAGTTTTAGTTTATAACTATAAAAATGGATCATGGGCTATGAATGATGACACGTTTACAGCTTTTGGCTATTTTCAACAACCCGAAGGTAAAACTTGGGCAGATCTTAACGATTTTACATGGGCTGAATGGAATACTCCATGGGATTCTGGAACGACACAATCTGCATATAAACAAATTATTGCTGGCAATCAGCATGGTTTTATTGTAATTATTGATTCAGATCTTTCATATAATGCTTCATCGTTACAAATAACAAACATTTCGTATGACGAAGCAACTGAGATTCCTACATTAACAATTAATGATCACACATTAGAAGATGGTGATTTTATTAAACTTAAAAATGTTACTGTTAATGTTAAAACTGCTGGCGGAGTTGCAGTAGAAACGGTTTTACTTAGTGAAATCTATAAGATTTCTGTGATTACATCAGATACAATTACAATTAAAATTGAAAAAGATACATTCCAAAATGATTCAACATATAAATATAATTATATTGGTGGTGGAACAGCAGAACGCGTATCAAAAATAGATATTCTTTCAAAACAATGGAACTTTTATTTAAAAGAAGCACGAGCAATTTACTTGGCTCATATTGATTTTATTGTAAACCGAACTCCATCTGGTGAATTAACAATTGATTATTATCCATCTTCATCAAATATTGCAATGATTGATGCTGCAAAAGTATCTAATTCACAATTAGGTGATAATAAATTAGAAACACATGTATATGATACAACAGATCTTTTCGAAGCATCATTAGATAGATTGAATCATAGAGTGTATTTTCAAGGTGAAGGTACATCAGTACAAATTAGAATATATTCAACTGATGAACAGATGTTAGATTCAGCAAAAGTGTTATGTGATTTTGAATTAGAAGGCATGATTGTATCTGCAACTAAGACTGGTGGCTATGAATAATTTAAAGAAAGGTGCTATATGATAGTTAATTTAAGCATAATTATTAAGATCGCTGTCTTAATAGTAGCTGCAGCAGTTGGTTATGGCATACAACATATTACTCATAAAGCAGATACACCTATTGAACAATTTGCTGAAAGTGTAATTAAGCAACAAACAGGTTTGGATGTAGATTTTTCTGCCGAAGAAGTTCCACTCAGCACAGAAGATAAAAAATAAGGATAGTTATGTCATCTAATAGCTCTGGAGCATTTGTACCAACGACAAACGTCTGGGATGTAGATGAAATTTATTCTACTGACGTTACAAGTGAAGAATTTAAAGAATTACTTGTTCGCTTAAATAGAAATTTAAACACCATGTCAATTGCGATTAATGTTCGTGATGCTGGTATTTATGACACTATCGAATTTATTTGTGGCAAGGTTTATTTTCCAGATCCTAGTTTGACATCTGCTAGTTCAACAACACCTACTCAACGACCTGTATATAGAAAAGTATTTAATTTTGGAGCTCTTCCAAATACAGCAAGTAAGAATCTTGCGCATGGCATAACCGTTACTGATACATTAATTTTTACAGATATTTTTGGCACAGCTAAACGACAAACTCCATTTAGTTCAATTAAATTGCCTTGCCCAGGATCAACAGTTGCGGGAGAAGTTCAATTAGAAGTAGTTGGAGAAAATATTTGTGTAACAACAGCGGGTAATTATAGTGCTTGGGCAACTACATACATAACATTGGAATATTTAAAATAGAGGAATAATTATGGCCATGGATAAGAGTCAACTGTTTAAAATGCTTGGATCTGCTGGAGTTGGATCATTGCTTGGAGGAATAGGAAACCAGTTTGCCAATAGACAACAATCACAACCAAATCAACAACAAGTTAATCAACTTGGTTATCAACCACAAGGTTATCAACCACAAGGTGGCCAGCCACAAGCAGGTCAACAAAGTGATGGATTCATGCAAAGCTTACTTTTTGGAAAACAAGGACAACAAACTCAGCAATCTACTGTTACACCAGAACAAAAACAAATTTTAGACATGATGCTTCAACAAGGTGGTCAAAATACTGACTTTAGAAATATTGAACAACAAGCAAGAACAGGATTTGAGCAACAAACTATTCCTTCGTTAGCAGAACGCTTTACTTCAATGGGTGGTGGACAATCATCAAGTGCATTTACAAACGCTCTGGGTCAAGCTGGAGCTGGACTTGAAGGTCAACTTGCTGGATTAAAGTCTCAATATGGTATGCAACAATTAGGTATTGGCATGCAGCCACAATTTCAACCGCAATATATGCAAGGTCAGCCTGGTATGGCACAGGGTTTAACGCAAGCAATCTCACAATTGTTACCTCTTTTAATGTTTTTATAAGGTATAACCATGGCACAAATGACAAAAAACTATCCAATTATAAATGATCCATATGCAAGTCTTGGTGGAGGCTTTGGAGCTTCTTTTTCGCAGGGACTTAATCAATCACTACAGCAATTAGTTGGTCAAAAAGTTCAACAAATGGTTGAGAGTAAAAAAACCAAAGAATATTCTGGCGCATTAAAGAAGGCAGCTTTGCCTGAATGGATTTCACGCATGCCAGAAGCAGATAGAAAAATATACTTAGAAAGTGTGCTTAAAACCAATTGGGGAAGACTTACTCCAGAACAACGACAAGAAATTGAAGATGCGAAAAACGCACCATCAACAGGATCAATTGAAAGTTTGCTTACTGGACAACCTGAACAAGGACCAGTAATTGAATCACAAATTACTCCTCAACAAGCAATGGGCCAACAAGGTCAAGCGCAAGATCCAAGGCAATTATATTCAAATCTGCTTCAAAGTTTAAGTCCACAAGGAGCAGCAGAAAGTACAATGCAAGGATTTACAATGCCAGGCCAAGAAAGTCCACAGGGACAACAAGCATCATTAATGAATACATTGCAACAAATGGTGCCTCAACAACAACAACCTCAACAACAACAACAACAACAACAACAACCAATGACTCAAATGCCAGCTCCTCAAACTATGACTCCTCAAGCCATGGCTTCTCAAGATGCTGGACCAATTTACGTACCATCGGTACTTGAAACAACTACAAAAGGAAAACCTGTTTCAAATGCAAAGCAAGCCAAACAATTGGTTACTCAAGCACAAGCTAAGAATACTTATGAAGATTTATATTCCAGACTTCCTCAAGACGAACAAAATAAAATTGATATGGAAAAAGCAAAGCTTTCTTTAGGTATATCTAACCTTGATTTTAAGAAAAGAGATTCGGCAAATGTTGCTACATCAAAATATTATAATGAAACTTCAAGAGCTGGAGAAGCAGCTGATCAAATGAATGCTCAAATAGAAGCATTTAAATCAATTGAAGCACGTGGAAATTTACCACCTGCATCAAAAGCTGCAATTATGGATTCTATAACTAAGCATGGATTTAATGCAAATTACTTTTTAGGCCCAGACGCTGAACAAGCAAATAAAATTGTTGCTGGATGGATGAGTGGTGTTGCAAATCTTGGATTAGGCGCAAAAATAACTGATAAAATGATTGAATTATACATGAAGGGTCTTCCTAATTTGCTACAAACGCGAAAAGGTAGAGCAACTGTCATGAGAGATTTGCAATTAATGACACAGCTTAAGAGAAATAAATCTGAAGCTATGGAAAATATCATTAAAGAATATGATCCAGAAGGAAATCGTCCATTAAATTTACCATCTCGTGTTCATGATCGAGTAAAAGAATCTTCAAATGCAATTCTTAGACAATATGCAAAAGCAGAACCTGTTGGTGTTCCAAAACGTACTATTGGGCAAAAAGCAGATGACTTAAAATGGGATCTTGCTGCAAAAGGAATAGCAACTATTACCGGAGTATCTCCAGTACTAAAAGAAATTGCTAAAATATACAGTTGGAAAGTAATCTTAGGACGCTAATAATAGTTAACTAGCCAATCTCCTGGGGAGAGTTAGTGTGAAAATTAAGAGACATGCAAACTAGATTTTCATACTAGCTCTTCACAAAAATCAGATATTATCGTCAAATTGCCTTTCTCTAGCAATAACTCCAGTAATAATAATACTTATAAATCTAGTAACAGTCATGTTTCGCTTATGCGCCATCTTCTTAATTAAATTGATTTGATTTACATGAAGATCTACACCTAGACGACGTCTAGATTCTCGATAACTCTTTAGTTCAGTAGGTTTAGTTTTTGGGCCTTTTAACAATGAAATAAATAGATGCTTAATATTTGTACATGATCTATTACAACATGTACTTCTAACAAAATGAAACTTTGGAATTTTTCCATATTCTGCAATCCATGCTGCTCTATTTGCACCCTGACTTTTTCCTCTTACGGATATTCTTGGAGTTCCATTACTACATGTTGCACCTATCCACCCATAACAATCATCTTCGTTTTCACCTTTAATGCGAAATGAATCAAGTCTTTCTAGTAAATCATCTTTACGTTGTTGTGTCATATTCATTAAGTAAAACCTTTTTTTAAAATAAATTTATTTGTACGTCCCGCCCATAATCCCATTACATCAATGTAATCTTTAGATTTAATGTAGCATTGATTATTGATCATGTCAACTCAGATATTTAGATATTAGTATATTTTGATTATTAATTGATAGATTAGTAAAGATATTATAACTCTATTAATTCTAAGGAGGACGCAATGGCGGTCTATAAGAGAAAAAAATTAAAATACGATATATTTAATCCTGGGCAAATGTCTGGAATATATCCAGCTCCTATTGTTTCAGATACTGTTTCTCCTGGAACAACAGATCATGCTGATATCGGAACAATTTGGGTTAACAAAAGTACAAATGATGCATTTATTCTTACCGATATTACAGCAAATGTAGCTAGTTGGCAGGATATTTCAGGCATCTCAGCTGGTGCACTCGATGGTCAATTATGGATTGGTGCAACTGGCGCAGCTGGAGGATGGGCTAATTTAACATCTACTGGTTTATCGGTAACAATTACTAACACAGCAAATGGAATTAATCTTGAAGCAGCTGGCGTTGCAGCACTTACAACTCTTGATGGTGATGCTGGTACAGCAACTCCACTTGCAGGTGTTATTATAGTTGCTGGTGGAACAAATATCACAACAGCTGGTGCTGCTGGTACATTAACAGTTAATCTTGACGCAAGCCCTTCTGTTGCTGGATCTCTTACAGCTGCCACAAGTGTTACAGCTGGCGTTGATCTTACAATGTCTACAGGTGATTGCACAATTACTGCGGACACAGATGGTGCTGAAACAATTTATCTTCATGCAAACGGCGGAGTATCTGAAACAATACATTTACATTCAGATCAAGGAACTGGAACAGACTCAATTGATATTACTTCCGATGTTGGTGGTATTACACTTGATTCTGGATTAGCAGCAGCTAATTCAATAATTATAGATGCATCTGATGTAGACGGTGGTATTGATGTTGATGCAGGTACAGGTGGAATAAATGTAACAGCAACAAATGGTGCTATTAATTTAGTTTGTGGTACTGGTGCTATTAATGTTGGTGCAGACGCAGCCGCCCATATTGTTACAGTGGGCTCTATTAACACAACCGCACAAACAATTATTCAATCTGGCCAGGGTGATGTTAACATCACATCTACAGATGAAATTACAGCCGATGCAGTTGGTGTACTTGAACTTAATTCATCCGGTGCTGCTATTGGAATTGGTAATGATGCGGATGCATTTGCTATAAACGTCGGTACAGGTGCCGCTGCCAGAACAATAACAATGGGTAATGTTACAGGCGCAACAGCGGTTGTTGTAGATTGTGGAACAGGAGATTTATCTCTTGGCGCAAGTGCAACCGCTCACTCAACAACGCTTGGCTCAACAAACGCAACATCTAATGTAATCGTTCAATCCGGTACAGGTGGAATACAAGTAACCTCTGGCGGCGTATATGCAATGGATGCTACTGACGCTGTAACAATTGAATCCTCAGCTGGAACAATTGGAATCGGTGTTGATGCTGTAGCTCAAAACATTAATGTTGGAATTGGGGCAGCTGCACGTGTTATTACAATTGGTAATGTCACTGGAGTAACTGGAATAGCTCTTAATGCTGGAACTGGAGACATTGTAGCCGCATCTCAAGATGCTGTAACTGTTGACGCAGTTGGCGTTCTTGAACTTAATTCTTCTGCAGGAATTATTAGTATTGGTAACGATGCTGATGCTTTCGGAGTAAACATTGGTACAGGTGGAGCAGCCAGACCAGTTGTTGTTGGATCAGTAACTGGAGTATCTTCTACAACAGTCCAATCTGGTACAGGCGATGTAATTGTAACCAGTACAGATGCTATTACTGTTGACGCAGTTGGCGTTCTTGAGCTTAATTCATCTGGTGCAGCTATAAACATTGGAAACGATGCAACTGCTTTTGGCGTAAATATTGGTACAGGTGCGGCAGAAAAACTAGTTGTCGTTGGGTCAGCAACTACTACTTCTTCAACAACTATAAATGGTGGTTCTGGTGGAATAGTTATTACTCCTGCATTAGGAATAATGACAGCAGTACCATTAGAAACTTCTGATGCTGCCGTTGCAACCACAGCTTCTGGTCACTTATGTTCTTGTGTTTTCACAGGACAAACAACTGCATCGTCAGCTGAACAGATCTTTACGATAACAAATACATTAGCTACAACCGCATCTGTTGTGTTTGCATCAGCAAGTAATCAGGGAGCGAATGATGCTCAGATGTGTGTTACTCGTATTGAACCAAAAGCTGGTAGCATAGAAATCACTCTTACTAATTATGGAGCTGCTGCGCTTAATGGAAACGTTACCATTAATTATTGGGTCATAAAAGTATAATAGACTATATTTATGGGCCTCTTAACGGGGGCCCTGTATTAAATACTGCAAATACATAGATTGATATATAAAAAAAATGATACAATTGTTTTTGAGTAGTTTTATTGTAACTTTAAGGGAAGATTATGAGCATTAAGAATGCTGTTTTACCAGTACCTCTGACTTCTATTTTAAGTACGGCTGTTGGTGATGATTATTCTGCGATAAATCCTGATGGCTTACCGGAGTCATGTCATATTATTAGAATTATAAATGATGGATCATTTGCCGTATCTGTAAGTTATAATGGCGTTACTGATCATGAATATGTTCCTGCTGGAGATTCGTTATTGATCTATGCAATGTTTGTAAAGGAAAGAGCTGCTTTTAGGAAGGGCACTGTTTTATACGTAAAAGGAACAACTGGTCAATCCGGAAGAATATATTTAAGTGGTTATTATCAAGCATATAATTAAGAGATAGATATGCCTAAAACAAACGCATTATTACCAATCGAAATGTATCATTTTAGTGGGTGGGATTTAATTCCTGGAATATATCAGTCGGTTAGCGATCTTGGATTTGATTATAGTTGTAATTATATTAATATAAAAAATCGTTGTAAGAATGATATTTACATTAGTTTTGATGGTGTTAATGACCATGAATTTGTACGAGCTAATGATAGATTGGATGTTTACACGTTGCCAAGATTTACCCATGGTGGATTTAGGAGGTATTCTAAAATATATGTTCGTGGTCCGATGAGTGTTGGGGTTATTTATGTAAGTGCTTATGGTTAGTCTGTTATTGTTTAATATTTTTATTGCAAAGGAAAGAAATGACGAAAGATGTGAAGAAAGAAGAACCAAAGAACGTAGTAATGAAAGCATCAACTTTAAATGAAATGGTTATTTCTATTGAAGGAAAAGAAGGCAGAACGTATAAATTTTCGATGCCTTTTTTTGCACCGCTTCCAGAGTGTTACGATGCAGGTGTTAATGTAATCAATGAAATTGCTCGTCTTTATAAAGAAGCAATTGAACTTGGTAAAAAGAAAGCTGAAGAAAAAGAAGCAGCTGAAACAAAAGAAGTATCTGAAGAAAAAAAAGATAACTAACTAATCTAATTTGGCTGTAGGTAATTGTAAAACTTGCAGCCAAATTAAAAAATGGAGTTTAATATGGCACGTTCAGTTACTGAAAGAATGGAATTCGAAGCAATCCGCGAACTTGGTTTTGCAGCTATAACTAATGTTTATAGCGGTGTTGGACTGCCACTTGAACATCCAGCCCGTGTTGTTGAGTTTCAAAATTTAACAAATGAAATTATTTATTTTTCTATTGGTGGTGTTGAAGACAATATATTGATTCCGCCAAATGGCTTTTTTTTATTGGATGGAAAAACAAATAATTTCTATCTTGCAGAAGGCGATAGAATTTATGCAAGACGTTATGGCGATGCACCAACCGAAGGATTAGTTGTAGTTACTGTAATTTATGGAACAGCTGAATAATTTTAGGAGCACGATATGAGTCAAGCTGGTCAATTTTACCAAAAAACACTGGTATCAACTTTAACTGGTGATATAGGCGGAGCGGTAGGGCCAGTTGCTGGCAATATCGATTTTATTGGTTCTTATGGAATAACAGTAGATGGTTTTCCTTTAGTAAATAGATTAATAATTAATTCTGAATTGGTATCAAGTTGGTTTACAACAGATGTCGGTACAGCTAGACCGGCTGCAGGAATTATAAATATTCTTGGTGGAATTAATATAAATTCAGAAGGTGCTGGAAATTCAGTTACCTTAAATCTAGACGATGTGATTACGCTTACAACTGTTAATGCAACAACTATAAATGCAACCGATGTTGTTGCAACCACATTTACTACAGATAATTTAGCAGAAGGTATAACAATTAATGGTAATACTATTTCTGCAGATGGTACTGATCTAATTATAGATATTAATATTGATGCTAAGGGGACTGGAGATGTTGTCATCAACAGCCTTACGGCAACTATTTTCAATACTCCATATCTAGATACTATTACTGTTGCTAAATCTGGTGGAGATTACACAACGATTCAAGATGCTGTCACAGTTGCTGTAGATGGTGATACTATTCTTGTTTTTCCTGGAATTTATACTGAAACAGTTACACATGTTGAAAATAACGTAACTCTAATCGCACAAGGTAAGCCTACAAATTGTATTATTACGCAGGCTGATGCAAATGTTATTGACTTTGCAACATTTAATGAAATTCAATACAAAGGTTTTGGTATTTCTTGTACTGCAGCAACAACAGCTATATGGACAGTTGAAGGCACTACTGGTTCATGCTCGTTCAAGGAATGTCAGTTATATATGACTACTGCTGCCGATATAGCAGCTGTAGCGCAACCAGGTATTGGTAGAGTAGCTGGAGCTGGAAAGTTAATTGTTATTCTTGGAAAAGCAGGTTATTACCATACTGGTGATGGTGGCGCTACAGCTCAAAAGGCAGCATTTTCGGTTGCCGATGGTGGATTAGTAGATTTACAGTTTATTGATGACCTTGTGGTTAGTAATAGTGGAACTGCCCTAGGGAGTGCTGTTGGAATTGATACAGCGTCTACTGGTAACTTTCTTGTAAATGATTGTCATATTGAAATTACAGATCCAAATGCTACTATTGTAGTTGGACTAGCGTATCTAGGTGGAACTGGTATTGAACATGAATATTTTAGAAATGAAATACATGTTAATGCGACTAACAACATAGGTTATGGATTTTTTAGTGCTGACACAGCAACAACAACTAGATTTTTCTTTAATCATATCCATGTAGAAGACGTAGCAGGAACAAGTCATTCATATCATGTTGGAGCTGGGGCAACTGTTATTTCAAGTCTTAATGATATTGTTGCTGCGGATGGCCCTAATATTGATGCTGCTGGCTTATTATATCAAATAGATAAACCAATTCGTGGAGATTTCATTTGCAGTGGGCCTACGGCTGACGGAACAAGAAATTTAACTGTTGCTAATACGGATAATACAGCAACCGTGTCGAGCTCGGCTGTAAATATATCTGTTGGTGGAGCAACTTCAACTGGTGATCCATATACAAATTACTTAGTTACAGGCGCTGGAACATATTCTATTGGTATTGATAATTCAGACAGTGATAACTTTAAGATTACTACTGGAGCAACTCCTTCAGCAGGAACAGACTTGTTCACCATGTCGGATATTGGTGTTATTACTTTAAATAATGATCTTGACGTAACAGAAGGTGGAACTGGAGTAGGTACTTTTACAGACCACGGAATCTTGATCGGTAACACAATAAATGACATAACAGCTACAGCCGAAGGTTCTACTGGAACAATTTTAACGGGCGTTACCGGAGATGAACCAGTATGGACAACGGCTACATATCCAGCAACAGCTGCAATGGGAACGATTCTAGTTGCTTCTGGGGCAAATGTAATTACTACGCTGGCTCCAGATACGGCTGGTTACGTTTTAATAGATGGTGGTGCTGGGGTAGCCCCTTCTTGGGGTACTGATATTAGTGGAATAACTAGTATTACAATGGCCGATAACGGAAGCATTCAAACAACGACAACTGACACAGATACAATGCTTATACAGGGATACGACGTTGACGGAACAGCATATGTGCCTTTCATTACTATTACCAATGCCGATGATCCTACTTGTGATTTAAACACCGGTGTAACTATCGGTACTAAGTATATATATAGAGCTGACGGCACAGACGTTCCAGTAGCAGATGGTGGTACAGGAGCAAGCTCTCTTACAGATCACGGTGTTCTTGTTGGTTCAGATACTGCAGCAATAGACGCATTAGCTGTTGGAACAGACGGACAGGTTTTAGTTGGTGATAGCGCAAATGACCCAGTATTTGCATCTATAGCGTCTACTGATGGATCTATTACAATTACTGGAGGCGCAGGTACATTAGACATTGAAGGAACGGCAGCTGGTGAAGCTCAAGTTGGCGTTGTAGAACTTGCTACAGACGCTGAAGCTATTGCAGGAACAGCATCAACAGTAATAAACTGTACTAGCTTAAAAGCAAAGCTTGGAGCTCAAACCTCTCACGGTTTACCTTATGGTGCTGCTACAACTGGAGCTATAGCATGGACAGCAGAACCAACAGATGGACAATTATTAATGGGTGATACTGGAGCTATACCTCAACTAGGAACTTTAACTGCAGGAACTGGAATTACAGTAACAAATGCAGCTCATTCAGTAACAGTTGCGTCAACTGGAACAACGGTTAAAAATGAAACTGGAACAACGTACACTTTTGTTCTAACTGATGCCGGGAAACATATTACTCTTACGAATGGAGCTGCTATAGCGGCAACTGTTCCAACGAATGCTTCTGTCGCATTCCCAATAGGTACTATCATAAGCTTTTCCCAGGGAGGAGCTGGCCAAGTAACATTATCTGGAGCTACTCCACCAACATTACAATCTGCTGATTCTGCGTTAACCACTGTAAAAATTTATAGCGGTGGATGCATGATTAAAATCTTGACAGATACGTGGCGTATTTTCGGAGATATGGAAGCCTAGCGTAAATAGATGGATCTGTAACGATGGTTTTGTTATAATTACAATGAAAGGATCATTATGAAAACATGCAAAGATTGTAAAATAACAAAACCACTATGCGATTTTTATGTAAATGGAAGAAATAAGAAAACAGGTAAGCTGTGGTATCATTGTAGGTGTATTGAGTGTCATAATTTAAAATTTAGACCTAGAACTGGAGTAATAAGTTCAACTAGGTTTAAAAAAGGCCATATTCCTATGTCTAAAAAAATAGAAGGCGGAAGACATAGCTTAATGCATAAAGAATGGATATCGATGGTCTTTGAAAGAGATTTGTATATATGTCAAGAATGTTTTTCTACAGAGAATCTAGACGCTCATCATATTAAGTCATGGAATCATTATCCAGATTTAAGATTTAAATTAAACAATGGTTTGACGTTGTGTAAGTCGTGTCATTCAAAACTTCATCTTAAAGATAAAAAATGCTTCCATAAAGGAAATATTCCTTGGAATAAGGGAACTGTTGGAATTATGGTTGCGTGGAACAAGGGTATAAGTGCAACGCTTGAAGCAAGAGCAAAAATGCGTGGGAAAAGGAAAAATTTTATTCCATGGAACAAAGGACTAATAGGAATGGTGAAGATTAGTTTAGAAACAAAAAATAAAATGAGTAAAGCACATAAAGGTTTAAAATATAAAAAAAGAACTTTTAAAAGATTGGAAGCATAATGATAGGTTTAATGGGGTTAGTATGTAAAAGGACTCGGGGTCCTGATGGAGAACCTGTAACATGGACACAAAGATCTGCTGTTGCTAGTGGAAAAAATATTACAAAGATTGCAACAGATAGCAGCACATATTTTACACTATGTGGATCAGATGGATTATTAGGTACAGCAACTTCACCAGCAAGTGATTCTTGGACATCAAGAACAAGTGGATTTTCAACAGATGAAGTTTATGGTATTGCGTATGGTAATAGTACATGGGCCATTGGTGGATCATCTGGAAAAATTTCAAGCGCCACTGATCCAACTAGTACGTGGACGGCTAGAACTAGTGGTTTTGGGGCACATGTTGTTTATGATATTGCATCTGATAATGGTAGTTATTTTTGTGCTGCTGGAGATATTGGAAATATGTCAAGTACTACCGATGCAGCTAGTACGTGGACAGCCAGAACTAGTGGTTTTGGTACAAGTGATCATTGGGCTGTTGTATATGGAAATAGTATATGGGTAGTAACTGGAGCAGATGGAAAACTGGCTACAGCTACTTCACCTAGTGGAACGTGGACTTTGAGAACAAGTTCTTTTACATCTATTATTATACGTGGAATGGGATATGGAAATAGTCTTTTTGTTGCTGGTGGAGCTACTGGAAAAATGGCAACGGCTAGTGATCCAACTGGCACGTGGACTCAAAGAACAAGCGGATTAACATCATCACAATATTGTTTTGATGTTAATTATGGTGCTGGATCTTGGGTTTTATGTGGTGGACAATGGAATATTTCAGATCATTTAGCAACGTCTACAGATCCAACAACTGGTTCAGATGGTTGGACTACAAGAACATCTAATTTTACTGATGGTGGGGCGTGTTTAAATGCGGCTTACGGATTTAGTTATTGGGTTCTTGTAGGCCAACGTGAAGATTTATCTTCTGCAGTACCTGGAATATAAAAATTAATAATAATTTTGGTGTATAGGTAAAATAACAAAAAAAAGGAAAAAAGATGGCTTTCAAGACAGAAAAAGCAACAGCACTTAAAGGCTCAATTGATATCTTTAAAGTAAATAAAAAAGTAAGCGATGATCAAGTAACAGCATTTGAACAAATGTTAAAAAATGATATTGGTGAATATCCATTTCATCTTATTACAGAACAAGGTGAAGCAGACGAAGCGGGATTGTGCTCATTCAAAGAATTATCATGGTTTTTCTTTCATGGCCCACTTCCAAAGGGCTATGAAGCTGGTTGGCATTTAGTAGTAAGAAGCTTTAAATCTAAGTTAGAAGACTATGGAAATGAATCTTTATACACAGATGCAGTAGCAATTAAACTTTTACTAACGCCTATTATTACTCAAAACGCTGCAATTGCTAAGTTTGATGATTTCTTAGATGCATTTAAGGCAGTTGTAGATAAATCAATCTAAAGGATAAATAATGGCAACAGAAGTTAATGGTCGCTTTCCCCTAGCATACTTGGGTGTAAGCGCGCGTAATCCATCAAGTGTGTTTAAGCATACGGTTGCACCAACTTCAGCTGATTATAAGAATTTTCATGTAGGTGCAGTTTGGATTTACAATGACAAAGAAGGAACTACAGAAGTTTACATGCTAGTTGATAAATCATTAGGTGTATCTACTTGGTTGAAACTGGGATAAAAACGTCTTCTTCATATCTCCTTTTGTGTCGCCCTGGTTACTACTACGCTGGGGCGACTTTTTTTTATCTAAATTGTGTTATAAAATATAATTATATATGGTTAAAGAAATTCCTTTCTCCTGTGGGTTGCATTATTGTGTAGCTAGGCCGTATCGCTTTCCTCGATGCGGCCGTTTTTATGAAGAAGTTTCTAAAGAAACAAGTTTCTTTAGAAACCAGCTTTCTAGAAGCCAGCTTTATATATATTATTCATAGAATTATTATTTCCATATTGAGCTTGTTCTCGTTTACGTTTAAGCTCTTCGGCCGTCATGCTTGGTTGCATATGATTAACAGAAACTGCTAAGTAGCGTAGGGCGTCACAGTTTGAGACTAAATATCCATTAATGTAATAACAGTTATCTTTTTCAACGGTTAAGTCGTATACCTCTTTTGGTGTATCTAGTTGAGAGATTTGCACATTCTTTACTGCATGTTTTTTTAAGAACATATTTGTTACAGACAAAAGTTTTACCACAAATAATACAATTCCTTTTTTCATCATCAATACGAGAGAGAACTCTTGCTTTTGTTTTACATTTATTGCTGCAGAATTTTCCCCATGCACATCCTGCTTCGTATTTTTTTGAACACACTTCGCATGTTTTTTCGTATTTAATTCCTTTAATGCCTGGCAATGATGTTTTAGCATGGTTTCTGTGCCACTCTCTTCCTTTTTTGCTTCGATGCCATACCTTAGAGAGTTTATTTTGCGCAACAAGAACCTTTTTGCATGCTTCAGACTGGCACCAAGAATTTGGTTCGGTAGCATGCAGATACCCATGATCATGTTTAGTAAGCATTTCAAGATTTTCAATATTGTTATTTTTAGTATTCTTGTCTTTGTGATGTATAACATATCCTTCTGGGATTTTTCCGTTATGTTTTTCCCAGACATGTCTTTGGATTGTTGTGAACACACCCTTTCCTCTATAATATCCCTTGTCTCCCGTTCCCATGTAATATTTTGATGCAGTCCATCTATAAAGGTATCCATTAAACAAGATTTGTTTTTCATCTTCTGAGATAAGATAGTCTTCTTGAATCCTTTTGAATCTGACCCCTTTATATAATATCCAAATATCTTTCTCCATAAATAAGTCCTTATTTTACTATATGGTTCTAATACATGCGAATATCTTAGTGCATCGGCAGAAACAAGTCCATCGTTAGTAAAAAATGTATGATCAGGAGTACATTTTATATTGTTATTTATGGTATAAAGTTTGTCTGTTGTTCTTTTGTGAACTTTAAGTACTTTTCTTGTTCCAAGCGGTGTTATAACGCTGTTACCAGGTTTAATATCTTGTATAGCAACTTCACCATTTGCGGTTAATACTTTCATGTCTCCTGTAAAACAAGCGTGACTATACTTACTGTGAAGAGGTTTCCCCGTATAATCTTGTGTTTTTTCGTCCCACTTTTCTCTATAGTTTTCTATTGCTTTAATAAGCTTTGCGCATCGTTGTTCATCAATCCATACTCTACCAAGAATAGAACGAACAGCTTCTATGCCATCACGTACTGTTAATTTTGGTGCCATTATAAAATTAATACCTAGTTGTTGTGCCTTTTGTATTCTTGACATACCAGACGTATATTCATTCACAAAAATATCATGTGGAGCAACATGCTTACCGTACAAATATGGTTTGCTTTTTAATACCTGTACATAATGTTCTAAACCTTCTTTGTTCTTTTCATAGAAGTCTATAATTCGTATTGTATTGCCAATTAGCTGGTAGAAAATTATAGAATTAGAATCATGAATTCCCAAATCCCACGCTGTATGAACAGGAAAAGAAGATTCCCATGGAGAAAGACCAATTTGATGATTTAAATTCATCTTATCAATGTATTTTGCGTAGTAACTTCCCTCAACGCCCGCATCGAAACTGCAATTATGAACGGCTCTTCCATTTACGGTATAACTTTCATCGTATTGAACAGAAAGATTATAAACATTACCAGAATATGGACAAGATTCTATAGATTTCACCCTTGCTGCTATACAATTTTTAGCGCGACGTAAATACTTACTTTGGCCTCTTAAAGATAAATAAGTTATCTGTATGGAAAAAGATTCTTTACACTTTACTTTTCTTCCTTGAATAATGTTTTCGCAAGGTTTTTTTACTGAAATTCCTGCTGCTAATCCCATGTTTAAACTATTAGCAAGAAGTTGTACTTGATAAGCAAGTGTTTTTGATATAGTTGAATAAGAAATTCTTTCTAATCCATTTTTATATTTATAAACACAACCATCTCCTTTAATCAGCTCAAAAAAGAAATCTTTTTCATGTCCAGCTATAAGAGTAAATGGTATGCATTTTTTATATGAAATAGACCCACAATTTATCTTCATAAAATCTATAAGAGCAGTCGATCCAACCAGAATATTAGTTGCGGTCTCTGTAGGAGATAAAGAAAATTTTATACCTAAACTGTTCAATAAAAATGATACGCGATCAATATCTTTTTGAGAACCAAGCGTAAGCTGAAGGCCATTTTTAAATGATGATCCTTCGGTTATATACCATGCCATTAGAAGAGCAAGTTCTTTTCTAATTATTTCATGCTTGCCAAGTGTTGCTTTAGGAAAAACAACATAGTCTTCTGTTGTTAATTCTTGAGCTTGTTTCCATGAGTAGCTTTGAGTTTTATAGTCATATATCTCAATAGGGTGTTCAGGAGTACATCTAATATCTTCAGATGACCCAAAAGATTTTATAACAAAAATCTTTCCATCATATTGTCTTTTAAATGTTTTAAGAACTTTTCTCCATCTTCCGGCATGTGATAAAACAAGATCATCTTTAATTATATCTTTAATTGGTTTTATATCAGATGAAGTTAAAACAGACTGAGATCCCTCAAAGCAATAATATTCTTGTTGAATCATATCTGGACTAAGATTTCCTTCTGCGATTTCACGATCTATTGCTTCTTGTGAAATATGTTGTGTTTCATTTAATCCAAGCTTACACGACCACCAATATGGTGAATTTTCAGCAAGTTGATATAAATCCCATAATCCATTGTGTCCTCTAGGCGTACTTTGGAAGATCGCCCAACCACCATTTGCTGCTAAAACAGGGGATAATAGAGCCCATATACGCGGGTTTTGTAATGCATATTCACTGAAAACAATACCTCTTGGATTTGTTCCCACAATGGAATTACCAGACCACATTTCTTTTCCGTTTCTTCTTACTTTTATAACTCCAGATGGAACTGAAACGCAATAAATCATTCCTGTATAATTCTCTTTTGTAATATATCTCTTTTTTGATGATGAAAAACGTTTGAATTTTGAAGTTCTAACAGAAAAGGCATAAAGTGTATTTTTATTTTTAATAAATCGATTGTCTCTATTGATCCAGTGTTTATCGCCAATATTATTTTTTATTGAAACATTTCCACTATAACCAAGTTTGATTGCTATTTCCTGAACATCATCGACAAGTTTTTTTGACGTAGAGTAATACGCAATGCCACCATTATTTTTATGTATACTTCCATCACCAAGAACAAGCCAATCAAATAAAATCTTAAGATACTTAACGGAAAGATTCTTTATATCTTTTGGTATAAATCTATTTGGTTGAAGTCCAAACTGACTAAAATATTCATAAAGTTGTCGATCTTCAATGCAATAGTTATTATTATAATTCGAATAATTTAATCTGCACTTATCTAATAACTCTTCTATTTTTAATCTTATGGGTTCTTTTTTTTGAGTGATAGTTGTGCGATATGTTTTTTCGCTTTTAAATGTATTACCTTCAGATAGAAAAATACCAAGGAGAGCAACAAAGTTTTCCATTTTTAAGGTTCTGTCGTATAACTTTTTGCAGACTCTTCCTTTTCCTGTTATCCATTCAGAATAAACAGTAGGAAAAGCAAAAGTGTCTTGTTCTTTCCCATTCCATAAACACGTAGACGGAATACTATCACCAGAAAGAGAAAGCTTTTCTACAGTCTTAAATTTATAGAACCCCTTATCTGATTTCACATAAAATCTATGCGTTGGGGTAACCAAAAAATCTAATGATGTATTTAATCCACGATACATTTCTCCATTATATGGCTTTTCTACATATGCAATAGGCTTTTCATATACAAGATAACCATCTTTTAATGTTGCAACTGATTCTGTTTTATTAAGATCTTTAAATAATTTCCATCCATCTTCAGTTAATATTTCAGTTTCATGGTCAAAACAATCTGGATTATCTGATCCGATAATTTGTATTATTGAACTATTCATGAGATTAATTCTTAGCTCTTGTGAGTTCATACTGGATATCATTTGCTTTGGAATATAATCTAGGAAGCGTTTTCCGTCATTCGTAACTGAGTTCCACAGAATCTTACGACCTTGGTTATAGGTTGGATAGCAGACGAAATAGACTCCTGGCTTATTTATTGCTTCTCGTATTAGCATATTCCATGTCATTAGATCTTTTCCAGCTCTACGACAAATCACTAACACCATTCTTTTGAACTCATCACCAAAGAATGCTTGCATAATAGGACGTTGATAATCCCTAGGAACAAACTTATTAAGATGTACTTCTATTTCAATTGGTTTTGTTTCCATTTATAGCCATGAATTTTCACTAGAGTTTTTCTTTCCACCTCTACCCTCACGCCGTGCAATAATTTTAAGCGCTTGCTCTTTAGAATCTTCGAACTTGCTTTTTGGCATATCGGCAAGATTTTCTATTTTTAAACTTTCAAGCATCTTCTCAGCAAGATCAGGATAATTTGCCAAGATAATTTGTAGCTGCTCTGTTTGGTCGTTATTAATAAGCATAAACGACTCTTGTTTTGCATTGTAACGAGCGTTTACTCCTGTTGCCTTAGCTTTCTCTACTCGAATAGATCTCATGTCTTGTTCGCCATCGTCGTCGTCTAAGTCTTCTTTAATAGTAAGGTTAAGAATATTCATAAACGAGTTACGCTTTTTAGCCTTCATATGAGAATTAAATGTTTGGATATCATTTTTTGCTGGAACTAGTCTGGTTCTTGTTTCCATGAACTGAGCAGAGTCATGCAATAGAATGGCTGAAAGTATAACTTTATCGTCTTCTAGCATTTCTCTGAAAGTAACAGACAACCCATTCTGGGAGAGTGCGGCTCTAACTGCTAATACCATGACATCAAGGTCAGCGTATTGGCGAAACATCGAGAAGTTATTATCTCTGTTAGTAGCAATAACGGGAAATTCGCCTTGAGCTTTAGAGAGAGCCGCACAAAGGAGATCTATTTCTTCAGATTGATATTTGTCTACGTATTTTTCTTTTAATCGTTCTTCAACCTTTTGGTTAATGAACTTGTCTAATGCTTCTAAATTTTTTAAATCTGCTTTTAAGTTGTCAATCTCCATAGTCTCCCTTTTTAGTTATATAATTTTATCTTCCATCATAATCATCATCTACTTCAATGCCTAATAACGATTTTAAAGCATATCGCTTCATATAAGTCTGAGATCCACCATGTGCCTGGCAATCATGATCTATAAGAACTGCCTTTCCAGACTTCTGATATGTTCTTGGTAACATTGAAACAGAGCGAACGTATTGTTTGCTGGTGACGTGTCTAATTATGGTGACTATATACGTTGTTTGATCAATTGTGTGAACATGCTGGTAGAGCTTACATTTTTGATTATACAGCCCGGTTGTTATGTAACTTAACATAGAACCAAATGATTGATACTTGTGTGTATTACTTTGCTTGTCTGTACAAAGCGCAGGATTTTCATGTAAAAATTCCATTAATGCCATATCAATTTCTTCTGTTTCAAATGACTGTATGTCTAGAAAGAAATCTTGCTTGTTTTTATACGTAGTGTATCTATCAAGTAGGATTACATCTTTAAGAAACTTTCCAACCAAACCATCTTCTTTTTTAAGTTCTTTTTTTGGTTCTTCTGAATTATTCATATCTTCTCTTTTTGGTATCGTCACGCTCTAAAGGTTTTTTATTTATAAAACCTTCATATATTAATATTTTTTCTTGCTCAAGTTGTTGCTTCGATAGCTTGTCTAAATGCTCAATATTATATTTTTCATATATTGCCTTGAGACGTTTAGTTCCATAAAACATAGGGACTGGCTTTCTTACAGTCGGATTAGCAAACCTCTTTGAATCCATTATCATTAAGATATCTATCAGGTCACCCAACACCATGTCCTTAGTTTCTTTATACATATCAACCTTCGTACATATCGTTCTTTGCTTCAATTGCTTGAGATACTGTAAGTTCTTCTAGAAAAGATACTCCGTATTTTTCAGTGATCGCTTGTTCTAATTTGTATCCGCTGCCTGGACTGCGTTTGTCTATTGCTGTTACGAATCTTTCGATTACTTCTAGCGCTCTGTTTTTGATTTCGTTTGTCATGTCATCTCCCGATAAATTAAACCTATGCTGCTAACTAAATACAGTATGACTTACTTACGAGAGTATGTCAACTCATTATTTAACATAAATAATTATTAACACTTTACAGATATGTTTTGGACTTATAGAATGAATCTAGTGGCTAGAGTAAGCAGCTAAACGAAAAAGCGGAAGCCATTTAAAACTTCCGCTTTATGCATTTGCTGCAATTAACTTATAATTAATTACAACGTATAATTAGAACACAATACCATTTGGGATTTAATTATGAACTCAGATTACAACATACACAGACGAAGTCAAGAAAAACAAAAAAAACAAAAAACTTTTATCGCTCGAAAAAGACAGACTGAAAAGATTTGGTGGTATGACCCCTGTCCAGCTGTTAAGTTTTTCAAGAAGCCGCGTCGATTTATTGCTGAATTATCAAGCATTTCTATTAAAGTGTTAGATTACATCATAGCGTTTGGTTATTCCAATGAAAAGATATTTATTTCACAGAAAACAATTGCAGTTAGAATAGGAGTGAGCAGAGAGAGCGTAAACAGGGCTCTTAGGCCGTTGGAGGAAATGGGATTAATATTCAATAATTACAGGCACTTTAAGACCAGCTTTTACCGTATAGCAAAATGCTTTAAAACGAAGCGAATGATCAAAAAGTTATCAAGTCTATTACCCGCTCTGCTACTAGGGATTATGTGGCCGATCACACAATATAAAGAATTATCTTCTCTTCGTCTTAATCTTAATAATAATAGTAGAATATCTTCTCTTATAAAAGATGTGCGCGCGAGCGTAGGGGCGTATAGCTTTTATAATAATCCCCCAGCTCACCCGAAGGTAGGAAATATGAATATTTCGTACAATAAAGAGAAGACAATAGAGGCAATTAAACAAATAAACGCAATAAGGCTTACCAAAGCTGGTAAACTTCACATTTCTAGGTATAATG
>Ga0222682_1000051_pt1 | contig 27202 bp, 36 predicted proteins | sample AntAcemetage1008_FD_179812 | JGI IMG/M metagenome (GOLD analysis project Ga0222682, IMG submission 179812) | Saline water microbial communities from Ace Lake, Antarctica - #1008 | ecosystem: Environmental > Aquatic > Non-marine Saline and Alkaline > Saline | place: Antarctica: Ace Lake...
TATGTTCAAGATTTGCTTTTGAACCCTTTCCCGTCCCCCTTTTGCCCGCTCAATTTCGTTTGATAATTCTTGTAGGTTCATGATTTACCTATTTCTTCCAATTAAATAACTACCGAATATTGCTAAAAATGTTAAAATTGCCATTATCAAAACTATGGCTAAACCTTGCCCCAAATCATATGAAGAAATAAAATAAACTTTTTTGAAAATAAAATTGAATCCTTCTATAAATTGATTCATAATTTCCTCCTTTTAAAAATAATAATTTAATTGACCGGTTCTGTTTTTTGCATTTGATGTATTTGTTGATCGTTTGTTTCTTCATCAATTCGCTTGAGAAATTTTTCTTCGATCACATCCCAATAAGTATTATCAGTGAATAATATAGCCTTGTCAATTTCCCAGTTATTTTTACCAGTAAATCCTGGAATTTTTCCAATGAATTTCCCAACAGTAACGAGAATTCCAATGTTACTTTTAGAACCTCCTCCATCAATGATAATTGCAAGGCATCCCTCTTCGATTTTTGTTTTCATAATAATTTTATACCTTATACCCAAAAGGGGCGGTCTGGCCGAACATGTCCTGCATCTTTTCGTCGCTCCAATTGTCTTCGTTCTCAAGATTGAGCTGCCGTAATTCGGCAACGGTTTTCAACTCTATCCCGGCATTGAAATAATCCATACATCTGGATTCTATGTACCAGCAAGATGCTTTTTACATTTATCACATACTTGAACGAGTTTGTTTTCTTTCATGATATTTATCCTCTTATTAATTTAACCTGTTCCGGGATGAATAGGTGGTGACTTAACTTTTCCTTTTTCTGGTATCGAATGTGGACTATCAGACAATTGGGGGCTATTACGAGATCTCCATCCTGATCATCTGACCAACCACTTTTGACATCAAATCCAAGGCCGCATTTCCATTCACTCTTCCAATGAAGCAAACAAGGACAATTATTACATTGAGTATAAATCCTATCAAGCTCAATTGGGCTAAACCATGCTTCAGACCTAATTTTTATTTCTCTCATGGCATCATCCCTTTCAATTCTACGAGACCATCTTCAAGCTGCCCGTCCATCTCGTCCAGTTCGGCCCCCATTTTGGTCAGTTTTTTATTTGCGGCATCAACACTTGCCAGGCCGTGCTCGCTCTTGAGCTGTTTGGTTTCCTGCTCAATGATTCCAATCAGCTTGGTAGACTCTTGGCCTGCTTCATCGATTGTTTTTTTAAATCCCATCAATTGGTCAGTTAAGTTCATTATTTCTCCTATTTGATTTTGGTTATGAGGGGCAGGATTCGAACCTGCAATGTCATGCTCGATCAAGTTAGTTTGAAAAATACAATTACTAATGCCTCGTCATGTGCGTTACCAGTTTCGCCACCCTCATAATTACCTTTCTATTTATATTATAGTTTTTAAATCAATTTTTTTAAATTATCTTCTGGCCTCTCTTATTTTCTGGACCAGATCAATGGCTTTTATTGAATCTTCAATGCCATACCCTTTTCCGCTTAAAATTTCTATATATGATTCTGTATGCAGTTCAGAAAAGACATTATCAAATCTAATTTCTACTCCGTTAATTTTCATGCTTCGATAAAACTTTTGGTTTGGGTCCGGGAGATCCTTTTTATCAAGGGATAAATGATATGATACAATTGCCCGTTCTAACTGCAACATACCGGAGGATTGTTGCTCATTCCTATTTTGAATATCAAAGGTTTGAATATCGCCAAACAACCAAATCAGCATATCGAAAAAATGGATACCAATATTTGTTTCTATGCCGCCACTTTTCTTTTGATCTCCTTTCCAGCTTTGAAAATACCAGGGACCTCTTGGAGTGATGTATTTTAAATCCACATTATAATATTCCTTTTTATTGACCAGGTATTTTAAAAGTTTAATGCTTGGATGAAGCCGTAATTGCAATATCGAATAAACTTTTTTTTGGGATTCCCTTTCTATTTTTTGTAACTGGATTAAATTTTCAACAGTCAAAGATAAAGGTTTTTCGCATATGACATCCGCCCCAATCCTCAATCCTAATTTGCAATGTGCTTCATGTAGATAATTAGGGGAGCAGACCACCATATAATCAAGCTTTTCATTCTTAACAATATGCCGGTCAAATGATTCAAACTCCGTAAAAAATTTGCAATCAGGAAAATATGAATCCAGAACCCCAACAGAATCATTTGGATCAAGTGCTACTACTAATTCATTTCCTGTATTTTTTATTGCTTGCATATGTCTTGAAGCGACATAACCAGCGGCCCCTATGAGTCCAACTTTTGCCATTTTATTTCCTTAATTTTTTTCTAAAATTTCATTATCAGACACATATTTAAAGAACCGGGCCGGATTCCCTAACCATAATTGACGGGGCGGGATATCTTTTGTAACAACAGAACCCACACCTATCATGGCATTCTCCCCAATAATTACTCCGGGAAGGACACTGACATTGATACCGATCCGGGCGGCACGTCTGATTGTGTAGCCTTTTATTTTAAGAGGGTAATTCCTACCATGTACAATTCTGGGCGTATTTGCTCCTACAAAAAACATGGCAATAAATACATCTTCCTCAATTAGAACGTCTTTGGTTATATGACATTGGGAGTGGATTAATACCCTGTCCTGAATTTCGCATTCGCCCTCGAATACACTTAAATGGCCTATTGTGCAGTCATTACCAATGATAGTTCCGGGCCTTAAAACCGTATGATGGCCGATAAAAGTGTTGTCTCCTATTATACAATCTTTTTCAATGACTACGCCAAATCCAAGCCTTACATTTTTACCAAATTTTGTAGAACAGTGAATTGGACCGATTCCTTCAAGAGCGTCTTTCCATTCACTTCCATATGCTCTTTGTGTTTCAGTCATAATTTAATCCTTTTTAATCAAATAGTTTATTTAAAATCTTTTCAAATTGTTCCATTCGATTAATTATGCTGTGATTTTTACGGGTAAACGTCATCCCGGCTTTTCTGATAATGTCATAGTTTTGTGGGTCTTGAATACAGTAGTTTATTTCGTTGAATACATTTATCTTATTTATTGGGAGGTAATGTTTGTAAGGAATAAGCCCTATTTTTTTGAAATCCTCTGTTTCGTTGACCAGTAATAAAGATCCGGTAGCCATAATTTCAAAGCATTTTGCCAAGGCATAATTAAAAACGGAAGAAGTCGATACGCAGCAAAGATAGGAATGGAGTAATCGAGCATAATCATCTCTTGCATATACTGGAGGTCTGTAATCTATATTTGCACGATACCTATTATCAACTATAAAAGACCGGAGAGGATAAACTGGGTGATAAATAGACCCGCAAAGCAGACATTTATTTTTCGGGGTTTGGTTAAATGGTAGCTGAGCATACCGATTATATGGAGAGAAAAAGTGAGGAAAAAATTCATATTTTGATAAAAATTGAGGATACATTTTTACAAAATATTCATGAGTAAATGATAATATTGAATCGCATCTTTCAAATGTTTTAACCTTGTTATCCAGGCATAATTGATTCTCATAGCATTGCAGGTCGCCAGTGAACATAATCAGCTTTGTATTTTTATTCAGATCAACAAGCCCCGGTATTAGGTTTGGTCTATTATGCAAGGGTACAGCAAACATGATAACCACATCTGTATTGGCAGGCACGTCAACTTCATCGGCAAACTTCATATCAAAGCCATATTTGTGCTTAATCCCATAAAATAAAGGAGCGAATACAGAAGTGGCAGTGGCTTCAGGAACCCATCTGTCTCTATGTGTTTCATAAAACTTTGGAATGATTATGACTCCATTCATATTTTTTCTCCATAATTGATAACGCCCTGTATCATAGACGCACGTCTTTTTACGCATCCTTGCAAATGCGTTTGTTGGGAATCTCTTCCAATATTATTCGTTCGATAATCTTTATTGAAGTGGATTGGACGGTTTTTAAAAAAACAATTCCATAATGCTCCATTAAATGAGTTAGTAGTACAGCTTTTGCCTTGTCTGAAAAAGACGGCTCGTTAATATAAAAGTTACCAAACATTTGTAGTGTAAAAATCTGACCACAGTGTTTACATTTAAATTTATTGAACGGAGAATCATTTGGGTTTGTAGATGGCCAAATCTCACTTCCATAGGTTTCAATGAATTCGTCAAATACTGATTTCATATTTTTTCTCCATACACCAAATAAAATTTCTTTGTTCCGACTCCAGGAATAGTTTGGCCTTTAATAAAAGTAATAATTGGGCTATATCGTTGTATAACACTTTCGCGATTTTGAAACCATCTGACATGAGCTATATCGTCCTTGTTTGGAACGGAGAATATAATTTCTTTTCCTTTCGGGATAGCTTCGATTATAGCCAAATCATTAGTCAAATGCTCAAGGGTTTCCAGACAGATGAAAACATCATAATCCAAAAACTTTTTTTGTATGCTTTCATCATAAAGACTTCCCACTTCAAATTGATATGAAGGAACTCGTTTTATAGCCCATTCCACACATGACTTTGAAAAATCCACTCCCCAATAATTTTTATATTTTTTCCTGTATAAAAATTCAGCAAACAAGCCCGGTCCACAGCCCAGTTCTGCTATTTTTATATCTGTATCGACAGGCAATAATTCAATGGCTTTGTCATAAAGATTTACCCAATATGGGCTCAGGGGATGATCTGAATAGGTGTCATAATATTCGGGACCTAATTCTTTTCTCATAATTTATATCTCCTATTTAATATTCCTCAAAAATTTTTCTTTGTTCTGGTTATGGAGCTCGCTATCAATATAATTTATCAGGGGCTCTCGCCAAGTCTTTCCATAAGTATAATTCAAATATTCAATATTATTTTTTGGAATCCATACCGATAAATCATAAAACATATCTCTCATTTGTGGCACTAATAAATTTTTGGGCATTTCAAATAATAAATTCGATGGTTTGGATGAATAGTTGCAATACACAAAATTTTTATATTCGTTTATGCCTTCATGCCAAAGATAAAAACATATGTTAATATCCTTATATCTAAGCCTTAATTTACCACCAGCATTTTTTTTGCCAGACCCTACAAATTTAAAAATATTTTCTTTTGTAAATTTAGGCGAAAATCTGATTAAAAAACCACTCTTTTTTAGATCAGATATTATGTTATCGTTCCAATATTTATACTCCATTCCAAGATCTATATCTCTATCATACGATATAAATCCTTTATCTCGTATACACCCTAATAATGTTCCATTTTGTATCCATATTTTTGCACCATTTTTATTCCCAATATCGGTAATCGATTTAATTATTTCTTTCCCATCTGAAACATTTATATATGGATAATCCATTATAATTCCTTGTGCAATTTAGTAGATGAAATTCCTTCCGTGTAAGGCACTTCAATTAATTCTCCGCCCCATTCAGACAATACTTCAATAACCTCCTGCCGTGTATTTTTTTGAGGCCCATTTCTCCAATCGTCGGCATGGATAACAAAATCCGGTTTTATTCTTTCCAGATTTTTTTTATAGCTCAAAGTATTTTGTGAAACGACTTTATTCACACCTTTGATATTTTCTATTATGGTTTTACGATGTTTATAAGATAAGGCCGGGATTCTCTTATATGATTCAATGGCCTCGTCTGTTAGTAGGCCGATAATTACTTTGCCATATTTTTTTGCTTCTTTGATAATATTAATGTGACCGTGATGAAGTAAATCAGCAGCCATTCCGGCGTATATTTTTTTCATGGCCTCTTTCCATTTGCTCAATTTCCAAGATTTTTGCAAAATCGCCTCGCAGCCTATTAGCGTGACATTCCCCACAGATTTCTTTCCGGCGCGACCACGGCTTATTTCTGTCCGGGACTTCCGCCTCTTTTTGTCTGCATATTTTACATTTCATGATAAATCTTTCATATCATCTTCTATTTTAAGAATTTTAGGCCACAAGTTTCCATCCTTGCTACACCTGCCGGTAGTCCATGTCGATATTTCCCGGCCACCTCTTTTATACACAAAAAACTCTTCGTGATTTTTTACTATGTTAAGCCGCCAATCAATTCCATATTGGCAATTGAGATAATCATTCATATGGTTTGGCATAGGATATTTATCCCCAAGGAAATCCACCATTTGAGGTTTATCATACCAGCGGGCTTTATCCACAAATTTCAATCCCGGAGTAGATTTTGGGAAAGCTTCATAATAATCCCCATTCTTATGAAACAGCCATCCATTGAATGTGGTTTCCCGTGTAGCAAATATGAAATCAGTCTTCTCATTTCCAACTTGAAATCCTACTGCCCGCAATGCATTGAAAAGTTGTAGTAATTGTTGATCTGTTATCTCAGTAACAACCGCCATATCCACATCAGTATCCCAGGCCATGATATCTTTATATCGGGCATATCCAAGTACAATGCCGTCTGTAATGACCCAGGGGATTCCTACAAAATCAAAAGCTTTCTTACAGGCTATTAAGTCCGATTTTATTTTTTCTTTCATGTCCATTTGATTGTTCAAAATTTCTTCCTCCATTGTTGACACCAGTAATAAAATTTAGTCGGAATAGGGAAATATTTGCAGGTCTTATCCAGCCTTAAAAAACTACAATTGCCGCAATACCTGCCAGGCTTTTTTGACAAAATTCTTTTTAAACGCTTTCGATTATTTCCCATACTCGATCCTTGATATTTTTTCGGGTTCTGTTAACTGCAAAATGTTCTTTCATGTTATCTTCAAATTTAATTGTGCTGATTTTGTCTTCCTGGAGATTTTGAATAAATGCTTCAAACCGGTCTTTCCTGTTTTGAGCATCTTTGGGGGTTTCTTTCAGCACATCTTTTTCAATGGGTAGATAAACAGGTTTAATGTCATTAGATTCGCTATCATATAAATATACACGGGGCCGGTGATCAACTTGATCCGAATTTGACCGCATCATTGATCCCGGATTGACCAATAGTTTGCCATGGGATTTGACTACAAAAGGCTTATGATTATCCCCGCTAAGAATGAGGTCAAATTTATTTTTTCTCAATAATGTTTTTGCTGTTGCCCCTTCTTGACCTTTATACTCCGGTTTATCTTCAATCACCATTTGATGAGTCAGGGCGATATTTGGAACTGCATGGCCACATGGTTGTGTAATTTTAATCCCCCAAGGGAAACCATAAACATTTATTTTCTTACCCATGATATTATCCCCTTTTAAAACAGTCGTAACATCTGTCATATCAGATACACCCATTGGGGATTCGTCAAGTTTATCCAATTTATGATTTGGAAGATCGTGCTGTCCGGGAAGACAAATTATATCAGCATCATATTTTTTTATGGCTTTGACAAACCAGGAATACAACGGCCAAGGCCATGTGGACCTGTGCCCCAAGTCCCCGGCAATAAGAATAGGGCAATGATGTTCGCTCCCAAGGGCAAGAATAAATTCAAATTTCTTTTTCATTGCTCCGGTAAAATCATCAATTCTATTTCTTGGGGTGTCTGATCTCAAATGATTGTCTGCGCATAATATTGCATCAACATCCATCACCTGGCTCCTTGATTCTGTGGTCATCAATATCTGCTATCATTTCTATATTGTATCGGAGTTCAATGGCGCATTTTGAAAGACAAGAGAAAATCTTCCCTAATTCATCTGCAAGTTCGCTTCGTTTTTTCAGGGATATGATTTCGTTGCTATTATTGCAAATGTCATGAATTTTAATTGCTAAACTGGAGCTGTGACCGAGTAACCCGTTTGAGGCAGTATGCAGAATGGTCATATCCCCTTTTAAAATCTGTTTTCTGGTTTTCGGATCAATGGTAAACATCAACCCGGTTTTAATTGTTTTTGACATATTAATTTATCCTTATATCGTTTTTAATTAAAACGCATCAACCTCATGACAATTCTGATCCCGATATTGTCCTCTGAATCTTATAAAAGTTTCAACTCTCTTTTCGTGGTCAAGTATCGGCCGTCTTAATTTTTTCATTTTTTCTGTAGCATATTCCCATTCATCAAATACTTCTTGATTTTCAGCTACAATAATATTTATTTTGGGCAGGCCAGGAATAGTAAAATAAAAGCTGGCATAATGTTCATTGACTTCTTGTATATCTATATTATTTACTAACAAAAACTGTCCAAGTATTTGAACATGATCGCTTCGTATGACTACATCTAAATCAGAATTTTCGGATACAGGGCCATATGCTCTGGTACCCGTAATAAGGCATTGAGGTTCCATTTGTTTATCCTTTCTCACATAATGGACAGCGTGATGGCATTAATTTATGAAAGTTATCCTGGGCTGTTTTTAATTGTAATTTAAAACGAGTACATCGTTTTTTATTGGCTTCAATCTGTTCAACCAAATCCAAAATAGCGTTATATTTTTTCGTTTTCTTATCTATATTATAGTTTAAATCAAACATTATTTTAAATTTTCTTTTTACTTCCGGGCCAGGCAATCTTTTAAGCCGGGATTGGGCTGCTTTGATACGGTTAATAGCATCTACAATAAGGCTTATTTGGCGAGATTTAAGCGATCTTTTTTTATCTATACCTAAGTATAGGTTTAACTTTTTGCCTGCGATTTTGACCCAATCCCTGTCTTTGAGCAAATCTTGATTCATTTTAATTTTATGGATTGAGGCCGATATTTTAGCCTTCGTTGCCCTGGTGGAATTTATTTTGGATTGAAGATTTTTCAGCCCGGTCAAATACCCATCTGCCTTATTGATCCATTTGAATTCTTTCTCTTCCTGGCTCTTGCCTTCCAGTTCTGCTTCCAATCCGTTGATTGATTGTTTTTTTCTTTTTACTTGTAAGTTAGCTTCATCAACAGATTTTTGCATCTTCTCAAGATTAGCCATTTTGTTGATGTATTGGGCCACCTTTCCGGAGGTTTGGGAAATTAAAAAATGGGCATCTGGTTGCCGGTGAATATTAATGCTTTGGATATTAAATATTTTTTGAACATCTTCTGGGACACCCTGGCCGAAAGCATGATAAGGTTCTTCCTTATCGATCTGATATGTGTTGGATGATTTTGTTCTCTTTCTGATTACTTTACGCCCATCAATTCCTATCTCAACAGAAGTGGGTTCTTTACCCGCCCACCAGGAGACATATTCATCCCCAGATGGATTGTTAAAAATGCACCAATCCAGGGCTTTCATTACTGCGGATTTACCGGTATCGGAATCACCAATAAGATCATTGACGCCAGGGCTGAATGGGATCATGGTATCTTTATGCGACAAGAAGTTTTTTATTTTGATGTATTCGATTGGCATATTATTCCTTATATGTCGTCAAAAATAATTGGTAATTTTTCTTTCAACTCTTTCATGCAGGGTATCATTAATGCTCTCATTTGTGGGTGAGCAGCTTTTGAACAACGCAATTTAAAAATATGCCGCCATTCACGGATATTTCCTTTGACGATGATTTCTGTTTTTAATGCATTGGGAAGAACTTCACGAGCTTGTTCTGGTCGCCAGCCTAAATGTAACAAGGTTTTGTAATCATTTTCACTTTGAATACATGACCACATAAAAGCAGTATCGGCCTTATCATTAAATTCTTGTACGGGAACATTATATATTCCACATTCAAAATCTGTCCATACAGGTCGGATGAACTCAATATTATCTCCACCATAGTTTACATACCTTGTGGATTCTTGCGCAAAGCTGCATAAACGATGCCTAACCATTTCATGCGTGACACCACGATTTGTAATAAATCGAATGGTAATATCTCCAAATTCGATCATTGCATGATGCCCACGAGAAATAAGCATTTCTACAAATTTTTCAGCAGATTCTACTGTGATTTTATCTTCGGATTTGTAGCAGGTACGACCTGCTGTTTCGATAGCCAAAAGTACGTTTTCTGGAATACTTAAAATTTCATGTGATTGTTCAATTACTTTCATTTTCTTCTCCTTTTATAATTCAGCAGCATGTCTTTGTTGTGTATGTTTTACACCTTTTTTGTATCCTTTGGATTCGCCCCTTTTGACGGCTTTTTTTATGCAATAGGAGCAGTTGGGAAGAGTCATTGCAATTTTGAAATTATTATCTAAAAGTTCTTGAAAAGATATATTACATTCCTTGGTGATATTCCCGCAGCCCTCACAATATAAAATGATATTAATATCAGTATTTTTATCTGTATTTTTCATGGATTAATCTCCTTTCAAATTTTTTACTTTTACATATGAAATAGCCATGTCAAGGCATTCTCTTCTTGTTGGGGCTTCGAATGTTTCTGAATGTCTATCCTCACAATATCCAACCCATATTTGTAATTCTTCATAAGTTTTGTTACCGATGAATCCTTGCCATTCTGTTATATGAGACAGCTCAAAATCAAGTCTTTCTGTGTCTGTAATTTTGTGTTCTTCTGTTTCTGGATATCTTGCTTTTTCATTTTTATGAATTTGCGTTTTAATGGCTTCCTCAAAAGCTTTCATATGCGGTTCTATGGGTTTTTCTTCCCTTACTACTTCAAATCTGAACGCTTCCTTATGCGAGATTAAAGATACAAGCTCGGTACGGCCCAGTTTACTTATTTCCGGGAAAGCATCGCCGGATATTAGCATCAGGTATTCTCCCCAAACTTTATTACCATGTTTGTTGATAGACGGCTTAATATCTTCAATTTGCCAGTCAGTCGGAAGATTAAGAGCACTTTCAATAAAGCTGTGTGTTATTCTCACATATCCTTTTTTCATATTACCTCCTGCTGAAAAAATTTTTAATTCGATCAATTGCGATCAATATGGGGTTTTGGAATTGTCGTTTAAAAACAGGCAATTTAGATAGTAAGAATTCACTCTGTTCGGTATTTGCTCGTAATTGGATATCACTTAATATTTTCCATATAATTTCTTCCAGATACGGCTCTATTCCTTTGCTGGAAATATTTATGGCAGTTTCTTTTTCCGATTCTATGGTCCTGACCTTTGCTTCCATAAAACGAATAAAACGAATTTGTGTTTTGATTAATTTCTTTTGTAGAGCAAGGATCTTTTTTCTCCGTATAAAATAATTTATGATTTTTTTCATATTACTCCTTAAAAACAAGCCGTCGCATATCTTGTAAATGGTTATCTTGTTTCTGGTCTGCCGGGTTCTTGCCGCTTTCTATTTTCATCTACGACTAATTTGTTTATTTCGCCCCAGTCAATTTTGTTCAAAACATCAACAACGTCTTTCATTGCTGATGCCAATTCTTCAAATGATACTTTTCCTGCATTTACAGCCCGATTTAAAGTTTCTATGGTAATTTTATCTTGCTCTTTCATGATTATTTTTCTCCGGGCATCGTAAAAGTATCGCCCTGCCGTCTGACATAAATATGCCCCTTTTCAAAAATAGGTAATATTAGCGGTTTATCAGAATCTTGATTTGCCAGGGCATGAAAATAATCGGCCAGCTTTTCAAATGCACTATCAATATTTTCCGCACTGAATTCAGCATCCGCTTTAATTTCAAATCTTTTCATTTACCTTCATCCTCCTTTATAATATTGTTGCCGTCGCCAGTAGGCTATCAGGGCCGCAGCACATCGATCTGTTTTAATGCCTCCCCTTGGCCCTGAAAAATGAGACCTGTTATCTGGAAATATCTGAATGGCGGCAGCCAGATGAGCTTGTGCTTTTGCTCTGGCATCTTCCTTTTTTGAATCATTCTTTTTATAACGATTTTTGAAGATTAATCCCTTCATCCATTTTTGTGGGGTAGGCCGGAGAAAACTGATATTATACGATGCCAAACAGCCTTTCCAAACTCCAAAGTTTTCGCCGAAAGTAAACATTGATGTAACTCCCTGGCCGGGCATAGCATGAACGTTTTCCAGGGCAGCAAATATTTTGTACTTGTCTTTATCCCACCAGGAGCAATAATCCTTTATGATTTTGGCACACAAGAATTCGTTTCCGGGATAATCTTGCAAATCAATCACTTCCATATTTTGATCGATTGCACATATTGCCCCTGTTGCCCCTGGGTCTATGCCGACAAATATTGGCGTTATAAAGGTAGGTTTCGGGTAAAAATCGCCTTCTTGTGGTGCTCCCAATCGGGTTCTTTTCCGTTTCATCAATATTTCCTTTTCCGGTCAGAAAGTTTGATATTCTCCTCAATATCGTGCCAGGTCTTGCCGCAGAGCTTTTGAATATCCCTTTCGGCATTATCCCTTTCAATGATCTGCACCCAGTCTTTTTTTAAATGTTTTTCATCGTTGTCCCCGAATCCTGGGGCGGTAATATATGATTGTTTAGGCGGCTTCTCCCAAGTTTTTGTAATGCATAAGTAATCGATGCAAGATGAGATATCGTCAACCCCATAATCATAATATACGTCAAACTGAATATCTCTTACTTTTCCAGTTATTTTGTTTTTGATGACTTCTGCTTTTATGCTATTGCCGATTTTAAGATCATATTTTTTATTTTTTATAACAGTGGATTTATTTAACCATACCTGATGAGAGGAATAAAAAAATGGGGCATTGCCTCCTGATGTGGTTGTTTGTTTTCCGAATACCACTCCTATTTTCTGACGGATCTGTTGGACGATGCATAAAACAGAATCGGTCTTTTTTAAGACCCCATTTATCATCCTCAGAGCTTCTCCCATTATTTTTGCTTTTTCTGTTTTGTACGATCCTTTGATTTCTTTCAAAGATGCCGGGTCTTTCATCCGTTTTAATGCAGCAGCATATTCTTTTTCAAGTTCTTCATCGGTGGTCAAAGCATCCATTGAATCCAGAACATAGATAAAGGGCTTTTTGGCTTTACATTTAGTCAGAATATGGGTTTTGAAATCTTGTATAGTGTTGGAGTAAACAGGCATATTTTCATTGTCATATCCACCCGGCGGAGCTAAACGATTTTCCAATTTGCCAAAGAGATATTTTATATCAAATGATAAAGCCTCTTCTCCGTCATCATAAATAAAATCATATGAGTCAAATCGTTTATTATCTGCCATTTCGGCCATACAGGTTAGCATCAATATTGTTTTTCCAGATGAGGATGATCCCGGCATGGTAATTATTTTTCCCAGCCGATATGCTCCGAAAGGATTGTCAGAACAAGCCAGATTAAGCATTGTTGATCCGGAAGGGATTAACAACCTTGATGCTATTTTAGGTCGGGTTGATTTGATTGACTTCTCAATGTCCCTGACAATCTGTGTTGGACTTGACACCCTTACCCTTTTTCTATTTGTTGCCATGTTTTAAAAATCCTTTGAACAGTTGTTCGTCAATATGCCATCGGCCCCCAACTTTTGTCCCGAGATCGTATTTCTGAACCCAGGACGTTATTGTGGGGCGAGAAGGTTTACCAAGGCCAAAGGCAAAAGTAATTCCGATGGCCTTGGTAACATTAATATATCTTCTATTCGGGTCAATTTTCATCTTCGGGGCCGCCTGATTCGTTTCTCAGGTTCTTCTTTTTTTTCTGTTGCGGCTGATCGCCTGGGCCGTCTGGTTTTTTCGGGTTCGGGCTCAGGTTCGGGCTCAGTTTTTTCGGGCTCAATATCGCCATCCTGTATGGCCGCACATTTGGTGAATGTATCTTCAGGGCAGGTTTCACATTCAGGATATTTGTCGCAGTCAACTCCGAATTCATAATCCGCTGGGCAAGAATTATTGTCTTTTGGTTCTTCCTTATCGAACTTTGGTTTTCTCCGATTTTCCCGTCTGGGTGTTTGGGGCTCTGGTTTATCTTCGTCCCCGCCCTCTCCATCCGTATCCAGCCCCAGAAATTCTGCTGTAAATTCTTCTACGGTAGGGACAATAAGCATTTTATCCAGCGGATAGGTGTCGTCAAGGATGCTGTCTTCATAAGCAGTCCGGTCTTCAAAATCAATTGAGCTGACTTCAACAAAAGAATTGGAACCCTTTTTCCCAAAAGTTTTTTCTTTGCCTTTAAATTTCAGTGTTTTCCCTTCTTCAATATCAGAGAAAAGAATGATGCCATCGTCATCGTTTTCGGCTTCTTCCAGTAATTGGGCTTCAAAAAGATACCGGGAATGATCCCAAAGTTGGATATCTTTTTCTGGTTCATCGTAATCATAAATATTGTAAAGACATCGCCAGGTGGGTTTTAAGGCGTCAGTTATCTTTTCGTCCGGTTCGTCTTTCTGAAATTCGGAATCTCTCTGGGTGCAGGCTTCACAAGGCATACCAAACATTTCCCGGAGGCAGAGCATGGTTTTGTTTTCGGGTCCAACATTTCGATGGGCGGCATATTCGACCTTATACTCTTCATCGCCAGGTTCCAGCCCTACCAATTTGCCATTGAATGTTTTGAGTTTCTTGTACCATTCTTCGGAAATAATAAAAGGCAGGATGTCGATCACATTCTTTTTCTTCCCAGCTGTTGCTTTGTACTGATTGACCTTACCTTTTTTGCCTGATTTTGAGAGATCCAGAATATCGTTGCCACCATATTTTGAAACATCCCGATTTTTGACAGCTCCTTCGGTTCTTGCCCTCAATGCTGCTTTTCGTTCTTCTTTTGATTTTCTCGCCATTTTACTTTCTCCTTTGTTATTTAATGTATTTAAAGAGATAATTTTTTACCTATACCCTTATATATCCCTTTATAAGATCGTTTAAATACGGGCATATCCTTTGGCGTAATACCTATCTTCTTGGTCGTCTTCCTGCCGATCTGAGCTTCTTATCGGTCTTTTCAGCCTTTTTGTCTGCAAAGCGTTTGCCCGGTGGAATTTCCTTGGGTTCTTTGGGGCCTGAAAACCAATTTGATACATGAAGCTGAACCAGCATTTCAAGTGCTTTCTTCTTGTGGTCAAGGGCTCTGAGCACATTGGAGAAAACATCCAGCCGATATGTGGCTTCGTTGAATTTTGCTTGGGCCTTGAATCCATTATTGTCTTTTTCAGACATCAGGCATAAAATGGTTTCATTGACAGAATCATTGGTGGCTTTTGCCAGATCAAATTCAGTTGGGTTAGATCTGATATTGAGGCTTGTCTGGGCTCGCCATAATTCCAATTTCTCTTTGTAATCCCGCTGATCTTCAATAGCTTTCCGTTTCAATTCGCTATATTTTAAATACAGTGCTGGTTGATGCAGCCATTCCTCTTCCAATAGGTCCGGGTCTATTGCGATATCATTTTCATACTCGCTCATGGTCCAATCTCCTTTTTATTTGTGACAAATGGATAGTTTGATTTATCCTCAATTGGGGTTAATTTTTGAAGCCGATCAAAGGCTGTTTCCATCACCTCTGCCCTGGCCTTGTAGAATGCTACTTGGTCTTGCAGTTTACAGGCGTACAGGGTCACGAAAAGGCCAATTATACACAGCGCTATTACCAGCAGGTATGCTTTGGTTGGATTCATTTGCTTTTTGCCTTCTGCGGGGTATGGGTATCAACGATTAATTCCTGCCCGCACGTACACCTAAAGCGTGATATTCTGCGGCTTATACCGGCTCCAATAAACGTAGTGTGGCAGGTCGGGCAATAATAGCTTGATTGCTCACACACCGTTTCTTTGTGTCTGACAACCACCCTTTTTGGCTTTTTTGTTACTTTCATCCTTCAATCACCTCCAAACACGCAAAGGCTAATCCGGCTGTGCCATTGGCATAATTGGGTTCCCGGAAGCATTCAAAAACAAGAGCAAAATATGGATCTGGATGTGGCGAATTATAAATACAATTTCTGAAATACCCAATGATTGCTTGCCGTACTCCTTCCGGATCTTTTTTCAATCCTTTTAATATTCGGGTTACTTCTTTCCATTCTGCCTGTTTTACCAGGGCTTGACATAATTCCAATACTTGAGGGTCTTCCGATATGGAAAGGTTTTTGATTGCATCTTCAATTTCATCCGGGTCAAGATCAATCACCTGATCCAATATTACTAGAGCCATACCTGGGCACCCATCAGAAACATCAGCTATTTTGGTAATAGCGGAATCGGGTATATCATCAATTCCTTCAGAATCCAGAATTTTGCTTATAAGTTCCTTAAGATAGTTTATAGATAGTTTTTCTACTTCAAAGCTGGAACATCTTCTTTTTATTGGAAAAATAACTTTTTGTGGTTCATTCGTGCAAATAATAAAAAAAACATGAGCCGGGGCATCTTCCATTGGTTTCAACATTGAATCTTGAAAATCCTTAGAACAACGATGGAATTCATCCATTAAATAAATTCGTGATTTTCCATACATTGGAGATAGTCTCATGGATGTTTTTATTGATTTTGCATGATCGACTCCATATGGAGGAGACATTTCTATGAAGTCGTTGCCGACGCATTTGACCATATCTTTAATAATTCGGGCAAATGTAGTTTTTCCACAACCAGAAGATCCAGAAAATAAAAAACTATGAGGATAATCTTTTGATTTACGTCCAAATATAGTTGAAAGCTTTTTTTTAGTTTCATCATTCCCGATAACGTCGTCTAACTCTTTTGGTCGATAATCTATGTGCAGGGGCATTATTCCTTCTCCTTTTTATTCTATTATATTTTTCACAGGCCCGAGTTCCTGGGTAAATAACATTGCCCTCAGTACATTTGATCGGGCCGCTGGGAAGCTCTCTCCCGTTAACAAAAGCCTGGCAATTTTTGCAGTATATATTCATAATGTCTTTCTTGCCTTGCAATCTGATTTATACGGGCAGATTTTGTTATCGCATTCTATATTTTCTTCCAAGTGATCTTCTTCACAACAGTCTTGGCACATACCATCGCAATTTTCTATTTCATCATCTAAAAGCATCGCTCCGCATTGTTCACATGTTTCCATATTAATTTCCTTGTATCTATATTATATATATTTTTTAAATATTTTTAAAAAAACTTAGAAAGGGATTTCGTCCAGGCTATAATATATTGGAATGTTAAGTTGATTTGCAATTTCAATTTCGGCTAAAGTACCTTTGCTATTTTCCCAACCTGGAATCACCAATATGCAATCGGAGACCTTCAACCATTCAATTGAAAAATTATAATAATCATTAATCGATAATGATTCATTATTGTGAAGCATAAGATGATGATGAAAATCATGCCAGGGCACCCATGGAGCAAATCCGGCAAGCAATACCTTTGCTCCCATTCGCATTCCGTTCCGCATATTTTCAAGGCAATCAGTAATATTGTCGGCAGAATATGGTCCTGCAATATATACTTTTTTCATTATTGCAATCCTTTATTTTATGTTAAAAGAATGGTTTAATTTGCTTCTTGTTTTCTTTCAGATTCTTAACCGTGACATTGTAATAAGATTTTTTCAATTCACATCCAATAAACCTTCTCTTCATTTTTAACGCTTCATATCCTTCTGATCCAATACCCGCAAAAGGCGAAAAAACAATATCTCCTTTATTTGTCCATAGCTCAAGACATCTTGATATTACATCAAGCTGCAAAGGACAGATATGGCGTTCATCATCTTTCTCCCTTGCCTGTTTAACATTTAAGGTATCAGATTGTCGAATATCAAGCCAAATAGACGATGCATATCTTTGCCATATTTTTTGGCTAAATCTATTTAAATTATGTTCTTTGTGTTTTGGCCTGTCCGGTTGTTGTTTTGAGCCAACATAATGCTCAAATCCATTTTTTCTTGAAATTGGTTCCGGATTATTACCGGGCTTTCGAATTGTTACAATATAATCCGGGAGGGCCTGTCTACATATGGCCGAATCTTTTACAACTTGTTTATGGGCAAGACTTATGGCTCTTGTTCTTACGGCTTCAAATAATTCATTTTTTTTAATTTGTACTTTGCTATGGTAAATAAATCCTACTTTTTCAAATTCTCTTAATAATATTCCTGGAAAGTCTTTTAGCCCGATGTATCCATCCCGCTCTTTCATGGCCGGGATATCGGAGCAATGAAAACTCAATAACCGGCCCGGCATTGTTATGCGATATAATTCAGGAATTAAAAATGAAAAATGATCATAAAATTGCTGATCCGTGGAATTCCCCATATCCCTGATGGATGCAGAATATGTAAAAAGAGAACTAAAAGGCGGACTAAACAAGGAGTAATGAATTGAATTTGATGGCAATCCCTTTATAACTTCTATAGCATCTCCATGATATACCGACCATTGATCTGTTATTTCTTGACTGATAATTTTGGGAACATATTTCTTTTTATTGTTATTATATTCAAATAATTTTGCATCGGCTTCTTTTAATTTTTGTTTGTAGAATTCTGTTTCGTTGATTATGTTTTGCACGATTTCAGTTGTCATTTTTATCTCCTGTAATTCCATTTATCCCAATCTTCATTAGTCAATTTTATATCGGAACTTTTCATCCATCCTTCAAAAGTTTTATCACCCCTATTATATCCAAATGTCGAACCGTAATAAGAAAAGGCTCTAATAAGATTTTTTGTCCAATATTTTCCAATATAATCTAATTTTTTATGGGTTTGATTTAAAGGCCGGTATCGCATTAAATATGGATTGCTTTTAAATTTCCATGCTTCAGTTGCCCTGTAATAAGCATCTTGCGGAGTTTCTTCAAAATTATATAAAACATATGTATAAGAGTTGCCTGATAATTTTAATCCAGCTTTTTGCAATTTCTCCATGGCTTTTTGATAATGACCATCATCTTTTATTCTATCAAATCCAATTCTAAACCCCTGCCTTGTATATTTTAAAGAAGCAAGCAACTTTGCATTTTTATCATTAATTTCTCTACAATTCATGCCATTATTGAATATCACTTTTTTATTATTTTCATTCAGGCAATGGATTACATTTTTAATATGTTCATGTGGGGCGGATAAAAAGCTATTATCTGAAACCATGCAAACTTCTCGGTCTATATTTTCAATATTTCCCTTCCAATTTGGACAGATATAATATTCTTGCTCCATCCGCCAGACCATGCAATACGCGCATTTATTTACGCATCCCCTTGTCGTAAATAAAGTCATTACATTATTAAAAAATCCACTCATACCATAATCAAGATCATAATCCGGTAAATAAGAATCAAGTATTTTTGAATGACCCGTAAAAACGTAAAGATTTTTTGATGTGTTTTTTAATACGTGTTTTGACATTATTGAGGCATATATTCCACCAACAATAACAGGCACATTATTTAAAAGTAGGCCATTTTGACAATCATGTATGACTTTTAAAACTTTGTCGGAATCATTGGTGAACATAGAAGTGATACAAATCAAATTAAAATTGCCAGGAATAATTCCCCTTGAATAAGTTATTTTCGCTCCATTAGATTTTGCAAATGTGGATATTTTAGCCAATCCTAATGGAATATAACTCCGCCGATATGGAGGTTCTATTAATAAAATATTTTTTGCTTTTTTGAGCATTTCAATTAATTGATTTTCGTTAATTACCCTGTTATCCATTTTGGCAACCTCATTTTTTTAGTAGGTGAATAATCAATAAATGTTTTTTTGGATTGTTCCAATTCTATTTTAGCAAAATCTTTTGTATGATTTATCATATTTTCAGTCATTAATTTTGCCTGTTTATCTTTACGCCTAATGTTTTTTAAAACAGATCCTTCCCGCTCTTCAATAAAAATATGAATATCGACTTTCTCTTTTTGCCCAAATCTCCATATGCGCCTTACTGCCTGATAGAATTGTTCCCAACTATCACTCAGTCCAATAAATGCCGCTTTATTGCAAACTTGCCAATTCATACCAAGGCCTGCTATTTTTGGTTTGGTCGCTATCCGTTTCAAATCGCCGGAAGCAAATCCAATCATTCTCTGGATTTTGATATCATTAGAATGTCTACCTGCAACTTCTTTGGCGTAATTAACTTTTTTTGTGATTGCCTCACCTTCTGGGTTTAAATTAACCCAACAGACCCATCTACTATCAGTTGGGTTAATTATATCTGCCGCTGTTTGACATCTAATTTCAACTGTTTCCCGTCTTACTTTCCGACGTTCATCTAATGTTGATGCTGTTTGTAATAATAATAATCCTTCTGTTGGTTTTGCGTCTGATTTTATAATATGTTCATGATATTCAATTTCTGGTAATTCAAATCCGCCATTATCAAATCCGATATCAGATGGTTTATTAATCATGATTGCCCATGATGCCATCCATTTCCAAAATATATTATTTTTTACATGTCCCTTTAATCGCCAATGGCCAACTTTGTCAGTATCGTTTATAAAAAAGGTTGATAGCATTTCTGATCTTGTCATCACTCCTAAAAATTCAGAATGGTTTCCCAACTCCATATAATCATTGGGGGCTGGGGTTGCAGTACAAGCAAGGCGATATTTAGTTTTTTGGAAAGAACCAATAATTTCATTTCGAATTGCTCCGGAGAAATTTTTCAAAATACTGGAATTATGAACAAGGCATCCGTTTACGCTGAAAGATGGATGCCGTTCTGCTTCAATGTCATAGAAATATACGATGCCTGATTCATCCCTGTATTTTTCCAATTCAGGATGTCCTTGTTCCAAAATCTCAATACTTTCCACCCTAAAGATATCAATTTTTGATCTTTCTTTTTGTCGATAATTTGTACTTTTTTGTTCACGTGTCCTGCCCCATCTATTTCTATTGCTATTTTTAGAGTTGGATTTCCTACATCCACTTTGTAACAGGTTGGATATCCAGGTTGCCTTTTTCCTAAAGAAATTGGATATTCTGGAATCCATTTTTTTGACAGGCATTCTATCATTATTTGTTGCGGGATTGAGAATGGTCGACCGTTGCCTCCCTTTTTTCCTTTCCATTGCCGAAATGTTCCGTTGGCTGTTTTGGTTTGAATCATTTTTTCGATTGTTTTGGGATTTGACATTGGATTTAAATTGGCTATTCGATCCATTTCTTTTATCGCTTTGGGATCTCCGCTTCGAAGCCATTTTGATCTCGAAATTCCCCTTTTGGCCGCTATCTCTGGGGTATGTACTTTTGCTTTGTGTTCTGGAGTATTCATCCTCCATTTCGCTGAGCAAGATGTCCCGCAAAACCTCGCCATTTTGTTCGCCACATATTTTGGACGAAAAATCACCCCGCACCAAGCGCATTGTCTCTTCTGTTGCCATGAGACAATCTTCGGGTTGTAAATCTTTTGCGAATCTCCATCCATGCAAGGTAAACCATGGATGATGTTCGCTACAGGTAAACGGCCTTCCTTTGATACGAATTTGAACCGCCCTGTCGATGGGTCTTTTACAGATATTATATACATGATCAATTCCTCCTGCATTATAAATTTTATCCCCAATGGTGACATCTTTAATATACTTCGATCCTAAAGAATTGTCAATATTAAAAACATCTATTGGAGTGTCAGGAGAAAAACATTCATCCAGTACAATTCCAACAAATCTATCAGGGTCAAATTTATGAAGTTTTTCATAATTGGTGATATTTATTCCATTAATTACATCACTATCATTAACACAAATATTTACATCTATTCCAAATTTTTTGCCTTCTCTTTGTGTTTGTTCTGATACGGCTAATGGTGCGAGAATCAAAATTGGTTCTTTTTCTTTTTTATGAATTTGCTTTGACCATTCGAGTAATTGGCATGTTTTGCCCAGGCCACAATCCTCAAATAAAGCTGCCCGGCCTCTGGCAATTGCCCATTTTGTAAGGATGGCTTGCCAATCAAAAAGCATGGGATTCAATTTTTTTAATGGGGTATCGAATCCACTGGGCATTGCGACATTTACTTTTTTTTTAAGATATTCTTCGTATTTTTTTATCATGGTATCCTTATTATAAAGTGATTTTTAAAAAAACTTAGAAAGGGATCTCATCTCTGTTTTTTCTTCTTGGCCTTCGACTTATAGGAGATTCTTTTTGAGTAATAAATAATCCTTCTGAAAAATATTCCTTTAAAATCTTTTCTTCTGGAACTTCATGTTGATCATGGGCTTTTATTTTGCTCAATGTTATGGCTGTTGTTCCCGAAAAAGAAGATTTTGAAATAGCCACGACATCTTTTAAATTAAAAAAACCACCCGAATTTTGGGATATTGGATTTAATATTTTATGGGCTTCCTTTTCACCAACACCTTTTATTTCGATAAATGGAGCGTACAATATTTTATCAGCAACCCTCCATTCAATAGCATCGGAAAAACCTATTTTGGGTGTAATGATTTTGATACCCCGTTTCCTGGCTTCGTTTGCAATATCTTCTTTACCTGTCCCATATGTTAATTCAGCAGCCATAAATTCAGATGGATAATGATATTTTAACCATGCTGTCCAGTATGAGATTAACCCGTATTCTGTTGCGTGACTTTTCGAGAATCCGTAGCTTGCCCATTCCAAAAGTCCTGCCCAAAATTGGAGGGCTTGTTTACGGGAAAAAGTTTTCTGTTTCAAACATCCTCTAATAAATATTTTTTTATATTCTTCAAATGCCGACGAATCCCTTTTCTTGCCAATTATTTTTCTGATTTTATCCGCTGTTGATTCCGGCAATCCGGCCATCTTAGAAATGACAGCCATTACTTGTTCTTGATAGACAAGAAGTCCATATGTTTCTTTTGTAATGGAATCGTAAATAGGATGGGTTTTCTGATACTTCTTCCCGTGATATCTTTCAATATACATTTCGGTCATACCGGAGTAGAACGGACCAGGCCGTACAAGGGCCAGAATGGCCGGTATATCAACGAACTCCTTGACCCCCATATCCTTACATAACTTTGTAGATGGGACGGCAGACAACTGGAATACGCCCGCTGTCTCGCCCCTGGAAAGCATTGTAAAAATATTTTGATCGTCAAGTGGAATATTTCTGAATTCGAAATCTTTTTTGTTGATCAATTTTTTAGTCTGAGCAAGCACAGATAATGTATTCAAGCCCAATATATCGAGTTTCATCAAGCCGCAATACTCACTATCTTCCATATCAAAATTAACCATAATTCGCTTGGATCTGACAGCCAAATTACAGCGATTAGTTTTCCGGAGGTCTTCTTTAGATATGACAACAGCAGCAGCATGTTGACCACTTGATTTTATGGTTCCTTTTAATTTTAGTGCATTGCGGACCACTTCTGGATATTGCTTTTTGAATTCCTGCCCTTCATCCAGTTCCAAAACCTTTTCAAGGGTATTCATATCGTCCCGGTAAGGAACAATACTTTGGGCGAATTCATTTACTGTTTTGTATGGCACATCAAACACCTTGCCAACATCGTGGATTATAGCCCGATCTTTCATTCTCAGGAAAGTGGATATTCCAGCAGTGTTATATTTGCCATAAGTCTTTTCAAGATATTCAATTACCAGATGTCTTTTCCGATCCTCAAAATCGATGTCAATATCCGGGAGATCGTTGCGTTCCTCTGAAATAAACCTGGAAAAATATAATCCATATTTGATTGGATCTGTTTCTGTAAATCCTAATAAATATGCGATAAGACTTCCACCGACTGAATTATGAACAGCTAATCCTTCAATATTATAGCTGTGTTTGTTTTTGACTGTTAAATCATATACCAACCCTTTATATTTTTTTCTTTTAACCGATTTTATTTGTGCGTATTTTTTAACATATTGAAAATCAGTATTGTTTTTACAACGACCTCTTAATTTTCTTGCAAGCCATTCGCTGTCTTTATTTATACTGTTAGCCGCCTTTTTTATAGAGTCAAATTTCTCATTTGTTTTTGTATTTATTATTTCTGTTGCCCATGGGTTTTTGTTTTTTAGAAAATATTTTTTTAATGTTTTGGAAATCTTTTTCCTTTTCTTGGGGGTATTTGCAATTCTATTTGATACACGCTGTTTTTGTTTGGTTATTGGGTTATTGTTATTTTCTAAATATGTACACCATCTTAAATTTTCAACTCTATCGTCTGTCCTTATTGTATTTAGATGTTCTACACATGGCTTATTATCCGGATTGGTTAAAAACATATAAGCTACTAACCTGCTTTTTTGGATTGTGTAAGAAATATTGTTCCACCATAAATTAACGTCAATATAATTATTTAAACCAGAAGACGATCCTCGTATAATTTTTTCTTCGGTTTTTCTCAAGGTTCCAGATTCGCTTGCTTTTATATCGCGAGAAAGACTTTTAATTCTTCCCATATTTGAAATTTGGTACAATCCCGAAAAATTAATTATATCTCCTTTGTTGTCGATAAAATTGACATCCTTCCAAATTTCATCCATTGTTTTTTCTCCAATCTAATATTTGATAAGTCGGGTTCAAATATTGCGCTTCAATCCATCCTTTATCTGTCATTATTTTATGGTCTAATGTGCATTCAATAATTCTACCGTCTATCGTTTCTATTTCAATAATTTCTTCTTCAATATCATATTGTAATTTATCAATGACTTTATTTGTTGTTCCATCATGACAAATAACATTATCTCCAGTTTCGATACTTGATATATTTTTATATTCTATTTTATTATGAGATGAACAAATTATTTTTGAATCCGGAGTAAAACAACCCCTGCCGGGGCCAAACATGATATCATTTTTATCACACCAATTAAGGAGATCAACAACAATGAGAAAATATCTTGAAAATCCCTTTTGGGAAATAATATCAAATTCGTAATCAAGCCTATCTGAATAAATTTTATTCTCCAATAAGGGTTCTTTATTGCTACTGTAAATAAGATAAGATAATTCTTGATCATCATTGGCGGAGGCCGTAATATGATCTTTGTTTCGATGTTTCGTTCCTGGAGGCTCTGGCAAAGATATATCTTGTTTTGGGATAACAAAATCACAGCATTTTTCAGCAATTTTAATCGTATTGTCCATTGCTTCTTTTATAATTTTATTTGACCAATAACCTTGTTTTTGAAATGCCCGGACCATCTCTTTTTCAGATCGTAGATGCAAACCCTTGAATCCAAATTTAAACCTGTTTTCATCCTTCCATTTTGCCTTGGATTGAATAGCCAATAATACTTCCTGGGCTTGCCAATCACCCCGATTAATATAGTGGGTGTCATTGGTTGCGGCGAATGGTAAATCTATTTCGTCATAAACTTGTTCAATAATTTTATGTATTTTTTCTTGGGCAGGAATATTATGAGGCATTATTTCGTAATAACATTCAACTTTATTTTGGATAAGATCACATAAAAAATCAATCGATCCATCTAAATGTAAAAATGATCCCGCACAGGCGGTCATAATAATCAGGCCGGATAAATCAACATTGAGCATGGATTCATAATCTATCCTGGGTTTGTGGTAGAACCCTTCTAAATTTGCCTTGGTAAGCAGCCTTAGAAGAGTTTCCCAGCCCGATAAGTCCTTGACTAATACCGTTATATGCCCTCGCTTTTCGCCCTTGTGTTTCGCGTCCATATAAGGCACAATATACATTTCACAACCGATTACGGATTTGATGCCTTCTGCCTTACAAGCCTTCTGGAATTGGATAGCTCCATCGCAATTTCCATGATCAGTCATAGCCAGATATTCAAAGCCCATTTCTTTGGCTCGTTTGGCATACTGTTTTGGGGAACCGACCCCATCCAATTGTGAGTTGTGAACCACAAAGCCATTGGCAATAAAATTATGCGATTGATGGAATACTTCTATGTCGTATGTTTCTTCTATTTTATCCTTTTTTATCGAAATAATTTTTTCGTATCTTATGGTGAGTGGACATCTGGCGTGTTCAAATTCATGGCATGATTTGCATAAGACTTCTAAATTTTCAATTTTATTATTAATGGGGTCTCGGTCTTTATGGTGAATAAGCAGATTCTTCTTTGATTCACATCTATTGCATTTCTTTTTTTCTAAATACCATCTACGATTAACCCGACTTCTGCTTGTGCTTAATGAAGATGGAATTTCATTAATTAAATTTTTTCTTATTTCTAATTTTATTTTGCTTATTTTTCCCCGACATTGATCTGAAACAAAATGGCCTTTCATCCATTCATTTTTTGTTTTATGGATGTTATATTTTTTTAGAAATTTCTTTATAACGTCTCTACTGACATTATAAATATCTGCTATTTGTTGTTGGTTTAAATTTTCTTCAATATATTTTTTAAGCAACCATTCTTTGTCTTCATATTTTTTTTGTCCGTTGCACGCTAATAAATCACCAACTTCTAATTCAGACAATCTTCTCCAACCCATTGCGCTAAGAAATTTATGATTTTTAGATGTTCTTATTTTTTTTCCATTTTCTGTTAAAATTTCATATAGCTGTTTTGGGCATGATCTGGAGATTTTTTTTATTTTTGATCTTACAAATTTAGATCCATTCCAGACTTTTATTGGATATTTTTTTGCTGTTCTTCCTCTTTCTTTTGAATACTCTGCCTCATATAAATATTTTATTGTTTTGCAATTATGAGGCAGAGTATAATCTTTTCTATTCTTTTTGCCATTTTGGATGCAATTATAAATTATTGTATCCCCGGCAAGACAATATTCCGTGTGTAAATGCAAGTGGCAAAAATTCATAATTTACACCTTCAGGGCTATGGCATATGAGAAAATATCAGAATCAATTTTCAAGATGGACTCGTTCACTGTAACATCCTGGATATCAGCCAACACGCTTTTCAAGGTTATCGGGTTCACATGAAAACTCAATTCCTTTTTGTTTTTAGCCATCTCAACAGTCTCAGATATCCACCCTTTGATATTGGCAGCATTGAATTCCATGGTGTTTTTGTTGATTTTAATTTCTATTAACGGGGATGAATCTGAATCGGTTGCCATAATTTCCTGGCGTTCAATAACTTCTTTCAGATTATCCGGCAATTCAATTGACTCCCCGTCTATTGCGAATAACGACATAACTTTGTCTGTCGGGTATTCTTCTTCAATAGACAGAATTGAAATTATTGCATTGTCGCTTGACCGGTAATGGTTCCAGGAGCCGGTCCCTTTTTGATAATCAACAGGTTTAAAGGCCGCCAGGATCTTTGCTGATTCAGCTTGTATTAATCCGGACACGGGGCAATCAGCTAACTGGTATTTGGATGCCTGATAATTATTACAGCTTATAACCAGATTGTCGGTTATTTGGAGGCAGGTTAAAACTCCTCTATCTGATTTGGTTGCCGCTGTTGGGTAGCAAAGAGAAATGGCGTCTGAAAAATTCGGAGGTAGTTCTTCCCATTTTTTCCCAATGTCTAATTTGGGAGGATCGACAATTGAAATAT
>Ga0222682_1000063_pt1 | contig 25311 bp, 22 predicted proteins | sample AntAcemetage1008_FD_179812 | JGI IMG/M metagenome (GOLD analysis project Ga0222682, IMG submission 179812) | Saline water microbial communities from Ace Lake, Antarctica - #1008 | ecosystem: Environmental > Aquatic > Non-marine Saline and Alkaline > Saline | place: Antarctica: Ace Lake...
ATCACCATCAGAAAGTCCGTCGGCTTCTATTTCTCCTTCACTTTCTCCGTCTTTCTCTCAGTCGCTATCTCCTTCGCTTTCTCCATCACTATCTCCATCAATCTCTGAATCAATTAGTCCGTCAGAAAGTCCGTCTACTTCAATTAGTCCTTCAATCAGTCCTAGTATATCTCCATCATTCTCACTATCAATTTCACCGTCAATATCTCCATCACTGTCTCCTTCGATATCTCCTTCTATTTCTCTATCAATTTCACCGTCTATATCCCCTTCACTATCACCATCTATATCACCTTCATTCTCTCAGTCTATTTCTCCATCTCTATCTCCTTCACTCAGTCCGTCTATATCCCCTTCACTATCACCTTCAATATCACCGTCTTTTTCTCAGTCGCTAAGTCCATCCATATCTCCGTCATTATCACCGTCAATTAGTCAGTCTATTTCACCTTCTATCAGCGCTAGTATTTCACCTAGTATTTCTCCGTCATTATCTCCATCACTATCTCCGTCTATATCACCATCAATTTCACCCTCATTGTCACCTTCACTTTCTCCATCACTCAGCCCTTCTCTTTCTCCATCCTTCTCCCAGTCGCTATCCCCTTCACTTTCACCATCGCTATCTCCGTCATTATCTCCTTCAATATCACCGTCATATAGTCCTTCGCCTAGCTTTCAAACTGAAAATTGGAGCCCTATTGGTGAAATAGAAGATGAAGGATTGTATGGATCTGCATATTTAGGAGATACAACAGCACAAAGACCAATAGGAGATACAACAGCACAAAGACCAATCGGTTTAATAGAAAGAAACTGATGATTTTTTAGTATAAAATAAAGGAAATATCAAACTTGTGGTATAATATATATAAATAACTAATTTCAAACAGATGGCAATAAAATTAAAATGTGATAATAGAACATTAACTCAAGGAGCTAAATATTCTTATCTATCGGCTAACTATTTATCTGGAGTAGCAACCTTTGATGTGGATAATATAGCTGGTTTTGCTGACAATGACTACTTACTACTAGGTGAAATGGGCTTTGAAACAACCGAAATAGTCCAAATTAAAGGTGTCCCGGCTGGTAGTTCAATAGTATTAGAAGCGGCAACTAGCTTTGCACACCCAGAAAGCACTAGAGTAACTATAATTCCATATAATCAAGTTAGATTTTATCACACAGCTACAGCTACTTATGCGACTACTGACCCCGTAACTGGTTATATAGCTATACAAGCAGACAGTTATTTCAGTATTGCTAGTGATACAACCAACACAACCGGTTTTGGGTGGTTTGCCTTTTATAATGAAGAAACTACTAAATCTAGTCAAAATTCAAATGCTATTCCATATACAGGCTTTAAACCCAATAGTGTAAAAAAGATATTAGATGGATTTTTCAGCCTATTAAACAACAAAGAACAGAAACTAATTTCTAATGATGAAGCGTTCTCTTGGTTGAATGAAGGTTATAGTGTAGCTAAGACAGAACTAAACTTAGTTAATAATGAGTATGGCGCGTCAGACGATACGTCAATTACAGTCGTTAGTGGTACAAAGGAATATGACTTAGAGGATGATTTTAACGACATTATATCAGTCTGGAATGATACCGATAATAATGAGATTGATGCTATAGATATTAGTAAAGTTACTGAGTGGGATGAGAATACCGGTAATGAAACTAAATACTATTTACGTGGAGATTACATTGGATTTAGTCCAACGCCAACTTCTGCGGCTACAATTAAATATAGATATAATTCTAATATTACAACCTTAACATCAATATATGATAATGTTTCTCTTCCAGATAATTCATATTTCATACTTAAGGATTTCATGCTTTATCGGGCATATCAGAAAATGAAGTATGCTAACGCGATAGATTACTTGAAAATATTTAACGAAAACATAAATAGGATGAAGTTGGTGAGCCAAAAAAGAACAAATCAGAAGGAGTCCTGGGAAATAGATCCGACATCAAATGTTTAAATTTAATTTAATAATAATAAAAAATCTATGAACAACGAAGAAAAAAAAGATGTAAAAATCGAAGACAAACAAGGTGAGGAAAAACAAGTTGCCGATAAAGAACCAGCTCAAGAACCAGCTAAGTTAAGAGAGTTGATAATTCAAACTGATGGAAAAAGCATTCAAATTTCCAAAATCGAAGTAACACAACTTGAATTAAGAGAAATATGTAGAAAGATTTTAGAAACATCTTAATAGATAAAATAAATGGCTAGTCAAAAATCTAATACTGTCCGTATAGACGTAAAATATTTTGAGGGAGTTAATCGTCTAGTAGGAGATAATATAAATAAAAAAGAGGAATTCTACCACGTAGAAAATGCTCGCAGCGATATCATTGGCACGATTAGTAAGCGTCAAGGCTTTACGCGACTAGGGAATGCTATAACGGCAACTGCTAATTATGCTATCTTTTACTTTGAGAATGATACCGCGACTAATTACGGATTTTATAGGATAAGTCGAATGTCTACTGCTACGACTATTTATTATTTAAACAATACTGCTACTTGGACTGCTTTAACCGGCAATGGTACTGGACTAACAACCGCCAGAATGTCTACTACTTTGGCAGAGAATTGTTGCTTTATAGTAAATAATGTAGATGCCAATCGTTATATTAGTGCTGACGGTTCAACGGTAACTACATCAGCTACAGCGACTGGTCATTTATATAATAGTCCAATCGCCAATAAAATAAATGCATATAAAGATAGACTATATTTAGGCGATTACACTGACACTACTAGATACAAAACTGGCATAATGATGAGTTCCAAACCACTTGGAATAGTCTCTTTAATAGATGGTGATAATATAATTTCTGGTTCAACCGAGATTACTGTTACTGATACAAAATATGTTTATACTGGTTCAAATACTTTAGACGTTTATAGAGGTGGAAGTAAAGTTGGCGTTATTACAGTAACAGCTAAAACTCAAACTACAATTACCGGAACAGTCGCTTTTGAAGCAGGGTTTGCTACACCCTTACTTAGTTCAGACGAACTCTGGGTAGCTGGTACATATACTGGAGAAAGAATGTTCAGATGGGCAGACAACCCAGAAAGTGGAGAGGATGTCAAACGATATGATACTTTTAAATTAACTGGCAGTCAGAATGATAGAATTAGGATGTTTACTAATATAGGCGATGTTATGATGATTGGTAATAAAAATAATTTATCAGTCTGGAATGACTCTAATTTACAGAATTTTGATTTAGGAATTGGCTGTGTGAGTGATACTGGTTATACAAAAGCCTTAGGTACACTCTATTTCCTACACTATACAGGCTTGTATTCGACCACAGGAGGCGTGCCAACGCTTGAATCAGCTAAAATTAACCCATACATCACTGGAGCGAGTAAAGCTGTCTTAGAAGCCGCTTGTATGGGTAGAAAAGGAACTAATGTCTTTTGTAGTCTTAGTTCGACTACTTTATATAAGCCAGACGGATCAATCGATAGAACATTGAGTAATGTCGTTTTAGAGAAAGACTTAATAACTAATAACTGGTACGTTCACACTGGCATTAAAGTGACTGAGTTTATGAACTATCCGCAGACTGATGACGCAGACGCACTTGAATTTGCTTCGACTGAGACTGGCTATCATATCTATACATTTCTGACTGGGCAATTGGACGATAGTACTAAAGAAATACTATTTAGAGCCGATACTGGAAATATTAAGTTAGCACAGAACTTTGAAGAATTCGTTTACCCAAAGGAGATTATAGTCAAAACGCAGAGAGGGTCGAATATACAGTGCTTTATCAGTTTAGATAACGAGCCTTTTTACGAAGTAAAAGGTCAGATAGTCAAAGGAGTAACTGTATTACCAGTTACTGGTAGAAATGAGAACGATAGCGAGCCTCCAAGATGCCATCAATTAAGTATTTCACTTAGAGACGTGAGTAAAAAGTTGTGCACAATTAGCCAAATTGCAATAAGCTATGTTGTATCTAATGAGGTTGAAATTCCGCATTCGGAGTAAAAAATAAATAATAAGCATGACCGAAATAAATTACACGACAATTGATTCTCCTTATAACGATAACATGGAACGTCAAAGTGATAACGATAACACTTTATTCACAAACGTTCAACCGTCTACCGGCATGGGTTCAATTAATAATATAAGTAGCCCAAATCAAATATCTGGTAATGTTATTAGTGGAAGTACTCTAGATAATCTTTGGTTAAAATCTTGGCTAAAAAGTCAAAATTATTTACCTGGAGCTAACGGATTCTTAATAGACGGGATTTCAGGCGATGTTGAATTCGGTAATGGTAAGTTTAGGGGTGATATAACTGGAGCAAGTGGTACTTTTAGCGGTACTATTTCTGGTGGCAGTATATCTATAGGAACTACACCCAATTGGTTTAAGGTGGATGCTTTAGGAAATATTTGGTCTGGACAAAATACTTTAGCGTTGGCTCAAACTAATACTTTCGCTGTTACTAATGCTGGGTCTCTATATGCTATGAATGGAACAATAGCTGGTACTTTAACAATAGGAGGTAGGTTAGCTACAATTGTTGGTGGAGCAATAAATGCAGATGGCGACTTTATTAACGAACTAATAAATACAAAGTTAGATACTAGTGCAGAAACTATTTTAGGTGATTTTACATTTGGAGAATCTGGAGCTATAAAAATGATTACTGATGATGACAATGGTTTATGGATTTCTCCTACTGGTATTTTAGGCAAAACAGGTGGTGTTAATACGATTTCTATAGGAGTAGATGGCAGTGCTAATTTTGCTGGTACTTTAACTGCTGCCGCTGGAACACTTGGTTCGATTACTGCTGGAACTTTTACTGGTATAAGCATTGCTATCGGAAGCATAAATAACATTTTCAAAGCTGACGCAAACGGAATATATCTTGGAAATGCTACTTTTGCTTCTGCCCCGTTCAATGTAACAATGGCAGGAGCACTGACAGCTACTTCAGCAACTATTACAGGGGCTATTACAATCTCTAGTGGTTCAGGAATAGCAAATTTAAGTGATGCTGGAGGATTAGCAACAATGGATGAATCTGAAATTGATCAAACTGCATTACTTAATTCAGCAGATGCTGGTGCAGATGTAACCCAAACAAAAATAGATGGCGGATTAATCACTACTGGATATATTACTTTAAGTACAGCAGGAAACATAAAGTCAGGACAAACAGCTTATGCAACAGGGAATGGTTGGTGGTTAGGTGATGACTCAGGAACTCCTAAATTTTCAATTGGTACTTCCACTAAATATATGAAATGGGATGGTACTAATTTAACAATAAATGGAGGAGCTTTTGCTACTGGTTGTAGTTGGACAGGAAATGAAATAGCATCAACTTATATCGGAGATCTATCAGCTGATAAGATCACAACTGGTACTCTCAATGCTTCAAATGTGACTATTTCTAATTTAACAGTAGGAACAAATGTTGCAATAGGAACAGCCGTAACTAGTGCTGGAGTTACTACTATTGTTGGAAATACAATTACTACTTCATATTTAAATGCTAAAGCAATTACCACAGTCGGAGCTGTGACTGGAGGTTCAATAACTGGTATTTTAATGCAAACATCATCCTCAGCAACTACTGGCGTTAAGATATCATCAGCTTTAGGAGGCATACGTATCTATGGAGAAACACTTTCAGTCTATTATGGCTCAACACAATATGGTTCTATAGGTGGAGATGGAGCTTATTTTAATTTTGCATCAACAAATAACAGAAATGTTCGTTTTGTAACTGGGTCTGGATCTGTGTTTATTAACGGAGCAGCAATTGCAGGAGCAACAAGTGGAGCAACATCTTGTGGTTTATCCTCACAGTATTGGTCGAATGTTTATACGAATAATCTTACATTAGATTCTAGCAAATATTTAAATGTTACTGGTGGTAGAATAACTTCTTCAGCAGATCTTGTAGCTACTGGTTCATTACATGCTACTGGAAATGTTTATACTGGTGGACTTACCGGTCATGCTGGGTCTGTCAATGCAGCAATGTTATATTTACATCCATCGACAACAAGCCCTAGTAGTTATGGACAAATAAGAAACTATGCCTCTGCTGTTGATCAATTTAGAGGAGTTCCAGGAAATGGTTCTTGGGCTGGTTCGTTCGATATGTCAGCTTATTAATTTTAAAATACATTTATGATAAATTATTTAGACAAAACAAAATCATTTGCAGAAAGGAAAGCAATCTATAAAGAGGAAGTTACTGATAAAAGAATGAATCCATTTAATGATACTGATAAATTTGATCCAATGGAAGATGATAGTGAAGAATATCAATTAGCTAAAAGAGAAAGGGTAGATGCACCAACTATACTTCCAACCATGGGTTTAAAACCAAAAGAGTTAATGGAAGGACAAATGATTGGTATGTATGAATCGAAACAAGATTTATATCTAATTTTTGCTAATAAGTGTAATGAATTACAAAAGCAAATAGACAAATTAAAAGGAATAATTAATTTATAAATAATATGTCAGAAAAAAAAGAAGAAAAACAAAAAATGCGTCAAATTATTATTGAAACAGATGGTAATATGAATGGTAACCAATTAAAAGGAAGAGTAGCTGACGGAACTGGTACAACAGATATATTTATAATAAATCCGATTACAGTAGATACTGATTATGTAATAGATATAAAGTTTTTTCCAGATGATAGATGTGAATTTTATGTTGATGGTGTATTCGTTGGTTTAATAACAGATAACTTACCTTCAGGAACTTCAGACGCAGAACGTATGCTACAAGCAGAACTTATTACTTATACAAACGCTTTAAGAAGAGTTGATATTAAATTATGGGAAATTTGGCAAGAAAATTAAATTAAATATATAAAAACAATATGGCGATTAAAACAAACAAATCAGATGTAGTAGCAACATTTGTTCGTTATCATGGCAGACAACCAAATGCGGATGAATTAAAAAGTGGTGGTCTTATTGACTATCTAACAACTAAAGCCCCAAATGAGGTTGAATCTTTGCTTGCCAAAAATTCGCCAATTACTGGAGGATTATTATGGAAAGATTATAATAAACCTACGCCTACGCCTACGCCTACGCCTACTCCTACGCCTACGCCTACTCCTACGCCTACTCCTACGCCTACTCCAACTCCTACTCCAACTCCTACTCCAACTCCTACTCCAACTCCTACTCCAACTCCAACGCCGACTCCAACTGAACAAGCAACTCTATATGGTACTGATAAAACAAAAGAAGTTGTTGATGTTGGAAGTGCTAGAGCGTCTGAACTTCAAAGCCAAGGATGGGAGTTGACTAAAGGTAATTATGTCGCACTAGAAGGTGCAGAAGATACTGGAACAACTACAACTAAAACAACTGGAGAATACGACCCATACGATGAAGCATTAAAATATGGATATAGTCGTGAAGACTTTTTAAACGACAAAGGATTTTTTGACTACTGGAAAAATAAAACTCCAGAACAATTAAAAAATGCTTTAATGGCTAGGGGCGATTTTGATACAACGTCTAATAAAAAGAAAGTTGAAGGAGCAGTCACTACACCAGACGCACCAAAACTATCAGACGAACTTGCTACTAAACTATATCAAGCAACTGGCAGAATAAAACCAAGCGATGAAGATATAGCTAATTGGCAATACAACCCCGCTCTTTTTGAACAACAATTAGACGATATGATAACAAAGAATCAATCTGACATGGATGCAGAAGAAAAAATAAAAGCTGATGAAGAAGCTGCAAAAATAATAGCAGAAGAAGCAAGTAAGGCAGAAGAAGAAGCAGATGGTGAAGCTGAATTTATGGATGGTGAAGGAGCTTTAATTAAATTTGCAGAAGACCCAGATGGTGCTGGTCCACAAAGTGCTAGTACTGTATTCTTCGTTGACCCTATAACTAAAACTCTAAGACCATTCTTGTCGGCTGATTCATTCTTATCTAAAATGGGAGTAACAGTCGCAGACGCAACGACTAATAAACAAATAAAAACAGTTTCAATAAATTCAATGATAGAAGGTGGAACACTCGGAGAGTATAATAGACTTGGTAATGAATATGGCTATCTTCAAGATGGCACATACAAAGAAGAAGAAAAAACTGGCGTTGGTAATCTGTATGGTAAAGATGTTAATGTGGCAGACCATAAGAAAGCCCTAGTTGGTTTAATCGGCAAAGAAGGTCATCCTAATAGTGGATTACTTGGATTATTCGGTGGTGAATTGTCAGACGAGATAGTTAACAAAGTTATTGATGATCCAGACTTAATCGGATTTTATGCTAGTGCTCTAGCCTACGGTGGTTATTCTCCAGCCGACATATTCAGAGACCTCAAAAGAAGACAGTTAATACTAGAAGGAAATACTGACTTAGAGAATGTAGTTATAATACATCCTGACACAGTCGCTACTGAATATCATAATTCTAATGAATACAAATCAGCGATTGTTACAGCAGGATTAGAAGTACCACCAACAATCGGTGAAGTAGATATGGGGTTATTAGATAATCCAATTTTCCAATTACCAGATGATGTCTTTGATATATTAGTGCCACCATTTGATCCGAATACTCCTGAAGGACAAGCTGAAATGGACAAAATAAAAACAGCTTATCACGATGTAATACTACAATCTTTAGAAGCAAAGAATGCACAAGAACAAGCAGCTGCAAAATATAATTATGATTTATTCAAAAAAGAAATTAATAAGAATTATAATATAGCTTTAAGTGATAATGCTACAGAAGCATGGGGACAAATTAGTGGTCTTGGTGACCAAGCTCAACAGAGAGGTATTTATGGCAGTGGCATTATAAAAGAAATGCGAGATAAATATTTAGCTAGTGTAAGGAAGACAGACGACAGATTAAGACAAGAAAAGTTGACTAAAGAAGATGAAGAAAAGAGACAGTATTATTTAAATAATGCTACACCGGAAGAGATTAACGCGCTTAGTCAAGAAGAAAAAGAAAAGTTTGGATTAGTTCCAGACGCGGAAACTGCTGCCTTCTTTAATATGGATAATCTAAAATCATTATATCCAGATACTCCAGAGAGTGAATTACAATTATATGCAGATTCAATAATTGAGAATGGTAATTATAAAAGTAAGTTATATCAACAGTTATTCTCTAATAAATTTTTAATACAAGAAGGAATGGGATTTGGTGATATAATTGAAGGTGAAGGTATAAAAGATATAAAATTAGAAAAAGCTAAAGAAGCTGCTGCGTTAAAAGAAGAAAAGGCATATGCTCCATACACTAAGGCAGGTATAGGTGAGAAGAGATATGAGCAAGTAGCTAAGGAAGGAAAGAATTATGGTGATATATTGACTACTTCTACTGGACAAAAAATAAATCCAGTTGACCCAAATTATGATACATATGCAAAAGAGATTGGTGTAACTATACCAGTAAGCACACAACAGCCAGTAACAACAACACCTACATCTGATAGTAGTCAGTGGAGTATTAATAAAGAATCTACTAAACCAGTTACACCAACACCAATTACACCACCAGCTACAGATGTAATGAAACCATTTACTGATTGGACTACTGGAAAAAGTGATGTCCTAGGCAAGAATTGGCAGGGATATACTGATATACCAGGAGAAGAATACCAGACCGAAGAACAAAAAAAGAAATGGCAAAATACTCAGCAGGTAGGAAACACGCTTTATGGTTATAAAGGAATTTAAAATAATATATAATTAATATAAAAATATGGCTGAATTTAAAGGTTATCCAACAACCGAAACCTACAAAGATATAGCAAGTGGTTCTTTTAAGCTTGGTAAGTCTTTAGCTAGTCAACGTTCTAAAAAAGCGGTTGATTTAAGCAAATATGAAAATGTAAGACAAGCGTCTCAAGAACCGACTGGCAGTGGAACTAATTTCCAAGACCTAGGACCAATAACAACTCCTTATGGTGGTTCAACTAATTATGAAGCTTATCATCCAGGAATAGACGTGGCTATGGCACAGGGCGCTAGTATACCGTCTACAGTTGGTGGTAAAGTAACAGAAGTTGTAGGTGGAAAAAAGTGGACTCCAGATACACCGTCTTTTGGTAATTATGTTGTTATTCAAGATGAAAAGGGTAACTTTCATAGATTTAGCCATTTAAGCAATTCATTTGTTGAAGTTGGTCAAGATGTAGTCAAGGGAACATCTGTTGGTAGTGCCGGAGGAACTGGTAGCACTTATAGTCAACATAATAGTGGTCCGGGGTATCACCTCGATTATAGAATATATGATTTAGCAAAGAAATATTATAATCCGTTAACTTACTTAGAATCTACATAAATATATGACCGCAATAAATGAAAAATCGGTTGGAATTTCTGCTGTCATGGGTGATTCCAATCTAACAAGAATAATAAATGATGCAATGGACTCTCCTGCCGGAAGTGCTAAAAGAGTTCAGGCCGCGTCTATCATAAAATCACTTGGTGGTTCTAGTGGTATGTCTAGTATACCAACAAGCAATGTTGGTGGGTCAATTGGACCAACTGGAGAATATGTACCACCAATAACAAATGCACAATTAACAGCTCCAGTTCGTAGCACTCCGACAACGTCAACTAAACCAGGAGAAGTGGCAACAAAAACAAGTCCAGATAGTTTAAGGTCTTTAAGCCCAACTGATTTACCGACACCAGGCGGTTTAAGTATTGGTCCAGATGGTAAAGTTACTGGTGTAGCAGAACCAGTTGAATCGATGTTAGCTCCAAAAAAGAAAGTATTATTTAGTAAGTTACCAGAAAAACCAGTAGAACAACCACCGTTAAAATGGACTCAAACCCAAGTAGACGCAGATTATGCTGCTCGTTTAAAATCTGGATCTACACCAGAAGAAGCAAGTGCTGGTACTTTTAGAAGGTCTGGTATTCAACCTACTACAGTGGAAAGTTTTGAAGAAGGCTTAGGAGGAGAAGAAAAAGGTGATTGGCAATCTTTAATTGAAGAAGCTGCTATCCTTGGTGTTGGAAAAAATGCACTCTTTATATCAATAATGGAAGATAAGAATAAACTAAGAATGATACCTGGCTTAGAGAATATGCCAGACGAAGCGTTGGAATCAATGGAAGGTGCGTTCTTATCTGACAAACTAGACGACCTATCTGACAGTCTAAAGAAACAATTTAAACTGGAAGCTTTCGGTAATCGAGTTGAACTACTTAATAGTCGTGGACTTACAATTACTGATGACTTAAATAATTATATATCCTCTAAGGATGAGTATGTAGAAAAACTTGATGGTATGATAATGGACACAAAGGAAGCAATCTCTGAAACTACAACTCCATGGGTAGAAAAAAGATTGAATAAGTATATGGATTATTTAACTATAATGAAAGGTAAGCAACAGACTAGATATATTGATTACTTGAATATGGGTATTAACTATCATAATGCAGAAATCACTAGAGCTGAAAGCGCTTATACAAGTGCCTATAATAGATTTAATGATGAGTTAAAAACAGAAGGTGCTAAAACTGCTGAAAAATATAATGTATTAAAGAGTTTGATTTTTGAAATGTATGATAATGTAACTGGTAGAGAAAAAAATGAAATGGAAGCTGAAAAATTACAAAATGATTTAATAAAATCAAGAGCAGAAGCACTAAAAGCATTGGCTGGGCTTGATGATACAAGTGGTTGGAGCTCATTATCAAATGATAAACAAACATTAGCTAGGGCTAATTACTTAAGGGTTAATCCAGATAAAACTCCAGAAGAAGCAATGCTTGAATTTAATGCACTAACTCCTGTTGAGAAATTTTCATGGATAAATAGAACTCAACGATCATTTACTAGCGCAACAGATTTATCAAATCTTAAAATAATTAGAGGAATGATTGAAGAGGGTAAACCAATGGAAGCTATTGAAGAAAAGATAAAGGGATATGGTTATTCTATAAATGAAATGGAAGAATACATAAACGAATATATTGCAGACTACACTCCTGCAGAAGCTGGCGTATGGACAAAGTTTTTAAATTGGATAAGTGGTAAATAAAAAAAATGGGATATTTACAAGATATAGCTAAAAAATTAAATTGGTCTAGTGCTGGTGATACTGGAGTTTCTCCAGTTGTTGGTACTTCTATTGATGCAAAAAATAGTGGTGTTGACCCAGCCTTATATCAAAGACTAAAAGAGAAGGGTGTCAGTAGTTATGACATAGTTAGTCAATTTAAACCAAGAACTACTTCTAGTTTTATACCGTCTACATTAAAAAGCATGACCAGTTCAACCGCTAAAATTATTGGTTCAATTGGTAAGTCTATTTTAACAAAAAAAGGAAGAGCGGAAATAAAGAAAGGCTTAACTGCTGGAACGATTGGTACTGCATCAGCTATCGAAAGTACTCTAGCCGTAGGAGCAAAAAAACTTGGCATGGAACAAATAGCTGATAATCTAGCTAGGACATCTCAAAATGACCAAAATTTATTAAAAGCATATTCAGAAATGAATTTTAATATTAATGATACCAGAAAATTTTCAGAAAAAATAAAAGATCCTACATTTATATCTCAGGGCATAGGACAAAATTTACCCAACCTATTATTTGCAATGGGTGTGGCACTTCCGGCAGCTGTTGTTGGTGCTCCTCTGGCAGTAATTGGTGGATTAGCATTCGGTGCAGCTGCCACACTTGAGGGTGGTTTTGCCTACAATGATGCTAAAGAATTTGGAGTTGACGAAAAGACAGCAGAGAAAGTTGGAACAATAGTTGGCGTAGCTAATGGTATTTTAGAAACAATTCCGATTGGAAGATTATTTACAAGGAGTGTAGTTGGAAAAAAATTAAAAAGAAAATTAATAAGAGAAATAACAAAAAGAACAATTCAACAGGTTGGTTTAGAAGGTGGAACAGAAAGCATACAAGAAATAGTTTCAAATGCTGTCGCACAGACATATGATGAAAATAAAAAACTTTTTGAAGGTGTAAAAGAAGCTGGATTTTTTGGTGGACTTATGGGTGGTGGAGTTAGCGTAGCAACTGATTTAACAACTGGTTTAGTTGGTAAGCCAGCTGGCTTAAGTTTAAAAGAAGTCAATGATATAGAATCTCTCAAAAAAAGAAAGTTAGAATTAGAAGATATTATTGAAGATAAAGAGAATGCTGATATGGTTGCTGTTGATGAATCGCTCGAGTTGTCTGATGTAAGAAAGAAGATAAGGCAGATAGAAGGAGTAGTTGATACAAAAAAGGAAGTAGTTGAGACAAATATTTCTGAAATAAATAAAATAGCCGATAATGCAATCAAAGATATAAATATCACAGATAAAGGTTCTTGTATGATTGCGACAGAAAAAATTTCTAACGATCTTGTTAATAATGGAATAAATAATTTTAAAATTGTAGAGGGATATATAGATTTAGGTAATGGTAAGTTCAATCCAGAACACACATGGATAGAATTAAAAGATGGAACAGTTATAGATAAAACATTAGAACAATTTAAAGGTTGGGATTTATCAACTGTTAAATATTTAGATACAAAAAGGAAGGTATATTCACCATTAGAATATGACAAGTTGGCAAAAAAATATCCCACATCACTAGTAGAAAAATTCCCAAAACTTGTTGAGGCTGTTAAAAAAGAAGAAGAAGTAGAACCTACTCTCACAGACGACATAGCCAAAGCTAAAGCAGAGGATATTAGTTCTGATGAGTTAGAAAAAGTCGATTATTTAAGAACCATTATAGAAAGAAATCCATTAAAAAAACTTGACTTTGATTATTTAACTGGAAAACTGCCACAAGAGAAAGCAAAGATTTTTGAAAGAAAAAGTCAGTTTGGTAATAAAAGTAATTTTTTGAATGCGTTAAAAGCTAATAAAGAAATAATGGTTACAAAACATCCTGCAGGAGAAATTGAACAAATAGTATTTGAAGGAAAACCAGACGATTATTTAAAGAAATTTTATAATACAAGCATTGATGAGCTATCTGGAAATAAAGAAACAAAATTCAAAGGAGGAATAAGCGATTTACAAGATAAAAAAATAGCAAAAATAAAAGATGAAATTACCGACTCTGATGATATGTCACTTGTTTTTGATGAAGGTCCAGGTGCATTAATAGAAGAAGAGGGATATTTCCCAAAACTAACTACATTTAAAAAGACATTAAAAGAGCAAGCAAAGAAGAAACCAGCTGGAACTAAAATGGCTCAAGTAGTTAAGGAAGAATTACCCATTGACAAAAAGAGAAAAATGATATATAATGAAGAGATACAGAAAGCCCAAGCAATGGGTGACACTTTTGAAAAATTTAGTAAACAATTTGATAAAGACGATTTAATATTATATAATAAAATATATGGGAAAGGAAAAAATAAACTTAGTGAACTTAAAAGAACTTCTCAACGGGAAGAAGTGGGAAGAATTGTCAGCGAAGGAGAGAATGGACTTCAGCGAACAAGTAGTGAAACTAATCTCGGAGAACTCGTCAAACAAATAAAAAATAATCCAGAAGGATTTACTTTAAGCTTGGATGGGAAGACTATTTCAAGCGGTTTTGCTGTATCTCCGTATAAGGGCAGAGAGGTAGTGTTAGATAAAATTACCAGCAAAGAAATGGAGAAGTTTATCACTAAAAATGCTGATGTTTTATTTAGTGAAGGGAATTACCTTGGTGGATGGTTTAATAAAGATAATGGTAAATTTTATTTAGATGTTGCAGTTGTTAAAGATAATGTAGATGATGCTATTGAGATTGCTGTAAATAATAAACAGATAGCTATTTTTGATATAGGAAAATCGGAAGAAATAAATACAAATAAATTTCTTAAAGATAAACTTAAACAACTATGGGATGAGCAAGCAAAGAAGAAACCAGCCGGAACTAAAATGGCTCAAGTAGTTAAGAAAGCGAAAGAGGAAAAGCCAAAATACGCCAAACTAAAAGAGGCAGTAAAAGAACCTATTAAAAAACCAGTTGGAACTGGGGTAGTTCGTGCTATCAAGGAAGCTAAAGAAGCACAATTAGCAGAGCAAAAACTACTAACAACACCGTACATAGCTGGTGATAGTTTTGTAACAAGACCGATCGATAAACAAATATTATCTCCAGAATCCAGAATTAGAAGAGAAGTAAGAAAATATCAAGAAGACGTTAAAAAAGAAAAAATAATATCAAAATTTAGATTAACCGCTAAAGAACAAAGACAGAATATCCTCGCAAAAATAAGAGAAAAAAAAGATACTGTTCAAGAAATAAAATCAGATGTTATAGCATATGCTAAAACGTACCTTAAGCTACACGAGAGAGGTAAGCTTTTGGATACCGTAAAAAATGTAAACACATATAAAGGTTTAGATAAAGCTAAATCATATATAAATAAATTAGCCAGAGCATCTATCAAGAAATTCTTAATTGGAAAAATAGAGAAAGAACTGAAATCAACAAGGGTAAGAAAGCCAGCTGGTAAGCCAGTCGGTAAATTCACGCCAGAGGTGCAAAATGTACTCGATGGTTTTGTTACTTCTTTGAAATTAGGTGAAGAAGGTGCTACTGAAAGGATATCCCTAAATGAACAAAAGATATCACAAATGTTTGTAAAAGATTACGACAGTAAACTTAATGATGAATTACGATTAGAGAACAAGGTATTATCAATGGTTTCAAATTTAAAAGGAGCAACCATAACTGAACTTAATGATACCTTAGGCCAAATCCGTAAAATAAAAGCATCTGGTCAATTAACTGCTGACCTAAAGAGATTTAATAGACAGTCAACTAAAGAAATACGAGTTAATAAAGCTATTGAAGAGATTACTGGTGGAAAAATGTTACCAGAAGACCTTAATACAATTGGTGTAAGAACATTAAGACCAGAAGAATTAAAAGAAAGAGTAAAAAAATTCATGGGAACACTCGGAAAAACATTTGTCGGATGGCCAGATATAGTCAATATGTTAGTACGTAACGTAAAAGTTTCTAAGGGAGAAACATGGCTAGAAAAATTTGCTGCTGTTGGAAAATATGACACTATTGAAAAGAAAGGACGTAGAATATATTATGAAAAGGTTAGAAAAATGAGAAATGATGTTTTCGGATTTAAAAATGATGGAGAAATGATAAAAAGATCTAAGGAAGATGCTTTAGAAATTCCACTCGGAATATTTAAAAATACTGAAGGAGTATATACTGAATTAAAATTAACTAAAGCTGAAGCTAGAAAAACATGGATGGAGTTCAAAGACCCGACACTTAGAGAATCATTTACTAAAGGCATGTATTACACAAAGGAGATGGTAAATGTTTTAGACCAATTTTTAGATGAAAAGGATAAAATATTTATTACTAAACAATTAGAATTTTATAGAGAATATTACGATACAATTAATAAAGTTTATAAAGAGATATATGGGGTTGATTTACCATTTAACGAATTTTATAGTCCTATTAGTCGCGAGGGAATGGCCAGAGATGAATCAGTAGGCTTTGGTGAATTTTTGCAGGAGATTGCTATTAGAAAATCTATTGCACCAAATGCAACTAAATCTAGAGTCAAAAATATAAAACCAATTAAAAGAAGAGCTGATGTAGCGGTCTATCAACAACATATTTCACAAATGGAACACTTCAAAGCTTATGCTTTAAAAATGAGAGATTTAAGAGAAGTTTTTGGAGACCCAAGAGTTAGGGCTGCAATTATTAGAGAACACGATAAACCAATGTTAGCAATGGTTGATCATTATTTAGATTATTTTACAAGTAGTGGATCAGAGACGTCAGGAAATTTACAATGGCTAGATAAATTTAGAGGAAATATTACACGAGCAGTATTATCTGTTAAAGGATCTATTGGTGCAAAACAAATTTCATCATTTATAGCGATGGCAGATTCAATTCCAATAAAAGATTTTGTGGCTGGCGTAGTTGATTTTATGACTCACCCAATAAAATATTCAAAGATATTAATGCAGTCAGAAATGATGATAGCTCGTGGAGAAAATATGGAAAGAGATGTCAAAACAATGACTAAAACAGATGAATATTCAAATCAGAGAGAACATCCAAGTTTTTTAAATAGTTTGATGTTTAATGTAAAATGGGGTGACCATGGAGCAATATTTCTTGGTGGTTGGTCAGTATATAGATACCACAGAAGGCAAGGTAAGTCACATGAAGAAGCATTAGCTATCTTTGATGATATTATCACAAATACACAACAATCTGCTGACCCACAAGCACAATCTTATTGGCAACAAGGTGGTTCAAGTGGTGGTCCAGTCATGAAGTTATTTACAATGTTTCAATCAGCTCCTAATCAATTTTTCAGAAGAATGCTTGGTGCAACTAGAAATCTTATGCATGGTAAAGCGACACCTGCAGAATTTGCTAAAACATTTGTCATATACTGGATATTAATTCCAATGCTTTTTCAATGGATATCTGATTTTTTTCAATGGGATAAAGATGAACAAAAAAGAGCAATTATTACTGGACCAATGAATGGCATTTTTATATTTGGCGATATGTATGGAGCAATAATTAGATATGCACTTGGGATGAAACAATTTGATAGTGAGATTCCAATATATAGTATAAAAGATGATTTTGGAAAAGCAATAAAATTAATTGCAGATGATGATATAACAACTGAAGATGTCTATAATGCAATCCGTGGTTTAGCTGGTACCACAGGTTCGCTAACTGGCTTACCACTAAAACAAAGTGCTGATATAACCATAGGTGCAAAAGATATGTTAATGGGTGAGTTCGAGCAGGGGTTGGCCAAAGCACTTGGCTGGTCTCCTTATACAGCTGAGAAAAGAAGTAAAAGACAAAAATTATTAGAGAAATATAGTAAATAATATTCACAAACTATCTTTTATCTTTTCTATTTCACTATAATCATTATGAGAAAAATTATTTTTTTGACCACAATTTGGACATTTAAAATTGCTCCATCTTTTTGGGTTGTCTATTGGATCAAACTTTAATTGAATTGTTTCACCGCAGTTTTTACATATAAAGAGAGGATTATTCTTCTCTTTATTTTTTTTTGTATAACAAGTGATAAAACATTTTCTACAACAATAAATATGTCGATACGTTTTTTGTTTAAATATATTACCTTGCTCAGTGCAATCTGGGTTTGCACAACGAACAAGACCTTTTCGTCTATACATGGGGGTCTAGACTTAGCTATTAAATTACATATTACCTGTATGTTGCATCTCTCTCATAATGCCTTTCTGTAGGCTTTTTAGTGCATTAATACACTGCTCAATGTTTTCTACATCGGCTTTAGCTAAGATTAATTTCTCTGATTCTTCTGTCGCACTAGAAAGAATTTTAGCCTTAGCACTAGAGATCGGCTTACCATTAGCATCGTCGACTGTTATCTCAATCGCCTTTGCCATGAGGTTATAAGCATTTAACGCTCTTGAATAAATACTATTAGCTGTACAGTAATGTTGTGCAAAACGAGCTATCTGAGCTCCAACACCTTCAGCGTCTTCTGTACCAGCATTATATTTATTCAGAAATTCCTCATAATCTTTTTTGTAGTCCATAATTTTATATTTATTATTTAGTTAGTTTGCCGTAAACTCCTTCTATTATGTCTAAGTCTTTATTAGATTCAATTAAGTATTGTAAGTTCTTATCTATAGTACTCTTTAAAACTTTAATCCCATTTTCGTCACCAATTATACCTTTATACATTGAATAAAAAGCTTCCATATCTTTTATAAAACAATCCCCTCCACCACCTCTACCAGTTTTATGAACTGGATCGATATGGCTTCTACCAATACGACTATCTGCCGATATAGCATCTTTGACTATATCCCAACTATAATCAGATATATGTGTAGAACTTTTGACTAAGTCATAAAGAATATTCATGAAAACAATTTTCATAAATAAAAAACAATTACCGCCATATTTAATAAGTGCAGACTCTTCTGAATTACAAATTATACTATAAGGTGCATATGGCAATGTAGACATAACAATTTTAGCTTTTTTTCGATATTCTCTATTATCAATTGGTATGCCGATAATATTTCTTTCTGGATTAGTAGTATTATAAACTACAGTCGATTCGACTAGAAATTCTGGAGAGTGCATTAAATAAAGTTTAGGATATTTTGCCTGTAATTTTAATAATGTACCTGGTAAGATTGTAGATTTTACTACGACTATCTTCTTATTACCGACAATCTTTAAAGCTTTCGATAAGATGCTGTCGTCAAAACCATTTGGTGTAGTCGGAGTTGGGACTGCCACGAATACGATATCACAACTTTTAATTTTATTCTTATTTTTCACATACGGTTTTTCGAGAGAGTATGGAACTGTTTTGTATCCTCTTTCTTTAAAGTTAAGATAGAGATGCTTTCCTATCCACCCTAACCCAACGAACCCTATTTTTTGTTTAATGTTAGCCATAGTTTTTTTATTTATTAATATTTATTTTTATAGTATTTTCAAATTCTTCTTTATTTTGTAGTCCGACTAATCTCAATATCTCATTATCATCTTTATCTTTAAATATAAATGTTGGAATACCTAAAACATCATTATCATTAAAAATAGCCTCATCATTATCCATATCATAAGATACTACTTTACATTCTGGATATTTTATTTTTAGTTCATCTACAATCGGTTCCATAACTCTACATTCTTTACACCACTTAGCATTAAATTTTAGTATTTTCATGAGAGTTTTATTTATTAACCCTTGATATACCACCAACCTTAACAACTTCGATCTTCTCGTCAAAGATACTTTTTATTTCTGGTATATGACTTATACAAATTGTTTGATTCACTCTATTCTGTATTTCAATAAGTGTTTCAATAAATTTTTCAGTTGATTCACCGTCTAACGATAATATTGATTCATCCAATATCCTAAAACTAATCTTGGAAATCTCAGCCAACGATTCATTTATGGCAGTTGAGATTTTTACTTTCTCTCCACCGGAGAATGAGTCAAAGTCCATTTCTAATCCCTCTGGATTAATAACTGTAATAAATAAACCATCAAGCACTGTCTCTTTCCTAATACCACTTTTCTGTGTATCTAATTTCACACTGAAGTCTGACAGCTTGCCTAATATTCTATTTATAGATTCTTCTAGTTTCGGTATTAGGTAATCAATCACGGTTGCCTTAATTCCGTTTGGACCCAGAGCTGATTTCAATAAATCCAATGCTTCAATCTCTTTCTTTGTATTAGAAATTCCATCTTTGAATTTTTTTAAATCTTCTTTATTCGCTTTAGTACTTTCGACTGCTCTCTCAGCCATCATTAAATATCCATTGTTATCGCTAAGTTCGCCGTTTAATTTATTCTTATTATTATTACAAGTAGATAGTTCTAGGTTTATTACTTCTTCTTCTTTAACAATGCTTTCTCTACCGGCAATCTCCTTACCGATAGTTTCAGACTCAACTTTTAAACTTTCTTGTTTCTTGTTGATAGCAATTAATGATAAGTTCGCTTCGTCTAAAATAATTTTCTTGTTGGCATATTCTGCCAACTGCGTTTCAAATGACTCGAGCGACAATATCTCCTGCTTTATCTTTATGATTTTATCTTCAGGAACTACTGGCTTATCTCCAAGTAATTCTATCTTCTTAACATGAGCATTTTTATCTTCACTCAACTGTTTGTTCTTTCCTTGTGATTCAACAAGATCTGTTTCTAATTCTTTTATCCTAGCTGATTGCTTATCCTTCAGAATAGGACACTCTTTATGTATTACTGGACAGACTTCTATTTCCTCTTTTATTATTTGGATCATTTTCCTATTAATAATCCCTATTTCATTTTCAAAATCACGTTCAACTGGAGAAGCTTTAATCAACTCCATCATCGCATTATTCCACCCTAGATATTCCTGTTGAACTCCATCATACACTTTTAGTTCTCCTCGTTTGTTGTTTAAAACTTCCACTTGAGATTTGATGTTTTCTATGTCGACACTCTCACTATCTATAATTTTCTTATTAAGTCTATCTATCTCAACTTTGTTATTATTTATTTCTTCCATTATAGAAAGTAGTCTGTCTTCTTTGTTTTTGAATAGCGCGTTCTTTTCTATAATAGATTTTTGAGAGTTTAATAATTTCTTGTGATTTTCTTCAACTATAATTAATTCATTATTTAACTTATCTTTTGTTTTTAAATAGGTAGGAAGATTAGTGACAAGCTCTTTGTCGTTATCGATTGCTCTCTCTTTATTCTGTATTCTGGCGTTAACAACTTCTATATCAATCTTCCTAGATGATAATTCTTCCTTTGTCTTTTTTAGATAGTCGTCATAATTAGACGAGCCAATAATCTCAAGAATAATATCTTTCTTTTTCGTAGCAGTCTGTTTAACAAAAGTGTCAGAATTATCTTGGATGTATACAATACTATTTATAAAAAGTAAGTATGAAGCGTGTAGTATGTTGTTCTCTAAATAATCCTGAGTTCCTTTCAATCCCATTGCTTTAATCGGTTTGAACGATTTTCCGTCTGTGTTTTCCATCACACTAAACTCATGCTTATTTTTATCTGTAATTTTTCTAGATATTTTGTATTCTGTATTATTCTCGTCATCAAACAAAACTACAGTCACGTCTGCGTATTTTGTTCCGCGTCTAATTAGAGATTTATTATCAACTCTGGCTTGGTTGTAAAGACACCAAACTAGGGCATCAACCAAACTGCTCTTGCCTGAGCCTGACATGCCGTCAATTAAAAGACGTTGGTTTGGTCTAAATACAATTTCAGTATCTTTATGGGATAGGAAGTTATTTAATTTTATTTTTTGTAGTATTAGCATCTATTTTAATTTATCATTTATTTATGTTATTAATCAACTCCACACACCTGTTTTTTATTGATTTTTGCCACTGTACTGGCTTTTAACCGTCTTTCTGGTATTATGTCCCATTTTAGGCTTAACGTTCACTACAAGGGCATTTTGAGCCTTGTTCTTACTACAGACTAAATTGTGCATAGTGAATTCATCATCACTAATTTTTGATACAATAATCTTCCTATTCTTTGGTAGTCTGACAAAATAAATTTTCTTTCCGCAATTATAACACTCGCCACTCGGAAAATGCAAAGTGTCCACCGACAATATAATTGTGCCGAAATTCGTACTAATCTTTATTTTGTTTTTCATCACTATCTTTGTTAGTTTTAGCTTGTATTTTTTCTAACTCTTCAACTGAAATTTGGTGAATGAGTGGTTCAACATCCGACATATCTATTAGTGTGCCGTCTTCATCTAACCACTTAATTAAATCCTGTTTAGTATCTGGGTTTTCAAATTTAATTTCTTCTAATCTCTTTTTAACACTTTCTTTGGCGTTAGCGATGTCGTCTTGAGTTAAGACGGAAGTAAGTGATGGTAACATAGACTGAAAACTAACCAAGATATCTTTACCACAGTGAGGACATATTGTTGGGTCTATCTTTTTAATCACTTTTAGATTGTTATCTGGCATTTTGTTTTATTTAATTAATTAAAAATTTTATACCACTTTCTTTTATAATATTTACAATTATTATCCGCATTAAGTCTTTCTGGTTTACCATAGCCAATCCACTTATTTAAGAAATCCTCCTTGTACTTTTTAACAGCTAGGCATTCTCTACCTATTATAAAGCCGTCTGTAGGATGTAATATCTCTCTTAAAAATTTGCAGTTTGTACAATATGTTTTTTTCATATAATTTGTTCTTTTAATAATTCTACCACCTCAGCCTGTGGTATAGTCAATTTAATTTTGTCGTCTAATAGCGCTTCACCAATTTTTGCTAATCCGAAAGCATCACAGGTATTATCATCCGTAAACGACACTCCATATCTCTTATAGGTTTCAAGCAACATAACGTCTTTCTTGGAATTACCCTTGCCAGTTACGAATTTTTTTAAAGTAGTTGGTGGCACAATAACGAATGGTGTATCTTTAATTTCTTTTCTAACCATATAATTCAAACCAGATAATTGAACGAGCGATCTTGTATTTCTTATTGCAAACGCCAAACCTTCAATTACAATTAAATCTGCTCCGCGTATTGTCTCAACGATACTTTCCATTATCTGTATTATCCTATTCAGCTCATTAATTGGGCTAGCGCCAGTCGGCTTACTTTTAATATTTTCTTCTCTAATTATTTTGCCATCTTGTAACACTATTATTCCAGTATTTGTTAGTGACATATCAACGCCAGCTATAACTTTTGTCATATCTATTTTTTAGTTTTATAAAATTCAATTATAATCCACGCTATGACACCAACTAGAATTGCGATGAATGGATAGATGTTAAACATACATTTTATTTATTTAATTTGATTAAAATCTTCTTGCAAAAATCTTAAAGTTAACCATTCAAAATCTTCATATTCTTTTATTTCATGTATTTTCTTTTTAGTTGTTAAAATTATATTTTCATCTCCGATAGCACTTTGTAAATAATATCCACTTATCTTTGGTTTTTTATATTTTAAATAAAATGTTCCAACAGTTGCAGAAACTACACATTCAATTTTTTCTCCTCTTTTTCTCAAATAATTAAACAACCAACGTGATAAAGATTTTTTATCATTAAATTCCCATGTATATAATTTTTTAACTAATTTTATATCAACTAACTCTTTTATTGGAATATTTATAGTATATTTTTTATTATTTTCTTCAACATCAACAGTTATAAATTGTTTATCATAATATTCCTTTGGTTTATTACATTTGACATAATCCCAAGAATAATCACCGTATTCAACATAAGTATTATTTATTTTAGTGATATATCTACCCATATATTTTATTTATTTAATTAATTCATATCCTAGCAAAAGAGATTGTAGACTAACTCCCTTCTCTTTGGCATACACACCAAGTAATTCTTCAATCCCTAACTCTAAAACATTTTTATCTTTATCATAATGAAATTTTTTCTTCTCTCTCGGCAATCTTTCTATCAACATATACGCATCAAAAACATCTAACTTCTTTTTTAATTCTTCTATTTTCTCGTCTGATATTTTCTTTGTTAGTATTACTTTTAAAATACTATCTTTTTTTATTTTAGATAAATCTGCCTCGCTTGGATTTTCTAATTTATATAAACTACGACCTGGTAATATTAAACTCTCTACTTTTAATGTGTCTGTATCTAAAATACAGATTCGTTTATCTTTCTCATTTATCTCATTCGTAAATACACTACCGACAACAACCACCTTGCCACTCTCTTGGGCACTATGTATATGTCCACCAAATATTAAATCATACTTTTTTTCCAGACTTGCTTTTGGCAGAATTGGCTCTGGGAAAAAATCTACACTGAATTTTGCATTAGTCATTGTGGCTGAGATACCATGATGAACAAATAAAAACTTGGCTGGTTTCAGTTTTTTCATTATCATCTTTTTTGCTTCATCATTATCTTTCGCTCCTAGTTCTGATTTAGTGAAGTATGGACAAAAAACCATGTCGTCTTTTTCAAATATTTCGTTAGTGATTATATTCCAATTATGTCCTTTGATTTCTTTCAGGAAGTCGATTGCCGAACGACCATCTCCAAACTTCTCGTGGTTACCGGCTATAATAAATAATTCTTTAGTGCCGAATTGTTCAAGTAGATTGATGAGTTCTTTTATAACGTGTGGTGAACTATTACGAGAGTCAAGTTGATCACCGAGGAGAACTATCTTGTCACAATCTTTTGTAGATTTTATTATGTAGTCTAAAACACTTTTCTTTTCAGAAGTTCGTTTGTCGTCTATCAATTCGCTATAACCAAGATTTAGTTTAAGATGTAAATCTGGTATTATTCCTATTTTCATTTTGTTTTAATCTAATTGATTTAAAATTATTAATAATATTCTCCCTCTCTTTAGAGGTCATCAAGCTATTAAATAGTTGTATATTTTATAAAAGTCATACCCAATCTTTGTCGGTCTTCTAGTTCCTTTTGAGTCAATAGTATGATACATCTCATCATTAGTTTTTCTTAGAAATACCCTATAAAATATCCAAGCTAGAATTTTGTTTTTCATATTTTTATCCCTCTTTTTTTTAATACTGGCAATACTTTATCCCAAGCCTTTTGTGTCATTGGTCTTAAGTCGTTTACTATTGCTATTAAATGGTTATAGCCTACCTTTGACTCTACTGCTAATTTATATGTACTTAGGTTAGCTTCCTTTAAGATAGATTTCATATCTATATCTTTTGTTATTTGTAGTTTCATTCTG
>Ga0222682_1000070_pt1 | contig 23210 bp, 37 predicted proteins | sample AntAcemetage1008_FD_179812 | JGI IMG/M metagenome (GOLD analysis project Ga0222682, IMG submission 179812) | Saline water microbial communities from Ace Lake, Antarctica - #1008 | ecosystem: Environmental > Aquatic > Non-marine Saline and Alkaline > Saline | place: Antarctica: Ace Lake...
AGGAATTTGGCTAAAAAGGTTGGGGTTAGTGGAGGATATATAAGTGGCATTATTAGAGGTAAATATGCAATTAGTGAAGAAATGTATCTAAAAATTAAACAAAATCTATGAAAACCACAAGGGAGGTAAAGAGGGAGGAACATAATGAAAGACCACAATGGAAATGTGATTTGGCTATTCTAATGGGTAAATTAGTAGGGAGGAGAGATGTAGAATTTGACCTCCCATTAGAACAATTTATTGAACACCTACTAGAGAAGGAGAGGGAGGGGTATCTGACCAGTAAAGGAAATGCTGAAATGAGTAGAGATGCTAGAGCCAGACTAGGGCTAACACAGATAGAAATGGCTAAAAGATTAGGAATAAGCACTATTCAGTTAGCAAAGGTTGAAGGTGGCGATAGAGGCTTCAGTAAAAAGGTTTTAATCAAGTTATCCATTCTAAAAGGAAAAAAATGACTAAAACCACAAGGGAGGCAAAGGAACATACCGAGCAAGTCCTCCATATGTCCTATAGAAAAGAGTTTAGGTTTAACTTCTCTGCCCCATTAGTAGATTTGTGTAGCAAGAAAGATGCCACGATGAAAGACATAAACGATGTGTTGGTGAAGCAGATGGATTACATTGAACACCTACTAGAGAAGGAGGAGGGTAAACACATTAAAATTTACCGTTGGTTGTGTGGATATTTTGATTTTCCCATCAGGGAAGAGGGGGATGGTGCTTATTATTGGAGGAGTCATTTGAGAAATAAATTAAAGAAAATAGGTATTTCTACCCTCAAGAACAGTAAGGAGGTCAAATGAGAGTAAAAGAACTGATTGAAATGTTAAAAGAGAGTAACCCTACCGACAGAGTTGTTATCGGGATACACGAAGAAAGTTATATGGGAGCAAAAAAGGGTGTGAACATAGCACATCTTTATAATGGTTTTGATTGGGATAAGGGAGTGACATTTATTGTTGGAAACCTTGATTTAACAATTAAAAAGAAGAACAGTAAGGAGAAGAATGAGTGCAAATAAAATAAAACTGACTAGAAACAGTTTTACACTTATAGATGAAAGGGATTTCTCTTCGATTTCAAAATATAAATGGCATTGCACATATTACGGTTATGCTGCAACAAATAGTTGTAATTTTGGTAAAAAGCCAGGGATAACACTTATGCATAGATTAATATTAGGAGCAAAAAAGGGAGAAATATGTGATCATATCAATAGAAATAGATTAGATAATAGAAGGAAAAATCTTAGAATTTGTACTTATTCGGAACAATTACAAAACAGAACCATTAGTGATAAAAACAGAGATAAAAAAACAAGTAAATATTATGGTGTATACTGGTCATTCCTTCATAAAAAATGGAGAACAAGAGTTACAAAAAATAGAAAGGTGTCTAAAGAAGGTGGACTTTTTATTAACGAAAAGGAAGCTGCCAAGAAATATGATAAATTGGCTTTAATAGTATATGGTAAATACGCTAGGTTAAATTTTCAAAAAGGAGGACAACATTTCTGCAAATAATTATATGTTAATCCACAAATTGGGCAAAAAGTATTATATCTGGGATAATTTGAATGCCGAAGAAGCAGTAAAAAATCAAGTTTTGACACCAGATAATGCGACTATTTCATTTAAAAGACTTCAGAATGCCATTAAATGGGCAAATGAGAATGATGAAACAGAGTATGGTTATCAAATTAATAATTTAAGGAAACCAAAAGACGGTTTTATGGAGGATATAAAATTATGTATCACAAAAACACTAAAAACACCTAGAAATGCAGAATTTATGTATGATATTTACATATTAGGTTCATCTTGGCCTAAAGTTGTAATTTATAAATTAGGAAATAAAATTAAAGAATTTACTTTAATTGAAAAAAAATATGAAAGCAGTAATGATAAATCCAGTTAGTGACTTATTAGTTAAAGAAGTAGAAACAGATGGTTTCAGTTGGGGAGCTTTTTTACTAGGAGTTCTTTGGTACGCAATAAAAGGGGTTTGGGGAAAATTTTGGTTATATTCCCTTTTAAGTATATTAGTATCTTGTTTAAGTGCGGGGATGGTGCTTCCTGTAATGTGGCTGATTATGGGTTTTAGATTTAACAAAGAACACTTTGAACACTTATTATCTAAAGGATACAAAGTACAAACCAAAAAATGATAGAACATGTTTCAGTATTTAAAATCAGAATCGATAGTATTGAATCATTTGCTATCGGATTTGAATTGTTTGCTGGTGAAAAAGTCAGCGATACTTATGTCAATATTGTTGCCAAAGGTAATTATGGTAACAATGGGCGACTTTTACTAACACCCAAGCAGTTCGCTGATTTATGTCAACGGCTTATCGCATATGTTTATCTAGGAGATAAATTATTGATTTTATCAGACGAAAAATTGAGTATTCTTTGGAGTTTAAGGTTAAATATTTTTGATAGTGAAGTTCAGCAAATATCTGGTTCTATTTTTAGTAAGTATAAGGATAAGTTAATCAGTTTAGGTTTAGTAAGGAGAAAAAATGTCAGAAAAAAAAGTAAAATTCAAGAGTAACCAATCAATTACTTTAGATCCATCATATCTTGACGGGGCTAAGGACTGGGAAGATTTCGTTAATCTTTGGTTCATGTCCAAAGAAATCGACCAGCGTAACCAATGGCTCAAGGGGGATATTGCAAATAAAGTCGCAATTATACACGGAGATAGTAGTTTGAGAAAGTTTTCCAAAGAGGTTGAAGAATCACATCCAACCGTTGAAAACTACCGCCGAGTTTCTAGGGCGTTTCCTCAATCAAAGAGAAATTGGAAGTTAAGCTGGACACATTATTTTATTGCTTCTTATACCGATTCATTTAAAAAAGGCATAAAAACATTTGATAGCAAAAAAAGATATGAGTGGATTGAAAAGGCCCATGATAATAATTGGACAACAACAAGATTGAAAGAGGAAATCAAAAAGAAAAATGCCTTTGCTGGAAAAAAAGACAGTTCAATTTTTGATTATTACGAGGAATACATCCAAAAAACGAGGAATATCCTTTTGCATGTCGAAAAGGCACGCCTAAACGACGCAGAACGAACGAAATTAATACATATGTTGTTGGATACCTACAACGAATTCATGGTTTATTTAAAAGAATAACAAACCTTGATTTTTAGCTTTGATTTTGTTATAATTAAAATTGAAAATTAAAGAAAATTATGGAAGTAAAAGAATTAAAAAAGTTGTCGCAGAATATCAAGACAGGGAAGATAAGAACTCTTAAGTCAAAAGATAAATTTCAATTCAAATGTACCGCTTGCGGTAAATGCTGTTTTAATATTGATGTAATGGTGGGTATTTATGATTTGGTTAGATTAAGGAATGCTACAAAACTTACCACCCAAGAACTTCTTAAAAAGAGAATGATTACTTTTTATCTTGGGCCTGCTTCAGGAATCCCGATATTAATTATTAATTTTTCGCAAATTGGTAAAGGGATGAATAGATGCCCTTTTCTAGTACCGGGAATTAATTTTAAAGAGGTATCAAAAAAATTAAACATAAAAAATAAAGACGAGAAAGAAAAGATACTTAAGAAATATAAAAACAACCCAAAACAATTATTTAAAGATTTAGATGGCATAAAAATTGATAGGTGGCTTTGCTCTATACATAAAGATCGACCTATTATTTGTCGATTATTCCCATTAGGTAGATTGAAAAAATATAACAATAATATTAAAGGTTTTAAAGAAAAGTTTTTTCTTCAAAAAAGAGTTGATTGGTGTGCTGGATGGAAAACTAAAGAAAAACAGACATTAAAATCATTTTTAGACAGGGCAGACTTTTGGCAGTACAAGGAGGGGAGTGACAAAGGACACGAGATTTTAGATTTATTCCTAAGTTCGGGCTTTTTTCTCGCTACCAAAGACAATAAAAAGTCAAAAGTGAAAGCTATTTTCGAAAAAAATTCAGTAATTCTAATGTTTGCAGCTAACTTAATTTACAATTTTGACTCAATTAAATATTTTTCGCAAGATAAAAGAGTAATAAAAACTATTCACGAGAAAAGTACACATGAAGATTTTTTATATGTAGTTCAAAAGATAAATAAAATTGTTAGTTATTTTATCAAGATGTTTACCAAACAAAATCTAAAAGAAGAAGATTTCAATCAATTTATTAATAATTTTTTAAAAAAGGGGGTGAATATAGATGACTAAAAAGAAAGAAAAAGCAGTCGATGATAAAAAGGCTGTTAAATTATCAGATGAGAATGAGGTAACTCCTTATGAAGCTATGGATTTAGCCGATGAGGGACAAATCATTAACGAATTAGAAGGTAAGTTAACTGCTGAAGACATGGAAACCTTTGTTTATAGTTTTCCTGATAAATCAACAGGTAGAAATGTTACTGGTTTGTCTTGGAAAGGAACTAAAGCGACTTGGTGGGAATTAAACAGTAAAAAGTTAACCAACATGACAATCACTGATAAGATGAAGATTACTCAAGGTGATGGATATGTTGATGTTGCTGTTTATGCCTACGATAAATTGAGAAACATTGGTACTTGGGGTATGGCAAGAGGTTATACTTCAATGAAAACTGGAAGTGGTTCAATTGTCGATAGATTTGCTTCTGCTAAAGCAATGAGTAAAGCCCAAAGAAATGCGCTTAACCACTTATTTCCTAGTGAGTTAGTGGCAAAAATTATCCAAAAATGGATTAAGAAAGGTAATGTTAAACAATTAACACCAAGTGCTGTTTCTCAAGTTCAATCCAGTGTTGCTAGATCAAGTGGTACAAGAGCAGGATATCCTACACAACCAGAGTTAATGAAAAAGTATGGGATGCAAGATGGACAAGTATCTCCAAAATGTCCAAGTTGTGGTTCTGAAATGAGAATAATGGAAAGAAAAGACAAAACAGGAATCTTTTGGAGCTGTCCAAACTGGAGAAGTAAGGGTTGTAAGGGATACAATATTGATGATATTGATATTGATGGTACGATTACCATGAATAAAAAATCTCAAAAACCTCCTACCGCACAAGAAATGCAAGACGCAAAAGAAAAAATGCATTTCTAGTGTCAAAATCAAGAGCCTTTTGTAAAAGCTCGCAAGAGGCTCTCGGATTGACTTATTATAAGTAAATTTATTAATTTAACTTAACATGAACAAAAAACCTAGAGTTGTTTTCAAAAAGAAAATAAACCCTTTGCGTTTCATTAATTGTTTTAAGTGCAAAATGCATATATGGCCTTTACAAAAAAGGGTTATTATTGGTGTAAAGTTCCCCTCAAAAGTACTTAGTTACACTATATGTATGGAGTGTTATAGGAAAAAATATTTACATGATTAATATACCTAATTCAACCCAAATACCGAATGAGATAATTAATGTATGGCTTCCTAAATTAAAAGAATCTGAATTAAAAGTAGTAATTATTGTAGCAAGACAAACACTTGGATGGATTGAAAATCCAATAACAGGAACGAGAAAAAAAGAGGATTGGATGACTCAAAAACAATTAATGAAAAAAACTGGACTAAGTAATTGGGCAGTATCAAAAGCAACTCAATCCCTAGTAGAAAAAGATTTGATTGAGGCAAGAGATGCAGATAGCAACATTCTTGATACGCCTAAAAAAAGACAACTGGTAGGAAGACACCACAAAAGAATATTTTACAGACTTAAATTAAAGAGCGATAAAGAAATTCTCACAAGGCTTGTGAGGAATTCTCATAAGAACGCTTGTGAGAAATTCTCACACAACAAAACTAACTCATTAGACAAAACTAACTCTATACAAAAGAAGACATTAACAAGTAATAAAATCATTTCTTCTGTTAACGGTAAAGATTTCAATGATTTAATTGCTTTATTTGAGCCTGTTAATCCTAGCTTTGAAAGATTGTTCCCAAATAAAGGGCAGAGATCGGCACTTGAACGATTACTTAAAAAACACGGATATAAAAAGATTAAGTGGATTCTCGACAAATTACCTGCAATAGCAAAAATGTCATATGCACCAGTGGTTACAACACCATATCAATTAGAACAAAAGTTAGGACAAATTATTATATTTTTAGGTAGAGAAAACAACAAAGGAGGAGGAGTCACAGATGCAAGAAATATTGGATAACACCAAAGATGATTTATACGATGAAGAATGGAAAGTCATTGTTTCAACTAAAGGTGAATATCAATTAAGTAAAATACAGGCTAGAATTGTAATGCAAGCGATTGCTCGTAAAGAAAAAGCTGTTGTATTTAAAACATTTACGATACTCATCCCTTTTATAGCTGAGTTTTATAGAGTTAGAAGGTTTTTGAAAGATGCTGTTCAACTAACCGAAAGAGCAAGTGAAGTTGAATATAAACCAATAGATCCTGTAAAATTTGCTAAATGGAAAAAAGAAATTTATAAAAAAATAGGCAAAATGCCAAAAAAGGAGAAAAATGTACGGTAAATTAAACTATGATGCTATTGCAGATAAATTACAATGTGAGTATCCTGTGGCAGATAAAAAAGGCAAATTAGTAAAATGTGGTGTTTGGAGAGAAAATCTATCAAAACACATAAACCTACAGCACAAAATTACCGTTAAAGAATATAGAAAGATGATGGGTTTAGATTCAAATCTACCATTAGTATCTAAAGAACTTCAATCAAAGTGGCGTAAGTCTAATAAAGAATTGAAACTTTATAAAAATTTAGAAGGCGGTAAAGCACATAGATTTAAAAAGGGGGAAAGTATAATTCAAAATTATAAACGTAGTACTCAAACCAAAAGAAGATTGAGGACTTTGAAATTAAATAAATCACGGATTGAAAAACAGTCCAAAATATAATATAATAAAAAAGAAAAGGAAAATATGAAAAAAGAAGATAAAAAGAAGAAGATTTATTCTACGACAAATTTTCATATCGCTAGTTGGCTTTTGCAAAACGATATTGAATTAAAAGATATTGATTGGGCGGATAAAAGGAGAGCACAATTCATTTTTGATGATTTCAAAGACAGAGAATCCCTAGTACAAAACTTTTTTAAAGACGTTAAAATACAGAAGAAAATCACATCAGACCAAGAGCTAAAAGCTCGAATGTATGCGGTGAATCCTCCAATCGAATATGACAGAAAATAATAAAGAAAATCGAAAGAGTAATGGGACTTTTTTAAAAGGATATATTCCTTGGAATAAAGGGAAAAAAGGTGTCTATTCAAAAAAAACTTTAGAGAGAATGAGTAGTTCTAGTAGAAAGTATTCTTTAAATCAAGATTATTTTAATCAACCATTAGATGAAACCAGAGCATATTGGATTGGGTTCTTGATAGCCGATGGCGGTATTGTTGACAACCAGGTTAGTTTAAATTTAAAAGATAAAGATCATATTGAAAAATTCAGGATAGCCATAAACTATGGTGGTTTGATTGGATATCGTAGATATAAAGGATTATATGGTCGTAAAGAAAGATATGATGGTTGGTCACTTCAAGTAAGGTCTAACAAAATGGTTGATTCTCTCGCAAAATTTGGTATTGTTTCTCGAAAATCTTTTAAAACATATATTCCAAATCTTCCCCAAAGTTTACTTAAACCTCTTTTCAGAGGGTTGGTTGATGGAGATGGTTGTATTTTTAAAACCAATCAGGGATGGTGGGGGCTCAATTTAGTAGGGACAAAACAAATAGTAACTTCTTTTAAAATTTGGATAAACAAACAAACAAAAAACACCAAGGGTTCAATATCTAAAAAAGAAAAGATATGGATAGTAAGATTTGGAGGGAATCCTTCAACATGGGAAGTTGTAAATTTGTTATACAAAGATGCTTCTCAAGAAATTAGATTAGAAAGAAAATATTTTAAATATTTAGAATTTAAAAAAGAATATGACAGATCTAAATAGAGTAATACGGAAAATCAATAAAAGGTTTGGCGAAAATACAATCGGCAAGATTGGTAAAATGCCAACCATTAAGACTGAAAGAGTATCTTCTGGTTCTCCTTATCTCGATTGGGCAATCGGTGGCGGTTGGCCTTTAGGTAAAACGATTGAATTATACGGGCCTTATTCTTCAGGAAAATCTTTAATTGCTCTTAGAACTATTGTTCAGGCTCAAAAGTTAAATAAAAGATGTGTTTATCTAGATGCTGAGAATGCTTTTGATCCCAACTTTGCCAAATTAGTTGGTGTTGATGTAGACAATTTAACTATTTCTCAGATATCTGCTGGTGAAGAAGTTTTTGATATTGTCGATATGTTACTTGAATCTGATGTGTCTATTATTGTTATCGATAGTATCGCAGCACTTGTGCCTAAATATGAGATAGAAGAATCGATAGAAAAGCAAACAATGGCATTACAGGCTAGATTAATGTCTAAAGCACTTCGTAAACTAACAGGAAAAGCAGCCAAAAATAAGACATTAATTTTTTTCGTTAATCAGATTAGAGAGAAGCTAGGATGTTTCCAATATTACACAAGAATTGTTTTAGAAAATGGTAAAACAGCAAAAATAGGATATTTAGTTAATAACAAAATTAAATGTAATGTGCTTTCTTATAATGTTGAAAAAAACACTATTGAACCTACACCAATTACTAATTGGTTTACAAATGGCAATGCTGATTATTTTCTTCATTTTAGATTTAGAAAACCACAAGGGAGAGGTAAGGGCGAATTAAGTTGTACCCCCGACCACAAAATAATGGTTAAACCAGGTATCTATAAAAAAGCAAAAGATATAAAAGTAGGCGATAAAATATTAACTGTGATAAATGATTGGATACCAAGCAATATTCAAAAAGAAATTCTAATTGGCGGATTATTAGGTGATGGTTGTTTGAGAAAAGTTGGTAGAGAAAAGTATCAATATCGAGAAACTCATTGTAAAGAACAAGATGATTATATCCGTTGGAAATCTAGTTATTTTGACACTAAAACAATGGGAAGACACAAATATGGTGGATTATATTTTGAAACATTTTTAAGCACAATATTTGAACAGCAATATATTAAATTTTATTTAGGTGGTAAAAAAGTTAAAGTGCCAAAAGATATTAAATTAACTCCTTTAATTTTAGCTATTTGGTATCAAGATGATGGATATCTTACAGGAAATAAAAAAAGTGGTAAGAAATCTATAAATTTATGTACCAATTCTTTTAGATTACAATCAATAAAGAATTTACAGATAGCATTAAAAGAACAATTTAATATTGAAACAGGTACCAAAACAAGAAAGCATAATTCGGAAATTGAACTGACTTTAGGAAGAAAAGATACTTTAAAGTTTTTTGAGATATGTAAATATCTTATTCATCCATCAATGTATTACAAATTACCATCTTATTTATTACTTGACCGAATAGAATATATGGATATGAAGGTAATGAGGTGGAAATTTGATCCACCACAATATGAATATGAAAAAAAAGAATTGATTACTAAATATGCCTATGTTACTCATAAATATAATAAACCACAAACGAGAAGTATGGTTAAATTTGATATAGAAACAAAAAATCATAATTATTTAGCTGATGGGGCTATTGTTCATAATTCATATGGCAACCCCGAAATAACGAGTGGCGGTAGATCTTTAGGTTTTTATGCTTCTTTGCGGGTTGAGGTTAGACGAGGTGAGTTTTTGACGGACAATAAGAGAAAAATTGGACAGCAAGTCAAGTTTAAGGTAACGAAATCCAAAGTTTGTCAACCATATAGGGATGGTTATTTTTTGTTTTATTATCCTGATTTAAAGAATCCTGATTTAGAATTGTTTGATAATGCTGATGAATTGGTTTCTATGCTTTTACTACATGGCAAAATCAAGAGGCGTGGCAGTTATTACGATGTTTTAGGTGAAACATTTCAGGGCAGAGAAGAATTAGAAAGTGAGATTAGGAGTAATAAAAAGTTTAGAGTGAAACTTAAAAAACTATGAAGTTCCATAAATTTGCAGAAATATTTCCCATGATGAGTGATGACGAATTTGCCGAACTTAAAGTAAGTATCAAACAAAATGGATACGACAAAAACCATCCAATATGGGTTTATGAGAATCAAGTTTTAGATGGACGAAACAGACTAAAAGCATGTAATGAACTTGGTATAAAAGCCGTATATGAAAAATATTGTGGTAACAATCCACTTCATTTTATTATCCAAGAAAATCTACATCGTAGACATTTAACTACGAGTCAAAGAATTATAATAGCATGTGAGTTAAAAGAGAAACTCGAGAAAGATATCAAAAATAAAAAAATATCTGATGGTAAAAAATATAAAGACTATCAAGAAGCTATCAAGTATTTAGATGAAGAAAAACAAAAAAATATTAGTATGGCGATTCATAGTTATTTAGAAAATGATTTCGATACACAACAAAGGATTAAACGACATGAAAAAAACTTAGAAAGAAAAAGAGACAACAGAAAAGTCTATTTTGCATATGACGAAAATGAATTAAAAATTGGAGTGTCCGCATCCCCAGAATCACGAATTAATCATTTAAAAACAGCTAGGCCAAATATTAAATTAATTGGTTACATAAATGGAGGATATGACTTAGAGACAAAAATATCAAAACAATTTACCAGAATATCTGGTGAATGGTTCGTATTTGACGATGATGCTAATTATAAAGTTAAATATATTTTGGGTTTAGTCAAAAATGACAAAACCCAAAGAAATGCCAGAAAAGAGGCATCTAAAACATTAAGAGTAGGCGAAGGATCGATATTTAATGCTGAAAAAATAAAAGAAAATTCACCAGAGGATTTCGAGGCCATAAAGCGTGGTGAGAAAAGTATCAATGAAGTGTCTGTTAATCTTAAAAAGGCACATGTATCTTACAGTAGTGGAGAGAATGAGTGGTACACACCATCAAAGTTTATAGAATCAGCCAGAAAAACAATGGGAAGTATTGATGTCGATCCAGCATCGTCTAAAATGGCTAATAAAGTTGTTAATGCGACAAAATACTATACAAAGAAAACAAATGGGTTAAACAACGAATGGATAGGCAACGTGTGGATGAATCCACCATACGCACAACCATTAATTAATGAATTTTCACAAGCGTTGGAAAAAAATCTGAAGAATAAGAAAACAAAACAGGCAATTGTATTGGTAAATAATGCTACTGAAACAGAATGGTTCCAAAGAATGATGAAACTATGTCGTGCAATATGTTTTCCCAAGGGAAGGATTAAGTTTATGGATATAAACGGCAAATTAGGTAATGCACCACTACAAGGACAGGCAATATTGTACTTTGGTGAAAATATAAAACTATTTAAAGAAAATTTTAATAAGTACGGAAAAATATTATGGAACGAGGAGCAATAAAAAACAAAGAAGGTGCCAGTATATTATGTGATTTTACTGGACTTCAATATGGGAAAATAACACCTACAGATTTAGATGGATTTGTCGATTTTGGCAATAAAATATTTGTACTTATTGAATGTAAAGGGGGAGATGCAAAAATGCCATACGGTCAACAATTAGCACTTGAAAGATTAGTAGACAACTCAAAAGTAAAATCTTTGTTAATTGTAGCTAGATGGGAAAAGTTATCAAAAGGATTTATCGATGTATCAAAATGTAAAGTAACACAAATAAGGTTTGCAGGAAAGTGGCATAAAATACCAAAAACAACAGTTAGAGAAATCGTAGATAGATTTGTCGAAAAATATGCACCAGAATATAATCATTAAAAATTATTAAAATTAAAAACAGGAGATAATTATGTCAAGAAGCTTAAACAAAGCACAATTAATAGGTAATTTAACAAAAGACCCTGAGTTAAGATATACTCCAAGTGGTACGCCCGTTTGTAACTTTTCAGTAGCAACTAATCGTAATTGGAAAAATGCAAAGGGAGAGGCTCAAGATGAGGCAACTTTTCACAAAGTCATTGCTTGGAGCAAATTAGCAGAGATATGTTCTCAGCTATTAACGAAAGGCAGAAAGGTTTTCATTGAAGGACGAATATCTAACAGAAATTGGGAAGATCCACAGGGACAAAAACATTATGTAACAGAAATTGTTGCAGATGAGTTAATATTATTAGACAGTAGAGGAAAACAAGTTGGAGCTGCTCTCCCAAATGAACCAGCACCACCCGAACCTGAACCTTCTCCCGTAGATGAAAAGGTTGAGGATATTATCATCCCTGATGATTTTGGAAAAGATAAAAAGGACGATATTAAAGAAGAAAAAGACGCATTAATTAAAGAAAAAGACGATGACGTATTACCATTTTAATAATTTAGGAGGTGAATAATTATGTTATTAGCAGGCGCTGAAGGTGGATATGTTTTTGAAGAAGTTGTTCCCACCGCAACAAATACAGCAACATTAGTAGAACCCGTTCCTACCCCCGTTAATTTGCTTTCAGACGAAAAGAAAGAACTTAACGGCTTAAATTATTGGATTTTTCTAGTAGTAGTTGCTGTTTTAATGGCCGTTAGTATGATTTCCATATTTAAAAAGAGAAAGTGAAAACTTGGCAAAAAAAACTTGATATTTCTTGGCATCTATGTTATACTTAACACAAGATGCCAATAGGAATATATAAACGTACAAAAAAGCATTTAGAAGTTATGAGTAAAATCACAAAGCAATTGTGGCAGAATAAAGATTATAGAAAAAAACAAATTGAGGCTCATAAAGGTCATAAATTTAGTAAAGAAACAAAAAAGCGCATGAGTGAAGCTCGGAAAGGGAAAAAATGCCCATGGGCTGGCAAATACAAAAAAACGGAAGATCATAAAAGAAAATTATCAGAAGTTCATAAAGGAATGAAAAAACCATGGGCGGGGAAATATAAACGTACTTTAGAAACTAGAAAGCATATGAGTGAACAAATGAAAAAGTCTGGGAGAAAACCTCCTTCTCAATTAGGAATGAAAGGAAGTAAAAGTGGCGGTTGGAAAGGTGGGGTTACAAAGAAAAATACTTTAATTAGAAATAGTAGAGAATTCGATCTTTGGCGGAAGTCTGTTTTTGCCAGAGATAATTATACTTGTCAGAAAACAGGAAAGAAGGGTGGAGAATTACATCCTCACCATATTCAAAATTTTGCTCAATTTCCCGAATTAAGATTTGTAGTTAGTAATGGAATTACATTAAGCGAAAAAAGCCATAAAAAATTTCATAGAATATATGGAACAAAGAATAATACCAAAAAACAAATAAAGGAATTTTTGGAAAATTAATTATGAGTAAAACCACTTGGCAAAAAAAGGAAATTAAAGACGCTAAACAATTTGGTGGACGACGCACTCCTAAAAGTGGAGGGTTTTGGTCGTTCGCAGGGGATGTCGTAACGAAAGACTACCTAATCGATTCTAAGACAACCGATAAAGAAGGATTTCGGATAACATCGAGTGTGTGGACTAAATTGTTCAACGAGGCATTAAAATCCAGAAAGCTGCCAATATTATCAATTTTACTTATAAAGAAGGGAATTGAATTAGTAGTTCTGGATAAAAATGATTTTATTAGTTTATTAGAGAAAAAGAAATGAAAAAAGGTGATAAAGTAAAAATTATTATTGGCCCACCAGACAAAGTAGGTAAAACAGGAGAAGTAACCACTATGATGACAAATGGTGTTATAGTAAAATTAAGTGATAATAAATTTACGCCTGTTCAATTTAAACATTTAGAGGTGCTTTAAAAATGACAAGAAAATTAAATCGAGTTAAATATCTTGATGTATCAGCTGAATTACTTGGTGAAATTCTCAAAAAAGCTTCTGAAAACGCTTTACCTAAAGATGCTCAAATGATGAGGTTTAGATATGAAATAAATACTCATTGTTGGCGACTTATTATACATAGCAAAGAATTTGATCGTGTTCCCGAGGGGGCAGAAATTCCTAGACATGACACTCCAGTGATTTCTTCAGATATATTAAAATAAAAAAAAGATGTTTTGTTTGCCTTGTTTAACTCTAATTCTATATTTCGTTGTTTTGGGTATTTTTATGCCGAGTAAAAGACAATTTATTAAGGGTGCTGTATTGTGTTTTTGGAGAAAATTAACTTTACAGAAATGTACTGATGCTTTCGATATATTAATGCATACGAGATTTATAATGTGGCTTGCTGGAAAAAATCGGATGTCTTTGGCTAAATTTTTTAAGAAGAAAAGAAATTTTGACATTGCTCTTGCTATTTTGGGACTTGTTTTTATGGTATCGAATACAGTATTATTTTATTTATTATATCGATTTTTATTTATTAAAAGTCCTTGTAACGAAGGAGCGTGTCAAATATGAAACTCTGTCAGTATGAAGATTTAAGAAAACTCAATCAAGCATTGAGTAGTTTTAGTAAAAATGAAGTACCTATCATAAGCGTAAACCATTTGGTTGTTGAGGGCAAAGTTCAATATTTTGTTTTAACCAATCCTAAGTATGAACCGAAGAAAATTAAAAAGAAAATAATAAAAAAAGAAGAAAAGAAAAAGTAATTTTCTCAAAATAATGAAAGAACCTAAATTTGTAGAATGTTGTGATTGTAGTACCATCCATTATGTAATCGATAAGGATACTGCAGAAAGTCTTAAAAATAAAATGGATGAAGATTTTTTAACTCGTGATTTAACTCGCTGTTCTAGTTGTGGATCGAAAAAGGAGTTTTCAATTGTATCTGAAATTTATGTAAAACATTTGTCACCTAGTGATAAATTATTACCCATATTTTTAGATTACGATGATCTCAAAAAATCCACAAAAAATAAACACTAACGAATTTTTAGAGAGAATACAAGGACTTAAAAAACTTTTAGATTCTTCGAAATATTTAGATCGTAATACTCGGGAAAATATCGCATGGTATTGTGGAGATCAAAAACGTCAATATATTGAAAGATATTCTAATAAAGTGTGTGTTAAAATAAAATAATAGATTGGGTACTGGGTACAGGCGAAACTCCAAACTTCGCCATGCAGGGTTCGACTCCTTGACAATCTGCAATGCTGGAGAGGGGGTAAATCTTCAGCATATGCGGGATTAGTTGATTGGCACAATGACATCCTTCCAATTTGTAGAAAAGGGTTCGATTACCTTATCCCGCTCACTCGGCTCCTACCTCGAAAGAGCGTCCGATAATCCTTTGCGCTTGAAAAGATGGAGAATAAGGGGGGCAACCTAAACATTAAAACATGTTTTATTGCATGGTTGTCAACTCGATAATATTATATATTTTAGGAGGAAATCATGACTAGGTAGTCGTCAAATTTTAATTGAAGACGGCCCTTAAGGGGGTGAATAGTCGTGATCAAATCTAGAAAAATTCGTAGCGGTGGATCTCGTAAATTTGGTAGAAATGAAATCAAATGTACAAGATATCGAATGAGAAACCGCCGAGAAAGAAACAAATTAAGAAAATTAAAAAAGATTTTTCGTAAATATCCAAATAATAAACAAGTCGCTAATCGTATTAAATCGTTGGAGAAAGAATTATCTTAATTAATAATATATAATGAGATATAAACAGAGATTGGCTCAACTGGTGGAGCGGGTGCTTTGGGAGCATCAGGTTGTGAGTTCGAATCTCACATCTCTGACTTGACATCGAACCTTTTTTCTTTTACCATTAGCAATGGAAAGATTCTGGAAAAAGGTACAAAAAACGGATACTTGTTGGCTGTGGACAGCGGGCAGCAGGGGTAACGGTTATGGTTGTATCAAGTACAAAGGAAAGGTACATGATGCACATAGATTTGTTTGGTTCTTGACCCATGGGTCTTTTTCCAAAAAGTGGATATTGCATAAATGCAATAACCGCAAATGTGTCAATCCTGAGCACCTTTATGAAGGGACACCGAAACAAAATTTTGATGACATGGAGAGAGCTGGAACAAGGTTCGTCCAAAAATCAAAATATGCTTCTCCCGCAGACAGAAGAAGAAAAACGTGGATGCGGTGGTATGAAAAGGCCAAAAATGAGCCTGGCAGAGAGAGGTATAATCGGTGGAGAAAAACACAAAAGTCAAAGAAGGACAATTAGTTTAGTGGCAAAACTTTCCCCTGTCACGGGAAGATCAAGGGTTCAATTCCCTTATTGTCCGCCCATTCCAAGATCATTCAACGGTAGGATGGGTGGCTGTTAACCACCTAATCTTGGTTCGAATCCAAGTCTTGGAGCAATAGATTTGTCGTCTAATGGTAGGACTTTCGGCTCTGAACCGAAAAATTGTGGTTCGAATCCATGCTAATCTACTAACCGAAGGAAGCCAAATGGCCAGGCAACGGACTGTAAACCCGTAATTTGTTGGTTCGATTCCAACCTTTCGGACATTTGGTATAATGTGTTTAAGTATTTAAGTAAAAGTATGAATAAAGCGTGGAAAGATTTAGAAAAAACAACAGCAAAAATACTTAAGGGTAGAAGAATTATTCGTATGTCTTACAGTGAAATTAGTCCTGATGTCAAGTTAAAGGATTTTCCTTCTTTTAAGATTGACACTAAAAGGTACAAACGGTTTAGGGTATTTTCTCTTTATGAAACAGTTAAGGGGAAATATTGTAGAAAACATGGTGACAATCCAATATTAGTTTTAAGACAACATAATAAAGTTACCAAATTAGCAGTGATAGATTTAAAACTATTGGCTAAATTTTTAGATTTTGTAAGAGAAAAAGGCGGAGAGAATGACTTCAAATAATATAGTTTCAATAGCGATAATCGGACATACAGGAATGGTTGGTAATCAAGTTTATCGATGGTTTAAAAAAAGAATTTATCCTAAATATAAAGTAATGGGTTTATCTTTGGACAGGGAAACTTATAGTTGGGAAGAAATTAATCGAGATGCCGATTATATTTTTATTGCTGTCCCAACACCTTTTGACTGGAAAACAAAAGAATATAAAACAAATATTGTTGAAGAAGTTTTGGATAAAATCGATAAGAATAAAAAGGTAATTATTAAATCAACAATTGTCCCTGGAACAACCGAGAGATTACAAAAAAAGTACCCAAAATTGTTTCTTTTATTCAATCCTGAATTTCTGAGTGAAAAAACAGCAGAATCAGATTTTATTAACCCTGATAGACAAATAATTGGATTTACAAAAAAAAGCTATCCATATGCCCAAGAAGTTTTACGTTTAATCCCTCAAAGTCCTTATGATGTAATATGTACATCAGGTGAAGCTGAAATTGCTAAATATGTCAATAATTTCCATGGAGCATTAATGGTTATGTTCGCCAACTTTTTCTATGATATTTGTCAAAAAATTAATGCTGATTTTGACGTTGTTAAGGGTATTTCAACTGCGTCCAAATGGGTTGGTTCGCCAATGGGTAGAATGTATTGGGATGTATGGCATAAAGGGAAAAGGGGGTATGGAGGAAGTTGTTTCCCTAAAGACATCAATAGTTTGATTAATTGGTGTAAAGAAAATGGAATTAATACAGAAATAATTGAAGCGACACAGAAATCTAATATTCGTATATTAAAAAGTCAGGGTCTAACTGAAAAACTTTTAGAAAAAAGATAATGGAAGTAAAAAATATATCAATCCAAAAAATACATAAAGCTAAATATAATCCACGAATAATTTACGATAAAGAATTTCAGGATTTGATTAGTTCCATTAAAGAATTTGGGTTTGTTGAACCAATCGTTGTTAATACTAGAGAACATGCAGATTTTGAAAAACACCAATGGACAATCGTTGGAGGACACCAAAGATACGAAGCTGCTAAAAAAATAGGGCATAAAGAAGTTCCTGTAATTTTTGTTAACCTCTCACCACAAAAGGAAAAAATTCTTAACTTGGCATTGAATAAAATAACGGGGGAATTTGACAATACAATGTTGGCGGAGATAATGTATGGACTTGTCGAAGAAGATAAATTAACACCAGACGACATACTGGGTTTTTCTCATGAAGAAATTAGTAAACTTTTAGACACAGTTATGGATATTGGCGACGAAGATGATGATTTTGATTTAGAAAAAGAAAAAGGATTAGCAAAAAACACCAAGATAAAGAATGGCGATATATATGAAATTGGCAAACATCGATTGATGTGTGGTAACAGTACTATCATGAAATCTGTCAGGATATTAATGAACGGAGAAAAAGCCAATATGATATTTACAGATCCACCATTTAATGTAGGACTTGAATATCAAGAGTACCAAGATAACAAAACAGACGATGAATATATGAGTTTTTGTAAAAAGTTCATGAAAAATATCCATAATATAATGAGTGATAAATCATCAATTTATTTAATGATTGCCGATAAGTATACAATCCGAGTCGGTACATTATTTGAAGATTTATTTAGATTCTCACAAATATTATTTTGGGTAAAAGAAAACCCAACATTAGGTAACAGTGATTATCAATATAATTATGAGGCAATCCTTTATGGTTGGAGAAAAGGCGGTAAACATAAGTTTTATGGTGGCAATGCCGAACCAGCCGCTAACTTTGTTAAAAGGGATAGGGGTAAAGATAAAGTTGAACATCCAGCACAAAGGCCAATTGAATTAGTCAACGATTACATTAAAAACTCTAGCCAGCGAGATGAACTGGTTGTTGACTTATTTGGTGGTTCAGGAACAACAATGGTATCTGCAAATTCTTGTAATAGACGATGTTATATGATGGAGATGGATCCGATATATGTTCAAATTATTATTAATAGAATGAAGAAAATTGGAGTCGATGCCAAATTAATATAAGAAATGGCCAAACAAAAATTACCATCTACTAAAGAAATAATAGCTGAGGCTCAAAATGTTGATCCCGATAATTTCAATAAAATAGCTTTGCGTAGAAGTAAGGTTAGAGAACTTATGAGAATGGGATATGGGACTTATCAAATATTTCGTATTTTAGAAAAAGGCATTAAGGTTGACAAAAATCAGACTGTTAAAGTCCCAACATCAGTAGCATCAGTAACAAATGATATAGAATATATTAGACAAGATGAAATGGCTCAAGATATCGATTTTAATGAAAAAAGAGCTGAAGTTAAAGATAAACTTGATTTCTTATACCAGAGATCAATACAAGAATATCTACAGGCAAGAGGTGCAACGAGAGCAACTTTTATGAATACTGCTCTATCAATTTTGGGTAAAATAATGGATATGGAGGGGATTAAATCTCCTGAAAATTTAAATGTTAATCTAAATGCAGAAGCTAAAATAGCACAGTTTTCTGTAGAAATGCATAAATTAAGTAAAGATGAAAAATCTACTATTCTCACCGCAATTCGCAAAGTTCGTGAACAACGCAAGTCTGGAGGAGTTGGACACACTGGAGTTCCTAACAAACCATCCAGAGTATCAACACAAACCAGTAACGATGAAAGAGTTTCTGGAAAATCCTAAATTTGTTACCGAACAAGACAAACCAAGACCTTATAATAAACAACTTCTTATAGATATTTTTGATAAAACTTCTACTTGGGAGGAATTTGAAAACTTGGGAAAATATGAAGAAGTTTTATATATTGCGGGGATTGGTTCGGGCAAATCTTATGTTTCTTCAATGGCAATTGTTTATATCATTCATCGCCTTTTGTGTTTAAGAAATCCTCAAAAGTATTTTAAGTTTGCTAAGGGTACTAAAATTGCTTTCGTCAATATTTCTAAATCGTTCAGTCAGGCTAAGGACATTGTTTTTGGTGAAATTAAAAATAGAATAGACAACAATCAATGGTTTCAAAATTTTTACCCATCTGATCCTCGTATTAAATCAAAAATACGAATGCCTAAAAACATTTTCATATTACCGCTAGGATCTAATGAAGAATCACCTCTAGGATATAACATTTTTGGATCAGTTATAGATGAAGCATCTTTTCATACATTAACTAAAGATAAAGATTACGCCGAAGAATCATATAATCAAATTAAAAAACGTATTCGTTCTCGTTTCTTTAGTAAGGGAAAAATGTTTATTATTACTTCTCCCAGATATGTTTATGACTTTGCTGAAACAAAATTCGAAGAAGAAAAGGATAATCCTAGAGTATTAAGAAGAAGAACTCCTTTATGGGAAGCTATGCCTGCAGAAATGTTTAGTGGAGAAAAATTTGATTTAGGTAAATATTTATCTAGCAAAGGAAAAGGGATAATGGTGCCAGTCGAATATGAAAACGAGTTTCAACAAAATCCAGAAAGGGCAATGAGAGATTATGGTGCTCAACCATCAATGGCTATCCAGGGATTTTTTAACAATCCAGAAGTACTTAATAACAACGCTAATTATAATCGGAAACACCCCGTAAGTCTCAAAACAGGAGAGTTTTCAGAATGGTTTTATAACCATAAGGGTAGTGAAAATTTTGATACTGATAAAAGATTTATCCATATCGACTTAGGACTTAATAGAGAAGGAAAGGGGGATTGTGCTGGTTTTGCAATGGGTAAATTTAATGGATGGAAAGATGTTAAAAGTATTAAAGGCAAAATAGAAAAACGTCCTAAAATATTTATCGATCTAATGATGCAAATAAAGGCAGGCCCTAAAGATGAAATCCAATTTGAAGATGTTAGACAAATAATTTATAAACTAAAAGATATTGGATACAATATTCATCTTATTACTTTTGACGGGTGGCAATCAGTTGATTCCGTTCAGACACTAAAATCAGCAGGATTTAATGCCGATTTTTTCTCAGTAGATCGTAATCCAGAAGCATATTATACGCTTAAAGCGGCTGTTTTAGATAAACGATTAGATTATTATTACTACAAACCTCTGATTACCGAACTACAACAACTAGAAGAAGTCAAAGGAATGAAAATTGATCATCCACGACAAGGAAGTAAAGATGTCGCTGATGCAGTAGCGGGTGTTTGTTATCAATGTGGAAAAGGTACACCAGGTTACGGTTTTAAGGTAGTAGGTAAGTAATTGATTTTCTTTTCAAAAAAAGGTATATTTTAGAAAGAAATCAATTTTTCTTAAAAAAACTATGAAAATCCCAAAATTTTTAGAAAAAACTATTCTAAATAGTGATAATGTTAAAGCAAAGATCGAAGAAGCCAAGAAGAAAAGCGAATCTGATACATCAAAAGATTTGAATCAAAAGTTAACAACACAACATAACAAAGAAGTCGTAGAAGAAGTTAATAAGGCATTGAAAGCTGCTAAAAAAGATTGGTCTTTTGAAACTGTTAAGGCACTCGACAACCGATTTCATCGTTCTCGTAAATATATTACTACTTCAAGTGGAACAGAAACATTCTTAGCTAATATTTTATTATCTGGGAAAAACTATAATACATTATCAACATTGTTTAGTGATTCTCCTGGTTCAATTCAGTGTGCAACAAGAATCAAAGAAGCTGTGTTGGGTGGTGGATATGTAATTAAGCCGTCTGTAGGAGGTAAAAAGGGTTCTAAAAAAGATTTAAAAAGATTAATTGATTTTTTTGATAACCCCAATCCTGATGACACAATCGAAACATTACTTGGTGTTTGTATTGAAAACTATCTTGCTTATGGAGATTTTTATTTAGAGAAAGTACCGACAAAAAGAAGTGCCAATAATAAAAAGAAAACAATGGAAGTGGCTGAACTTTACAACCTTGATCCAACGACAATGACTATTTTAGTTGATGCTGAAAAAAAGAAAAAAGGCGTGATAGAGAAAGTTGGATATAAAAGGAAAACAACTGAGAATAAATCTGTTGTATATAATTTGGATGAGATTTTTCAAGGTAAAAGACCAAGTCGTAGAGCTTCTTTATATGGTAGAGCCGTTTTAGAAGATAATACTGCCACACTACAATTACTATTAAGGGCATTAACTTACAATATCAATATTTTAAGAAACGGTGGTCGTCCACCCATTCAACTACAATTACCCGAAGATTCTACTGAAGCAGATGCAGATTCGGTATCCGCATGGTTTGAGAAGAATTATATGGGGCCTCATAATGCAGGCAAAACATTAATATCGTTTAAAGGCGCTAAAGCAGAAACATTAGGACTTACACCTCAAGATATGGCATATTTAGAATTACTTAATTTTGGCATTAGAGAGGTTGCGGGACAATATGGAGTTCCGTTACCCATGATTGGATTCCCCGAAGGTACAAATAGAGCAACAATGAGTGAAATGAGGCGTGCTTTTTACTTAACTAATATATTCTCTTTAAGAAAATTAATTTCACAAAAAATTACAAAAGTGATTATACAGGATAGCATGAAAATTGAAGGATGGAGAATAGACTTTAAAACTGCAGGACTAGAGGAATCTGAGGCTTCAAGGCGTGACTTTATGATGGCAAGAGATAAAGGACTATATTCATTTAATGAAGCTAGAATGTCTATGGGGTTACTACCAATTAGTGAGGAATGGGCTAATAAATATTATTTAGTTGGTACTAAAAACGACTCAATGATTGAGGTGGAAAAGGCTATTGGTAGAGTATCAGATACATCTTCTCCTGACGCATCTCGTGGGAAAGATAATCGTGGGCCAGGAGATAAAGATCCTAAAGAAGATGAGAGTTCTCACGATGAAAAATAGATATTGATTTTTAATAACATTTTTGATACAATATAAAAAGTTAAAGATTAAGTAAAAGGAGGCATAATGCCAGCACCAAATATTCCTAATACAGGTCAAAAGACAATTAGGGCACGAATGAAAGTAGAATCTTTTGTTTCACCTGAAAAACCAACGGTAAAACAACTTCAAGATTTTGACAAAAAGGTAAACGATTTTCTCGACACGATTGATAATACAAAAAGATTTCTCAACGGACGTAACTCTTATTCTATTGGAAATAAAATTTATATTCTAGTTTGGTATCTTAATAAAATAGCGGATGAACCAGTTACTACCCCTTTCGGTAATAAGGTTAAACAAGGACAACCTGTTATAAAAGAAGATGTCAAACCGAATAATAACTCCCAATAAAAAACATATTAACGATGTAGAAAAAGTTGATATACCGTTCGTTAAATGTTGTGTTTGTGGGATTCCCACAACACAGGGATTACATCAAATAAGATTAATAATGGTTAAACCAGCGAAAATGCAGAAAAATAAATATACTGGAGAAATCAGACGAATCCCCCCAGTAATGAAAAGAGAAGATGTTTATTTATGCATTAATTGTGTAGAAAAGAAAAAACTATGGCCAGGAAAAAAACCAACATAATTAATAAATACAAATTATGAAAAAAATAACTAAATGGATTTTAAT
>Ga0222682_1000077_pt1 | contig 22491 bp, 34 predicted proteins | sample AntAcemetage1008_FD_179812 | JGI IMG/M metagenome (GOLD analysis project Ga0222682, IMG submission 179812) | Saline water microbial communities from Ace Lake, Antarctica - #1008 | ecosystem: Environmental > Aquatic > Non-marine Saline and Alkaline > Saline | place: Antarctica: Ace Lake...
GTTTGTAAGCGCAGTCCCGCCACAGATACAAGTTAACACTAACGGTTATGTAATAGAATATCCGGTTTATAACTTCGTCAAACTTAACCAAGATTTTAATTATACATTCCACGTTTTTAACGAAACGAATGGATTACTTACGACGGATGTTTCTTGTAAATTTCATCTTTACGAGGAAAATGGGGTAAAAATAGACATCCCCGACCCTGTCCAAGAAAATGGAGGGTATAAGGTTTTTATTGATGGGGGAAACTTTACGGAAAGAGGGGCAGGTGGTTATATTGTTCATTGTAATAATTCGGGAAGAGGAGGTTTTGTAAGTGGTGAGTATCAAGTGAATGGATATGGACAGGAATTAACGGAGGGCGTTTCTTTTACTTTTAATATGAGTATGATTTTTTTAATGATTCTATTTCTTTTGGCGATGATTGGAATATTTACAGTTGAACACTACGCCGGAAGGTTTGCTTTATATTGGGTTGCTCATGTATTATTTATTGTTGGGACGTTTAGTGTGTGGCAGTTTAATTATGGATATTCTACGAATTTCAGCGCCATCTTTGGAGTGTTTAAGATTCTCTTTTATGTTTCCACGATTGCTTTATTCCCTATGGTAATATTATCTTTAGCGTGGATATTTTATACGCACACAGTCACGGATGAAATGAAAAGGATGATGGAAGATGGCATGGATGCGGAGGAAGCGTTTGGAAGGTCGACAAGTAAGAAGGGGTTGAAATGGTAAAACAAAGAAAAAATATGCAAGTAGCACCGGAGTTTAACGCTTGGGTTAAGAAACTTCAAGGGCAAATAATGAAAGAGAAAGGAGTTAAACCGCCAAGCACCGTCGACATTACGCGAGAGATAGCAACAGGAGAAGAGTTTGATGTGATTGAAGGGAGGATCTTAGGCAACAGACAAAGGAATATAGACTTTAAGATTAAACTTGATAGGAGATTGTTATGAGAAAGTTAAAGAAGATGAATAAGAAAGCAGGATTTACAGACTTGTTTTTGTTGATGATATTTACAGTTGTAATCGCGTTAATCATTGGAGTGTTTATATTTATTGGAGTGAAAACAACCGACCAACTTCACGAATCTATGGATGGGATGGACATTGGCGACGGTAACAATAACGCTTCGGTAGTGATAGAAAATACAATGGGAGCAGTAAGACAATCTTATTACGCTTTAAGATGGTTAGGGATTTTAATATTCTTTGGAATGATAATTGGAATTATGATTGGAAGTTATATGGTGCAAACTAAACCAATCTTCTTCGTGCCGTATATCTTTATTGTAATCATAGCCGTCGTAGTTAGTGCGGGGATCTCCAACGCTTACGAAATGGTTATTGAAAACGAAACGATAACATCAACGTTCGCGACGATGGGAGCGATTAATTGGTTTACTTTAAAGCTTCCGGTGATTATATCTATTGTTGGATTCATGGGTGGATTAATTATGTTTTCACGGCTTGGCAAACGAGAGGAGGTGTATTATGGATATTAAATATTTCTTCGTGGCGTTCATGCTAATCATGTCACTCGGAGCAGTAAGCGCGATGGATTGGGATAATGTTGCAGATTATAAAAATGAAGATATGACTGTTGAGATTACTAACTGGTTGGGATTAGGTGAGAAATTAGGTAAAGCAACATTAACTTCACATAAAACAGCGACGGAAGTTAGAAAAGTGATAGCCGGAAAGGATAGAGTTGTTATGTTTTATGAGTTTAACTTTACAGATATTTATTCTAAAGGATTAGGTTCCGTTACTTTTACCGATATGAAGAAAAGTAAATCTATTGATAGAGATTATAGTTTTGCAATAGCAACTTACAAAGAGCAGACTTTTTATTCTACTAAAGAAGTTTGTGGAATGGAATTTGTTAATGACACAAACCAAAACATATGTAGAAATATTAAAACTCCATATACAAAACAAGTTATTAATTCGTGGACAAAGTTAGAAAAGAATGATATACCAAAAGGAAAAGTAACAATAGGATTAATGACAGATGTAGATGGAGGAGATTATATGGATGCTGTTTGGGAAATCGCAGGAAAGAAAGTAAGTAGACATGCAGAATGGACAGAAAGTTTAAATGAAGGATTGTATGCTTATTATACTTTAAATGAAACGAGTGGAACAATCGCATATGACGGTTTAGGAAAACATAATGCAACTGGTTTCTTAACAGGAAATTGGGTGTCTGGTTTAATTGGAAACGCCTACGACGCAGATGGAATAGTAAAAAACTTTACTTTCACAACAGACCAACTTGGAGTAGATACATCAGGAGAATTAACAATTCAGATGTGGATAATGACAACAGACTCCGCCGATGATAATAAACGATTGTTTTCAACAGACTCCGTAAGCTCAGGCAATCCGGGATTTTTTACCTGTCAATTTAATGGCGATACTCCTTATTGTGAAATTTATCCTTCGGTCGGAAGTCAGGTTGCGATAAGTAGTGGAGAAGCCCCTACAGAAGATGTATGGACGCATTTAGTAATAACTTTAAACGCGAGTGCATCAATATATCAAGATGGTGTATTAAAACAATCCTCTGGTATGGGCGGTCCAATGATAGGAGTTGGAGGAGATTTTAAATGGGGGTCAAGACACTGCGGTGACTACGGAATTACAACTACCGTATTAGATGAAGTTGCGGTGTGGAATAGAAGTTTGACAACTGCAGAGGTTGTCCAATTATATAATGCCGGTGCGGGAATAACTTATGTAGGCACATTCACTACTCCACCAACAATAACAATAAACAATCCTGCTAACGAAACAAACCACTCGGCGACGAATCAAGTTAGGATTAATTGGACAGCAGAAGACGACGTTCAAGTTGATAATACAACTCTATGGTTGAATGGTGTAGCGAATAAGACTTGGACTCATGGGACTTCGGGCTTTCTATCGACGGAAGTGACATGGATTTTCCCTTATGGAAAATATAACTTAACTGTTAGTGTAGATGATGATGAAGGAAATAGAGTATACGCACCATATAGAATCTTTTATGTTTCGGTTGTCCCGCCAATAGTAACCTTAAACGCACCGACTAATGACACGGCATCTAAGTTATCAATCGTAGACTTTAACTGTTCAGTTGTGGACGACAACCAAACTAATAACGTAACGTTATATATTAACGGCGCGCAAGAAGAAGTTTTAATTCATGGGACGAGCGCGACAGTAGACTTACAAAAGAATGTAACGTTGGCGGATGGGAATTATAGTTGGACGTGTGTGGCTTCGGATGACTTAGACTTTCAGACTTGGGCGAGCGCTAACTTTTCTTTGGTTGTAGATTCTACACTTCCGACAATCGACAGCGTAAGCAACGTTACAAACAGAAGGGGAGTTTCAACTTTAGATTCTGTTTGGTGGTTTAATGTAAGTGATAACAACCTTGATAGTTGTGTTTGGCACTCTTCCGACGACGACGCGAACACGAGCGTTACTTGTAACGGTGGAAAGATAACTTCAACGTGGGCGACGGACGGAGCGAAGACGTTAACTTATTGTGTAAATGATAGCGCGCAGAATGTTGTTTGTGGAGAATCAAAGTTAAACATAACTTACATAACTGCGGAGTATTCACACACGCCGGATATTATAGGAGAGGGTGGAGAAGTATTCTTTGAGTTATATTTAAACATGACAGACATGACAGCGTCGAACGCTAACCTTGCGGTTAATTCCACAGACTACACGCCAAACAAATTAGAGTTAGAAAATTATACTTACTACAATTATACTTTAACCGTGCCGGATGGTTGGGGGAACACTACGGGAATAGAGATATGGTATAACTGGACTTACAACGTGACAGACACAGTCACAAACTCTAAGACAACATCTGATAACTTCACCGCCATCGCGATTAGTTTTGATAATTGTTCAACATATTCGATTCCTATTCTTGACTTAGCTTTAAAAGATGAAATAACAACGGCGCTAATTTCAAATACAACGGGTTTAGAAATTGAAGTGGACATAACATTAAGAAGCTTCGAGGGGGATATTGAATGGACGTATTCGGATAGCATAAGCAACACAGATAATACGAGCACGTTTGATAATCTTAGCGTTTGTATGCCGGAAGGAAGTATAAATTTTAGTGAATATCAAATTGACTTCACATTAGGGTTTACTTCATGGGAAAGAGTATGGGAATATTATTATTTAGATAACGGAACGTTAAATAATACAAACGACTGGTTTGATGGGCGGACGAACAAAAACATTAATCTCTACGATTTAGAAGACACGAGGTCGACGAGTTTTCTATTCAATTACTTCGATGAAGATGGCTTGCCGGTAGAACATAGTATTATTCACGTCTTCCGGAAATACATTGGAGAAGGATTGTTTAGAGAAGTTGAAAGAGCAAGGCAAGACGAAAATGGGGATACGGTTGTTCACTTAGAAGAAGAGGACGCCATTTACTTCTTTAGTATTACAAACGATGGGGGCGAGTTAACAAATTCTTCAACCTATAACGCTTTATGTCAATCTGTTCCATGCACAATTCAGATTGAAGCGGGTGGAGCGTTCGCAGATTTTACAATAGATTCGGCGTTGACAGGTGGGAGTTTTAATATTACTTCAAGCAGTATCACGCGAAAGGTTAACTTAACATTTACGTCGGTAGATACTAAGACAATTAACTTGACGTTATATAGATATAACAGCGACGGAGATTATGTGCCGATAGAAAGTGAAGTTGTGACTGGGACATCGGGAGAAATAGTAATTGATGTGCCGTTGGTTGTTGGGAATAAAACATTCTTCGCGACTGTTTATGATAGTGGAAGTTTTGTTAATTCGGAGTGGGTAAGCATGGAAGAAGACGCAGGTTTATTCTTTGGAAATTCTTTGGCTTTATTCTTAACTTTCTTAATTGTATTGTCGTTAGGATTGATGGCGGTGAGTGAAGGTGGCGCGACTATTATATGGGTCTTGTTAGGTTTAGTCTTTACGGAGGCGCTTGGCTTGTTAGACTTGAAGTCATCGGCGGGACTGGGATTACTAATCTACTTTGTATGCGCAGGAGGAATTTTGGTTTGGAAATTAGCCAAGAGGAATAGATAATATGGATAAGGGAAAAATAAAAGAATACAACCAAGAATACTACAAGAAGAATAAAGAAAGAATAAAGGAGCAGGTAAGACGTTATGCAGAAAACAATAAAGAAGAAAGAAAGGAGATGGGGAAAGAGTGGAGGAGGAAGAATCACACGGCATTAACAAAGATAAGAAAGAGGTATTATATGAAAAACAAAGAAGAAATATTTGAAAGGAATAGGTTATGGAAAAAGAATAATAAAGAAAAAGTAAATGCAAGAAACATGGCGGAACGATTAGTAAAACTTAAATCCGCTTGTGAAATATGTTCATCAAAAGAGAGATTACAAAGACATCATTGGAATTATAAAAAGCCATTGATGGTTAACACCCTTTGTTCAGATTGTCATACAATTCAACATATTAAAAACTTTGGGGGTGGACAACATCGCTTCGGATAGCTTTAAGCACACATTAACGGCGTTGATTTTGTTTAGCTTGTTTGCTTTCTTAATGGTCTTTGCTATTCAACAGATGGGGGAGAATTATGGGAAGAATACTCGTGAGATTGGTGGAGGGTCTTTAAATGATTCAGAGTTTCAAGCAAGCATCGACGACGTAGAAGACAAGGCGGAGAATTATCGAGCGCGGTTTGATGAGAGTGGAAACGTTGACGATGTTGATGATGTGACGGGGATATTTAGTATTGTGACGGACATGGTGAGTTTAATAACTGCGCCGTTCGGATTGTTAGCAACTGTGTTTACGGATATTCTTGGCGTGCCTTCATTAGTAACAAGCATTATATTAGGAATTTTAGGGATTAGTTTAATATTAGGGATATGGAGGTTGTTAAGAGCAGGAGATTAAAATGACATATACAAGCGCATCAACTTTAAACATGAGTGAAGGGATTGGGACTTTATTTGCTTATGTAAATGACATTTCGAGTTTTTGGTTTGGCAATATGCTTTTCCTTGTTATTTGGGTATTGTTTTTGATGGGTTACTTAGCCGTAAACAAAGACGACTACGCCGGAGGAATTGCTGTTTCAAGTTACATCGTGACTATCTTGGGAGCGATTGGATGGATAATTAATCTTATACCAACTCTAACTCTAAGCTTAATGTTAGGTGTAAGTTTAGTTTCGTCAGCGTGGCTATTGAGCGACAGAAGAGGGACAGCTTAAATCTGTTGACATTGTTTACACCAATCTAAAAGGGTAAGGTAACTCTATAATCTTATGAGGTTTATATATTTGAAAGGGGGTTTTAAAATATGAGAACAAGTCTTAAGCAAGATAAGGGTGTAGCAGGATTGACAATTTTATTGTCTTTGGTTGTTATGCTGTTCGTTATCGGTTTGTTAGTTATGATTTTCGCTTTAATGGGTGGAGAATTACAAGACGCAACAACAGACCCAACAGCTATTCAAGTAATCAATGACACAACATCTTCAATCTCAAGTGTTACAGATTGGTATGACATCTTTATTGTTATCGGCGCTATGGTAGTTTTGATATTGTTAACAGTAATAATTATTGTTGCAATACGAGGTAGCGGTATGATGGCCGGAAGCGCTTAAGATTAGTTTAACATTTCAAAGGAAATGGAAACAAATCTTAAACGTGACAAAGGTGTTGCAGGTCTTATGATTTTGCTAAGCTTGGTTGTTATGCTTTTTGTTATCGGACTTCTTGTAATGATTTTCGCACTAATGGGCGGAGAGATGAAGGATGTTGATAGCATAAAAGGGTCAGAGTTATCTGGAACAGTAACGCAAGACGCGTTAACGTTTAGTGATGGAGGGACATCGTTAACAGAGTGCGCATCACATAATCTCGGAGTTGTGACGGTATCTGCTGTGATTAATGAAACAGGTGAAGAAACAGTCCCAACAGCACAATATACGACCGCGAACTGTATATTAACAGGTATATCAGGGTCAATATGGAACGCGACGGCGGTAAATGTAACTTACACTTACACTTATGCAGGAACGGCGTGGGATGTTATGAACGGCACAATAGAAGGAATCGTTAATGTAACCGACTGGTATGACATCTTTATCGTTATCGGATCGATGGTTGTGTTGATATTACTTACAGTAATTATCATCGTGGCTATCCGAGGTAGTGGTATGATAGATGGAGGAGTAGCAACCGGCAACGCAAGCAGAAATTACGGGTCAGCTTAAACCAATTCAGTTTTATTTATTTTTTTCTTTTTCTTTTTATTCACTCGTCGAAAGACTTATATACTTCTTATGTAGTAGTTATATGGATGGATAAGAACACAACAGTCCAATTAAGGCGGGAAGTCTTGGCGGAGTTAAAGAAGTGTAAGAAATACCGACGAGAAACACACAGCGACCAGATTAAAAGACTTATAGAAAAGGAAAGGAGGATTAAGTAATGGCATACGGAAGAAAAGATGGAAGTCAACAAGGGAGAAAGAATGGCGGAAGAGGAAGAAACAGAACATCAACTTGTAGACATCCAACAATAAAGAAGGGGAGAAAATAAAATAGGGATCAAAGACATAATCAAAAAGCAATACTCCGCGCATCAGTTGAAGAGCGCAGAGAGAAAGAGGTATAAGAACGAATTAAACGCGAAAGTCCGTAAGGCGCGCCGTGAAGCGTTCCTAACCGCATCTGTCAAGGAAGCTAAGCTTATGGAAACAAGGCGGGCAAAGAAGATTTACAATCCGGTTAAGGTGGCGGGAAGCGGTGGCGGGATGTCACCGGAAGCAAGGAGGATTATATATGGGGGGAGTATGGGTGGGACTGCTCCACAATCAACCCAACGAGTGAAGAGATTGGTTAAGAAGGTAAGGAAGAGGTCAAAGAAGAAGCCAAACGCGCGGAAGATAATAAGAAGGGCGAAGACAATTAAACCGGCATCAACTGCTCCGCAGTATGATATTTGGAGTATGTGATGGTTAAAAGTGTGGGGCTACAAAGATGAGTAAATACGCTAATGAGATGGAAGAACAGTTGGGAGATATGAAGAAGATTAAGGAAGCAACGCGAGAAGTGATAAGAAAAGGTGGGAAAATAGCCCATGAAAAATTCTATACTGAAACAGGATTGAAGCGAATGTTGAAGAAAATTAGGGCAGAAAAGTAAGAGAGAAAAATAAGACAGGTTTTTGGAATATTTTGGATTTGCGAGGGAAACACCTTTGTTTCCTATGGAGATTTTTAACGATTTTTAACGATTTTTAACGATTTTTACGAACATTTTTGGAATATTTTATGATTTTTTAGATTTTTTAGGTGATTTTTGTTGTAATTGGTGAAAATAAGACAGGTTATAAGACAGGTTACGTGTAAAAAGACACGATATGTGTATTACTACTCACGTAGGGAATCTATACGACTATGCCTGTCTTACCTGTCTTACCTGTCTTACTCTTTCCATTTTATTCCTCTCCATATTCTTGCTTGACCACCCTTTCCATCATATAACCAAGCAAAATGTTTCTTCTCACTTTCAATCCCTAACTTCTTCATTTGTAGCCCCACACTTGTTTCCGATAACTCTCTGTGCCTATTTTCTTTACTCCAACCACTAAACTTCTTAAAAAAATCATTCTTAGTAATATATCCATTCTCATCTTGTTCTGTAAACTTCTCAATGAATGATTGTAGGAAATTACTCTTACTCTCATACCTCTCCTTTCTTTCTTCAACCGTTCCCTCTTTGTGAAACTCTCTCTTCTTCAACAAATCCATTAACACTCCCACACATTTCAAGCCCAAGTTACAATACTCTTGTTCCGGTATCTCTTCAAGTATCTGTTTCTGTTCTGTGAATTGGTTTGGGAAATCTATAATCATCCATCTCCGATAGAATCCAATGGTCTTGTCTGTGGTTGTTGGTAGATTATTTGTGGCTATGAGAATCTTAGCATAGTTATACGCCTCGAATGGAGTTTTGTTCTTATACTCAAATCCTATAAAATCTCCACCCGTTAACTTCTTCAACATACTCGTTTTATTCATTTCATTAAAGTTTGTTTCTCCCATCAAACAAACTAACTTCTTATGTAGTTTAGTTATCTCGAATCGTGAGTTTAGTAGTGTGTCCAATTCTGTTGAGGTGCAATTCTCACCACCAATAAACTTCTTCAACAAACTTAGAAAACAACTCTTCCCATTCATACCACTCCCAATAAAACAAAACAATCTATGAATTGGATAGTCTGGAATCATACAATAGGCAATAATCTCATAAAGAGTTTTAACATAATCAACACCAACCCACTCTGCAAATATCCTGTCCATCGTCGGAGTGTCCGAACATTTACCCAACTTATGTGGGATAGGGTTAGTTATGAAATATTTTGGTGTTGCTAAAAATCTATTCCCTGTTTCCAAATCAATTATCTCTTCCCGAAATTGAATCCATGTTGGTTTAATCTCTTCCGGCGCGTTTCTTCTTGCTATTTGTTTTAGCGCGTTGATTATCTCTGTTCGCTCCTTTGAAGAAACAACGTTCGCAGGGGAGGAATAATCAATCTTGTTTAGAATATCAACCTCATCTGTCATAACATAACATTTCTTTACAAAATTCCAAACCCACCATAAATTATTCCGGTCATAGTATATTGGGATTATCTCGACGAATTGCTCGGCGAGGTGTAGCTTGTCAGTAAAACTTCTTATGGCGTTTATTAAGTTGTCTTCTTTAGGTAGCGGGTCTGTTATATCCACAACCGAAACATCATTTAATTCCTCTTGCTCGCGTTCCTCATTTACTATCTTCTCTTTTAATTTCTCTTCCATAATTAAAATCATTTCCCTTCTTCTTACTTGGGACAATCGGCGCTTTCAAAGTAGTAAATGGAATTGGGAATGGAGCGGGGATTTTATCATCCATAAAAATAAACACGCCATCCTCAACTTGTAAAATTCTTCCATTGTAGAGATTGGTATGGGTTTGAACAAAAACATAAGTTTCATAATTCTTAAAATAAACCGCCTTGTCTTTCTCATCAGTTAAATTCATTTCAACCATAAATAATTTATGAATTGTTTTTATTTAAATCTTTCTCACCATTTAATAATGACAATAAGGAATAGAAGTATTTATAAACCATAATCTACATAACATTATTATGTCTGTTCAAATACAAGTTAGCGACGAAGTTTGGTTTAGATTAAAAAACCTTAAACAACGACCCTCTCACACATTTAGCGAGATTATTATTGAGTTGTTAAACAATCAAAAAAAAGCAAAATGAAATTGAAATTTGATAAAATGTCGGCGCTTTCTTTCTTGTTTGGATTCTCTTTAATTACCCTTGCTCTTTCTCCAACGCCTTTAGAATTTCTCATTTACATAAATGTTGGATTACTCGAAACGATTATCTTTGGTTTAACTATGGGGTATTTAGATGATTGAGTTAGCAATAGTAATTGGAATATTACTAACGCTTGCGGGGCTTATGGATTTCTATAACAAATCTGTCCCGTCCGTCTTCTTAACCTCCATTGGACTAATCGTGTTGTTGATGAATACTAAAAGTATAATCTTTGGTTTAATCGCGCTTGTCTTTGCTCTTCTCCTATGGGAGTTTGGAGAAATTGAGGGCATAGCAGATGTTAAGATAATTTCTATAATCGGGATGATGATTATGACGATGCCATACTTTCTCTTGTCGCTTGGCTTAATTGTAATCTTTGGATTTTTCTATAAAGCCACATTCAAATATTTCTTAAAATATAAAGAAGGCGAACAAATCCCATACGCTTTAAGTTTAGTTGCGGTCTACTGGGCGCTCTTCTTCTTGGGAGGATTAATATGAGTCAGCAAGGCGACGCTATTAAGTGGTTAGCAGGCAAGCGGAAGCAACAAGTCACAAACATCTTTAAACTTCCGTGGTTTTTCGATAGGTGGTATGAGAAAGTGATATTGATAATAATGACTGGGCTTTCGGTTTGGAAAGTGTTAGAGTTAATCGGAGGATTACTATGACGGCAAGAATTAAAGCGCTTTACTGTTATGAATGTCAAGAAACAACACAGCATAAATATGTTAAACAGAATTTCGTAAAGAGTGTAGATGTGTGGGTGTGCGTCCAATGTAACACGCTTTACATTCCAATCCGCGACACATCCGGCGATGACGTGCGGACATTAAGGAGGGAACATGGAAAAAGAAGATAAAACAAAAATAATGGAATATGCGAAGAGAGAGTTTGACCGTTCGATTAAAGATGTAATGGAAGGATGTAAAAAGATTAGTGGGATATGGCGGTTTAACTTTTCGGTGAGTTTTTCTAATGGAGATGTTAAGGGAATGAGTTGGGAAGATTCAAGCAAAATGTTTAAGGGGTTGATTGGGGACAGGAGGATGCACCATGAAACTAAAGTTTGATTCAAAGTGGATTTTTCTATCAATGGGAATTTATTTGTTATTAAGGATTGTAGAATATGTTAGTGGTCAAACAGGAAGTCCAGAATGGGCAGTTGATTTAATGCCTTTTTGGTTGCCACTTGGTTTTTGGCTATTTGATAATATGTTCACAAATCACAAGAAAAGCGGAGGGAAAGAATGAAAACAATAACTAAGGTCTTCTATTCTTTCGGATTAATAGCCATTATAAGCACTGTGGCGCACGATTATATACTTTGGCGGAATACTTCGCAATTAGCGAGTAATCTTGCGATAGGAGTGGGCGCGTTGGCGTTAGCGTGGATTTATGAAACAGTCAAAGGTATACAAAGCGACAACCATGATAACCTTACAGAAGCGAAGATTAAGTTTAATGCTTACGGTCAGCAGTTAGCAGAGAACACAGACAGACTAAACAGATTGGAGGGGAAAGATGCAGGAGATTAGGTTAGCGGAAGACGTCGCTGTTCAAATAGTCAACGAGGGCGAACAAACATTTCATAATATAAAATATAAAAAAGCTGTAAATTGTGTTGTTGCTGTCGACGGAGTTAACAAAACTTTCCGTGGATTCCCACGGATTGTTTTAAGTCAAGGTGAAAGCCAGTTTAAAGAGGAAATGTATTTTCAATTTTGGATTAAGGAGAAGACAGGCGAGGAATATAAAATGAATACAGGGTGGGAAAATATTGAATGGCATTTGGGCGCGTTTGACGGGATTAAGTTTTTAGAAGTTGCATTACAATATATTAAATCACGTTATTAGAAACATTTATATAAACTAAAAGACATAAAATAATAATGACAAACAAAAAAAAGAGGTTGACAGATGCCAGAGATAGCAGATATTAATCCGTTTTCGAGTGTGGATTTGGGCTTAGGTATGAGTGGAAACATAACCGCTATTTTTATTATTGCGATTCTAATTCTTGTTGGTATAACGTCTTTGGTGGTGGTTGTCTTTTCTCGTCGACGATTTTATATTAAAATTCCTTTATGGAAGAACATTGGAAATCAATCAAAGCGTGTCGGGATATATAGAGCAAGAATATTTCCAATCGGAAAAGCAGGGGATAGACTTTGGTTTGTAAAAGGTGCAAAGAAATATATTGCTCCGGCAATAATCCAAACCGCGCCAAACGAGTATCCACATTGGGAGCGAGAAGACGGCGAGTGGATTAACTTTGGAATCCAAGACTTAGACGAAGAGCAAAAGAAAGCGGGCATTAAGTTTATACATCAAGACATGAGGTCACAGAGAATAGCGACGTCAAATTTATTAGAGCAAAGATTAATGCAGAAGGGCTTTTGGGAAAAGTATGGAGTAGTTATTGGTTACGTTATATTCTTTTTAGTAATTTCAATCGCGGTCGTGATGAATTTGTATATGATGCAAAAGACCATCGAACATCTAAGTCCGCTCATCGACAAGATAACCGAAGCGCTCGATAAGGTTTATGCAGGCGAGAGGGGGATTGTCCCCGCGCCAGTTGCGACGGCTTTGGCTTTCTTTATGTTTAGGAGGAAGAAATGATGGAATTTAATTTAAGCGAGAAGTTATATGGAATCGATGAGAATTGGAATCAAGCAATATTAATCAAAGATGTCAAAGAGTTTATTAAGCAGTTTGTAAAAGTTGGATTACTCACTCCTGCCCAAGAACACATTTTATATAACTTAGCTGGAGAGAAGCTGATATGATGGAATTTAATTTAAGCAAGAAAGATTGGAATATGTCTATGCTTCCGGGTGATGAGGAAGAGCATATGTATTTACAAAAGGATGTCAAAGAGTTTGTGAGGTTGTTGAAAGATAGATTTGGTGGTGGAGAAACAGGAGAAGTTGATATTGAATTTATAGATAAACTTGCAGGGGAGAAGCTCATATGATTAAGGAAATTCTCATCGCGGTTGGTGTTTCTGCTTTGGTTTTATTTCCACTTTACTTTTTATGGAAATTCATTAAATACCTTTTCAGAAACTTCGGCTTATGGTGGAAGTATAAAGGGCGTGACTTTACAGACGAGGACGTTAGCTTTTGCGCGAAGGCAATAGAAACAGGGCGGAGCGAAAACGATATTGAAAAAGAGTTGAGAATGGGTGGGATGAACGAAAAGCAAATAAAGGAAATCAAATATATATTCAATAAGGTTTATGATGCCATGAAAGGAGGAAATAAAAATGCCAAAGAAAAAAAACTTAAAGGAGCAACTAAAGAAAGTAGTGAGTAAGGAGAAGGAAGTGGAAGAGGAAGATACAGAAGACGAGGACGAAGAGGTTGAAGAGGAAGAAGAAGTCGCAGAAGAAAAACCAAAGACAGAAAAAGTTAAAGAAGAAGACATTGTCGAACACGAAACAAATATTCTTTTTCATACAGGAGTATTCCGAAGAGAATTACTTATTCAGTTGAAGCGAATAGCGGACACACTCGAATCAATTAAAGGGGAAGTTGTAGATGATGCAAAAGAGTAGCACGACAGGAGAGAGGTTGAAGTTAGTTAAGGCACAGAAAGAAGCGGATGAATCCAAACATAACTTCAAAATGGAAGAGTTAGTTTTTGCTCGTGAAACAGACCGGTTAAGAAACGAGCAAATCCTAACCCAACAGAGAATTAAAAGTGCGGAGATACGAAAGGCGCAGGACAGAAGAGAGAACGCGCGGTATGCTAACAGCTATGCGAAAGAGTGATTGGCTTATATTGGCGCTTGGAATCGCGGTTATATTGATGTTGATATGGACAGTCAAGACCCTTAAAGCAGAAGCGGGAGAATGTTTAAGAAATCCGATAACTTACTACGAGGAGAAGAAGGGGATGGTCTGCCAATGCGGAGAGTGGCAAGGTCAAGATTATGTTATGTTTAAAGATATGAAAGGAGGTTAAACGAAAATGGAAATAAAAGAAGACGAACAGCAAAAGATAAAGGAATGGGACGCTTACACTTCGGGCGCTTTCTTGAAGGCGGAAGATGTGGCAAGCCAAGCACAACCATTCATAGTAGAGAAGATTGAAGAAACAGTTGACGACAGAAACGGACAGGATGTTTTAAGACTACACTTGAAGAACGAGAACGATGTTACTTATTTATTTGATTTGAATAAGACTAACGCGCGGGCTTTACAGAACGCGGGGGTTAATTCACCGATTGAATTGATGGGCAAAGTAATCAAGTTTAGAAAGGTGATGGTCACAAATCCGACTACTAAGAAAGAAGTTGAAGGTCTTAGAATCGGAGAAGTCCGGTAATCACCATAAACTTTATTAACTTTATTTATTTTATTTTGACGTAAGCGAGGACATCTATTGCTCCTTTGTGTATCGAAAGAGGGGGTGACGCGGTCTAAAACCCGCCAACTCCCCTTCTACTTATACTATGGAAATACAAAAAATTGAGTTTGAAGAAGATATGTGCAGAGGGACAAGGATGATTAATCCTAAAGAGAATTTGGCAGGCGTCTACCTTTTATTTAATGAAAAGATGGAATTGGTTTATATTGGGCAAACTACATATCTAAGAAATAGGATTTGGGCGCACGTATCTAAGAATAACAATGGGAGGAATCCCGATGCAGTTAAGGGAGATACAGATTATTCGAGTAAATTGAAACTGGGTGAAGCGTGTTTCTTCTCATTTATAGAAGTTTTCTCGAAATGTGAGAGAGATATGGTTGAGAGAATGTTAATTTTTTACTTGAATCCAACATTAAACCGCCCTTCCCACTCCTAATTCTTGTCGTTTATTCAGTAAAATACGAACAGTTATATAGTCTTTACACGTGAATAAAGTATGGAAAACGACGCAAAACATGGCGGAAGGGCAGAATGAAAAACAAATGTATAATCTGTGGGGAAGAAATCGTGGACAACTACGACAAGGTCACAGGAACGAACGCGCGGGTCTACTGTGACAAGTGCGTCGAGCGGAAGTGGAAGGCGCGTAACCGCGCATTAACTAAACAGATTTACAAGCCGACTAATTATTAAGATGGAAGGATTGGGAGATTTCATTGGTGCGATTATGATTTTTATAGGAGGTATTGTTTTGGGGTGGGGATTGTCCCGACGATTTAATCATGGCAAAGCTAATTAGATTTATTACGATGGCGGAAGGGAAGCAACTTATAGCTAAAGAGAAATCAAAATTCTTTAAGCTTGCTTATGCCTTGGCGCTTGGGTCGGGCTTGCGTCTATCGGAAGTCGTGGGGTATGAAGATAGGATTAAACATCTTATGCCTGAGCAGGTTGACTTGAAGGCGCATACTATTAGACTGTATGGGAAGGGCGGTAAGGAAAGGATAACCGTCACGTCACCATTCCTAAACGAAACAAACATTAAATTTCTCCCGCTTCGGATTGAACGACGAGCATTACAACGTAGAATCAAAAGGTTAGGACAGCGAGTCTTGAAGAGGGACATAACATTTCACACTCTACGTCATGGCTTCGCTAACTTTATGGCTAATGAAAAGGGCGTCCCGCTTCCAATGGTGCAGACTATGCTCGGACATTCTCGGCTTGATACTACTGGTATATACACCAAGTCTAATCCGGTGCAAGCAATAGCGACGGCATGGGAAAAGTTTTAGCGCTTAACACCCGCTCTCTTCTTACACCTATCACATATATAGTTGAAGCGACTGGTCGGTTGCATCGTTAGACCGCACCGTTTGCATGGTCTTAACAGTCTTATTATATTTTTTCTTCCTTTTTTCATTGACTTACTGCTCCTTTTATTTCTTCTTTCAATCTTACACCCACAAAGTAAAGTTAAATATGTGGAGGTATGGCTTTGATGGCTTGTTCTTCCCTCATTTCGCGCATACGGGCTTTTCTTAGGTGCAATCTCACATTAGAAGGAGTAATGGATAATAATTTTGCTATCTTATTGACATCTCCCTTATATTCCTTCTGTAAAGCTATGTAATCGTTCTGTGTGTCAGTAAAGACACTATTATTATTTTGCTTTTTTAACAGCTTTTCCATAATCTCTTGATTTAATTTCGTTGTAAACGCTTTCTTATTGTTTTCGTAGTCTGCGAGCAGTTGCTTAGATGGTAGCTTAAATTTAAGCTTTTTACTTACTCTTTGCTTTCCATCCTTCTTGTATCTTAGATATTTGGGGTATTCCTTTCCAGTCATAACATTAGTCTGCATCATCTTAACTTTAACCGTCGCTGTCTTCTCCCGTTGATTGATTCCACACATTTCCGCAACAGAGTGCATAAGTTTTCTTGTTGCGCTATCAATAAAAGAAAGTAAAGGGACGGTCATTATTACAATAAGGTTAAGATGCCGTGAGGTTTGGAAGAAGTAGTTAATAACCCTATTAGAGATTGTCATAAACTCCCTTGCGTTATGTTCAACTCCAAATTCGTCCCACAAAATAACTCTTCCCTTTATTTCTTCTCCGGCTTCCGAACGCTTAACCAAATCATTAATACAATCCATAAAGTCTTTTGCTTTAAACTTAACTCTGTCAATAGTAAAGGTCGGGTCTAACATTTCAGCAAGGCGAAGAGCAGAATAAGATTTGCCACTTCCCGTTGCTCCGACAAAAAGCATAATGAAATTTTTATTCCGCTTCATTACTCTCTGATTAATATATTGTATCAAAATTGGTTTTGTTTCTTCTTGCACCATCTTACATCATTTCTTCTCCACTAATTTCTTCAAAGAAGTTTTCACGTTTACTTAATAGTATAAGTTGTTCAAATAACTTAATGTGCCAATCTATTTTAAAGGTTGTCCACACCCGCTTAACTTCTTTCTTCTTTTCTTTGCTCATGTCGTCGGTAACTTCTGTTTTCTCGAATGTTTGTTTATACTCTTTCGCCAATTCCGCGTCGGCTTTCTTCATCTTCTCATCATAGTAACCAAGAAGTAAAGCACGGAGCATCTTAATTGAATTGCTATAAACTTCGCGGGAATCGGGGACATACGTTTCTTCAACAATATTGCCCGTTGCTTTCTTATTCCAATAACCGCCAACCATTTCCAAACTCCCATGAATAACACAACGATTAATATGGGTTAAGATAATTTGTTTAAAGGTTAAACCAAACTTGCCTCCGCTACCCCCCCTCCATCCCTCCATATCGTGAAAACTTGCTTCACCGCTCATCTTCTACCTGCTTCCTCCGTTTCTTCCGCCAATGGAAATAGCCAACCTTTTTCTCCGATAACATTTATAATCTCTCCCCGCGCCTTGCTTAATCTTTCAACGACGTCGAGGAATCGTGGCGTTAAGTAATATGTTTTAGTGTGGGTTAGATTGTTAACCTTAACTTCTGCTAACTCGTCTAAGTTTGCTCGTGTTTGCTCTTCAACTCTCTTTAATACAATCGTAAGTTTTAGGAAGAGTGCTTTGGTTAGAATTAATTTAGTATTCATAAGAAGAAGTTTTGTTTCGGTTAACATTCCTTTTAAGAATTGTATTTGTTGTTGCGGGTCAATAAATTCTCCTTGCAGTCCGTCACGACATACCCTCTCTAATTCTTCAAGTCTGTCTATCTTTTGTTTAATTGATTCAAGCCAAGATGTAGAAATATTAACAACAGTAAAATCATCTTTTTTTCCCATCTTAAGTTTATTAAGAAGGGAGTAGTTATAAATGTTGTGAATCTGTTGACATTGTTTACAGATAGCAAAAACTTATATAGTTGTTATGTAGTAGTTATGTGGTATGGCAAAGAGGTTAATTTATGGCTAAGCTTTCCGAACAGATTTTACAGAAACAATCGGGTAAACAAATCAACGTTCGGAAAAAGCAAGTCCGAAGCCAAACGCAAACGATAGCGAGGGAAGATGCAAGGGAAGCACTAAAAAAGAAAGCGAGAGGTTACGAAACATTTATGTCTTCTTCTACTTATGAAACATACGACTCCAATTATAATTCTCTTCCCGCAGATGTAAAGCAATTCTATAAAGCACCAAGCGAAGTTAAAGCAACGCCGGAATATCAAAAGTATCAAACAGATGTAGCAACGTATAATAAACAAAAGAAGGAAGCGGATGAATGGAATCGTGCGAGAAAATTAGTTAGTAAAGGAAAGGGTTGGGTTGCTTATGATATGCCATCGCTTAGAAAGAAAGTGCAGACATTACAAGCCGGTGGTTATGGCAAGCAAGTAACCGTCGCGGAAGTGCAAGGAAGAGTCCAAAGTTTAAAGGACGCCGGAGTTGACTTATCGGGAACGCCGGTGCAGGCATTAGCAAGCCAACGGGAAGCGTTAGGAATAACGGGAATGACAGACGCGCAAACTGTGGGGGAATTTCAAAAGCAACGAGTGGAAGCGGACGCACAGAATCTAAGAATCAAGTTAGCAAAGAAACAAGCAGACTATTTATTGAAGACGGAAGGAGTAAACTTAACAGAAGAAAGAAGGACAGCGAAAGCACCACCAACAAAGCTAAGTCCGCTTGGTTGGATATGGGATAAGTATAAGACTGTCGAAACAATGAGCGTCTTTGGTGGAAGAGAAGGGATACATAAAGAAACGTATAAGAAAAGGGGAAGTGGTGTTTCCTTTAATGCTGTTGGAAGTCCTGGAATTGATGTGTTTGTATATAAATATGCAGACATTAAAAAGGAAAGGGGGATGCAGAGAGAGAAGACAGGAGAAGCAGAGTATCAAGAAAAGGTTTTAGCGGATTATGACAAAGCCATGTCGAAGATTCAAGACGACGAAACAAAGTATTTCTTTCAAGAGAAAGCATTAAAAGTTATTGAAGGGCGGGAAAGCAAATATCCTGTCACTTTTAAAGATACACCCGAAGGTGACATTAAAATAGAGAGTGAAGCATTTAAGCCGTTGAAGTCTACGTTAGGTTATGAGTTAGAAAAGTATGAGGGGGATAGAACATCGCAACGCGTTATAATAGCAAGGGAGGTATCGCTTGGAGCGTTAAAGATTTATGGAGAGTATGTTGGAATCGGTTATGGGATTGGTGTTGTTGGGAAAGGATTTAAGTGGACAGCGGAATCGTTAGGGTTGGGAATGAAGATAGGAAAGGTTGGGAGTTATTCATATAAAACGGGGAAGGTTTATACTACATTAGATATGTCAACGAAGACTTCTTGGTTAACTAAGATGGCACAGATTGAAGCGTCCGTAGGAATCCATAGCGGGACAGTTAGTCCGGTATTTAAAACGTTAGCAGGCGCGCAAAAGATAGCGCCGGCGGTGGCGGGACAGGTTGCGAAGGGAGCGCTCATTGGTGGGATAGGTGGTTTAGTTACTTACAAAGTTATTTCAGACAAGGCACGTTACAAACAAATTTACGGAGAGGATATTGGGAATCAAGTTTGGAGGGTTGAAACGGGAGCGCTTGCGTTAGGGTTGGGGACTGGAATTGCGCGAGGAGTAATAAACAAAAGGACGTCAGTTAAGTTAAGTAAACAGCAAGCTAAGATTAATAAGGTAACTTTGCAGAAAGCGAGAGCGTTGGAAGTTACGGCGGGAAAAGCAAGAATCGGGCAAGGTAAGAAGTTTTATACAGAAGTGGGACAAGGAAAGAGCGTTTTAAGCCAATCTAACCAACGTTTACTGTCCAAGCAATACTCTAAGATGGGTAGTGTTTCAGAGAAAGAAGCGTTAAAAGTAATCCGTGAAAAGTCAATTTATAAACAAACTTTAAAGATTAAATCACAAGCGCCAACTTATGATAGATTGATTCACCACTTAAAAACTGGGAAGTGGAAAACTGGTGGCAACACATTAACTTTTGAGAGATATGGGCTTGCAAAATCTTATAAGTTACCGAAGGGTGTTAAGACTGTTGCGCTTGAATGGCGTGGAAGCGGAAGTAAAATATCTAATATAGGAATTAAGACTTCTGTTTCTAAGGGTAAATATTCTATAACTAAGATTTGGGAGCGGGCGCGGTATTCTCCGAAGTTAGATATGCGAGGGTTTAGATTAAAGGAGGTTGTTGTTTCTAAGGGAGGTCACTTTAAGATTAAGAAGATGGGGGGAAAGAAAGTAACGGTCTTTGAGTTGGATAATAGATTGGTTAAGAGAATCTCCGGCAAGAATTTTCTTAAGCTTCCGCGTGTAACACAATCTAAGATTATGGAAAGTGCAACGCAATCTTTACAAACAGGAAAGCCAAACGTTAACAAGAAGCTTTTGAAAGAATTATATAAGTATACAGGAAAGGAAGCGAGAATGTCCAAGTTTTCTAACATTCGGGTCGAAGAGCAATTAATGAAGCAGAGTGGAATTAAAGGATTAAAGATTGGACGGGAAGGAGAATATGTATTCAGACAAGCGGGGGGGTCGGGTCAAGGTCACCTTCCAACAGACATCGGAAAGTATAAGTCAGCGTATTCAAAGCAGAATATTTGGAAAGAGATGGGGAAGAGAACATCGAAAGCAAAAGATACATTTAGTGGTATGAAGTGGACGCAGAACAGAGAGTTAAACATGAAAGATTTAAAGCTTTTATTGAAAGAAAAAGGAAGAGGAGTTGGCGCGCCGTTCCCTATTGTGAAAACAAAACAAATTAACTTCGCAACAACGCGAGCGATTCAAAATATAAAGGTAGATACGGGTGTAAGAATTAAAGACTTAGCCAAGTATAAAACCACATCCACTCCGGCGTTAACGGCGTTCACGTTAGGAGCATTAAAGACAATACAAAAGCAAGACTTAGACTTGGGCGCAAAGGGAAAGATAAAAGGGAGAGTAAAGCAACCGCAGAAATCAAACATGATGTTAAAGCAAGCACAATCGCAAAGTCAATTACTTAAGAGCGTTCAAGCTTCCATTAACAAATCTATTTCGTCGTCTGTTACATCCCCCTACATTTCAAGTCCAAGAACAAAACTAATTCCAATAGATTCTCCACGAACAACACCATTCCCCTTTATATTTAGGATTCCACGAGCAGAGAGGAAGAAGAAAAAGAAAGCTAAGAAGTCGAGGGTCAGAGAATTAAAAGCATACTTGCCGGACTTTACATCGCGGGCGTTAGGTTTAGCACCAGTCAGCTTAACGCAGAAGCAAGCAAAGAAAAGGTTAAATAAGATGATGACTGGTTTAGAAATAAGAAGGAGTGTTAAACTAAAATGAGCGTGCAATTATCACAACAAGAATTAACAGACTTACAACAACAGGGTTATACTCCGGCGGAGATTAATAAGGCACTTTCAGAAGCGGAGCAGGAAGGAAGCGCCGTGCAGTCAAGACCCGACCCGCGCTTTAACTCCAAGACTACTTCTTTCGCCATGGGAAATAATGACGATATTATAAAGTGGCAACTTGAATTAAACGACATCTTAGAAAGAGCAGAACATATTTTACGGGGAGATGTTGTTGAGTTTGAGGAAGGGAATTTAGTTTGGAAGGACAACCCGCACCCCGAAACAAACGCCTTAAATAACTTTGGGGTTAAGATAATTATGAAAGTCTTAGCCAATTATATTAATCGTAATACTATTCTTTCAGACTACGAGCAAGAAGAAATATGTTATAAGGTTAGGGACTTTGGCGAGAAGTTAAACGATTTGGTGTTTATGAAATATGAAGAGATGGGAATGGACACGGAAAACAAGCGGAAGGAATACGCCATGCTCATCGTAATGATGGTCGACATTGTCCACTCCGCATATAAGCGAGCGTTACGAGGTGGAGAAAGAAGAAGTCTAAGGGAGATGATTAGCGTTAACCAAAGCAACTCTACAAATATGCAAGGCACGCCACAGAATCCAACAGGACAGCAACAGACACGAGGACTATTAAATCCAATGCGTTACGTGAGGGGGAAGTATGTATAAGAAAGCATATATCCTATTGCTATGTATTGGAATGGTTATGTTTGTAAGCGCAGTCCCGCCACAGATACAAGTTAACACTAACGGTTATGTAATAGAATATCCGGTTTATAACTTCGTCAAACTTAACCAAGATTTTAATTATACATTCCACGTTTTTAACGAAACAAATGGATTACTTACGACGGATGTTTCTTGTAAATTTCATCTTTACGAGGAAAATGGGG
>Ga0222682_1000090_pt1 | contig 21130 bp, 28 predicted proteins | sample AntAcemetage1008_FD_179812 | JGI IMG/M metagenome (GOLD analysis project Ga0222682, IMG submission 179812) | Saline water microbial communities from Ace Lake, Antarctica - #1008 | ecosystem: Environmental > Aquatic > Non-marine Saline and Alkaline > Saline | place: Antarctica: Ace Lake...
ATCTTCCAGAGGACTAAAAATAAAATAAAAAATTAATAAACCAGTTAAAAACCAACTTAATTCTCTAGGTAAAATATTAAAAACCATTAATAAAATGGTTGTTATTTCTGTCAATAAAATAACTAAATTTTTCAATTGATTTATATTAGATTTCATTAAAAATTAAAGATTAAACTTAGTATCCTTTTAATTTTTCTGATTTTTCATGTTGACGCATTCTTTCTAATGCCTTAGCTTCAATTTGTCGAATACGTTCTCTAGTAACACCAAATTCTTGACCAACCTCTTCTAATGTATGATTTACGCTATCTTTTAATCCAAAACGCATCTCTAGAATTTTTTGTTCACGAGGAGATAAATCAACTAAAATCTCTTTCAATCTTTTTTCAAGTAACTTTCTAGATGCAGATTGAAAAGGTGAAATAGTTTTTTTATCTTCAATAAATTCTCCCAATCTACTTTCTTCTTCATTGTCACCAACAGGAGCTTCTAAAGAAATTGTTTCTTGAGAGATTTTAATAATATGTCTAATTTTATCAATGCTTTCATCCATTTCTACTGCAATTTCTTCTGGTAACGGATCTCTTCCTAAGGCCAATAATAATTGTCGTTTAACTTGTGTGTATTTGCTTATTGTTTCAACCATATGAACAGGAATTCTAATTGTTCTTGATTGATCTGCAAGCGCCCTAGTAATTGCTTGTCTAATCCACCAGGTCGCATAAGTAGAGAACTTATAGCCTCTATGATAATCAAATTTTTCTACAGCTTTAAAAAGACCAATATTCCCCTCTTGTATTAAATCAAGTAGATTAAGATTACGACTACGACCAACATACCTCTTGGCGATACTGACCACTAATCTTAAATTAGCTTGAGTTAATTTCTGTCTTGCTTCTTGATCATCCTGTTCGATTAATTTAGCTAATTTAACTTCTTCTTGAGCTGTTAGTAATGGAATTCTACCAATTTCTCTTAAATACATCTGAACATTATCAAATTTTTCTGAGCGAAGAGATTTTTTTTCTTTAATTATTTTTTTATTATTTTCAGAAAATGTTTCTAAAAATTCAATTGATTCAATTATTTTAATATTGTTTTCTTTTAATTCGTCGTAAATCCTTTCTAATCCAGCAATATCTTCTTCTATTTTAGGAATTAATTTAATCAACTCTGCCTCAGTAACGAATCCCCTTTCTCTACCACGATTAATTAACTCTTTAATTTTTTCTTCGTTAATCAAATTCTTTTTGCTTTTTCTTGATATGGGTTTAGTTTTTTTTCTTTTGTCTATTTTCTTTGGAATTACTTTTTTCTTAGTAATTACTTTCTTTTTTGAAACTGCTTTTCTTTTTGGAGCTACTTTCTTTTTAGGAGCTACTTTCTTTTTTGAAACTGTTTTTTTCTTAGGAGTTATTTTTTTTGGCATAATTTTATTATTTTTTAAAAATTAAGATTGACTAATAAACATTTGTTTAGATAATTTATTAAATTCTGCAGTTAATTTCTTGATAGAAGATTTATTCTGTTTGTCTTCTGCTTCCTTAATAGCTAAATTTAAATAATTTAACTTATTATGAAAATACCGTTTTTTTAATTGATTAAAACAAAATTTAATTTCCTTATTAAGATCAAATTCATCTGTTAAACTCATCTGGGCTTCTATTTTAAAACTAAGTTCATCTAAATTACTTGCTAAATCACTAGATATTTTCTTTTTTAAATCTTTTAAATTAACCTTTTTCCCTTTGCTCTTCTTTAAAATCTTAAATATCTCTTCTAATCCAGGATCTGTAAATAAATATGAAGCTTCTTTTTTACACTCTTTAAAATTATCATTTTTCATTAAAAGCAATCCAATAACATATTCTTCTAATTCATCTGTCTTGTTTCTTGAAGATATAACTTCTATATTTTTATTTAAACTTGAAAATCCTCCTTCTAGATCAGAATCTTTTATCTTCTCCATCTCTTCAATCAAAACCGACTCTTGAACCTTTAATTTTGAAGCTGTTTTCTGTAACCAATGAGCTTGTTCTACTTTATTAGAAATTTTCTTAATCATTGGCAAAACAGATTTGCTAATCTCTTTCTTTCCTTCAACTGTTTCTGGATCATTTCTTAAAATCGCATTATTTAAATAAAACTCTATTAAATCTTGAGCTTTTCCAACAGCTTTTTCCCAAAGAGAAGGATTCTTTTGAATATATCCAGCTGGATCTTGATTATCGGGTAAACTAATTACTTTAGTATTGAAACCAAATTTAAGAGCTAAGTCAATTCCTCTTTTAGTAGCCATTTCTCCGGCCAAATCAGTATCAAATGCTATTGATAGGTTTTCTGTATAACGTTTAATTATTACTAATTGTTGATCTGTTAATGCTGTTCCAGAACTAGCTATTACATTAACGAATCCTGCTTGATGAGACATAATTACATCTGTTTGTCCTTCAACTAAAATACAAAGATTTTTTTTCTTAATTTCTAATTTAGCTTTATTTAACCCGTATATAGCTCTGCTTTTATCGTAAAGCAATGTATTGGGTATATTCATATACTTACCCATACGATCATCTGGATTATTAGGATTTTCACGACCAGTAAAACCAATTGCTACTCCATTAATATCACGAATAGGAAATATTATTCTATCACGAAATCTATCGTAATATTTATCATGAGATGTATTTTTTTCAGTTTCTATAACTAAACCAGTTTTTGAAATTTCTTGATTAGGATATCCTTGTTTATTTAAAAAATCTTTTAAAGATCTCCATTGATTAGGCGCATAACCAATTTGCCATTCCTTAATTGTTTTTGCTTTTAAACCACGACCAATTAAGTATTTTTGCATTTCCTTTCCAGTACTACTAGCTTCCATTTGTTTTATAAAAAAACGATTAGCTAATTCACAAATTTCATAAAGTCGTGTACGTTCAGTTTTTAATTTAGGATCTATCTTTTTTAATTCTATTCCAGCTCTTTGCGCTAATATTTTTAATGCATCACCAAATTCAATCCCCTCTATCTCCATAACAAAATCAAAAATGCTTCCTCCCTTGCCACAACCAAAACATTTCCATAACTGTCTTTCGGGAGATACCATAAAAGAAGGAGATTTTTCAGAATGAAAAGGACATGTCGCCTTGTAGTTGCGCCCTGCTTTTTGTAAACGGATATAGCCACTAATCACATCAACTATATCCAATTTATTCTTAATGTCATCAACCAGATTACTGTCCATAATTACTTAAACATAGCTTTTTCTACAATAGCCATGGTTTTATTAGCATTTTCTGTAGCTATTTTGGTTCCCTTCTCAAGAACTGATTTAATCAAACCTTTATTATTAATAATTCTTTCCCTTTTTTCTTGAAAATCAGTAAGAAATTCTGAAACTATTTTTACAAGAATATTTTTAAATTCACCCATTACTTTCTTTCCAGCCATATGCTCAGAAACTACTTTATCAATAGCAACTTTATCTTCTTCTCTTTTGGCTAGTCCTTTGGCTAAAAGAATATTGCTTTCAAGTCCTTCTGTCATTTTGCCTTCAATTGATGTAATTGCTCCTTTAATTTTTTTAGTTACACTTTTAATATCATCATTTAAGAATATTGCTCCATCAGGAATAGATTTACTCATTTTTCCTTCTCCTTTAAGAGATAAAATTTTTAGAGCTTCTATCTCATAGGGTTTTGGGATAGGAAAAATATTACCATAGCAATCATTAAACCTTCTAGCAAGCAAACGAGAAATCTCTAGGTGAGATTCTTGATCCTTCCCTACTGGAACTTGTTCTGCTCTTTGAATTAAAATATCAGCAGCCATAAGAACTGGGTATAAAAAAAGAAAAGAATTTGCAGTTTCTCCTCTCTTATTTTTAAGTTTATCTTTTAATGTGGGAACTCTTAAGAGCTCGGCAACCGTTATGTGACGAGTTAAATAACTCATTAATGTAAAAACTTGAGATTTAATTGTTGATTGAATAAAAATCACAGATTTTTCAGGATCGAGACCTAGTGCCAAATAATCGACAACAACCTCATTAATAAATTTCTGGACCACTGATGGCTCTTCGTCGGTAATCGCATGTAAGTCCGCCACAAAAACCATTGGTTCAATGCCTTTTTTTGTTAAATTAAGAATTGGCTCAACTGCGCCTAAATAATTGGCAACTGTTAAACTCCCAGTTGGCCTTATTCCTGTAAAAACTTTTACTTTATATTCTTTTTTCATAGTTTTGTTATTTTAATTTACTATTATGATTACGAAGTTCGTCTAAACTAAATTCACCTAATGACCAAAAAACTCCCTGCATAAATCCAAGCCAGCGAAAAAATTTTTCTCTCTGACCTTCTTGAATAAATTTCTCCATTTTTGGCAACATTGAAAGAAGATGTTCTAAATCAACTTTTTCATTATAACTATTTTCCGCTGTTTTGCTTTTAAGCTTTTCTATTCGTTCTTTGTATTTCTGTAATAAAGATAGAAAATTTTTATCATTCATTTTTTTTATTTTATTAATATATATGAATGCGGAGAGGACAGGATTCGAACCTGCAAGTCCCAAGGGACGCTGGTTTTCCAAACCAGTGCCTTACCATTCGGCACACCTCTCCTTATATTTTAATTTTATAAATTTATTTACTCTTTCAAAATGATATTCATTATTAAATCTTACTTCTTTAGCATATCTTATAACCTCTGATTCTCTATATAAATTAACTCTATCATTATGATTAACCTTAGGATTAAAATCAATAGAAAATAATGTTTCTTTAACAAATTTTATTAATGGGAAAGACCTATTTGAAAATTGAAGACCAATATTAAAAGACTTATTACCATTAACATTATGTTTATGATAATAAACACCTCCATCTGTATCAATCAGTCCTCGTAAACAACTTTTTGAAAAATCTTTTTTCTCTTTTATCCATTTTGGAACATCAATTTGATTTTTAACTTTACTTCCTTTTTTAAGTCCTTTTGATAATAAAAATTCTATAAGCGAAACGCTGGAAACAGTTACTCCAACTACTCTTTTACAATTTACAGAACGATAATTATAAATAATAGGTTCTATTTTAAATAATTTTTTAATTAAATTAAAAACAAAAATAATATAATCTTTTCCGTTTTCTTTATGTAGAGTAATAACTACTTGATAATCATTGTTTATTCCACCATCTCCCAAAACAATACCAAAAAACTCTGCTAATTCTACACTATCTTTTGGTATTTGAATATCTTTTCTGATATTACAATTTTGATACAACTCTGGATTTAACCTTCTTTTGATTTGAGATATTTGTCCACCTTTTTTTCTCCCTTCTGGCGTTCCAGGACCACCATATTTTTTAGAAACTACTAATCCACCCTTTTTTGCTGCTTTTTTTATATTCCAAAAATTAGGTAAGGTTTTATAGGGAGGTATTTTTATCTTTCCTTTTGCTAATTTTATACATTTTGCAAAAACATTATCAGGCAATGTATATTTTCCAGATTTCCAATCTGACAAAGATCTATAATGAGCATCTAAAATATCAGCCATTTTTGACCAATTAAGTTTATAACTTTTTCTAATATTATCTAAAAAATCAATTTGATCTTTCTTTTTTAGCTTAATTCTAGACATATAATTATATTATATCACAATGATATCACTTTACAACTAAGCCAAGTCTCTTAATTCTATTTTAAAAGAACTCAATTCGTTTTTATCTAAAATAGTTCTTCTAATTTTTTCTTTAATTTCTTTACTTCATCAGGATCTAAAGGATCATTAGAATTTCTTTTTAAATCATTAATTTCTTTTTTTAATTCTTCTTTACTGATTCCATCTTTTAATGCATTCTGAAATACACCCTCTGCATAGGAACGCTCTATATCAGATAATTCTGGAATACCATGCAAAACCTTTTTAAATTCATCTCTATTTATTTTTTTACCACTTGAATAGAATAATCCCATAATTTTATAAATCCATTCCGCGGAGAGCTTTTGTCCGCTCTTCCACAGGAGGATGAGTTAAAAACATTTTTCTAGTTTTTTTACCTTTAAAAGGATTAGAAATATACATATGCGCTGTTGCCTTATTCGCTACTTTAAGTTTTGTTGTATCTTGAGAAATTTTTTCTAATGCCTTGGCTAATCCTTCTGGATAACGAGTTAATAAAGCACCATCAGCATCAGCTAAAAACTCTCTTTTACGAGAAATAGCTAATTGGATTAACAATGCAATAAAAGGAGAAAGAATTGCTAAAATTAAACCTATTAACATCATAATTGCAGCTATTTGTCCCCCTCCTTTATCGCTGTTTCTTCGTCCACCAAAAATTGTCCAACGTAAGAACCAATCAGATAACAAAGCAACTATTCCCACTAAAACCACAACGACTGTTTGTAAAAGAATGTCTCTATTGCCAATATGGCTTAATTCATGAGCAATCACGCCTTCTAATTCAGAACGATCTAATTTATTCAAAAGACCTCTTGTTATTGCTATAACTGCATGTTTAGAATCTCTTCCAGTAGCAAATGCATTAGGAGCCATTTCTTCAATAATATATATTTTTGGCAATGGCAATCCAGCTGTAATACAAAGATTTTCAACAATATGATAAAGCTCTGGGTTTTCATCATGCTTAACTTCTTTTGCCTTACTCATTGCTAAAACAATCTTATCTGAATACCAATATGAAGTAACGCTCATTAAAATACTAAAAATTACTGCGATTAACAGGATGATTGAACTATTGAATTGATAAGAAAAAACCCAACCTAATCCAATAATGAAAATTAGGAATACACTAATCAATATCCATGTTTTACGGATATTTTCATCTTTATGAGTATACAATGTAGCCATTTACTAAAAATCAACTTTAACTGGTTCTTTCGCTTCTTCTCCCTCTAATTCAAAAAAGTCATATTCCTTAAAATTAAGAGTTCCAGCAATTAAATTATTTGGGAATACTTGAATTTTTGTATTAAAGTCACGAACATTTCCATTATAAAACCTACGAGCAGCTTGAATCTTATTCTCTGTATCGCTTAATTCTCTTTGTAACTCTAAAAAATTTTCATTAGCTTTCAAATCTGGATAATTCTCAGCTACAGCGAATAAGGACTTTAAAGTTCCTGAAAGCATATTTTCTGCTTCAGCTTTTTCACTTGGATCTTGAGCTCCCATAGCAGCAGTTCTAGCTTTAGTAACCTTCTCAAAAAGTTCTCTTTCATGTTGTGCATATCCCTTAACTGCATTAACTAAATTAGGAATTAAATCATAACGTCTTTTTAATTGAACATCTATATCTGACCATGCTTCATCGGTTCTGTTTCTAAATCTGATTAATCCGTTATAAATAGCAATTAACCAAAAAACGAAAACGACTAAAACACCGATAATAATCCATAAAAATATATTCATAATTAAATCTCCTTTCTAGATATATAATACCTCCTTAACCCCAATTTTGCAACTTCATTAAAATTAAAAACAGCCCTAATAAAAATCAGGGCTGCTTTCTTTTATAAAATCAATTTTACATCATGCCTGGCATTCCGCTACCCATACCGCCACCCATTGGAGGCATTTGCATATCTCCTTTATTGTCTGGCAAATCGGTTACAACTGCTTCTGTTGTAAGCAACATAGCTGCTGCAGAAGCAGCATTTTCTAATGCTGAACGAGTTACTTTGGTAGGATCAATGATACCAGCTTCAAATAAATCCTCATATTTATTCTTAGCTGCATTATATCCATAACCACCTTTATGTTTTTTAACTTCATCAACAATAACTGCTCCGTCTTGACCAGCATTAGCAGCAATTTGTCTTAATGGCTCTTCTAATGCTCTTTTGAGAATATTGACACCAATCTTTTGTTCTCCTGGAACTTTAAGGACATCAAGTCCATTTAAAGCTCTTATCAAGGCAACTCCACCACCAGGAACAATTCCCTCGTCCGTAGCTGCTCTAGTTGCATTTAATGCATCTTCAATCTTTGCTTGCTTATACTTCTGCTCCGCTTCAGTAGCAGCTCCAACTTTGATTACAGCAACGCCACCAGCTAATTTAGCTAAGCGCTCTTTTAATTTTTCTTTATCAAAATCAGAATCACTATTTTCTAATTCTGTTTTGATTTGATTGACACGAGCTTCAATGTCTGCCTTATTTCCTTTTCCTTCAACAATAGTCGTATTCTCTTTATCAGATATAATTTTACGAGCATGACCAAGCATTTTAATATCCATATTTTCTAATTTAAGACCTAATTCTTCAGAAATGACTTGACCACCAGTTAAAATAGCAATATCTTCTAACATTTCTTTTCTTCTATCACCAAATCCAGGAGCTTTAATGGCTAAAGCATTAAATGTTCCTCTTAATTTATTGACAACTAAAGTAGTCAAGGCATCGCCATCAACATCTTCAGCAATTAAGATAATATCTTTTTTACCACTTTTAGTTATATTTTCCAAAAGAGGAAGAATTTCTTGAATACTAGAAATCTTCTTGTCGGTAATTAATATATATGGATCTTCATATTCAGCCTGCATTTTTTCTGTATTAGTAATCATATATGGAGAAATATATCCTTTATCAAAACGCATTCCTTTAACTGTCTCTTTTGATAATCCAAAAGTTTGAGATTCTTCAACTGTGATAACTCCATTTTTGCCAACTGTTTGAATGGCCTCTGCGATTAAATCACCTACTTCAGAATCTTCGGCTGAAATAGTAGCTACTTGAGCAATTTCTGCTTTTCCAGAAACATCTTTAGACATTTTTTTTAGAGATTCTATCACTGCCTTAACTCCTTTTTCAATGCCTTTTTTAATTGATAATGGATTAGCTCCAGCTGTAACATTCTTTAATCCTTCAGTTACAATGGCTTGAGTTAAAATTGTTGCTGTAGTGGTTCCGTCTCCAGCTAAATCATTAGTTTTTTCAGCTGCTTCTCTAGCTAAAGAAGCACCAATATTTTCAAATTTATTTTCTAATTCAATCTCCTTAGCAATAGTAACTCCATCGTTAGTGATTTCAGGAGAACCAAATCCTTTATCTAAAACAACGTTACGCCCCTTAGGTCCTAATGTTACTTTTACTGTATTTGCTAATTTATCAACACCTTTTTTAAGCTGGCGTCTAGCTTGTTCATCAAATTTAATTTGTTTTGCCATAATTTTTATTAGAATTTATTCTAAAATTGCTAAGATGTCTTCTTCTTTGGCAATTAAATATTCTTTATTATTAATTTTAATTTCACTTGGACCATATTTAGTGAATAAAACAACATCCCCCTTCTTAACTGTCATTGTTTTTTTTGAAGTACCTGGTCCAACTTCAATAACTTTACCTTGTTCAGGTTTCTCTTTGTCAGCTGTATCAGGTAAAATTATTCCTGATTTAGTTTTTTCTTCAACAGCCATTGGTTCAATCAGAACCCTGTCTGCTAATGGTTTTATCTTCATAATTTTAATAAACAAAAACTATGAACAATGAATAATAAAAGACCATGTTCATCGTCCATCGCCTCTGTTTCTTTTAACGTTTATCTTATTTTAATCCAAATCCTCTACGTTGTCAAACCCGAATCTTTTTCTACTCCTAATTCTTTGAATCCTAATTTTATAATTTTTTTATTATATCTTTCTAATATTCTCTTTTCTGGTGAATCAGGATGAAATTCTAATTGCTTATCATTAAAAATTACTCTGCCTCCAGCCTTATACGTTAATGGCTCTTTTCTTATCTTTCCCTCTTGAATCTTTTTTAAAAAATATTCTAAAACATTACCAAACCAAGTGTCAAGAATCTTTTCTCTAAATTTTCTAATAAATTTAAAAAGCTTATTAGATTCAATGGTTGTTAAATATCCTTTTTCAATAATTGGATAATTAACTAAATAATCATTAATCCATTGATTGGCTTTTTGAAATTTCTTATACAATCCTTTTTTCTCCCAGATTAATACTAAATGAGAGTATGTTTGTGCATTGTACAAACTTTGCCAAGGAATTTCCAAACTCTGGTCTGTGATATAGTGATTTAAACAAAACCTATTTTTAGTTAAATTTCCATGTCTTCGTTGTCCAATCATATGTATAAACAAAGTAGTAAAAGCCCTACAAGTCCAAATTCGGCCTGCTTTAACAATAATTAATAGATCTATATCAGATTCCTCTTTAGTGTTATTCATAGCTAAAGAACCGCTTACAACTACCATACGAATATACGGAATAATTTGTAAAAATCTAATTACCCATTTTGCTTTTTTCCATTTTTTATCAGCTATTATTTGTCTTTCAATTCTTTGTTTAACAATTTTTTGTCGCCCTTTTAAAAAATATAATCCATTTTTTTGATTAATAAACTTAGATAATTCAGAACTACTATTTAAAATATTTAAAATCTTATTTAAATCAACTTCAAAATCACCTTTTTTATTTAAATATTTAAAAATTTCCCAACTAGTTAATGGACATCCTAAGATATCATAATACGTTAAAGTGGATAGAATAGATTTTTCTAAATCATTCATATTTAATTTAATAATAAGCTATTTTTGATAAATAGAGAAGGGCGCTGATCTTTTGACCAACGCCCAAATATTAATTTTTATTCCTCTTCTTTCTTCTTTTTTGCTGATACATTTTTACATCAGCTTTTTGAATAAATTCTTCACTACTCTCTCCATTCCATGTGCTTCCACCAAAGCTAAACAAAAGATTGCTACTTTCTTTCAATCTTCCTTTCAGCAACTCTTCAAAACTCGTTCTTCCAACACTATCAGTGTTAGTAATCAAAATAATGAATTCGTCTCCTCCATATCTGAAGACGTAGTCCGACTTTCGACAGCAGGACTCTAAGAATTTTGCTGTCACTATAATCACATTATCTCCTTCTATGTGTCCTTTGATATCATTAACTTTCTTCAGGTTATCAATATCTACAAAAACAAGAGAAAGAGTAGAATTATATCTTTTTGCCCGAGCAATTTCTTTCTTTGTCATCTTCTGGAAGACCTCTCGACCAAGAAGCTTCGTTAACGAGTCAAAAACAATATCTGGTCCATATCTACAAACCAGATAGACTGCCTTTAAAGAACTTATTATCTTCATTCATCATGCCTCCTCTATCCTTGTGTTTATTGTATTTTAAAATATATAGATGTTTTTGTCAATTTTTATAAAAAACTATTTCTTCGCTTTGATCTTCAATCCTAAAGCGACTGCTTTAGCAATTCTAGTCCCAACCATTGATTCTTTGCTGTCGATAACTTCTATTTTTTTAACATCATCTAATTTAACTTTATTCTTTTTTAAAAGCTTATCAATTTCTGGAATTAAAGTTTCGCTTAAATTATAAAGACCAGCCCATTTATGACTGGCTATGTTTCTATTCCCTTTTTTTAAAACTAATTCAACCTGTTTTTTAGATAAATCAATAATTAAAATCATTTTATTTCAAATATTTTATTCCTTGTTTTTCCTCCTTTAATTAATCTGATTTTTGTTCTATCAATATTCAAATATTTTACCAAAGCACTAATTACTGCTCTATTGGCTTGTCCTTTAATCGGTTTTTCTTTAACCCAAACTTCAAAACTATCTTCTGATTTTTTAAATATTTCTTCTTTCCCTGCTTGAGGAAAAACTTTTACTTTAATTAACATTTTAATTTAATTTTTTAAAAAAGTAATTTCTTTTTTTAAAAAATAACTTAGCTCTTCTAACCACTTCTTTTTCTGCGTCTTCTGGGGTAAGTTTTCCATTCTCATGAAAAAAAGAAGCTATTCTACCATAATACATACAACTTAATGCATGAATTAATCCTGGTTTATCTTTAGTGTTCATATATGCGAATAAGAAATCATAAACTATTTTATTCCAAAGATTAGAATCAATATATCCTTCTTTGTTTTTATAAATAATCTCTAATTCTTTTCCTATAGACGGATTTACTGTTTTTTTAATAGTTGGCCAATAAAGGTTTAGATTATCTAAAAATATTTTTTTAAAAAGTTTTTCTTCTGGTTGTGAATTGGCTAAAATTGGCAGTTTTCGACCCCCAAGAACAAGAACCTTTTTTACTTCAGTTAAGTCTTTAAATTCATATATATGTTTACTTATAATTTCAAAAAAAGTGCCAATAACTTGAAAGAACATCGGTCCTAATTTAGGTGTTGATAAATTATGTTCTTTAGAGCCTAAATTTACCTGAGCTATTTTCATATTTTTTAAAATAGCTGTCATACTCATAAATACGTCTATGCCAAATTGATATGTTGTTTCTGTCCACTCTTGTTTAAGCCAAACTCTAGCCATTCTATTAGAAAAAGAAAAATCTCCGCCAATCGGTTGCCTAATATCCTGACCAAGCAGACCATAGGTCAATGGATATATTAAATGATTAGTGATGGTTGCATCTGTTTTGCAACGGATATAATAAGGAGTTATAAAGTCATAACCATTTAAAATAGGATCAGCCATTTTCTTAACCCAATTACCACGAATACTTCTTAAATCAGCGTCAAAAACAATTGCTACTTTAGCATCTAGTTTTTTAACCATTAAAAAAAGATTATGAAAATTATATCCCTTACCTTTTAATCCGTTTGGAGTACTTATATACATTCTAGGAATATTAGATTCAGCTTGAAAAAATGACTCTTTTGTTCCGTCTTTTGAATTATTATCAAAATTGATTATAACAGATTTTTTATTTGGAAAATATTTTTCTAATCCTAAACTTACTTGTTCAATTACAAAACCAATTTTTTCTTCTTCATTATATGAAGGAATTCCCACTACTATTTCTGCGTTCTTAATTTTTTGCGGATTATCAATTATCATTAATATTTATTTTCTGCATTAATTCTAGCGCTATTATAATTACAATAATCACAGTCTTCATTAGCTTGAGGAATTTTATCGTCCATCAAACATTGATGAGCTTTAACAATTGTATCATCTATCCATGAATCATTACCTTCATAGGGCAATACCTGAACATCAAATTCTAATTTTTTATCAAAAGCTTCTTTATCTTTTATCCCATTAGCATAAACAAAATATCCTATATTAGAAACTTTGAAATCATTTTTTCTAAAAAGCCATTGATAAATTTCCATTTGTCTTTTATATCCTATTTGCCAATCAGCGTCTAGATTTATATCTCCATCTTTAGAAGTGGATTTATAATCAACAATGATTAATTCTTTATCTGGATTAATCCAAATATCATCAATCGCTCCAAAAATTAATAAATTTGTTGGTTTATGTAAATATTGTATTCCAGTAAAATTATTACGCCATTCATCCATCTTCTCATGTTTAAAAGGAATTGCGTCAATCTTATAGTGTTCCATCATTGGATGCGCTTCTCCTTTACTTCTGTGAATATCAAATTCTTTCTTAAGCAAAGCATCAACTGCTGAATTAAGAGTATAGGGAAACATAGGGGGCCTACCAACTCCTAATCTACGATCTAAATAAAAACAACGAGGACAATTTAAAAATAAGTCGATTTTAGAACGACTTAACTTAAAAATTCCCTCGTCATCAGGTCTAAAAAGACCATAAGTTCTTTTCGCGTTATAATAATCTGACATTAATTTGATTTTTTAGGAATAACAATAACGGCCAAGAAATACGCTGCTAATCCCGGTACAAAAGCAGTAAAAACCCAAACAAAAATCCAGACTAATCTTAGAAGGACTGGATCAACATTAAAATGTTCTCCTAATCCTCCAAATACTCCAGCAACTACTTTGTTATTATTACTTCTATAGAGTTTTTTTATTTCCATATATATATTCTACCAAACTTTTTAAGAAATAAAAAGTATTAATTTAATTTTTTTTAAATATTTCATCTAAAAGTTCGTCTCTTCCTTTTTTCGTTTTAGCTGAATAAGAAACAATAACATTGTCTCCTACTTCCTTTTGAATAATTTTTAATTGTTTATCTAATACATTCCTTTTTAATTTATCTGTTTTATTTACAGCTATTACAACTGGAAATTCTTTTTCATTTAATGAACTTAACATTTCTTTATCAAATTCGTTTAATCCAATTTTAGCATCAATAATTAAAACTACTTTTTTAAAATGAATTTCAGAACGAAATAAATACCAAAAAAGCATTTTCCTAATTTTTTCTTTTTCCTTAAGAGATGCTTTTAAAAATCCATAACCAGGCAAATCTACAAAATATACTTTTCCATTAATTAAAAAGAAATTAATTTGTCTTGTTTTTCCTGGTTTAGATCCTGATTTAACTAAATCTTTTCTATTGACCAATGAATTAATAACGCTTGATTTACCTACATTAGATCTTCCAATAAAAGCAACCTGAAGTCTTTCGTCTTCAAGTAATTCATTTGTTCCAAGAATTCCTTTAATAAACTCTGCTGATTTAATTTCCATATTATTATATTATATCTCTTCAGATTATTAAGAGCAAGCTCTTCAATTTATTCAGAACAAGTAGAAGCAATTAAAAAACGGCCCAGCTATTGTAGCCAAACCGTTTTTCTTGTTTTATATTTCAAGTACTTCTACTTCTTCCACACTTGCCATGTAGTCCTCTCCTCTCCTTTTTATATGAGGATGTCTTTTATATTTTCCATTCCCCCTTTTCCCGTTTTGGTAAGAAGCATGACATATTCTTCTTGTAATTTTTCTGGAAGCTTTTTTCAGAGAAGAAGACATCTTCTCTATCAGTAAAAAATCATACTCATCGACTTCATCTATCCAAGTTTTTTTATAACCCAAGTAGACAAAGCTTGGATTGTACCGATCGTCAAGAAAGGTTTCAGGATTATTGAATATTTCAACAGGATAATTCTCAGAAACATCTTCTTCTTCACTTTCGGCATAGAGATTACCATGAATATCGCAAAAAAGTTCATGTAAGTCTGGAATAAAATTTGGATCCCAATGGATCATATCTCCGTCGGGAAGACCCTCTGGGGTTAGTATCTCTTCTCCCCAGTTTGCTATGCTTCCCATAGCAATCCATGGGAGGATAGCACCGCACAGATCTTTAAGTGGACAAACATTACAACTACAATCGCAACGACAATCTGTTGAAAGTGCTGGATCATATGTCCCCCTCATAGATTTAAGGGTTATACGACTACAATCAACATATTCCCACCAAAATTTTCCTTCACGATCTCTTGCCATAATGATCCCCTTCCCAGTTATTTTGATGTTAACGTACTAAAATAGTATATAACAAAAATATATTTTTGTCAATTAATAATAAATATTTTCTAACATACCTGCTATTTTCCCTCTGCTTCTCTCTCCATTTTTTCCAACCTTGTATAATAATCTGGAAATTCATTGAGGTGAGCTAGTGCAATTTTGCCAGTTATTATTTCATCATCATCAGTAACATTGGTATTAGGATCAACTAAGCCATGTTCTAATTCAATGTCTAATCCCATTCTAAACTGATCTACGTCAAATTTACTCCAATCAATTCCTATTGTTTCGCCAATTCTTTTAGCATCTTCATTGGTAAAATATTTTTTTGTAGTCATATTATTTATTTAATTAATTATAAAGCAACTAAAATAATTATCATGATTCCAATAAATCCTAAAAAATAAAGAAGAGTATAGGAAAATACATCCAAAGCTTCTTTAATCTTTTGATTAAGGGCTAAATAAGCCGAGTAACCAAAGATGGTCATTCCAGTTATCGCCGCTGAAAAAACTAATAAAGTCAAAATTAAAATGCTCGTCAAAAAATCTGATTGTTTGGGAAAAATTTTATTTCCCAATTGAAAGAATCCACCAATTAAAGTGCAATAAACAGCTACTCCCAAGGCCTGTAAAAACCCTATTAAAGATGGACTTAATTTTTTCATATAGATTATTATATCTTTTTAATTTATTTATATCAATATCTTTTCTTCATTTTACGCCTATTAATGAAAAACCAAAAATATAATAATATTAATAAAATAACATTAGGGATAAAAATCCAAGGACTTCCCCACATCCAAGCGTCCAACTTAAAATCGGAGATAGGCCAGAGAAAAGGCGTTGGGAAAAATTCAAAAGAATGAGTAAAGATATCTAAAAGAATATGAAGCCCCATGACAAAAACAATAAAAATGGTTTTTTAAAAATTATCCATAAAATTAAGAAAATTAATCCGAAAATAACTAAACTATGGGTTATATTATAAAGAGTGTAAATAATATAAGGAAATGAATTGGGATCATAAGGGCCAACTCCAAAATTAGGCCTTTCTATAAAGCCCAAAATAGTCATAGCAAAGAAAACCCCAAAAGATAAGATGTCAGGTGCAATGCCAAATAAAAAAGCCAACCAAAAATTTCTTTTATTTTTGCGCCCAAAAGCAATCCCTCCCCATAAACCATGTGATATAAAATCCATATATTTATTAAAATTTATTTTAGCTTTTCAATAAATTTATCAATTTTCTCTTCCATTTTGTTTTTTACAACATCAACTGTCTTAAAATCGAGCGTAGCAATTGGCTGTTGTCCGATTGTTTCCGACATGTATTTAAACGTCCTTTGATGGCCACTTCCACCCATTGTTGCTAGAAAAGCAACTTTTTTAAATTTGTCTTTCTGTTCCGTGATAAATGTTCTGATTGGTGATGATATATTCAATGCCCAAACTGGAGTTCCAATAATTACCAAATCGTAATCAGCTGGATTTTTTGTTAGGGATTTTATTTCTGCTTGAACTTTTTTCATTGCTTCAAGACCACTTGATAAATAACCAATCAGTCCTTTGCGATCCTTAATGGATGTTATTTCTTCAATATCGCAATTTAATTTTTGTTTTAAAATTTCCGCAACTTTTTTAGTCATTCCCGTACGGGAGTAATAAACAATTAAAGTTTTCATATATTTTTTAGTGCCACCTCAACCTCTCCTTTTACAACCAAGGGGCTTTTTATTTCCTGATTGGGCTTAATATTATAATATTTATTTTATTAATATTTTTTTGTAGTTATATTATTTATTTAATTAATTAATTAACTATCGACTATTACATTGTATTAAAAAACTATTTTATTTCCTATTTTAATATCTATTTTATCTGCTATTCCTGCTTTTATTTCTAAAACATATTTAGCTTTTTTATTTGGTTCAATAGTTAGACAGTATTCTTCTATACAAGGCTGAAAATCTTTTTTTATAAAAACTACTTCTTTTTTGTCGTTAATCCAAATAACATCAATAGGAAAATACATATCTTTCGTATAAAAAGAATAAAATCCTGGTTCATTAAATACAAAAAGCGCACCTTGATTTTTTTTAATTTCATTTCTATTTGAAAGACCATCTCTTATTTCTTCATTTGTATCAAATATTTCTACATTAAATACCATATCATTTATTTTTAAACTATCTCTAGGTTGAATAAAAAACTGTAGAATAAAGATAGATACTACGAGAATTATTATTAAAAGTAGTATTTTTATAATTTCTTTCATATTTATATTATAACAAAGAAATTACATACTTCAAACAAGAATTATTAAAAAAGCCGCTACATTTCTGCAACGGCAATTTATTAAATCTTATCAAAGAACTCTTTCCATGTTTCCACTCTGGTTATAGAACCCATATCTATAATATGCTTGTTGTATTCCCAAGAAAACAAGAAAAGACGAGGAACAATTCCGATAAGCTGTTCAAGTTTATCGAGATCGTCATCCATGTAGATATCTAATCCAGACGCCGCGGTTGCTTTGCTTCCCCCGTATCCAACTCCAATAAAATCAAGCAGAATACCCTCTTTCAGAGTCCATTCCTTGGCTATCTCTAACCCAATGCCATCCCTTGCAGTTATTACTGTGACATTATGTCCATTTTCAATAATTTTTAAGAGATATTGGATAGCTCCAGCCATCGGTTTTATTAAAGAACCAAATTCTCTTGTCCTGTAGGCTCTTTTCTGAATCTCTTTGTATTCATCAAGATTAAGAATATTTCCTCCTACAACAAATTCTTTCTTAAATCTCTCAGCAGGTATCGATATTCCATAAAGCTTTTTTGCTATATATGATTTTAAATAAGGAAAATTACCAATTACACCATCAAAATCAATTCCTATATCCATTTCTCGCCCCCCTATTTCATTATTTAAGAACTAAAATTAGAATAAACTAAAAATATCATTCTGTCAAACTAAAAAACCACTTAAATAGCGGTTTTTTTTATTTCTCTTTTATAACAAATCTCCATGGCCAATTAGCAGATTCTCCTGCATAATCAACACATATTCTTTTATCAGATACAATGTTTGGTTTAATTCCCCTATCTTCTATCCATAAAACATTGCCAGTTAAATCAATGCCATTGTGTATCTGTTTAGTAATTTCAAATTCTCTACATAGCTTGCCAGGACCATCTGAATTAGGATAATCTAACGCTCTAATTAATACAGCCGAAGGATAATCATTTTTTTCAGTAACGACATTTAAACAATGATACATTCCATAGATAAGATAGACATAAGCGCATCCTCCTTGTTTAAACATAATTTCATTTCTTTTTGTTTTTTTCTTAGCAGCATGAGAAGCCATATCATTAAAACCAGAATAAGCTTCTGTTTCAATAATTTGCGCTTGATAAATTTTATTACCTTTTTTATGGATTAAAAACTTACCAATTAAGTCTTTGGCCACTTGTAATGTTGGATTTAAATAAAAATCACGTTTTAGCTTAATCTTCATCCTTTATTCTATCCCTATTTCAATCTGCTCTGCTGATTTTAAAATAATCTCTGGTTTACCTCCATATTCTTCAATTTCTCCTTTTATTCTAATCATTTGATTAGAATAATATTCTTCTGGATTTTTAACAAATTGATCTTGATCAGAATTAAAGATTACACCAACAAAACATTGATTAGGATAAGCATTTTCAAAATTTAAAAAAATTGTATCAGTACTAGATTTATACACATCAGCTACCCATCCTTCAACAATTATCTCTTTGCCATAGTGTTCATTGGCTGAACAGGATTCAATTACTTTTAAACCAGTTAATTCAGAAGTTAATTTTGACCAATTATATGAATCTCTATCAATTGAATTTGATTCTATATTAATCGCTCCATAGCCACCCCATTTACAACCAACCTTATTATCAATAGCAGATTTCTCTGCTAAGGCAATTTCTGATTGATATTTACTATTTTCACCTGAAGCCCTTGCCACAACTAATCCTTCTTTAGTCAGCTCTAATCCAATATTCTTATCATCTACAAACAGGTATCTTAAATACCTGCACCATTGGTCTAAATTGTCATTTCCTAATTCTAATCTTACTTCTTTATTTAAAACCATTCCTTCCAATCTTTCTTTAGCAATTCCATAGCATGGATTTCCTCTTTCATCTGCATCAATTCCTAAAAGACGAACCGAATAACCACCCTCAATTAAAACCGTATCCCCATCAATTATTTTAGTTACCAGCCTAACTGCATTATTTTCTAATTCTGGAATATTTGAACAATCTTCATTTTGTTCTGAACTATTATTAGATAATCCTTTTGGAAAAAAGAAAATAACAGTACCAATAATTAAAATACTGATAATTACTAATAGTATTATTTTATATTTTCTTAAAAAATCCATATATATTATAGAATACTAAGAGACTTGTCCTACAAAACGATGCCTCTGGATTAAATTCTATTTATCTAAATCAATTTCTTTTCCTAGATCAGCTTTCACTTTTTTAAATTCGTTTTCAAGGTTCCCCAGTTTCTCTTTACTAATTTTTATTAAAGCTACTCCATCCTTAACTTTTTTTAATCCCATCTCAACATCTATTTCTTCTTGCTCATCAAACCAATCAATAATATCTTCTATTTCTTTTAGTGAATCTTTTAATTTTTTCTTTTCCATAATTTTATATTTTATTTATTAATAACTTCTTCGACTTTAGACTTTATTTTACCATCAAAAACTTTAATATTAAATTTATCATCTTTATTAACTTGTTTAATGCTTTTTATAACCTTTCCATTTATAGAAGCTATACTATAACCTAATTTTAATTGCTGCCTTGGGTCAACTGTTTTTAATTGCTTTTTTGCTATGGCAAGATATTCATTTGTCTTATCAATCTGTTTTTTAAAACTGTTTATAATAAGATTTAAAGATTCTTTTAATTTTTTATTTATTTCATTAAATCTATATTCTAATTTTGTTAGCCTATTCATTAATCGATGGCCAATATCTTTAATTTTATTGAAAATAGAATCAGCTTTTTGCCATAATTTTTGAGTCATCATCTCTAGATAATGCTTTTTATTAATCAATAACTCTTGATATCTATAGATAATATCTTTTTCAAAAATACGAATATTATTTAGCGCTTCTTCCCATGATTTATTTAAAGTAACCGTAACAGCCGTAGGCGTAGAAACCATCAAATCAGATACCAAAGAAGATAAAGGAATATCTTTATCATGACCAATCCCACAAATAACTGGAATATTAAAATCAGCGATTCTTCTAACTAATGTTTCGTTATTAAACGCCTGTAAGCTTTCTAGGCTCCCGCCACCTCTAATAATAATTAAAACATCTATATCTTTATCTTTAAAATAATTTATAGCTGAAATCAAATCTTTAACTGCTACTTGACCTTCTACTCTTGAATCAAAAAAATCAATTTGATAACCATATTTACCTAGATTATTTAAAAAATCATTAATAACCGCTCCTGTTTCTGATGTTATTAAACCAATTCTCTGAACAAAATCAGGAATATTTTTTTTAAATTCTAAATCAAATAATCCTTCATCTTCTAATTTCTTCTTCAGCTTCTCATAGGCTTTTTTTAGAGCACCTTCGCCTACCAGTTCTGCTGTAGATGTTCTAAGGCTTAATTTGCCAGACGGTTTATAAACATCAGGGAATCCTTGAGCAATAATTTCAAGGCCTTCTTCAAATTCAATTCCAGACATCTTGTAATCACTAGCCCACATAAAACAATTCAATAAACTTCCATCATCTTTATCTTTTAATGAAAAAAACAAATAATTGCCACTAATGTTTAAACTGCTTATTTCGCCTTGAACTTTAGCATCATAATCTCTTAAT